>Ga0129297_10000104_pt1 | contig 37440 bp, 42 predicted proteins | sample I18A1metaG_FD_94708 | JGI IMG/M metagenome (GOLD analysis project Ga0129297, IMG submission 94708) | Lake sediment bacterial and archeal communities from Gulf of Boni, Indonesia to study Microbial Dark Matter (Phase II) - ​I18A1 metaG | ecosystem: Environmental > Aquatic > Freshwater > Lake >... | reverse complement strand
TCCCTTCTCAACAACCTTAATGTCACCCGTAACTATGCTTACGCCAGCCTCCCTACATGCTTGCTGCATACTGGCCAGAATCTTTTCAAAATCGCCTAAGGATAAGCCTTCCTCCAAAACAAATCCGCAAGCCAAAGCATACGGTTCAGCGCCCAAAACCGCAATGTCGTTTACCGTTCCAGACACTGCTAAGCGGCCAATGTCTCCGCCTGGAAAGAATATGGGCTTGACCGCGTGAGAATCGCTCTTTAAAACTACATCACCAACAACAGCTGCGTCATCTAAGGCTTCCAGCGGAACTTCAGCATTACTTGAGCCTCCAAAATATCTCACAATATAGTTCTTAACCAGATCGTGCATTACCGTTCCACCAGCTCCATGCAGCATATTGATACGCCCGTTCTTCTCTGTCAACAAATCCACACTCGCCTTAAGCTCTAATAGGTAACGTTAAAAGCTAAACATAAATACATCGTAAATATCCTTGATATCCATCAGTCTTTTATATGGAAAGCGCTTCCTAGCAAGCTATAAAACTAAGTTATTGATAAGTGCTCATGATTATGCCCTATATGATGCGTAGATTGTATGGACTAATGCCCAGAAGGGTTCAAACTTATCCCTTGCCAAACCACGCGAGAAGTGCGCTTGGGCTCTTGTATGAATTGGCGATACACACGTTGTATTCGCAGAAGTCTGGTCAATGCAAAGTAGAGTCTGATGAAACATTATTCTAGCGCGCACGCTATAGGTTAAGCTAAGCGATATTGCTAGAGTCCTTTTTTGTTTTATACACCTTTTCAGCCAAATTTGTTAAGTTCGTGTCTACGCCCTTAATAAGTAATTCGTTATTCTCCCCTGCTAAGGCTATTCTGCCGTAAAAGGGGATAGCTATCTGCGTGTGACCTACAAGTTTGTCATTTTTAAATTTGCCGGAACCATTTACGTAAACAAACACTATTTCATTTTCGATAGCTCTCGCTGGTATGCATGCATCTATGAAAATTGATTCCGTATCTATTTCAGGAACTTTTCTTTTATCCCTTTCTGATTTCAAATTGTCATATTTGCTGTCAAAAAGCCAAAATGATGGACAAAAAACTATCTTAGCTCCATTTAACGCCATCTGCTTCGTAATTTCTGGGAAAGCAAGATCCCAGCAGATCTCCAATCCTATCTTGCCAAACTTGGTCTTGAAAACAAACGTCTTATCACCCTTATCTATATACAGCCTCTCATCGGCCCAAGGTTTGATCTTCCTATATTTTCCCAAGATCTCGCCTGAGTCATCAATCAAGGTGCTCGTGTTGAAATGCTTAGTGCCTTCTCTCTCCACAATTGTTCCCATCACAACGTGGAGGCCGTACTCCCTAGCTAACTTGCAGAACCTCTCTGTATGGCAGCCCGGGATTTCTTCAGCATACTTAAGGTTTCCTTTACCTAACGGGCCTGTTAGGAAAAGCTCTGGGAAACATATGATGTCGCAACCTTCTTTATAGGCGTGTTCCAGGAAGGACCTTGCCTTCTTCAAGTTTGCTTCTACATTTAAGGGGATTATGTCCATCTGGGCAGCACAAACTTTTATTTTCACTTTATCACCTCCTCTGCTTACCTTGGATAGTTTACTAGTCGTTAAATAAAATGGCATGCTACAAGACGCCCGTTTTCCAGGCTTATCAATTGTGGTTCTTCCTTTTCACATTTTGGTTTTGCCATTGAACAACGGGTGTGAAATCTACACCCTAGGGGAGGGTTATCTGGGCTTGGAACGTCTCCCTTCAAGATAATCTCTTTTTTCCTCGTTGTAATGTCTATGGTTGGTATTGCTGCGAGCAAGGCTTGTGTGTACGGATGGTATGGTTCATCAAAAATTTGTTTCGTCGTGCCCATTTCCACTATCTTACCAAGATACATTACGGCGACTCTGTCACATATATGATCGATCATGTTCAAGTTATGCGATATGAACAAGTATGTAAGGTGAAATTTCCTTTGTAGGCTCATTAAGAGGTTAAGTATTTTAGCTTGAACAGAAACATCCAAGGATGAAGTTGGTTCATCCAAAACTACAAAATCAGGATTAAGTGCCATCGCTCTGGCAATTACTATTCTTTGCCGTTGTCCTCCGCTGAATTCGTGAGGAAACCTTGTCATGTGATCCCTTTCTAGCCCTACCAAATTCAACAGCTCTATTACCCTATCTTCCAGTTTCTCACCCCATAGTTCAGTGTGGGCTTTAAGAGGCTCCCTAATGATGCTTTTAACATTCATTCTTGGATTCAGAGATGAATAGGGATCTTGAAATACGATTTGCATGCGCCTTCTTAGAACTCTCATTTCCTTGATGGGTAGCTTCGCAAGATTTATTCCGTCGAAAAAGACATCGCCTTCGGTCGGGTCAATCAATCGTAAAACAGTTCTTCCGAAAGTCGTTTTTCCACATCCAGATTCGCCTACTAAACCAAATATCTTTCCTGCGTGGATTTCCAAATCTACACCATCAACAGCTCTAACCCAGCCTACAACTCTAGAAAACAATCCAGCTTTGATGGGGAAGTGCTTCTTTAAACCTGCCACTTTTAACAAGATCTTTGACATTACTAATCATCCCCGCCTGAAGACGCGTAAAGCCAGCAAGACACTAGATGATCCTTCTTTACTTCTGCAAGCGATGGTTTTTCTTTCCTGCAAATTTCCTTAGCCCTAAGGCACCTGGGGCGAAACCTACATCCTGAGGGGAGATCGATTAGATTGGGCAGCCAACCCCTAATGGTCGGAATTCTCTTACCCCTCTTCCCCATCTTCGTGGCCTTCAAGAGCCCTTCAGTATAGGGATGTTTGGCTTCATCAAAAATTGAATTCATGTTCCCACACTCTACAATGTTACCCGCATACATGACCGCAACTCTATCACATATCTTAGCTATCACCCCTAGATCATGTGTTATAAGTAGGATGGAGAAGTTAATCTCATCTTTTAAATTCTTTAGCAGTTTCAGAATTTGTGCTTGGATGGTGGCATCTAAAAAGCTTGTCGGCTCATCTGCTATCAACAAATCGGGGTTGCAACAAAGTGCCATGCTGATCATAACCCTTTGTGCCATCCCGCCGCTTAGCTCGTGGGGATATCTCTCCAAAATCTTTTCAGGATTCGGTAGACCAACCCTCCTAAACATGTGGATCGCTCTTTGCCTGGCCTCTTCTTCGATTTTTCTTCTACTGCTTCTGAACAAGGGAATTTCATGATTAAAGGCTTGGGAGTCTTTGAGTAGACGCTCTTTCTGATGGACCTTTATCACTCGCGTTATCTGATCACCGATCTTAAAAACAGGATTCAGCGAAGATATAGGATCTTGGAATATCATTGAAATTTCACTCCCTCTAATTTTTCTCATTTCATCTTCGCTCTTCTTGAGTAGATCCTCTCCTTTGAATATGATTTTGCCATCAACAATTTGACCTGGGGGACTTGGAATTAGCCTCATAGTAGAAAGAGCTGTGACGCTTTTCCCACAGCCCGTTTCGCCCACCAAACCTAGAACTTCTCCTTTGTAAATGTCTAAATTTATTCCATCCAGCGCCTTTACCACCCCCCAGAGGGTTTTAAACTGCAGTTTAAGATCTCTTAGCTGCAGAAGTGTCTCATTCACTCTATTTTCCTCATTTTAGGATCCATAGCTACTCTTAGCCAATCTCCTAAAAAGTTGAACGCCAACACTGCAATGAAGATAATTAATCCGGGAAAAACTGAACACCACCATTCCTTCAATATGAACTCCCTTCCTTCACTCAGCATTAATCCCCAATCTGCTTGGGGTGGTTTAGCGCCTAGTCCCAGAAAACTTAGGCTAGAAGTAGCCAAAATTGCGTAGCCCATGTCAAGCGTAGCTTGTACAATTACTGGAGCTAAGCAGTTAGGCAATATATGATGAAAGATTATGTGGAGATCACCTACACCAATTGCCCTAGCAGCCTCAACAAATAGTCTTTCCCGCAAGGAAATTGCTTGTCCACGAACAAGTCTAGTGTACCATGGCCACCACGACAATGAGAGGGAAATCATGGCGTTTGTGATACTGGCGCCAACCGTTGCTACGATTAGAATGGACAATAAAAGAGCTGGAAATGCAAGGAAAATATCCGTTATCCTCATAATCGCTTCGTCAACTTTTCCACCGAAGTAACCTGCTATCGCGCCGAGGGGAGTGCCAACAACCATAGCCAATGTAACCACTACTATTGCAGCTTGTAGACTTGTTCGGGCTCCATACATCACCCTGCTAAGTATATCCCTACCTAAAAAATCGGTTCCAAAGAGATATTGATAGCTCGGTGGCTGTAATCGGGTTTCCAGATTCGAGGTCCCCTCCCCTTGTTTTGGGTACGGTGCAACCCAAGGAGCGAAAATCCCCATTAAGAGCATAACAAGGACGACCATAAGACCGAACATCGTTAGGGGGCTCTTTAAGGCCAAGCGAAGGATGTACCGATACTCTTTCAGTTGAGACTCATGAGCTTTTCTCCATCTTTTAAGCCAACCCTTTCTGGATTCTTTTAACGCCATATCTTTGCCTCACCTTAACACAATCCTTGGATCAATTATTGCTTGAAGCAAGTCGACGAAAAGATTAATGAAAACATAGAAAAGTGTGATTACAAGGGTTACGCCCATTATTGCTGGATAATCGTTGGCAAGAATCGATTGTGCTGCGTAAGTTCCTAATCCTGGCCAGCTGAAAATGATCTCTACAAAAAATGTGCTTGACAGCATGTAGGCCAAGCAGAGTCCTGCCTCTGTCAGCGTTGGACTCACAGCGTTTCTTAGAGCGTAGACGTAATAGATCGTCCACCTTGACAAGCCGCTTGCCTTTGCTGATCTAATGTAATCCTCTCCCAGAACCTCCAGCATAGTTGATCTAGTAATCCTTGTAAACAATCCAGTGGGGTATGCTGCTAACGCCAAGGCTGGCAATACTATGTGCATCACACTGTTCTGAAATGCCGGCCAGTTTCCGGTGATCAAAGTATCTAACAGATGGAAACCCGTTATCTCTTGGATGGGATGATAAATTGTAATGTACGCATCAACTCGCAAATTCAATGGAAACCAGCCAAGATGACGGAAAAACAGAAGCTGAAATAGTATTCCTAGGAAAAAGGCGGGAATAGATACACCAGCTACAGAAATAACTCTACTAACATGATCTATGAGGCGATCTTTCTTTTGAGCAGAAATCACTCCGAGAGGAACTCCGATAATCAAAGAAATGATGAGAGACATAACTATTAATTCCAAAGAGGCGGACAACCTTCTGCTTATGTCAAACAACACAGGACGATGCGTGTACAGAGAGGTGCCCAAATCTCCTTGCAAAAGACTTCTCACGTAATAAAAATATTGTATATACAATGGCTGGTTCAAACCTAGTTTTTCCCGGACCATCTCAAGCTGTTCTTTTGTTGGATGTGGGCCCACATACAATGCGGCGGGGTCTGAAGGCACTACGTGTGTGAGAATGAATGTTATAACTGAAATACCAATAATAACCAATACGGTCAATAATAAGCGTCTTATAATGTAGTCTCTTGTTCCCACAATATTCCCTGCATAAATGTTCTTTTGCTATTCAAAAAAAGGGGGATGGTAGGCAAATTTTGGAATTTTTCTATTCCCTCCAGTATAGGTCGTAGAAGAAGACTACGCGCGGATAGTATGGGTTGACTACAAAGCCTTGAAGCGCTTCCCTCATATACTTGCCCTCTAAAACGTCTGCAAGGAACACTGACGGAGCGTCTTCAATGAGGATTTGTTGTGCCTCGAAATATAGCTCTGAAGCTTTGTCAGGATCTGTGCTGGTTACTTTGTAGGCCTCGTCTATTAATTCATCGAATTCCGGATTTTTATAGTAGGCCATGTTAAAGAAGGGTGTGTCTTCGCTGTGCCACATGCTGTATAAGGTGCCGTATGGATCTCCGTAATCGGGCCACCACAGTAGCAGGAAGATGTCTTGTCTGTCTTCTTCTGGGCCTTTGCCACGAGCCCATTGAGATGGCCACAGCATTGGCTGAATATCTATATTTATCCCTATTTCTGCCAAATTCTCTTTTATCAGCGGGACATATCTCGGGTAGGCTGGGTTTTCTGATGCGTATGTCAGCACGAGTGTACGATCTATGCCATCTGGATAGCCAGCTTCTGCAAGAAGCTCCTTTGCTTTTGTCAAGTTATAAGAGTACTGGAAGAGTTCGTCGCCGTGACCAAACTGACCAGTGGGTAGTGGTCCGCGTGCTTGTGTTGCCATGCTTGCGTAGCCAACGATAACGATGTCTCCGTAGGGTATGGCATATGAAATTGCCTGTCTCACCAGTTTGTTATCTAGCGGAGGCCTCTGAGTGTTTAAGTGCGCTGCATAGTTCATGAAGCTGGGACCGATTGTTGCTTTGGTGTAAGGTGAGGCATCCACTTCCATTATAGCCTCGAGCGGAATTCTCATTGCAAGTTGCACTTCTCCTGCCTCCAACATCTGCCTCTGTGTAAGGGGTTCTTGAACGATTTTGCAAACGATTTTGCTATAATGGCCCTCTGGGCGATCCCATCCTCCCCAGTAATCTGAGAATTTTGTCAGCACAACTTCTTCTCCAGGTTTGAAGCCTTCGAGCAGGTATGGCCCGGTTCCAGCGTCATGACCTTCGTCGAACCACTCTGTCCCCTTCTCAGCGCTCTTGGGACTCATTATCCACGCTGCATAACTTGAGGCAACCATAAAGTCTAACGGTGCAGGATACGCCAGTTCGAATCGTACAGTGTAATCGTCTACTACTGTTATATTTTCAACAGCACCCCACATATATGCAGCTCCCAACCCCATATCCTTAGTTCGCTCTACAGAGTATTTTACTGCTTGTGCGTTGAACGACTCACCATCGTGGAATTTTACGCCTTCTCTTAAATGGAATGTCCATACCAAGCCGTCTTCTGATGCTTCCCAAGATGTTGCAAGAACGGGTGTGAAGCGTTCAGGACTGCCAGGTGGGTTAATTTTCAATAGTGTCTCGTATATATTGGCTAGGTAGCTGAGTTCAACGGAATAAGATGCGCTCGGATCCCAAGTTGTAGGCTCATCATTAATTGCATATGTAAGCAATTCAGGGTGCGGTGGCGGAGGCGATGGTGTTGGCGCAGGCGATGGTGTTGGCGCAGGCGATGGTGTTGGCGCAGGCGATGGTGTTGGCGTCGGACCAAGCGTTGGCGTCGGGCTAGGTTTCGGTGTTAGAGTGGGCGTTGGCGTCGGACTAGGCGTTGGCGTAGGCCTCAGATAATATCCAGCAACAAACGCCGCGATCACAAGAACTATCAATAATACCAAATAGTATATCTTTTTTGGTTCCATGAGGACTAACCCAGCATTTATTTAAATCTCCATCACTTTTTAAGGCTTTCTCCCATTCTTCTCACCCTATTCCTCATTAAAGGGGGGTCACCAACAGTTACACTAAAAAGTTTATTAAAACCGCTAAGCGCGCCCTAGTTTGTAACGTTTACGATCGTCTTCATCTTTGTAGACTGGCGCGCACAAGTTTCTAGGCGCGCGAGGCGACTTTAACTGCATCTGCCAGTTCACTTTCATGCGAGTGGCGAAAGATTAATTTACACCTCAATCTTGCAATAAATTTGGTGTGTTAAACAATGGAGCGCGCGCGCTCAAATTGGGTCCTGTCCCAAAATACTAAAAAGGCCATGCCTATGAAATTCCAAGATCTTCACTTCACAAAAGCGCCTGAAATTGTTGTGGAACCGCCGGGACCAAAGTCTCAGCAGCTACTTGCCAAGCAGAAAGAAGTCGAAAGCAAAGCGGTGCTATATCCATTGGCGATTCCGGTGGCTTTAGAAGCAGCTAAGGGGGCTACCCTTAAGGATGTTGATGGAAACATTTACATAGACTTTTTTGGGGGCATATCCGTATTAAATGTTGGTCATTCCAACCCCATAGTTCTTAAGGCTGTCAGAGAACAAGAAGAAAAACTAATACACGCCTTAGACTTCCCTAACTTTCCAAGAATCAAACTTGCGGAGAAACTGGTAGAGATTTCCCCTGAAGGTCTGAAAGGAAACTCTAAGGTTCTTTTCGGATCACCTATAGGCGCCGACGCTGTGGAAGCTGCAGTAAAACTGGCCAAGTACAACACCAAAAGAACCAGCATTATAGCATTTGAGGGAAGCTATTCTGGTCAAACAGGGGTTTCTCTCTCTTTATCAAGCACGAAAAAGTTTAAAGAAAACTACGTTCCGCTTGCTCCAGAAATTCATTTCGTTCCTTACGCGTACTGCTACCGTTGCGCCTTCGGACTTACACATCCAAACTGCAGCTTACAATGCATAAAGTATGTCAAGCGTATCTTGGAAGACCCGTATTCAGGAATTGTTAAGCCTGCGGCAATCATAGCAGAGCCGATCCAAGGGGAGGGGGGAATAATTATTCCACCAGAAGGATGGCTGTCTGAGCTGAGGAGTGTTTGCGAGGAAAACGAAGTTTTGCTCATAGTAGACGAGATACAAGCTGGATTAGGGAGAACAGGGAAAATGTTTGCATGCGAACACTGGCAGACAACACCTGACATTATGGCTTTGGCGAAAGCCATCGGAGGGATAGGGCTTCCATTGGCTGCATGCATCTACAACAAAAAACTCGACACGTGGGAACCTGGGGCACATGTAGGAACGTTTAGGGGACATGTACTTGCCATGGCAGCAGGTTTAACTGCGATAAATTACATGGAAGAGAATAGGGTGCCAGAACATGCCGAAGAAATGGGAAGACGAGTACTGAAACCACTGGAAGACTTGACAGAAGAATCCAAATACATAGGGGAAGTTAGGGGAAAAGGGCTAATGATCGGGATAGAATTCGTCAAAACCAAAGAAAGCAAGGAACCATGGAAGGAGATTGTTGACAAAATACAGATGAAATGCTTCAAGAGAGGCCTGATAATCTGGAAGGCGGGACACTATGCCAATGTGGCAAGATTTTTGCCTCCCCTCATAATAACCGAAGAACTGATTGATAAAGGAATAGCGATATTTACAGATGCGGTAAAAGAAGCTGAACGTGGAGTGTAGTTTGTAGCGCGCGCGCGCTAAATAACCCCATGGACAATAATCGCCATAGTCTTGACTTTTTCAGGCGTTGCGCTCACTGTAAAAGCCTATGAAAGTGCGTGGCTGAGTGCAAACATTCTCGGCGTAATTTTTGGACCGCTCTCAGGTCTTTCTTTCGTCATTTATTTCTTTGCTTTAAAGAACTTGAGAAATCGCTATACAAATTGGACTTTAAGCCTCTACGGCGACGGAATAGGCGCTCTTGCCTTGGCCCCTGTAGCTTTTTTGCCCTTTCTGAAATGGTTACTTATCCCCAACGACTTTGGTTTATCATACTAGTCATAGCTTGGTTTCCATCCCTAGTTGCATATCTTGTATATTCCTACGCTTTGAAACATGTGGAACCTGCCAAAGGAAGTGCACTCACCGTTATGGAACCCGTGTCAGCTGCGGTTTACTCAGTAGCAATCCTTGGAGAAACATTTGAACCACTACAACCTGTGGGGATAATGCTCGCTTTAACAGGGGCAATTTTGCTCTTTTATAAACCAAAATTAAAAAAATGAGAATCCGTACGTCCTCCTATGTGCTGCGGACGTGCGAACTTGCAAAGTCTACAACAAATGGTTTACGTCCATTGCGGAAAATTTTCACCGATTTCGTATTTGAACTGTGCGTCGGTAGTGTTTATATGATGTAATTTAGTTTGAAAACCACCTACTCTATGGAAAGCCATATAAATCGCAATTACGCTGTTCAATTGCACAGTTGGAGAGAAACAAAGTGCCAAAATGGGGATACTCAATAGGAAAGGAAGAATTGGACCCTGAAAGAACCGCGAAAGCAAGCGGAAGGGAAGCTAGGGTATCCCCTAAAGCAGCACGGGAAATATGCAGAACGATTCACCACATGATGCTCACTCAAGCAAAACAATACCTTAGGGACGTAATGTCTAAAAAGAAAGCTGTTCCGTACACAAAATTCAAGAAGAAAGCTGGTCATCGCCACGGAATAGAAAAGGCTTACGCAGGAAGATACCCGGTAAAAGCGGCAGAGCAAGTCTTAAACGTGCTTGAAGGAGCCGAGGCAAATGCCGAAAACAAGGGCTTAGACGCTGAAAGGCTCCGCGTCATTCACGCGTCTGCATGCGCCGGAATGAAAATTAAGCGATACACTCCCCGAGCTCACGGAAGAACAACGCCGAAATTTGGACGCTTATGCCATATCGAAATAGCATTGAAAGAAAAGCCAGAAAAAGGAGAAGAAACATAATGTCTATTGTTAAACGGTTTATAACTGAATCGATGAAAAAAACAGAAATAGATGAATTTTTGCAGAAGAAACTTGAAAAAGCCGGATATGGCGGAGTGAATTTAGCCAAAACTCCGCTGGGAACTCACATAGTAATTTATGCCATGCGTCCGGGTTTGGTAATAGGACGTGGCGGAGAAACAATAAGAGAACTTGCGACCGTTTTGGAAGAGAATTTTAAAGTTTCAAATCCGCAAATTTCTGTTTCAGAGATTGAGGTCCCAGAATTAAATGCTTATGTCGTCGCCTCTCGTGTTACGTCAGCCCTGCAAAGAGGTGTTCACTTTAGACGCGCCGGGTTTTGGGCTTTAAACCAAGTTATGGATGCAGGAGCCCTAGGCGCAGAAATTGTCATAAGTGGTAAGTTAAGAACGGAAAGGGCAAGATTTGAAAAGTTTAGAGCTGGATACCTTCCGAGGTGCGGGGAGCCAGCACTAAAATATTCACGAAAAGCAGAGGTTCACGTTCAACTTAAGCCAGGCATTTTTGGAGTAAGAGTTAAAATAATGCCTCCGGAAGCGCAGTTTCCAGACAAAATAAAAATAGTTGAAGAGCTTCCACCAGAAGAAAAAGCGGAAGAGACGCCTCAAGAAAAGATAGGGGAGATAAGCGAAGAAGGGGAGGCAACCGAGTAAATGCCCATACTACGAGTTAAAGAAATACGCGACATGTCTTCTGAAGAGCGCACTAAAAAACTCAAAGAACTCAAAACAGAACTTTCTAGGCTAAAGACTATGATTGAAGCAGGTGGTGCAGTAGAAAACAACGCAAGAATAAGAGAACTACGCAAGACGATTGCACAAATGCTAACCGTAGAAAATGAGCAAGAACTCGGACTGGAAAAAGCAAAAGCAACGGAGAAAGGAAAGAAATGAAAGTAACGCCGGATATAATCTGCCACGAATTCATAGGAACTGAAGCTAAAGTTGCCAAGAGCAAGCACGCCGGTTACGTTGGAATATCCGGCGAAGTAGTCGATGAGACGCGGAACAGCTTTGCAATTTTGCATGAAGGAATGAAGAAAAACGTAATAAAAGACTCGAGTCTTTTCCATTTCAGGTTTTCTGACGGAACACTTATTGAAATTGACGGTAAACTTGTTGTGGGAAGACCTGAAGACCGCCTTAAAAAGCACATAAAGAGGTTATGGTGATGTCTTTAACTTTCAAAAGACCCAAGAAAGCCTGCAATGACAGAAATTGTCCCTTTCATGGAGACCTCCCAGTTCGGGGTCGCGTATTCGAAGGAGTTGTCGCAAGCACAAAAATGGATAAAACAGTCATAGTAGAACGGGAATACCTTCAGCACTCTCCCAAGTTCATAAGGTACGAGAGAAGACACAGTCATATTCCATCCCATAATCCACCATGCATAGATGTGAAGGAAGGCGAACGCGTTAGAATAGCTGAATGCCGCCCAATAAGCAAAACAGTTTCTTTCGTAGTCGTGGAAAAACTGGAGGAGAAATAAGAATGGCGGCAAAAGCAAAACAGAGGGCGTTAGTCGCTAAAGGCATGCTGGCACACGGGCAAAGAATCTCGAGAGGACTCTTAGCCGGTTCACTCTTGAAATGCGCCGACAATACTGGAGCTAGAGAACTACGACTAGTCCAAGCTATGGGTTACAAGGGACGGTTACGGCGTTATCCATCCGCAACTGTAGGTGATAGGGTAACTGTTTCTGTGAGACATGGAACGCCTGACATGAGGAAAAAGATTTTCCAAGCAGTTATTGTGAGGCAAAGAAAGCCCTACAGAAGAGTCGACGGCGTCTGGGTCCAATTTGAAGACAACGCTGCTGTAATAGTGACTCCAGATGGAGAAATGAAAGGTTCTGATATTCGCGGGCCAGTAGCAAAGGAGGCCGCTGAAAGATGGCCAAGGATAGCAAGCGCCGCCAGCATAATAATTTAGGTGAAAACGTGTGCAAACAGCAAAACCGGTAAAAAAGCCTACAAAACAGAGAAAAATGCTTTATCAAGCATGTGACCACTTACGCCACAAGCTTTTGGCTGCTCCACTTTTGCCAGAACTAAGCAAATCCAAAGGAGTGAAGACTCTTCCTGTCAGAAAAGGCGATACAGTTCGCATTATGCGAGGAGATCACAAGGGCTTCGAAGGAAAAATCGCCCGCATAGACAGGAAAAAATACAGAATTTACGTTGAGGGCTTAACTCGAGAAAAGGTCGACGGGACCACAATATTTGTTTCGCTACACCCGTCAAAAGTTGTGATTAAGAGTCTGAATTTGGACGATGGATGGCGGAAGAAAATTTTGGAAAGAAAAAAGCTGGCTCCTAAGAAAGTGGAAGAGGTTTTAGAGAAACCTTCAGAGGAGCCCTTGAAGGTAAAAGAAATGGCTGTTGAAGAAGAAGTGGCAGTTGAAGCTAAGCTTCCAGAAAAGAAGCGGAGAACAAGAAGGAAAAGAGTAACAAAAAAGCCAGCCACTGAAGAGGAAAAAGGGAAGGCTGAAAAAATGAAAAAAACAAGATCCAGACGTAAACCTGCTAAAGAGAATAAAGGAGGAATATGAACTTGGGCAAAAAAGGGAAAACAGCAAGGCTAAAACGTAAACCTGCGCCAAAAACTTGGCCAATTCACAGGAAAGAATTCTTATGGGTTACAAAACCCTCCTCTGGGCCTCACTCCCTTGAAAACTGTCTTCCCATGGCTATAGTTCTCCGTGACATTCTTGGAGTTGCTAAAACCAAAAAAGAGGCTAAAACGATACTTTCTCAAGAAAAGGTTTATGTTGACGGAAAAATCAGGCGAAGGGACGATTTCCCTGTAGGTCTGATGGATGTTATTTCTATACCAGACTTGAACAAGTTTTTTAGGATACTACCATCCCATAAGGGTCTAGTTGTTCATCCAATCAGTAAAGAAGAGACAAGCTTCAAACTGTGCAGAATAGAAGACAAGACCATCGTAAGAAATGGGCACATACAACTTAACCTTCACGATGGTTCGAATAGACTGGTGAAGGTTGTGGACCCTAAAAATCCACAGGAAGATGTTTACAAAACATTTGACACGCTAAAAACAAGTCTTCCAGAAAGACAAATTGTTGCACACATAAAAATAAAGGAAAATAATTTTGCGATAATAACTGGCGGAAAAAACGTCGGAAGACATGGTAAAATAATTGAAATTGAAAAAGCAGAAGGGAAGAAACTCAGAAACGCTCTCATTGTAATAAAAGATGATAAAGACAACCAGTATCAAACAACCTTAGACTTCGTTTTTGCAATAGGTGAAACTCAACCTCTGATATCCCTGCTGGAGGAAACTCCACTTGTCTGAAGATGCAACCCGAAAAAAATGGGAAGAGCAGCCCATGCTTGAACCGAAGGTCGAAAAGGTCGTCGTTAACATCAGCGTTGGAAAATCCGGCGAACCACTGGAAAAAGCTTCAAAGATCATGAGAGAGTTAACGGGTCAGACTCCAAGTAAGAGAAAAGCCAAAACAACAATAAGAGATTTCGGAATCAGAAAAGATGAACCGATAGCGTGTATTGTAACTTTAAGGAAGCAAAGAGCGACTGAGTTTCTGAAGAAAGTCTTACCAGTAATCGATAACAAAATCTCTAGGGCATCATTTGACGAATACGGCAATTTTGCTTTTGGAATAAAAGAGCACATAGAAATTGCAGGCGTAAAATATGACCCAGAAATAGGTATATTCGGAATGGATGTATGCGTCTCTCTAGCCCGTCCCGGATATCGAGTGAAGAACCGGAAGCGGAGAAAAGCGAGAATCGGTTCCAACCACATTTTAACACGAGAAGAATCAATGGTGTTTGCCAGAAACATCCTGGGAGTTGAAATCACATAAGTGGAGGGCGACAGTGTGGCCAAGCTAAAACCCAAAAAGGAGAGGAAGTATGGCAAGGGAGCACGACCCTGCGTAAGATGCGGTTCCTATGGCCCTATCATTCGACGCTACAATTTATATTTGTGTAGGCATTGTTTCAGAGAAGCAGCTCCAAAATTAGGGTTCAAGAAATATGAGTAGCGAGGAATACGTAATGGACACGTTGGCAAATGGCTTGACAACAATCATGAACAACGAAATGCGCAATAAACGCGAATGCACGATCAGCCCAGCCTCTAAACTTTTAGGCAGAGTTCTGCGGATAATGCAACTAAACGGCTACATCGGCGAGTTTGAATTTATAGATGACGGACGCTCTGGAAAGTTCAAGGTTCAACTCTTAGGAAGAATAAACAAATGCGGCGCCATTAAACCGCGATTTGCCATCAGAGTTGACCAATTTGAAGGGTGGGAAAAAAAGTTCTTGCCATCAAGGGATGTAGGTCTGCTGGTTGTTTCAACTTCAAATGGCGTGCTAGCCCATAAAGAGGCTCAAGAGAGGCATATGGGCGGCAGATTGTTAGCATTCGTTTATTAGAAGGTGTTTCATGATGCGCCCAGCAGAAACCTCAAGGCTCATACAAGTCCCAGACGATGTGGAGGTGACCATTGAAGGGAGAAAAATCATAGTCAACGGTAACAAAGGAATGCTAACACGAGATTTCTCTTTTGCGCCCGTATTGATTGAAATTAATGGAAAAATAATTCGTGTTTGGGCTGAGTGGCCCCGTAAAAAAGAAGCTTCTTTGGTAGGCACTATTTATTCTCACATCCAAAATATGATTACTGGAGTTAGAAAGGGCTTTTTATATAAACTCAAAATAGTTTTCTCCCATTTTCCAATTTCGGTCAAAGTAAAAGATAAAACAGTTTTAATTGAAAATTTCACCGGCGAGAGGAAATCGAGAAAAGCAAAGATAATTGGCGACGTTCAAGTTAAAATCCAGAGCGAAGACATAATTGTTCAAGGCATAAACGTAGAAGAGGTAAGTCAGACTGCCGCAAACATTGAGCAGGCTACCAAAGTAAAGAAAAAAGACCCACGGGTTTTCTTGGACGGCATATATGTGTATGAACAAGGCGAGGGAGCGGAGCAATGACAGAACGAAAAACAACTACACCGAAAAAAGCGTTAAGATTAAGAGAGAACGTGAAAAAGAAGAAACCAAGCTTTGTTAGACATGAAAGTTGGCGATACATACGCTTGAAGGAAAATTGGCGCAGACCACGTGGCCTAGACAATAAGATGAGAAGAAAAATTAAAGGATGGCCGCCAACCGTAAGCGTCGGATACAAGGGACCAAAAATTGCCAGAGGGCTTCATCCATCTGGATACAGAGAAGTCTTAGTACACAATGCTGACGAACTTGAGAAAGTCGATCCGAAAACGCAAGCCATACGCATAGCTCACACCGTTAGTAAAAAGAAAAAAACAGGTATCCTAACGGAAGCAAGAAAAAAGAAAATCCTCATTTTAAATCTAAAGGAAATCAAGGAAGCAGCAGAGCCGGAGGAGAAAAAAGCAGAAGAAACAGCTGAAAAAGAAGAAAAGAAAGCAGAAGAAAAAATGCCAAGAGAAGCGGCTGGGGCAAAAAGAGGAAGAAAAAAGACTAAAACTAGCACAAAGGGAGGAACCAGTAAACAATGACCAATCTTAGTAGCCAAAGGCGTCTAGCGGCACAATTACTAAAGGTAGGACAAAACCGCGTGTGGATAGATCCGGAAAGAATAGATGATGTGGAAGCCGCGATAACCCGAGAGGAAATTAGAAAATTAATCCATGAGGATGTCATAAAACCGATGCCGGAAAAAGGTGTAAGCCGCGCTAGAACAAGGCTCATACACGAAAAGAAGAAGAAGGGACGAAGGAAGGGTCCTGGCAGCAAAAGCGGAACGGGCCATGCGAGAATTTCTAAGAAAGAGACTTGGATGAGTAAGATTCGGGCTTTGAGGGAGAGACTGCGCAAGCTGAAGGAAAGCAGAATTATAACCGAGAGTACCTATCGAAGGCTTTACACGATGGCGAGCAGCGGAAGATTTGTATCAATGGCCGATTTAGAACGCTACTTGAAGACCCATGACCTTTGGAGGAAACGCTAATGTCAAAAATCTCCCATTACAGAGTTCCTCTTCGGCGGAGAAGAGAGAGAAAAACAGACTATAAGGCAAGAAAAGCTTTAGTGCTATCTGGAAAACCCAGACTTGTAGCTCGCGCTACGCTTAATAACGCTATTGCCCAAATAATCTTGGCAGAACCCCAAGGGGACAAAGTTTTAGTTTCAGCTCACAGCAGAGAACTCACGAAGAAATATGGATGGAAAGCCCACAGAAGTAATATTCCAGCAGCCTATTTGACTGGACTCCTTTGCGGATTAAAAGCTAAGACTAAAGGTATAAACGAAGCTATTCTGGATATGGGACTACATTCACCATCCAGAAGTTCAAGAGTTTTTGCCGTCTTAAACGGGATTATAGACGCTGAGGTAGCTGTTCCGCATAGCGAGGAGAAACTAGATAGAGAGAGAATAAAGGGCGAGCACATTGCAAAATATGCGAAAAATTTAGCATCCGACCCTAAAAATTATCAAACAAAGTTTTCAAAATATCTGAAACAAAAGCTTCCTCCAGAAAAGCTTCCGGCGCATTTTACAGAGATCAAAAAGAACATTATCAACGCATTTAAGAGTGGAGGCAAGAAGGCTTGATGAGCAAGAAAAAAGTGGCGACGCGCGCGCGTTCGGAGGAATGGGTTCCTAAAACCCGCCTCGGAAAAATGATTCAAGAGGGCAGAATTACATCTATTGAAGAAGTCTTCACGAGTGGTCTAAAAATTCATGAACCCCAAATTGTGGACGCTCTACTGCCTGATTTACAGGAAGAAGTCATAAACATAAATCTAGTTCAGAAGCAGACAGACGCTGGCGAAAAATCAAGATTTAAAGCCATAGTTGCCGTTGGAAACAGAGACGGTTACATAGGTTTAGGATCTGGAAAAGCCAGTCAAGTTCGAACAGCAATAGAAAAAGCTGCCGCAGCAGCCCGACTAAACATTGTTCCCGTGAAACGTGGCTGCGGAAGCTGGGAGTGCGGCTGTGGCAAGACTCACTCAGTGCCTTTTCAAGCGGAAGGAAAATGTGGTAGTGTAAGAGTGCTTATTGTCCCAGGACCAAGAGGCTTAGGCCTCGTTGCGAGCGAGGTTTCAAAAATAATTCTGGATCTTGCGGGCATAAAAGACTGCTGGACAAGAAGTTTTGGTTCAACAAGAACCATTCCTTCCTTTGCCTACGCTGTTTTTGACGCCTTGAAGAAAACCTACAGTCTTATAACTCCAATAGACTGGGTGAAATAGTTGACTGAAAAAGTAGATGAACAAAGATGCATAGTCGTTGTGAGAGTTCGTGGTGCAATCAGCGCCAAACGAGAAATTAGAGAAACCCTTGAAATGCTTCATTTAACACGAAACAACCATGCTGCTCTAATCGATAATCGACCAGCTTTTCTTGGGATGCTAAAAACGGCGCAGAACTTCATCACTTGGGGTGAAGCGTCAAAAGAAACTGTAAGCATGCTATTAAAGAAGAAGGGAAAACTCGCGGGTAACAAGAAGTTGACAGATGAATGTGCACAGAAAACCAGCTACAAATCCTTGGAAGAACTTGCAGAAGCAGTTTTTAGTTGCGCGATCGAATATTGGAAATTGCCGAACGTACAGCCAGTTTTCAAGCTGCATCCACCAACCAAGGGCTTCAAGGGAAAAATCAAAAAAAGCTATAGAATGGGCGGCGAGACTGGGTACAGAGGCGAAAAAATTAACGAGCTTATAAAACGAATGGTCTAAATCTTAAATTTTGTCATCTTTATTTGCGATACGTTTTATAGTTACTCTCTGAATGCCTTTGTATCTAGGAGGAGCAAAATTGAGCACGAAGTGGCGGAGAAGTAAGAAATATTCGAAGTGGTTAAACACTGTAAGAAACATAGATGAAATTGAAAACAGAAATACCTCTAGAGCTTTGCGAATCGAAAACCTAGGAGCTAAGAGGCAATTATACCCATGCAGTCTCAGGTTCCCAAGAATTCATGGCAAAATGGGATGGGAAGAGCCTAAACCTCTGATTGACGTGCTGCAGGAAAAGGACTGGGTAATAGTTGTCGCCGAACTTGCGGGCTTTAATAAAGAAACTCTGAAAATTCATGTCAAAGATCAGAAATTAACCTTATCCGCTAAGGCTAAGGATCGCCGATACTATAAAAGTTTAAATCTTCCAAAAATAGTGATTCCGAACATTGTGCGCACTGCGTATAAGAATGGCGTGCTCGAAGTTAGATTAAAAAGTGCCGCTGAATAGAAAGCCATGGATAAAGCAGGCAGGTAAGAAAATGCCGCATAAGCTTAGAAAGATTAGAAAAAAGCGTGGTTCAAGAACCCAAGGATACGGCAGAGTGGGTCAACATAGAGACACAGGTTCAAAGCCAAACCGAAAGGCTGGAAGGCACAAGCACAAGTGGTCATACGTTATGAGATATGAACCGGACTATTTCGGCAAGAAAGGGTTTACTTCACCAAAAAGCCTCAGGCAAAAAGCAAATATCATAAATGTTGGAAAACTCGACGAGATAGCCAAGAAATTCTCCATGGAAAAGGAAAAAGGCAAATTTTTTGTAGATCTGTCAAGCCTTGGCTACACTAAACTTCTCGGCACCGGAAAAATTACAAAGCCATTAATCGTGAACATAGCATCTTGTTCAAAGTCTGCAGCTGAGAAAATAAAAGAAGCAGGCGGACAAATCTTGACTGAACCTCAAGAGCCGGGAGAGTAACGATTAGCCAATGGCCGGTAGATTCCTAAGCCTTTTCAAACCTGTCGGAAGGATCATCCCGGAAATTAAGGCTCCAGAACGCAAGGTTAGGTTCACCGAGAAACTTTTCTGGACTGCTATTGTTTTAATTATTTATTTGATAATGTCTGAAGTTCCTCTCTATGGAATTCCAAAGACAGCGGAAGAAAGGCTTGGGGCTCTCAGAGTAATTTTTGCTTCAAATCGCGGCACCCTTATGGAACTCGGAATAGGCCCCATAGTCACGGCTGGATTAATACTGCAGCTTCTAATAGGCTCCGCAATAATAGAATGCGACATGTCTAGACAAGAAGATAGAGGCTTATTCACGGTGGCAAGCAAAGTTTTTTCCGTAATACTGACAGGGATCCAAGCATCAGCTTACATAATTAGCGGAATGTATGGCACCCTTCTAGGCACAACTGCTATAGTAATCTTCCTGCAGCTTTTAGCATCTGGAATAACTGTAATGCTATTAGATGAGCTTGTCCAAAAGGGTTGGGGACTTGGCAGCGGAATCAGCCTCTTCATAATGGCTGGTGTTGCGCAACAAATCTTCTGGCAATGCTTTTCCCCTGGTACAGGGTTATTCGTTGGGGCACTAACACTAGTTTTAACTGGTAAGGAACCACTGACATCATGGATTGTTGGAATGGGCGCATACCCATCCCTAATTGGGTTAATAGCTACTATCTCAGCCTTTCTGGTCATAATTTATATGGAAGGTGTGAGAGTTGAGTTGCCATTAGCCTACGCGGGATACAAAGGATTCCGAACTAGGTATCCAATAAAACTGTTATATGTATCTAACCTTCCAGTAATTTTCGCATCTGCACTTTTTGCAAACGTTTATTTCTTTTCGCAACTCTTCTGGAGTATGAATGGGCAACCTGAACCTGGAAAAAACTTTTGGCTTGACCTCTTAGGGCAATATAACTGGGTGGAACAAGGAGGCCAAAGAAATCTGAATCCTGTCGGAGGTCTCGTCTATTATGTCACACCGCCCCACAGTCTCGAAAATGTTATGAATCAACCATTAAGAGCTTTGGGTTATTTGGCGATTCTCATTGCTTTCTGCGCAGTCTTTTCACTCATTTGGCTTGAAGTTGGTGGCTTAGGGCCTTCAACTGTGGCTAGACAGCTTGTTGACTCTGGCATGCAGATTCCCGGATATCGACGCTCTGGAAAAGCTGTTGAATCAATTCTCAAGCGCTACATTCCCACAGTTACAATTTTAGGTGGAATAATCGTAGGATTAATTGCTGGTGTTTCAGATTATTTAGGAGTTTTCGGTTCTGGAACGGGTATTCTACTCTCTGTTGGAATAATTTATCAGTATTATGAGCTACTGATGCGGGAGAGAGCAGCCGAAATGTATCCAGCCTTTAGACGGATACTGGGAGAATAAACCGTCGAGCAAAAATGGTTATTAACAAGAAATGGAAACAACAAGAAGCAGTTAGGGAATATCAGTGATAGAGGAAATACAATGATAGAAGAAATCTCTCAAATACCTTTGGCCACGGCTACGATAATTCTCATTTCAATAACTATTTCAACAGTCAACACCCTAATAAACCGACTTTTGGTAAGCCGATTTGTCGGTTGGGAAGAATATAAAACAATGCAGAAAGAGATTGCTGAATATCGTTCCCAAACAACCCTTGCAATGCGTACAAAGGATAAGAAGCTTATGGAAAAACTGAAAAAGAAAGAATCGCAGATACTGAACATGCAGAAAAAAATGGCTAAACCCCAGCTTATCCTGTTTGCGCTTTCTTTTAGTTACATTTTCGTCTGGTGGTTTGTATTAACGCCCCTCTACGGAGCAAATATTGTAGCATATGTTCCTGGCATTGCATCGATAAACGTCTTTTGGTGGTATTTTATCTGCTCCATGCTTTTTGGGACCCTTTCATCCCGTTTATTGGGAGTAATGCCAATAGAATAGGAGTGGGAAAAATGCCTGCGCCACATTTACGCACAAGAAGTAGTAAGCGCGTAGACGTAAAGTCACCAAGCAGCGAAAAACGATTTCACTACAAAATGGAAACTACTTCCACGTCTTCATGTTCAATATGTGGCAAACCGCTAGGCGGAATAGCACATCTTACCACAGTGAAAAAGCGCAAGCTTAACCGAAGTAAAAGAAAGATTTGGCGTCCCTACGGAGGACACCTCTGCCACAATTGCCTCAAAATAGCACTAAAACAGAGTGCGAGAATAATATAGCAGATTTTGAGGTATTAATCCATGGCTAAAAAAGCAAGAGCACGATGCGAAACCGAGAAGAAAATTGTGGTTTGCATATGCGGAATGGCTGGAACAGGAAAAAGCACATTGGCCAAAAAACTTGCCGAAAAATATGGGTTGAAATACTATTCAGGCGGAGACGCGCTGAAAGTCTTGGCTATAAAAGAGGGATATAAACCTGTTGAACGCGGATGGTGGGAAAGCCGTGAAGGATTGCGCTTTCTTGAAGAAAGGAGTAAGGACCCAAAATTTGACGGGGCAGTGGATGAAAAACTTTTGGAATTAGCACAGCAAGGAAACGTGGTCTTAGACAGCTGGACAATGCCTTGGCTTCTAAAAAAGGGTTTCAAGATATGGCTGGAAGCTTCTCTTGAAAAGAGAGCAGAAAGAATAGCTCAAAGAGATGGAACAAGTATTAAAGAAGCCCTAGAGACACTGAAGGAAAAAGAAGCAAAGACAAAGGCAATCTACAATAAACTTTACGGCTTCCACCTAGGCGAAGATTTCACCCCGTTCAATTTAATCTTGGACACTGACAATTTGAATACAGAAGAGGTATTCCAGGTTCTATGCAAGGTAATTGATAATGTTGTTCTCACTTCATAGACTAGTGAAAACTTTTCTTTAAGCCTAAAATTAGATTTCTGATGGCGAATGGATAATTGCGTAAGCTTTAAGACTTAAACAACCTATTAGATTGTTTCATTGCTGTAACCAAAGGTTAAAGCTAGGGTGCATCAATGAAACCTGTAACATTTGCACTTAGATGTTTAATCCTAGGGTTTTTCTTAGCGGCAGTTGCTTTTTGCATAATCTTATCTTTCCAGTTGATCTCCACAGAGGCCACAGTCATACTTGTAATTTTCAATTTTCTTTTTGGATTCCTCACCTCTCTGTTGAATGAAACATTGGAAAAGAAGTTATTCATACTGTTCTTGGGCAATCTCATCGGTTTGTTTTGGAACTACGTTTTTTCCCTGTTTGCGGTTATAGCTGCTGAATATCTTGGAGAATTTTTCCACGCTGTTTACATGGTTCTTAATCCTATCTTGAACCTCACTTGGATCGTTTCTTTCTGGTCCACAAGTTTGGCGTTCTTCGCTAATCCGCAAGCAAGCAAACGGAGGAGAAGACTTGATAATTGAAGCGTTGGAAGCGATATTCTTGGTCTTAACAATTCTAATAGTAGCCTACCTTGCTCGTCACTATATTTTTACAGTAATCGTTCTCAGAAACTTTCAGAAGCATAAAAGGAGATGCGCAGTCACAGATGCGACCTATCGACCTACAGTATCGATTCTAATTCCAGCCCGCAATGAAGAAAAGGTTATTGGAAGGCTATTACAAAGAATGACAGAGCTCACTTATCCTAAAAATAAAGTGCAAGTAATAGTTGTGGATGATGCTTCAATAGATAACACAGGAAGCATAGCGGAGCATTACTCGAAAACTTGTAGTGTCATCAAAGTCGTACATGTAAACAAAGGAGAGGGTGGTAAGGGAAAAGCCTCAGCTTTAAACGTTGGATTCAAACATTCGACAGGTGAAATCCTACTTTGCTTCGACGCGGACTATTTTCCACAAAGGGACATCATAGAAAAACTTGCGCAAGAATTCATTGATCCGAAAGTTGGAGCGGTTCAGGGACGAGTTATCGTTTTGAATGAGCCCCAAAACATTGTGACAAGGCTCGTAGCGTTAGAAAGAATAGGGGGATACCGTATTGACCAAGAAGCGCGTGATTGCTTGGGGCTGATTGTTCAGTTCGGCGGAACAGTTGGTGGGTTCAGGAGAAACTTGCTAGAAAAGTTAGGCGGTTGGGACGAATCCATTTTGGCAGAGGATACCGACCTAACTTTTCGCATCTACCTTGCAGGCTACAAAGTCCACTATGTTGGTGACGCGGAATGTTATGAGGAAGCCGTGGAAACTTGGAACGCTTATAGAAAACAGAGATACAGGTGGGCTAAGGGTCACATGCAGTGCTTCTTCAAGCATTCGTTAAGGGTTTTAAAAAGCAGCCATCTTGGGTTTAAGGAGAAAATTGACGGCCTGCTCTTGTTGAACATATACTTTATGCCAGTATTGGTTTTACTTTCATTCGTGATAGGAGTTCCGCTGGTTTTCTTGCAATCTTCACAATGGCTTGCTGCTTTTTGGATTTCCATACCTGCCTCGCTTTTCAGCTTTGTCGGAAATTTTGCGCCATTCTTTGAAGTAGGGATTGGCGCATATTTGGATGGCAGAACAAGGGCACAATGGCTAATACCACTGTTAATCTTCACCTTTCTGTACAACATCCTAATCTGCACAAAAGCTTTCCTAGATTTGCTTTTATCAAGAATCGCCAGAAAAAACAGTAATATCTGGACGAAGACGGCCCATTCAGGCAATGGAAATCGTTATATTATGAGCTAAGACATAGAGTTGTCATAGATTGTAATGGTTTCGAGTCTAATCCCAACAGTTACAATATTGATACTGCTTGGAGCAATCACCCTCGTCTTTATCATGTTTTTGCCCGCCATCCTTGAATTGAAGAAACCTAAAGATGCAGGTCCAAGAATAATAATGGACGATGCTTTAGAGATGCGTTCACAACTAGGTGCCGCTATTCTAATAGCAGATATAGAGAACGGAGAAAAAATCGATCAAGCGCTTGCTGAAAAAATAGCGACAATTATTGCTGTTTTACCGAGCCTAGAGGTTTAAGGGCTATTCTTCTTTAAAAATAATTTTGCATTTTTCCATTGTTCGCGAGCTAGGTCCATGCTGCCGTGAGGGCTCCCATGAAGAGAATAAAAAATGTAGCATAAATAGGTGCATTGATTGCACGTACTATATGTTTTACGCAAATCATTAAATTGGTTATTATTCCATACTCTGGGCAAGTCGAAAATTGACGCGGCAAAGTTGTGTACATGACATCCGGCGATTCTGCCTAAATGGTCCACGATAAAGAAGTTTTGAAGCGCACGGCAACTCCATGTTCTTTTGCCTTCTCCTAAGTAAAGGCTTCTGACGGCTTTCAGTAGTTTGTTGGTCATAAGAATGCTAGTGTTTGTCTTTTTCATTTCAAGCAGGGAATCGCAAAGTTTGACCATTGCTTGTCTATCAATTATCGCAAACTCATCGCTTGCCTTCCCAATTCTGAAAAGCTGATCTGCATCATCAGAAAAATCGTAGGAATATAGACAATACCAGAGGGAAATTCCTCTTTGAGAGAAGTAGTTGGTGATATCAATCATTTCGTAAAGATTGAATTGGGAGATTGTTGGCGTCACGCTTACATTAATCGCTTCACTGTTTAGTTTTTCAACAGCTTGCATAGCCTTGTTCCAGGCGCCCTTAACCCCTTTAATATAGTCGTTTTTTGCTGAGTCTAAACTGTCTATGGAAATCGCAACAAAATCTGCGTGGCGTAGAGCGTCAATTTTTTCCACAGCCATACTGCCATTGTCATAAACCGTGGTGACAAAAGAACGTGAGGAATACTCAATAATTTCATCAGCATCTTCCCTTAAGAGTGGATTTCCTCCTGATAAGACAATTTCTACAACGCCAAGATCTCTCAGTATGTCTAACCCTCTTTTGATTTCTTCCGTCGACAACTCCCTTTCGTCTTGTTCTCGCCAAACGTTGCAGCCCCTGCAACGGTAGTTGCATTTCCTTGTGACCATCCACTGTGCATGCTGCGGCCTATTTGGAATCATGGAGCGAGCAGCAACGGTCACAGCTTTTCTTAAATTCCTAGTCAAATTCTATTTCACTCAGCCATAATTTTCTCATAGGATATTAAAATATTTCGTTAGAGATATAAAAACCATGCAGAATTAGTTAGAAGAAAGTAGGAGACTAAGCTTGCGATTTGAGAAGGAGTACTATAAAGGCGTAAGATATTCTCTGAAGCAGCAGTTGATTAAGAGGTATGTTTTAGAAATCATTGAATGGGCCTCTGAGATTTCGAAAAGCAATCTCTTGAACGGACAGGGAAAAAAGGCGTTAGACGTCGGTTGCGCCTACGGGTATGCAGCTGAAGTTTTGGAGTTATTGGGGTATGAAACGTTTGGCATTGATATATCCAAGTATGGCGTGAAACAGGCAAAGAAAAACTGTTCTGGGGATTTTTTAGTTTGTGATGCCCAAAGTAGCCTTTCCTTCAAGAGTGAGACGTTTGATTTGGTAACCTGCTTCGATGTTTTAGAGCATCTTCAATATCCGATAAAGTCAATTGAAAACATGTTTGAAGTTTGCAAGAACGTTATCATTTGCACAACACCCAACAGGGCTGTTGAGAAACCTGTTAGGAAAGTTATGAGGGAGTTTGATAAAACACACATTAATGTTAGACTTCCATCTGAATGGAAAAGAAGTATACAGAGCAAATTGAAATGCAAGCTTCTCAAAGTTGAAACTTTTTATGAGTTAACCCCGAGAATCGCGGACAAACTACTTTTTTTCAAATCATTTAAAGTGCCCTACGGAGGATTGACGATCCGAATATTAGTTGAGAAATAGAGGTTCACTTATGGATCAAGTTGACGTGGTTTTGCTTACAAAGAACAGCGAAGAGGTGCTGGCGCAATGTCTTGAATCAGTTTATAAAAGCGTACCAGTCAGGCAGCTCATAGTTGTAGATGGGCATTCAACAGATAAAACCCTTGAAATTTTAAACGTTTTCAATGGAGTGCATGGAAACATAAAGATTATTTATGATAACGGAACCAGAGCGACCGCGCGACAGAAAGGCATTAGAAATGTTGAAACTGACTGGTTCATTTTTGTTGATAGCGATGTTGTGCTCAGCAAAAACTGGTTCCAGAAGGCGATGAAATACGTGGACAAAAATGTAGGCGCAATCTGGGGAATCGAAGTTTGGTCTACTATCCAAAAATCCACCACGCTCAAGATGTTCTTATGGATAACACGAAAAATATTCGAGTTGCGAGGCGGAACCCACGATACATTAGTCCGCCTTGAATCAATAAAGGACATAGAAATTCCAAATAGTCTCCATGTCTTCGAGGATGCTTACATCAAAGAGTGGATTACAAAAAAGGGATACAAAATAATCGCATGCTATGACCCTTACTGTATTCATTATAGACCCAAGAATGTTTGGACTCTTCAAGGTAGCCTAAATATAGTAATGGACGCCATCAGGTTTGGAAGCTTCAAATTAATTGTTAGATTAGTGTTGGCATATGGCTTCTACACGGCATATTCCATGTATCAATTACTTGCAAGCAGGATGAAACGTCACCAATTTCGATGAAATTACCATTAGATTAAGCATCGAAACTCAAGAGTCGTTAGGTTTTCGGAGAAGGAGTCGCCAATCATGGCTTGAGAGTCTGGTTTTGGACGCAGAGAACGCGCTTTCAGATAGTCTTGCCTACGGTAATGTTTTTTAATATACATGTCTTTTCCTATAAAGAAGGTTGAGATATGCTATGTTGCTACATATGGAGCTTGCTGAAGCAGCTTACAAACTAGCATCTGAGGTTATGCGGATCAAAAAGGGCGAAAGTGTTGTTATACTTGCCGACACTGCAAGCGATGAAAATGTCGTGAAGGCTACCGCCAATGCCTGTGCTATTTTAGGAGCAAAAACTGCTGTCACATGGTTTGAGACGAATCCTGGAGTGACAATGGATCCGCCCGAACCAGTTGTTGCCGCAATGAACAGTGCTGACGTTTTGATTGAATTCTGTGTTAACTATATACTTTACTCCAAGGCCTACGGTGATATGATAAAGAAGGAAAGGGTTAGGTACATCTGCCTAACTGGAATGAATGTCGAATCCATAGTCAGAACCATTGGGAAGGTGAACGTGCCACTTGTAATCAAGTTGGGCGATAAGCTGGTTGAATTGACTCAAAGCGCAGATAAGGTGCATATAACGAATGCTGCTGGCACCGACATCATAGGCTACAACCGTGGTCGACGGGTATCCCAACCCGGAGGGATTGCAGAGAAGCCGGGACCGTATATGCTTTGCGGCCAAGTTGGTTGGAATCCGGTGGAGGAAACAATTAACGGCGTAATCGCTATTGACGGTTGGGAATGGAACATCGGCTTAATTCAGACGCCAACTCGACTTACAATAGATAAAGGTCGAATCGTCGATATCAAAGGTGGCTGGGAAGCCAAGAAATTCGCGACTTGGCTTGCTGGATTTAACGATCCCAACGTTTATCGTCTAGCTCACTACACGTATGGTTTCAATCCAGGCATTCTGAAGTTAACAGGACTGCAGAATGATGATGAGCGTTTCTTTGGATCCGTGACTTTCGGCTTTGGTGCTCAAGGTGACCTAATTGGTGGACTGGGCTGGGCGGCCGCGGCACACACTGACTGTGGGATAATGTATCCAAGTGTCTATTTGGATAATACTGCCATCGAACAGGAAGGCAAGTACGTACATCCCGACCTAGTTAAGCTAGTTAAAGAGTTAAAAGTACCTGGATATTAGTCCATGTTGCTGTCTCAAAGATATCAACCATCCCTCATTTTTTCAAAACATAAATCTTCATTGCAAAGTAATTCTGGATCAAGAGGGCGCGCGAAACGGCTGAGAACGTCTAACATGAAGCTCACCTTAATCATGAACCATCCTATTTTGAGGTTGTCTGGATCTCGCTTCTATCATTTACGATTCCTCCAACCATGGCACCAAAACTTGCATCTATTTATACTGCTTGGAAACGGAAAAAATGACAAGATTAGGGCGTTGATGTAATGAACAGAATGCCGATTGTAGAACTCGGAAACACTGGCTTAAGAGTTTCAAAACTTGGTTATGGAACGGTCGACCTTGCATTACGATCACGGCCTGTAAGCCCGCAGCAAGGCGGACGGATTTTAGCAGAAGCCTATGGGTTGGGAATAAATTTCTGGGATACCTCGGACGACTACGGAAGTCATCCTCACATAGCGGCCGCGCTGAAGCACGTACCGCGAAAAGGAGTCGTTATATCCACCAAAACGCACGTCAGCCGCAGCACGTCATTGAGAAAGAACATTCAAAACTCTCTTGGAGAACTTGGGACAGATTATATAGACATCTTTTTGCTGCATGCAGTTGAAAGGGGACAGATTGAAGATCTTGACCAAACATTAGGAGAGCTGAAATCCCTAAAGGCGAGGGGGATCATCAAGGCTGCAGGCTTATCTACCCACAGCGTCGCCGTCGTTAAAAAGGCTGCAGTAACTAAGGAATTGGAGGTTGTATTGGCCACCTGCTGCAAAGTTGAGCAAAATCTAATCAAGAAGGTCCAAGAGGATATTCCTCTCGAAGACGGCAATATGGAAGAAATGTTTGAAGCTCTCAAACTTGCCCATAGCAAAGGAAAAGGAGTTATAGCTATGAAAGTCTTGGCGACAGGTAATCCATCAATTGTTGATAGTTACCAATCAGCCACAAGAGCAGTCAGCAGATTAGATTTTGTGGATGCCATAGTTATTGGAATGCGAGATCTTGAAGAAGTAAAGAAGAACATACAAGCCTTAACTTCTAACTAGAAGCTCACATGCTTTCTTCAGCTTTTTGCTGTGCGATTTCTCTAGTTGCACAATCTCCTAATGGATCTTCACCTACTTCAAATCGTCAGCCGCTAACAGAGATTGTGGGTGTGGCTACATTGTCTCTTCCATGAACATGTCGCGGATACCGTCGCCCAACAGATTGAAACCTAAAATTATAGTAGCAATCGCTGAAGCGGGAAAGACTGTCATCCACCAGAGTTGGGGTATGAACTGTCCTCCTTGTGCAACCATTGTGCCAAGATCGGGCGTTGGAGGCTGGGCTCCTAATCCAACATAACTCAGTGCGGCTCCTATAAGTATGACCCAGCCGACATCTAACGTTATCTTCGTTAAAAGTGGGCCTAGGCAGTTGGGGAGGATTTCCCTGAACATTATATGGAGTGGGCTGGCACCCATGGTCTCGGCGGCTTGGACAAAGGCCTCGTTTTTTAAGGCTGATGCAACACTGTAGGTTAATCTGGTGTACCATGGCCACCACATTAGTGAGACAGCCATCATGGAATTAAAGACGCTTGGAGTCAGCACTGAGCATATAGCCAAGGCTAGCACCAAAGGAGGCACAGCGATGAATATGTCTGATATCCTCATTATCACTTGATCAATCCATGTCTCCCTGTAGTATCCGGCAATAAGCCCAAGAAGCACTCCGGGCGGAATAACGAGTAGAAGAATCACTGCAGCCATTAACATAGAGTACTGAAAGCCAAACATAACCCTGCTCAGTATGTCTCTGCCAAAATCATCTGTGCCAAACGGATGCTCAAGACTAGGTGGCTTACTGCTTTCTTCAAGGTTCATGTAGAAACCAGCGTGCGCAGGATAAGGCGCGATATAAGGAGCCAGCAAAGTAACCAAGATGACTCCGATCGTGATTATCAAGCCTGCTACTGATAGATAGTTTTTCTTAAACTTGAACCATCTCAACCTTACGGATTCCAGCACCGCAGAAGATGCTAGTTTCTCAGGCAGCTTAATCTTCATTTACTCACCTTTCTCAACGAATCTTATTCTAGGGTCTAGGTTCGCCACGATGATGTCGACTATTATATTTAGTGCGGCGTAAATTATTCCTATGACCAAAACTACGGCAATTATGGCGTTGAGGTCTTTGTTCATCATGACGTTGGTACCGTATTTGGAGAAACCGGGCCAGTTGAAAGTGGTTTCAACAAGGAAAGCATTGCCCATCATTGACGCTATGCTCATTCCTATGACAGTGACTGCTGGGATCATTGAGGGCTTAAGTAAATATTTTGAGGTCACAAGCCATTGAGGTAAACCTTTAGAAATTGCCAATGTTATGTAATCCTTTCCTTGGTTTTCGACCATGCCCGATCTTATTATTCTAGCATCTTGTGTGAACGCAGGGATCGCGAGAGCTAAGGAAGGCAGTGCCATATGTCTCAAAACGTCCACGAACGCGTCGAATCTGCCTGCTATTAAAGAGTCAAGGGTTGTCATGCCTGTTAGGCGTGGAGGAGGAGCAACATCAAGAATACCCTGCGTCGGGAAAATTGGTACCCAAAAGGTAAAAACTAATTGAAGTATTATGGCCCATACGAAGGCTGGAAGCGATATTCCCGCATAACATAACACTCTAATGACGTTGTCTGGCCATTTATAAGAGTACCTTCCCGCTATGGGGCCCAAAATGAACGCCCCAGCGATCTCAAATACAGCTGACAATAATATCAGTTCAAGAGATGTAGGGAGATATTGCATTACGTCAAGTGTCACACTACGTTTCGTGTAAATTGAGTAGCCAAGGTCTCCTCGGGTAATGTCTATTATCCAATAAAAGTACTGCTCGTATAATGGCTTGTCCAGTCGTAATGTTTTTCTGATCTGTTCAACAACCCACTGTGGTGCCGTGGATCCAGCGGCCATCCTAGCTGGGTCGCCTGGCAACACCCTTGCTAAAACGAACACGAGAATGGATAAACCAACCAATGTAAATATTGCATAAAACGTTCTTCTAGCTGTGTAGGTTGAGAGTCTCATTCTCAATCACGCAGAATTCATAATAAAAAAAGGGAGTTTATTTAAGGTTAGCGTTCGTGCTAACCACCCAGTAATTCTTCCCGTTTTTCTGGATACACTTGTATAAGGCGACACTCGATGTTGTAGCAGAGGTCTGGAGGCGCTCCTCCTTCAACGGTGGGCCAGTCAACGTAATAGTCTTGATATAATTGTACCAATGGCATATCAGCAACGTTAATTTCAGCGCACAATTGCTGGAGTTCCGCTTGGATAGTGGCGTACTTGGCGTATCTTTCAGTTGTATCTACGGTTGAAATTGCATCGTCAATCATGCTGTCAATGGTACTGTTAAGGAGCCAGCTGCATCCATAGCAGGTTCCAGCGGCCAATGAATGGAATTTAACCCTCAGTATAGACGCTGCCTCACCGTATGTCGTGCATGGCAAGAAACACATCATATTCGGGCTTTTCTCCTGGCTAGCAGCCAATTCTATCATTGAGAGCCACGGCACTTTAGTGACCTTCACTTTTATTCCGATTTGCTGTGCACAAGTAGCGAAGAGAATTGCGACTTTCTCTTCGTCGAGTACTTCAGCACACCAAGCCACTTCGACCTCGTATTGAGTGTAGTTTGTGGCGTATTTGGATAGCGCAAGTTCCTCCTGTGCTTTAGCCAAGTTCTGTGTGTACACGAATATGTTTGGATCATGTCCTGGGATTTCTGCCGAGATGGGTCCTTTTGATGGCACAGAGCCCAAGAAGATTTCAGCTCCTTCCTCGTAGTCAAAGACATAAGCCAAAGCTCTGCGGAAGTGAACGTCGTCGGTTGGAGGTTTTCTTGTGTGAATTGACAGAGTAACTTGGTCTCCAAAGAATACTTTGCCAGCTTTTATGCCTTTGACGGTTTCCAGCTCCGCAATAACTTCTCTGGGAGTTTCACCAGCAATTTCAAGTTCTCTCTTCAGCATCAAAGTCCTAGTTGCGGCTGCGCCCGGATTCGGCGAGAAAACTACTTCCTCAGGTGCATTTGGAAGGATTTCTCCAAAGTAATCCTTGAAGAGCTCCATAACCAGTGAAGCTTCCGTGACGTAACTCTTCACTATGTAGGGGCCAGAGCCAGCATCATGGGTTGCTAACCACTCTTTACCGTAGTCGCCTAGATTGCCATATTCGCCAGTGGGCTTCAAATTGGCCATTACTACATCCTTGTTCATAACAAAGAAGAGTGTGATCGCATTTAAGAACGGCCCCCAAGTTTTTTTCAACTTGAATTCGACGGTGTAGTCATCAAGAGCCGTCGTTTTATCTATGTACGGAAGGAACTCGTAAGCGTAGCCCATTCCCATCGTAAGGAAACGATCCATTGTGAACACAACATCTTCAGCCTTAAGCTCGCTACCATCATGGAACTTAACACCATGCTTCAATTTAAAAGTCCACGTCAATCCGTCAGGAGATACAGTCCAGCTCTCAGCCAACCAAGGCTCGAGACCCCCTTTAATCGGATGCACCAAGGGATCGTACAAGTTCGGAAGCGACCTCGAACTTGACCAGTCAACCGCGAGTCCAGGGTCAATTAGGGTTGGCCAAGCGGCTGGCAAGGCACGCAGCACACGTTTGAGCGCAGGCGTCGGTGTAGGTCCTGGGGTTGGTGTTGGCGTAGGCTTTGGAGTGGGGGTCGGTGTTGGTCCTGGCGTGGGTGTTGGACCGGGCGTTGGATTAAGGCCTGGAGTTGGTGTAGGCTTTGGTGTCGGTGTAGGTGCTGGAGTGGGACTTGGAGAAGGCCCTGGAAGTGTAGCGTAATAGACTCCGACTATTGCAACTATAAGAATGATGACTACTACGACAGCAGCTTGCATCTTTGTTATGGCTGATTTTGACAGAATTTTCATGTTTCACTCTCTCTCCTATAATTCGCGGTTTCTGTATTTTTGCTATGCGTATTTAAGTTTTTTCATTATTGAAACTCTAGGGTTCATTGCTTGAATTTTAGCAGAAAAAAGGCTTCGAACACTGGCTGAATGGACAGTAAATCCAATCTTAGTTCCGAAGGCACATATTCATGTTTCAAATAGAGCACCTCTGCTGCGTAAAGCTTCCATAAAAAGCTGGTATGGGCATATATGGGCACATGTCCAGCACACGGAGGATCACATACAAACAGAGCTTGGAGATCTTGCAACAGAAACAAAACTGGGCAGGGTTTCAGACTCTGAGATAACATTGTTCAGGTCTACAGGCTTGGGAATATGAAAACTGCGCCGCCGCATGGCTGGCATATACGAAGGCTAAGAGAAAAGGCAGATACAGGGAAATAAACTGCTAAGTTAAATGAGCCGTGCGTGCTATAGCAAACGCAACGTAACGACTCTTTTAGCATCTATGAATGACTTCTCCAATTTTTCTTCGCTTAACATTTAATTTTGCTATCACAGAGACGGAAAACGTTGCAGCTAAAAATCTTATATATCAGACTCTTTGTATTTGTCAAATCTTGAGTGATTTCCTTGAGTTGGCGTGTTGGAGTAGACATCGGCGGTGCCTTCACAGACCTAATCGCGGTGAATGATGAAACTGGCGAAACAAGATGGGTGAAAGTTGAATCCACTCCAAAAGATTACTCTGAAGGCGTGATGGAAACAATAGGCAAGAGCAAGCTTGACCTGCATACAAAGAAAATGAAGTACATTGTTCACGGGCAAACCGTCGTCGTAAACACAATTATCACGCGCTCTGGTGCCAAAACTGGGCTGATAACAACAAAAGGGTTTCATACTCTCGAAATTGGACGCGCAAACAGAAGAGACATGTTCAACCTAAAATACCGTAAACCCGAGCAATTTGTTCCAAGATATCTAACTGATTGGGTCAAAGAGCGCATAACGGCCGATGGCTCAGTGTTGATTCCACTTAATGAAGATGAAGTTAGAAAAGCTTCACTAGACCTGATAGAAAAAGGATGCCAATCCTTTGTAATTAGTTTCATCAATAGCTACGCAAACCCTGAACACGAGAGAAAAGCAGGCAAAATCACTAAAGAAGAGCTAGAAAAAAGAAAGAAAAAACCCTATGTTACTATTAGTTCTGAAGTTTCAAGCGAATGGAGAGAATATGAAAGAACCAGCACGGCTGTGCTTAACGCCTATACTCAACCAGTGCTTAACGCATACGTGACCACTCTTGAACAAGCCTTGAAAAAAATGAAGTTCGAAGGGATTTTCTACGTCATGCTCGCGTCAGGAGGCATGGCAACCGCCAATTTCTCAAAGGCATATCCAATATCCACAGTAGAAGGCGGCCCAATTGCCGGAGTTCTCGGGGCCATATCCTTAGCTGAACTCATAGGCCATAAAAACATAATCGTTCTGGACGGAGGGAGCACAACTACAAAAGCTGGTCTTGTAAAAGATCTTCAACCCAGAATTACCACCGATTATTACATTGACAGAGACAGATTCAAAGCTGGCTACCCAGTAAAGGTTCCAGTTGTAGAGGTTACCGAGACAGGCAACGGCGGCACGAGCATCGCTTGGATAGACGACATCGGAGCCCTAAGAGTGGGACCAAAAGCCGCTGGCGCCTATCCTGGACCAGTATGCTACGGGAAAGGAGGAACAGAACCAACATTGACCGACGCATACGTCGTCACCGGTTATCTGAATCCAAACTACCTTTTGGGTGGAGAGCTTAAAATTTACAGAAACAAGGCTGAAGAATCGCTGAAGAAGCTCGCAAGCCACTTCAATGTTTCGACCGAAGATGTTGCGGACGCCATAATCCAGATTGCTAATGACCAAGCGGCTCATGTAATAAGATTGGTCTCGGTGCAAAGGGGACTTGATCCAAGAGATTTCACTTTGATAGCTCACGGCGGTTCAGGTCCTATGTTTGCTCCATTTATAGCCTCAGAATTACATATTCCGCGAATAGTTGTCCCCGCAATCCCCGCTGGCGTGTTTAATGCTTGGGGTATGCTCGTCGCCGATATTAGACATGATTTAGTGAAAACTCACATAATGAAACTGACAAACAATGTGGAAGACGCAAAAATAATAGATAACCTATACAATACTCTCGAAAAACAACTCCTAGAAATCTTTGTCACAGAAGGAGCAGACCTAGAAAGGGTATCCATTTTGCGGCACGCTGACATGCGCTACTTCGGCCAAGAACACGCAATCAAAATACCAATTGCATACGGGAAAATAGACGCTTCAAAGGTCAAAGAAATTGAAAATATCTTCATAAAAGCTCACGAAAGAGAATATCGTTTTGTGCTCCCAAACAACCCTATCGAAATGGTAAATCTCCATGCCACGGGAATTCTCAGAGTTAAGAAACCGACTCTGCCCGCGATGTCGAACGAAGGCAGATCAGTCGACAAAGCATTGAAGGAAGAGAGGGAGATTTATTTCGGCCGAAGAGAAGGTTCGAAGAGAACATCTGTATATTCGAAAGGTCTCTTGCCTTCCAATGCAGAAATTACTGGTCCAGCTATAATCGAAGAGTTAACTTCAACAATTATAGTGCCGAAAGATTTCAAGTCAAAAATGGACGCATTTGGCAATGTATTAATGACCAAAAATGAGAGGCTTAAACCAGACTCGGAGAGTTATTAAGATGAGTGAAGACATATTTGCAATAGAAATAATCAAAAAAGCTCTAGACAGCATAGCGAACGAAATGTTTTGGGTAACCATCAGGACATCAAAAAGTCCAATACTTTATGAAACATTTGACTTCTCAACCGGAGTTACGACCTCCGAAGGCGATACGGTCGGAATATCGATTGGTGTACCCCTCTGGGTAGGAGTCATGAAATATGTAGCCAACAGCATGATAGAGGGGGCTAGAAAGAACGGAGAACTATTTCCCGGAGACATTATGATATCAAATGATCCCTACCGGACTGGCACACACTTGAACGATATAGGACTAGCGATGCCAATATTCTATGAGGATGAAATAGTCGCTATTGCCACTGCAAAAGGGCACCTTTACGACGTAGGAGGCATGTGCCCGGGAAGTTGGTCGCCAGTGTCGACAGAAATATATCAAGAAGGCATTTTCATACCGCCCAGCAAATACTACAGTCGCGGCAAACCGAACAAAGACGTAATAAACATAATAGTGAACAACAGCAGAGTGCCAGATTTTTTGTTCGGAGATTTGGAAGCTCTCGCTGCAGCATTGAGATTAGCAGATGTCAGGATTAAGGAATTGATCGACAAATACGGTTATGACCTTGTTAAAACCGCTATGCATGATTCAATAGAGGATGGAATCAAACGAGCCAAGGCAAGCTTAAGGGAGCTGCCAAAGGGAGAATTCTACGCTGAGGATTATCTGGATGAGAGCTACGTCTCTGAAGAGCCCCTGAAATTATCAACGAGGGTTAAAATCACCGATAAAGAATTCGTAGTAGATTTCAGCGAAGCCCCAAAAGCCATTCCCGCATCTCTAAACAATCCTTATCCCTCTACTTTTGCAGCTGTCGGAACAGTTTTCCTCGCAATAACTAATCCTCACATCCCGTTTAATCAAGGACTCTTTTATCCACTCAAAGTCATCGCTCCTGAGGGAACAATATTCAACGTGCAAAAGCCTTACCCCGTATCGGTCTACTGGGAAGCTATGACCTATGCCTCTGACCTTGTTTGGAAAGCGTTAGCGCCTCATATTCCGGAAAAGTTTTCAGCCGGTCACTTTTTGTCGGTTTGTTCAGAGATAATAGCTGGCACTGACCCACGAACCAAAGAGTACTTCATCTTATGTGAACCCAACCCAGGCGGATGGGGGGCTGGAATTGATAAAGATGGGGAAAGTGCTCTGGTTGCAGTGTCAGATGGTGAGACCTATTCAAACCCCGTGGAAGTGTTGGAAATAAGATATCCAATCCTCGTGGAAAGAAATGAGTTGAACATAGCCGATGGCATTGGTCCCGGCAAATTCAGAGGGGGCTTCGGAGTCATCAAGGATTACAGAGTTCTAGCCGATCAAGCTACTTTTACAACAGACGTTAACAGATCAAAATTCCCCCCATGGGGCGTCCATGGCGGCCAGAAAGGCACTACAAACTACATGGTTGTAATTAGAGATGGCAAAGAAATGATGAGGGTCAGCAGAATTGCAAACTTCAAATTACAGAAAGGCGACATCGTAAGCATCAGAAGTGGCGGCGGCGGAGGGTGGGGTGATCCCTACGAACGAGATCCGAACCGCGTATTAGATGATGTCAAAGAAGCGCTGATCACCCCCGAACAGGCTCGTGAAATCTACAGGGTAGCCATAAATCCAAAAACGCTGGAAATAGACTGGAAAGCCACGGAGCGTCTGCGAGCTGTAAGGAAAAAGCAGCCTCGGAACAAAATTTCCCGCTAAAACATGTTTCTGTGGAAAATTTCGGCCCTATTTTCAATAAGAAAGAGGCTGATGATGTGAAATCACATCCTAAGACTCGAAGAATTGATTTTTTGCCAAAACGAACGTCGGATAAGGTTTCCATCTCAATCAGAGACAAAGCTTTGGAGCTTCACAG
>Ga0129297_10000100_pt1 | contig 37816 bp, 34 predicted proteins | sample I18A1metaG_FD_94708 | JGI IMG/M metagenome (GOLD analysis project Ga0129297, IMG submission 94708) | Lake sediment bacterial and archeal communities from Gulf of Boni, Indonesia to study Microbial Dark Matter (Phase II) - ​I18A1 metaG | ecosystem: Environmental > Aquatic > Freshwater > Lake >... | reverse complement strand
CTCTCTTCATGTACGTCTGGCGCGACCGAGAGATAGTAATGGACATACTGGAAGCACTGACCGGCAACAGGAACACCTATTCGATGAACATAATTGGCGGGCTTCGCCGAGATTTTACACCAGAGATGATCGAGAAGACCAAGAAGGCGATGGACATTCTAGAGCAGAAGGCAAAGGAGTACAAGAAACTCGTCGTAGCGGAACCCACACTTATGAAAAGAGTAGCCCATGTCGGGGTACTGAGACCAAGAGACGCCATCGACACGTGCGCAGTCGGCCCGACAATGAGAGCCTGCGGAATAAAGAGGGACGTGAGAGCTGATGACCCTCATGCATCCTATGGCGAAATCCCTTTCAACGTGATTACGTATGATGGGTGTGACATCGCCAGCATGACGCTGGTGCGGCTAGACGAGCTTGTCGAGAGCACGCAGATTGTCAGATACGCGCTCAGCCATCTGCCAGACGGCCCAGCCTCGGTTAGGGCACCGCGCCGGATTCCGCAGGGGGAAGTCGTAACCAGGGTTGAGGCACCGAGAGGCGAATTGATCCACTATCAAAGAAGTAATGGAACAGAGAAGCCGGAAAGGTACAAGCTTAGATGCCCGACCCTGGCGAATGTTCCGGCTGTCGTCAAGATGTTGACCGGCGGAAACGTTGCAGACATACCCATCGCGCTGGCAGCCATAGATCCATGTTTTAGTTGCACAGATAGGATGACGTTCCTCGATGAGAGGACCGGAAAGAGATGGGTTTGGAGCGAAGACGACCTGAAGAGGTACTCGAGGGCGTGCGCTGCTGGAAAAGTGAAGAACCCTGTTCAGATGGCAAATGTAGGTTGAGGTGAGATCTTATGGCGATGATCGGAGAGCTGCTTCGAAGCTTAGGGAAAAGGCCTGCGACCAGACGCTATCCGTTCGAGAAGTCCGAGGTACCTACCGGGCTTCGAGGCAAACTCGTCTACGATATGGTCAAGTGCATTGGATGCGGCCTCTGTGAGAGAGACTGCCCAGCCGGTGCGATAAAGATGATCGGAAAAGGGAAGACCTCCGAGTTCGAGGTATATCTGGACCGATGCACATTCTGCTCGCAATGTGAATACGTCTGCCCCGTAGATGCAATCGCGATGACAACCGAATGGGAGCTGGCCGGATTCTCGAAGCAGGACCTGACTCTCAGCTTCAAGAGGCCAAAAATTGAGGCTCCTGCACCTCAGCCGCCTGCCCAAGCGCAGTAGTTCCACACGTCTCGGGTGAGCGCTATCTATAGATAGTTGGTATCATAGTTACCCGAGGGCCTGCTGCGTTGACAGAGAAGCCCAAGATATTTGGCAACTTGGTGTCTGAGGTCATAAGAAAGAACCTCTGCATGTTCTGCGGCGCCTGCATAGCAGCGTGTCCAGTCTCAGTATTGGCTCCTGAAGGAGAACAGCCGACAATAAAGGGCAAATGTATACTCTGCCAAATATGCTACTACCAGTGCCCGAGAACGGGGTACGACACCGACGCTGCATCAGCGCGGAAGAGATACGCTTCCGAATCTGAAGTCTTTGTCTTCGGTCGAACCAGCCTAGGCGATGAAGCTATCGGGCAATACCGCTCATGCTCGCTCGGCAGATCCAAGAATGACGATGTTCTGAAGGTCTGTCAAGACGGTGGGGTGGTGTCCTCTCTCGTTTTGCATGGATTGAAGTCGGGGCGTATCGATGCTGCCGTTGGAACGATGGCAGGGGCTGAATCTCTGTGGAAGCCTCGTCCCGTTGTGATGACCAATGAAGGAGATGTTTTGAGATGTGCTGGTACAAAGTACACTCCCTCTCCGAATCTAGTCGGACTCATGTCCGCCGTGGAGGAATACATGAAAGAGCGGGTAGCTATTGTCGGAACTCCATGTCAAGTTCAAGCGCTCAGGCGGATGCAGACTTCGCCACTAGGTTGCAGGAAGCTGACCGACCATGCTTCACTTGTCATCGGACTTTTCTGCATGGAGATCTACGCCTACGACAGGCTCATCAAAGAATATCTGCTGCCGAAGGGTGTTGACCCCAGAAACATCACAAAATTTGCAATCAAGAAGGGGAGGTTCAGAGCCTCTTCTGATGGAACAGAGTTGCTATCGACAACCATGGATGAAGTCAACGAGTACACTAGACCAGCGTGCAAGTTCTGCACAGATCTGACATCCGAACTTGCCGACATATCTGTTGGCGGCATGGCCGGTCATCTTGGATGGTCGATCGTGATGGCCAGAACGCAGTTGGGCGAGGACTTCCTCAAAGAGGCCGCCGACTCTGGCATCCTTGAACTGAGATCATTCGATGAAACTAGGTCTGGACTCAACCCTGTCATTAGGTTCTCCTTGGCGAAGAAGCAGAGGGGCGGGACGGCCTAGGCTCCTCACGCCACTGGGTAGCGAGCAATCGAGCGGTGGTGGCATGCAGATCAGGACACATACAGCACTCCACGTTCTGAAGGGTGCGGTGCAAAAGGTTCTGGGTGCAAAATGGACGGCTGGCGCCTTCATCGAGGGCGAAAAGGGAAGACTCGTGGTTCAGTTCCATCGAAAGCCAAGCGATGATGAGATGATGATGATCGAGGAGGAGGCGAACCACAAGATCTCGGAGAACGTGGCTGTAGAAGAGGTGGAGATTGACAGATCAGGGGCAGAAGAGCGGTGGGGAGATCGGATCTACGACCTGTTCCCCTTACCAGAGGAGTTGACGAGATTAAGAATAGTGAATATCGCAAACTGGAACATCAATGCATGTAAAGAACATCACTGCCGGAGGACGGGCGAAATAGGCGCGATTAGGATTCAGAAGATACGGTTCCGTGATGCTAAGAAGCTTCTGGAGATCCCATTCATCATAGAATCGACGACCCGAACGAACTAGCATTCATTCAACGCCCGTGGAGCCGATTTTCGTTAGGATCTCCGAATTGGCATCTTCGGACCTCACCTTCGGCAATAGAAACGCTGCCGCTATGGAAGTCAGTGACAGTAAGAACATCGTCTGGAAAGCAGCATAGAGTCCAGATTGATTGACAACGATCGTTGCAAGCCAAGCTGAGAGCGACCCGAGACCAAAAGTCAGGAAGAAGAGTATTCCATAGACGAACCCGCGCTTATCCTTCGGCGTCACCAACCCAGCAAGCGCCGACCCAGCTGGCTGCGACGCGAAAATCCCGACTCCGTACATACCGATGAACAGACCAACGCCGGAAAGGGAGAATGGCAGATATTGGAGAAGTACAAGGCTGGCGCTCACTCCGAAGGCGGATCCTATTATCATCCTTCTCGCCCCAAACTTGTCCGTTCCTCTTCCCCCAGCATATTGACCCAGTATTCCAACTACCAGTATCAATGAAGCGGCGATTGCTGCTGTCTCGATCGAGAAGCCCTTGACGGTTGCGAGGTAGGTCGGAAAGAACAATTCTATTCCCCGGAAGAATAGCCCGGTGGAAATGCTGAACAAGAATACCTTCCGCAGATCCGGTATTCTAAGCAGCTCCGAAAGGCCTGTCTTGCTCGAATACTCTGAACCCGTCGACGAAGTCTCAACTCTGACTCTGCTCATTAGTGCAGCTGAGACTAGGGAAAGAATGGCCAAGGCCAGAAACGGGTATCGCCATCCGTATCTGATTCCTGCGAAAGCTGCTAAAACTGGCGCAAAAACTTGTCCCACACTTCCTCCGACTCCGTGGAGCCCCATCGATGCGGCCATCTTACCCGGAAAAGCCTTAGACAGGAAACTGTTGGCTGCAGGGTGATATAGGCTGGCCCAAGCAGACATCAGCAAGAAGCTTATGGCAAAGCCTAGAAGGTCACCCCAAAACATCATCACGACGCCTGAGAGCCCCGAGAAGAGCAGATAGGCAGAGATCACTCTGACCTCGCCCCACTTGTCCGAGAGGTAGCCGCCGAAGAGAGCGCCCACACCATAGGAGAGATAGCCTAGAGAGGCGACAAATCCGAGCGTGCCCAAAGAGATCCCAGTTTCAGCGACTATGAGAAGGAGCAATGGGGGCAGAACCAGAAAGATCGAGTGGTTGAGAGAGTGGGCCACGCTCATGATTGTCAATACCGCACCGCGGCCAACTATCTTCATGTAGACCAAGTCTGTCCCCACGCTAATTGAACTCGATCTTAAGGATTTGGTGCGCGCGTAACCCGAAAACATGGCCCTCTGCATGTTCAACAGACCGGCGCAGAATTTATCAGTCGTAATCGCGGCGTAGTAGCCGGATCCTTCGTTCAGCGAGCATATTGGCGGATGAAGCCATACTCGTGGCTTGTCGATCGCGGAGAAATCTTGCATCTCGATCTTAGACAGTGTCACGATGCAATGTGAACAACCACTGCATTCTCAACTTTTTCTTTGGCCGACCTTCGGCCAGAATCTCTGATGAATCCATTCCATTGTGGCCTCTCTGCGTCATTCTTATTACTGAATCGCGTGGAAATGGCACCTCCATCACTCGGACGGTGTCCGCCCTTGCAGAAAGAGGCTGCTCAGAATTATCGGCACAACATCACTGCTACCAGGGCAGAGGGTGTGTTGCACTCGATCTACACCAGTTGCACTCAACCGTACCTCCCTGCCCTTGCGGTGAGGATGGGCGCCGACGATCTCATGATGGGGCTGATAACAGCTCTCCCTCAGGTCGCGAGCACGATAGTCCAGGCTCCAGCATCGTTCGTATGCACCAAGTATCGCCAGAGACGCAAGGCTTCGATGCTGGCCACGGCTCTTCTGAATAGATTTATGTGGATCCCGATAGCCTTCTCGCCGTTCCTAGTTTCATCTTGGCCCTTTGAATCTATTGCCTTGCTACTTGGACTTTCTTCGACATTCAGCACGATAGCCACACTCTTCTGGACAGACTTGATGGCGGATGTCGTCCCACCTAGGAGGCGGGGGCGAGATTTCGGGGTCAGAAATGCCTTGATAGGAGCAGCGAGCGTCGGCGGGCTGCTCTTGGCTGGTAAATTCCTTACCACTGTCAAACCGTTTCCGCTGAACTTTACGGTACTCTTCGCGATCGGCTTCATCTTCTCACTCGGATCTTGGTTCTTCTTGGCGCTTCTGCGAGATCCCGGCTCCGACATCGATCTTGATAGACCAAATAGGCTCAAGATGTCAGACCTTTGGGAGAATCGTACTCTTCTCAAGCTGTCCCTAGTGTTCGGCTTCTGGAATTTCGCAGTGTCATTGCCGGGTGCGCTCTGGACCCTATACATGATCCGAGACATGGGAGGCGATGAAGTGTGGATTGCGCTAACCACCATGGTCGCCGCCGTCTCTGGGGTTGCAGCGTCGCTTCTCTGGGGAAAGTTTGATGACAGATATGGCGCCAAATCAACGATAATCGCCTCCTCGATCTTCATAACCGCAGTGCCTGCAGCGTTTATTTTTCTTCCCACACTCAACGGCCAGATCCTCCTCAACCTTTTCAGCGGAGGCGTCTGGGCAGGCTTCAACCTAGCGATCTTCAATCTGCTATTAGCCGATGTTGAACCCAAAAATAGACTGACCTACATCCCCCTCTTCAACACATTAACGGGAGCTGCGACAATCATGGGGACAATCTTTGGTTCGCTCATGACGACCGCCTTCGACCTCACTCTGATATTCTATCTGTCCAGCGCGCTCAGACTGATTTCAGTTCCAATAATCGCAAAATACACCGTCGAATCTTTGGCTCCGCCCGAGCATCTAACAATATCGATGCACCTCTCCTCGATCATTCACAGACCGACTGGGCTACACCACTACTCGCACCCGCACCTGACCAACTTCTTACACAGGAAAAATAGGAGCAAACTGGAAGGCACTTTGCCAACGAAAGAAAATAGAAATTGAGAAGAAAGAAGAAGGAGCAAATCACGAAGCCTAGTCTTCTTCACCGAACTTCGGCTTCTCTGGACCCCTTGGCATCCTCTCTTCCTTCATACCCTTCGCTGAGATCAGATCGTCGATCCTGAGGATCATCTCAGCCGCTTCGCTCGCAGATCGGATCGCCTGCTTCTTGACCCTGAGCGGTTCGATCACGTTGGCCTTGAACATATCACTGGAGCTTCCTGTCTCGACATCCACGCCGTACCAGAGACCTTCCGGCTTCTCGTGCTTCGCCCTGAGGTCCGCCATCACATCGATCGGATCCAGTCCAGCGTTCTCACCTATGGTTATGGGAATGGATTCCAAGGCTTCAGCGAAGGCCTCAATTGCCAGTTGCTCTCTTCCGCCGATCTTGACTGCGTATTCCTTCAGGCGCTTTGACGCTTCAGCTTCGGGTGCTCCACCGCCCGCTACGATCTTCCCATCTTCCACGGCATTTCTGACGACACATAGTGCGTCGTGTATCGACCGCTCAGCCTCATCGGTGACGTGCTCTGTCCCACCTCGAACGACTATGGTCACAGCCCGTGGGTTAGCGCAGTCGCGGGCGTATACGAGCTTGTCATCGCCTATCTTGATCTCCTCGACAACCTTCGCGCTGCCTAGGTGCTCTTTCGTCAACTCGTCGACGTTAGCCAGAATGTGTCCGCCTGAGGCCTTGGCAAGCTTTTCAAGATCTCCGCTACTGACATTCTTGACCGCGACGATTCCCTTCTTTGCTAGGAAATGCAGGGCCAAGTCGTCGATTCCTTTCTGGCACATCACAACGTTCGCACCGGAGGCGGCGATTCTGTCTGCCATCCCGCGGATCATCTTTTCCTCTTCGTCCAAGAACGCCTTCATCTGTTCCGGGTTCTCTATGTTGATCTTCGCGTCGAACTCGGTCTTCTCGATCTCGAGTTTGGCGTTGAGGAGCGCGATTTTGGCGTTTTCAACTCTTTTTGGCATTTGGGGATGGGATATCTCCTTGTCAACGACTATTCCCTTGACAAGTTCTGTCTCATCGAGGGATTGTCCATGCTTCTTCAGGACTTTTATGAGATCGATGTCGACCTTGAGTTTGCCGTTGATATCTTCTGCGACCTGTTTGCAGGCTTGCACCGAGATGTTTGACAGCTGATCTCCCGCTGCGATAGCGCCTTTGCTGCTAATGGAGGTCAATGCAATCTTCTTCAGGTCTTCCAAATTGTCCGGGTCTATCTTTACTGCAATCTTCTCGAGTGTACTTTCAGCCTCTTCGGCCGCTTTTCTATAACCGCTCACAATAAGCGTGGGATGTATGTTCTGCTCGATCAGCTTCTGCGCCTTGTCAAGAAGTTCCCCTGCCAAGACGGCCGCCGTGGTGGTCCCATCTCCGACCTCGTTGTCCATCGTCTTGGCGACTTCGACAAGCATCTTTGCCGCGGGATGCTGGACATCGAGTTCCTTGAGTATTGTCGCACCATCATTCGTTATCGTGACGTCTCCGATGGTGCTGACCAGCATCTTGTCCATGCCTCTTGGACCCAAGGTTGACCGGACTGTTTCAGCGATTACTTTGGCCGCCATTATGTTTGATCGCTGAGCCTCTCTTCCCGTGCTTCTTGAAGTGCCCTCCCTCAGTATTATTGCAGGAATCGTGGTTTGCACCGCCATCTCTCAACCACCAAAGTTCATATTTCGGGAAGAAAACACGAAGTCCGGATGTATATTAATCTTACCAGAGAAACACGAGCTTTCCTTTCGAAGCCCTACGTCCATCAGATATCTCGACGAACTCACGGTCTAATTGAAGGTTGGGCTCGCATCCGGGATAACGTCAAACGATTTTTCAACTCACGAGACTCCAAGAACCGTCTGCTGTGACAATCATACGACGATCGCAACAAAGATAGGAGATCCTTGGGCGTATCCACATCGGCCGAAGTAGACTCCGATCGATAGATCCAGTAGCCTAGGCCCCTCGCCTTGACTCTTTCGATGTGTGTGTAGAAGCTGTTCTTGCCGTAGCGGACATCAATACTATCAGGAGGAGATAGCAAGAGCGCGTTCGTACCGTTCTCGATAGATGGGCTAATAACCATCGAATTTGGCATCTTCAGCGAATCGAACATTGAATTGACATCAGATGGATGGATTCGTGGAACATCCGCCAAGACTACGAACATCGCATCAAAGCCCAATGCTTTGATCCTCATCGACATTCTTCGAACTGTCTCGTTCAGCCCTTGAACCCCGTCATCATAGATGAAGTTGGCGCCGAATTCCGCGGCAACTGATTCAACATCATTGTCATGTGCCACAATCCCAATACTCTCCGCCTTTGACTTTCTGACGGCTTCCAGCACGTCCCTCAGCATGTACAGGGACAGATCGCGTCGCTCTTCTTGAGTCAAGACGGCGGATAATCTGGTCTTACACTTGTCCAGCCTTTTCAAGGGTACGAGCGTATAGATTCTCATCTCTGATGCCTTATGCCCAATACAGAGAGGACGATCTTCGAGAGCTCTATCTTGTCTTTCATGGTTTTCATTATGGTGTTGGTTACTTTTGCCTTCATCCCAAGGGACTCGATCTGGCCTTTCAGATTTTCGTCCACCTCGTCGATTACGATGTGGCCGGCAACGTCAGAGTAAAGCTGGGCTACTCCCAAGGCTGAAACTTCGACGCCCAAAGCATGCATCATCTTGTCCGCCGGTCCTTTGATAGGCAGTCCCCCTACTATCGGACTAATCGCGACGACTTTCGATTTTCTCGCAGCCAGTGTCTTCCTCACATCTCTAACAGACAGTATTGGGCCAATGCTTACGATTGGGTTGCTCGGGCAAATTATTACTCCCTCATACCTGTCTATGGACTCGAGGACTCCTAGAGAAGGCCTCGCTTCCTCAATACCTCGGAACGATATGCCACGAATCTCAGGCTCGGCCCTCATCTTGACCAAGAATTCTTGGAAGTGAATCGTTCCCTCGGCTGTGTCGATCATCGTCGTTACTTTCTCCTCGGTCATGGGCAGCAAATTCACGCGAATGCCTAGATGGGAGGCGATCTCCCTAGTAGTCTCTGCGAGGGTTCTGCCGCGCCGAAGGAGCTCGGTTCTTCTTATGTGGGTTGCAAGATCCCTATCGCCCAGTGCGAACCAAGTATCTCTGCCGTAGTCTTTGAGCCTCTGCAAACAGTTGAAAGTGTCATCCCTGATTCCCCACCCTTTCGACTCATCCACTATACCTGCAAGGGTGTAAGCGAGAATATCGATATCTGGGGAGATAATCAACCCGTGTAATTCTATGTCATCGGCCGTGTTCACAATCACAGTGAGTTCTTCTTGTGGGTAGATCTGGACGATTCCTTGAAGAAGCTTAGCGGCTCCAACTCCGCCAGCCAACGCTGCGATCATGACCATTCCTCGAGTCTGACTTGTCTGCGCGGTCGGAAGCCATCCTCTGGACTGCGTTATGGCTGTCTTGCGCCACAAATCTGTTTTGTCCAAGTCGCCTAGGCTGGGCGCGCTGAACTCAAGGGCCTACCCCAGTAGTTCTCGAACACGATCGATTCGACGTTCATCCGGGTTGGCGGTGGCGGCCGCTCATCTGGCAACCCTATCGTGATGATCGCTTGCGGCTCGATGCCTGCTGGCATCTTGAGAACCTTCCTTACTTCCTCTTGGGAGAACAGGGGAGCACAGAACCAGCAGGTTCCAAAACCCTTCGTGTGTGCTGCAAGCAAAAAGGTGGTGATCGAGGCGGCCAAGCTTTGAACCCCCATGATAAGCTCTGACCTTCGCCTCTTCTCGTCCAGATATCTATGCATCTTCTCCATCGTCAGGCACGCCACTATTAGGGCTGGTGCTTCAAGGAACAGTGCCTTTGATGATTCAACCGAATCCCTTCTGGCCTCTAACAGTCCGTCTTTCTTGAGATCCTTTGAGTAGGCCTCAGCCATCCTATCGACCAGAAGTCTTCTCACTGTGTGGTCTGACACGACCACGAATCGCCATGGCTGCGCGTTGTGGGCCGACGGAGACCAACTGGCAATTTCCAGCAGCGTCCTTATTTTGATACTAGGGACCGCTTGTGCGGCGTATCGTCGGATGCTCCTCCTTTTTCTGATGGCCTCTACGACTGCGTTAGGCATTGCGATCACTCTACTGAAGACCCAGTTCAGAGCTTTCTCAATGGAACATTCTCCATGAACCTGAGAATCTCAAAGGCATTGCCGTGTTCGCCCTTTTCGTCGCAGAGATAGTAAGCCGCAACCGCGTTGGCGAAGAGGAGCCTGTCAGAGAGGGCCATGCCCGAGAGCAGCGCGTACACGTTTCCTGCGTTCCACGAATCGCCGGCCCCTGTCATTCTCAAGGGCGTGATATCATACGATGGCACGATGCACTCTTCGTCTCTTCCGATCGCGAAGGCAAAGTCGGAAGTGTGAAGGTCCAGTTCCAAGTTAAGCTGCCGATGCAGAGCCCTAGCTTTCTCGATGGAGTTAGGTAGCCTCGACTCCAATCGGACCTCATCTCTGTCCGGACACATTTGCTCTGCGAAGAAGGCGACCTCGTTCTCGTTTACTGAGAAGACGTCTACCATCGATCTGGATAATACGTCCTCGATGAGACCATTCGCCTTCGCCGGGGATGTCGCAGGGTCTCCGGTATCAAGATATTTAATGCCCTTGCCAGTATGCTTGCAGTGGGCGAAGACTCTCTCGGCGACGTCATTTCCATTCCTCATGTGATTCCAGCTGAAGACGCAGACACAATCTGCCTTTTGGATTGCTTCAAACCCATCTGGGCCGATATCCTCCTCTGAGAAGTCGGCGATCGACCCCGAGTCGCTGACCATTATGTTGACAGGACGGCTCCTGTGTTTCAGTTCGATGGCCACAGTTATGCCTATCTCTCCGTCGTCCTTCAGAAGTGAAAGGTCAACTCCCTTTTTTCCAAGGAAGTGATCTAAGAGAACCTTGCCGAGCCTGCTGGTTCGTCCGATCATATGAGTGCATATTCCAAGGCAAGCTAAGGCCGACGCGAAATTCGCGGCGTTTCCTCCTCGCAGCAGAGTCTGCCTTGGACCGATGAGGTTACCTCCTCCTCGCTCAGCCACTGCCTCCATGTCTAGGACAAAGGAGTCCAGATCTCGGTCGTAGTGGATGAAGTGATCAAAGAAGAAGTCGGGCAGGACAACCACACTGAGGTCTCTAGGGAGTGAGCCAATCCTGTCGCGCATGGCTTTGGTATCAGGAACTACATGGCCTTTCTTCGGACAAGTCATTCCCAGTGGCTCCGTTGCTTCAAGAGCGTGCTCTCACGATAATAACATGTATGCGCCGATTGTCGCTCAGAACACCGCTGTGCCGCACCTTACAAAAGAATTTAGAATAACTGCAGCATGAATGCTCGAGAGAATGGAGCCATACGAACCGGATGAACAAACGAATAGTCATTGTCGGCGCAGGGCCTGTAGGACTAGCAGCAGCCAACGCCGCGAGGGAAGCAGACTCTGAAGCCAGCATCGAGTTGTACGGGGACGAGCCTTATCCGCCTCACCGTAGGCCCGGAATCGTCGGCTTGATAAGTGGCGAAACGCAGCGTGTCTCCGACCTTTACCTAGCAACCGCCAGAGACCTGTGGCGCAGAAGAATATCACTGAAGACCTTCAGCAAAGTCACGAAGATTGACTTCGAGAATCGATTCGTCCACGTTGGCCTACCGAAGGGAGGCTTCGAGAAGAGACCGTATGACTCCCTTGTTCTCGCAACCGGCGGCGTAGCTTACCTTCCCAGAGTTGAAGGAGTTGATAGGAAAGGCGTCTTCGTACCTCGTACTTTGCAGGATGCCTTGGCTATTCGAAGATACTCAAGGAACTCAAGGGAAGCAGTCGTCGTGGGGGGTGGACTGTCCGGAATCGAGTCGGCCGAGGCCCTTGTGAGACTCGGGCTCAAGGTGACAATGGTTGTCAGGTCGAGGCTAATGAGGGAGAATCTAGACGTTAGCCTCTCCACTCTTCTTCAAGAAAGGTTGCAGCAGCATGGCGTGCCGGTAAACATCGGGCAGTCGCCGAGAGCGATAGAAGGGATCAAGCATGCTGAGAGACTTGTGACCGATTCTGAAGAAATCTCCTCGCCGCTAATATTGTTTGCCACAGGCGTCAGGCCTAGCATCGGCCTAGTTGAGGACGACCTCGCCACAGGTCAGACAGGGGCAATACAAGTCGACGAGCGCATGCAGACATCTGTTGAAGGAGTATTTGCATGCGGGGATTGTGCAGAGAAGGTAGAGTTCGTCACGAACAAGCCGCTCTACATGCCCATCGGCATGCTTGGAGCCAGTCAAGCAGCCGTCGCCGGGATGAATGCGACCGGAAAGAGCGCACGCCTAAAGGGACTTTTCCGCGCTCAGATTGACGAGATCTTCGGGACCACAGTATCTGCAATGGGATTAACAGAAGAACAGGCGAAGTCGGCTGGAATTCCCGCAGAGGGTTGCTGGATCAGGGTTGAATACCGTAAGATCGCCCCTCTTCTGATGAAAACGAGGTCAGGCTCAAAGATATGGGCAGTCGTGAACTCGAAGACCGGAGAGATCATTGGGGCGCAGATTCTCGGTGGAAGGGGAACAACTCGTCACGCATCAGTTCTTCGTCAGAGCATCTTGGAAAGGAAGACATTACACGAGATTGAGACTCTCAGCTACGTAACTGCTTGATCTGCTTAGGCCATGACCTTGTCAGAGATTTCTTCTGATTTCGATTACTCGTCCCATGAATCTTTTAACCCTAGACACGTCGACTTGGTTCTCGGTTATGCCGCCGACCTTCAACTCAGAACCGACGATTGCTCCGTCCGCCGTTCCTAGTAGGGCGGTGACGTTGCAGAACGTTAAGCCGCTCCCGATGAGTACCGGTATCTTGACCGTGGACTTGATCCTATCTAGCGTTTGAAGTTCCGGGCTCGATCCTGTCCTCGATCCAGATGCGATAATTGCGTCGGCCATTCCGCGCTCAGCGGCGTCGAATGCGACCTCCTCGATTGGGCGTACCGCGATCGGAGCTGCATGTTTCACGCGCACGTCAGCGAAGAACTTCACATCCTCTGCGCTGAGCGTCTTTCTCACACGGGCAAGACTATGTGCCACGGGTTCGATAATTCCCTCTAGAGAGGCTATTGGCTCGGCGTAGGCGTTTACACGTATGAACTGTGCCTTGGTGGCATGCGCAATGGCGAGGGCCGCATGAGCCCCGTTTCGTAAGACGTTGATTCCAATCGGCTTATCGGCGACTTTTCTGACCTCATTTGCAGCCAAAGTCATATGGGTGACCGTCTCCGGTCGGGTCGGGGATGGCTCGTACGGGATGTCACCGTAGTTCTCCACGAGGAGACCGTCTACTCCGCCCTCGCATAGAGCTCCGGCATCTGCCAGCGCTCTTTCAATTATTGAATCTGTTCTTCCATCGTAACGTGGCGCGCCGGGCAATGGAAGCAGGTGAACCATGCCAATTATCGGCTTCTTGACTCTAAACAGTCTCTCCAGAAGATCTTCCATCGACTCTCCGCCAGGAAGATCATGTTTCGAGTGTCTATTCAAGAGTTACCTTATGAGTAGGGCACTTGGGGATCGGGAGCCTTCTTCAGATGGCTCGATGGACTAGCTCCGAGATGTCGAGCACTTCGAGGCTTGAGCCCGCTCTTTGGGCTGCATCTCTCAGATTGATCTTGCAGAAAGGGCAGGCGCTCACTAATATCGATGCTCCGGTATCTTCTGCTTCTCTGATGCGGTCCTCTCCTATGTCAAGCGCCATCCGTGGGAAAGCCGACTTCAACCCTCCACCTGCACCGCAGCATCTTGCCTGCTGCTTCGAGTTCTTCATCTCGACGAGCTTGACTCCGCGCAGCTTCGATATGACATTCCTAGGGGGTTCATATACGCTACAGTGCCTCCCGAGGTGGCAGGGATCGTGGTAGGTAACCGTCGTCCCGATGCTTCGATTCGGTCGCAGCCTTCCGTTATCGATGGCATCGGATAGAACGTGCGTGAGGTGGGCCACATCCATTTCGCCTATCCCAGCTTCTCTGTAGTCTCCCTTGAAGGTCTTGTAGCAGCCTGCACACGAGACGATGAGGCGTCTACCTTTCAGTTTCTCCACATTCTCTTGAGCAATCCTTTCGAAATCGCTTCGACAGCCAATCCTGAGTAGAAAACCGGCGCAGCAGTTCTCTTTCTCTCTCATCAGCAATGGAGAGATGCCAGATGTCGACAAGATTGCTGTCGACGAAGTGGCGATCTCTGGCGTCTTGATAGACGGCGTGCACCCAGCAAAATAGATCTCGTCAGAGTTTCCTTTGGCCAAAACTCCCTGAGCCCAAGCCGCTCTCTGCTCTCTCGATTGTCCATAGGGATTTGAATGCGCCCTAATACTTTCGACGTTCTTGAGGTGAGAAGATGGAGGCGCGAGTTTGCCGGAGACCAGCTCTCCACGCATGGCTATGATGATCTCTGAGACATCCAGCCCTGCCGGACATTCAATGTTACACTTTCTGCAGGTGGAGCACGAGTAGATCGTATCCAAGAGACCTTCAGTGAAAGGGATCTCCCCTTTAGCATACGCCAGCGCAAGCTTGACCTTCCCTCTGGGTGCTGAGGACTCCCACCCAATCCGCGAAAGAGTTGGACAGCCGTATCTGCACTGTCCGCAGTAGACGCACTTCAGAAGCTCATACTCGTACTTCCTGAGAAGCTCATGCAACATTCGAGTCATTCCTCGAGGTCGAGCTTGCCAGGATTCATTATGCCGTGCGGATCGAAGACTCTCTTGATCTGCCTCATGAGTGCGAGAGCCACAGGCCCATTCTCCCTCTCTATGTACTTTGCGCGCAGTATCCCTACCCCGTGCTCTCCACTCACGGTACCTCCTAGCGAGAGGGCCAGTTCTTGAATCTCCTCCACGACTGAGTCAAGGGTCTTCCAGTGCTCTGGGTCTTTCTTGTCGATGATTACTGCCGGATGCAGGTTGCCATCGCCTATGTGCCCGAAGGTTATGATCGGAATGCCGCGTCGCTTCGAGATCGCTCTTACCCCTTTGACGGCGTCGACGACCTTTGCTATCGGGACCGTGATGTCCTCGCCCTCGTAGATCCGCGCATATTTCTCCATCAGTCGACTCGTGGCTGCGCCTACCACGCTTCTTCCCTCCCAGAGCTCCGTCCGCCTCTTCGGATCGTCTGACCACTGCACGCTTAGAGCTTGGTTCTTCCCGCAGATTCGTTCAATGGATTGCGCCTGCAACTTCACATCCTCCTTGGACCCGTCGAGCTCAAGCATCAGGATTCCGTCGACATCAGGAAGCTTCAGCTGGGGCCGGTACTGGTTGACTGCTTTGATCGCGGAGTTGTCGAGCAGTTCCATGCTGGCAGGAATCATCTTGTTACCTAGAATCTCGTTGACCGTGTGGGCCGCATTCTCTATGTTGTCGTATGCGGCGAGAACCACAGCTTTCCACTCTGGGAGAGGCATGATCCGCAATATTGCCTCCGCGATGATTCCGAGAGTGCCCTCCGAGCCTACGAAAAGCTGTGCCAGATTGTATCCTACTTGGCGTTTTATCGTCTTGCCTCCGGTTCTTAGAATATAACCGTCGGGCAACACGATGGTGAGGCCGAGTACATAGTTTCTCGTGCCGCCATACTTCACGGCGTGCGGTCCGCTTCCGCTGACTGCTATCTGGCCACCCAGCGTACACATCTTGTTACTACTGGGGTCTGGGGGAAAGAAGTAGCCTGACTTGGCGAGCTTGTCGTTGAGGTCTTGGTGCACGACTCCGGCTTGAACGACAACGCATTGATTTGCTAGGTCTACCTCGAGGATCTTGTCCATCCCGGTGAGATCGATCACTATACCTCCTCTTACGGGGACAGCTCCTCCAGCTACGCCCGAACCCGCGCCACGGGGTGTCACTGGAATCTGATGATCGTTGGCTATCTTCATTACCCGAGAGATCTGTTCGACATCTTTCGGACGAACAACAACGTCCGGCAGATGTCTGTATCTCACCGAGACGTCGGTTGAATATGAGTATAGGTCGACCTCTCTGGTCGAGACATTCTCTTCACCCACGGAGTCCACGAGCTTCTGAAGAAAACTCGGGTCCATTCACATGCGGTCTCCGGGGTTGGATAGGTCGGGTGAGACCTACTGTGAAGCCGGATTTTAAGCTTGCCTGAAGGAAAAAACAAAAAAGTCTAGGGACTGAGTTTAGTTATCGGCCTTGTGCTCCCGGCCTGAGTTTCTCCCACTTTGCCATTCCTTTGGATTTGGCGTCCATCTCTCTCTCGATGTCTTCGATGCGTTTGCGCAGTTCTGCGACTTCCTTAGCCAATGACTCCACTGCTTCTTTCAGCGCAGTGCCCTCGGCCTCCGACATTCTATTTTCACCTACTATTCTGCGCGGCCAGCTGGGATAGGGAGTCCCTTGGCCTTTCGTGCGTTGAGGAAGTCGATCACAGACCTGATTGGGGTGCCATCCGCCAGTGTCAGCGGAATAGTGATGTCATGTGTCCATCCGAAGCTCGGCATAACTTGGCCGTGTCTCCCGTCGCCTCCAGCAACTATGATCTCGATGTATTCCGGTTTGGCAGTCGGCGGGATCTGCCCATCGAACCTGTTCCAGACCCACTTTGGCCATTCTGGCATCAGCCCGATTCGCGACAGATCGTATCCAACCTGCTCCACGAGGTTCTGCGGCAGACGCGCGTAGGTCCAGAGAAACATCCTAATGTCGTCGATATCATATCCGTCCTTCTTCATAAGGCGCGCATACTCAGGACCAATGACCACCAGATAGTTTCCCCACCTATCGGATGCGAGGGTCGTCGGATTCATCCCAGCAACCGCCATCGTCTTCGCAAATGACAACAGAAGATCTTCACCCGTCTCACTCCTGTGGTCTTGTACGTTGTGGGGTCCTTCCAATCCCATGATCGTGACAGCACTATCGTTCCTCTCGTAGCCTCTCCTCACATGGAGTGGATCCCATGGACTCTGATCTTCGTTCTCCGCTATGCAGTAGGCATATCTTGTGGGAGAGCCTTGGGTTGACAAACTCACCATCCCTGGAATTCCACCCCCCAAATTGAGCATACACAGAGAAACCGCTCGTCCGACAGTTGCGTTAGTCCTCCATCCAGGCCCCAGAGCGTTGTGCCCCGCGTTGAAGATAAGCTCCTTGATAACCGGCCCGTTGACAATCGTAAGCGGGTGAACAGGATGCGTGGTCGTTATTATACCCTCTATGTTCAAGGTCGTCGCGAGCTGTCCTCGCGCTTTATGTATGCATCCGAAAACGGCATGCATCACAACCGGAAAGTAGCCGGGGATGCATCCTGCCATCACACAATTGATAGCGATCTTCTCAGGAGTTACTATGCTGTTTCTGGGCGGGAAGTATCCTAGGAATTCGTTGGCTGGCCGATCACAGTACTTCAGCATCCGTTCAACTCTTTCTTTGGTGGGGGGGATTATCGGCAGTCCGTCAATGTTTCTGCGAACATAGAAGTACCTGTATACCTCTTCGATGTCCGGTTCAGTGTCTAGAATCAATCGTCCTTCTTCATCTGTTCGGATTTTCCTTTCCTCACTCGGCTGCACTTCCAGTTCTCTGGAAGCTAGCTTCTCGCTCAAACGTTTCAAACCTCCTAGCCCTTTTGGACTTCTGCCTGAATCTTCTCACATGACGATTCAGATACCATGTTTCGACTCATGCACGACCCTGGACCTATCGCCCAACTTCTGCCTCGATCTTGACCTTCGCCCGGGCTTCAACCCAACGTCTCCCCGTATACCTGCGAATTCTTTCAGCAGCGGGCATGGTCAGCATACCGACAGCGTCCTCGACAACGGGCTTCACGCGCTCCGTTATATCGGCAGGAGACAGACCTGCCAGCGGGTGCTTCAACGCGCTGATCGGAAGATCTGGTTGTCCCAGAGCTTCAGCCACGATCGCACCGAGCGCCGCGAAGCTCGTACTGCAGAAGGTTGCCACCGGTATGCCCTTGCTCTCGAGGATTAGGGCGTCCTTTACCGTCCAGGCCGTGCATGATCCTCAGTCACAATGAGCTGTGATGACTCCGTCGCATTTCTCTGCCAGCTCATCAAGCATATCTGCCGGAGCAACGTTTCCCGCCAGCGGTTTCTTTCGATAGATCCATTCCTTAACCTTGTACTTTCCCATAAGTTCTCGGAATGCGTTTACGGTCTCGTCAGCGTTTGGCTTGCTATTGTCTAACAGTCCGATCCTCTTCCCTTCGAGCGAGCCAAGCCCATCGTTTAGCTTGATGGGGGCTGCCTCAGTTTCGCCGAGCGGATCCATCAAAGGTGCTCTCTTGACCAGCACAGCCTTTGTGGCCAATCTTTCACCTCCACAACCAATGTTTGAGGGAAATGTCACCTTTAGCTAGGAAGTGGTCTCTTTCTTCAGCACTGCTATGGTCTGTCTGAGCTTCCAAGCTTTGTCTGTTATCAGTAGCTTCGGCGTGGCTGTGTTCCTGTCTTCTACTGTGAAGTATCCCTGCTGTGCAAGCTTTTCCAGCCCTTCATCACTTAAGAGGTCTGGGAACTGCTTCTTCGCCATCTCCAAGTTGATGGGCGTGTACCCGCCTAGCACAGGGTTGCTGCTGTAGTATCGTTGGAATTTCTGCATCAGCCTGTACAGGTTGCTCTCGGCAAGTTCTTTCGCAATCTCCGTGAAGTCTTCGGCAGTCATCTTCACTCCCTCTATTGGGACGGGTGCAGATTACTGTGCTAGAGCTTATTTCACTTTTCATCGCGTCGCCGAACCAGCCTTTTATAACCGTTTGAACGAAACGAAAGAGCTGTGACCTTTCATGGAGAAGAAGTACGAGGTTCTGAAGGACGTTATCGATATCCATATCCACGCAGCTCCCGACGTTTTCCCTCGTCGCCTCGATGAGCTCGAGGTAGTTCGTCAGGCCAAATCTGTCGCAATGAGTGGGGTTCTGTTGAAGTCGCATCACGCCCTCACCGCGGATAGAGCTTGGCTGATAAGCAAGATAGAGAGCGGAATCAACGTGTACGGCTCGCTTGTACTGAACTATCCCTCAGCAGGGGGGCTTAACGCCGAGGCCGTGGACACGGCGATCAAGCTCGGTGCGAGGGAGATCTTTATGCCAACCGTTTCGGCTGCAAATCACCTGCAGCATGAAGGAAAAGACCCGGCCAAGGGCATCAGGGCTATCACTTCGAAGGGCGAGCTGCGGCCAGAAATCTTTCCCATACTCGATCTCATCGCGAAAGCTGACATCATCTTGGCGACAGGACATCTCTCCGTCGGAGAATCAGAGGTGCTCGTCGACGAAGCCACACAGAGAGGCATGAAGAAGATCTTGGTTACGCACCCAGAATGGAAACTCGTCAACATGCCCGTCGAGGTTCAGAAGAAACTCGCGGACAAAGGCGCGTTGATGGAACATTGCCTCTACGCCACAACACAGCTGGGGGGACTGCTCAACCCCGAAGAGATAGCCAGACAGATAAGAGCAGTCGGACCGGAGAGCTGCATAATGTCTACCGACTTCGGGCAGAAAGTCAACCCGCTCCCGATAGACGGCATGGTCTCCTACATCGAGTTGATGCGGAAACACGGAATATCGAGCGAAGCAATCGACGTGATGACGAAGGAGAATCCGAAGAAGGCACTCAAGACCTGATTAAGGCTCTGTTTCCTCCACAGCCCTATTCTGGGACCTCTATGAATCGTACGGCAGGTGCCAACACGGCACCGACGCCAGTCTCCACTCTACCGATCCGGAACAGTGGAACTCCCTTGGCATAGAAGACGCTTTGAAATTCATGAAGATGGCTTGGCGGTGCCGAGATAAGCAGTCCACCGGAAGTCTCCGAAGAGCGTCCCTCCTCAAGGCCATATCCGAAAAGCTTCGACAGTTCGAGGGCTCCCCTAATTACAGGAAGCTGGTCGATCACTATCCTAACACCGCTCCTCTCTGCCATGATGTTAGTGTGACTCAGCACACCGAATCCCGTCACATCAGTGCACGCATCGACGCCGACACGCCTCATCAGCTGGGCGGCGAGCTTATTGGGAGTCGTCATCACCTCGACCGCCAAGCTAACGGCCCGAGAGAGGGCTGGCTCAGAGACTGTCTTCAGAAGCTCCTGCTTGAACCTCCTCGGAACCCTCGTCGCGGCTGCAAGCGGCTGAGTTCCAAGAGGCTTTGTTAAGAACACCGTATCGCCTATCTTTGCAGTGGAATTCTTCACGATCTGTTCGATCTCAGCTGTTCCTACGACTGAGCCGCCTGCGATCGGCCATGGGCTTATGATCGTGTGTCCACCCAGTATCGAGGCGTCCATCTCGACGCATGCATCGCGCATTCCCATCAGAATCTTCTGCAGAACCTCGTCGGCCATGTCTAAGGGCGCACCCAATATGGCTAGGAGACCAAGGTTGTCCGTACATCCCTTTGCAAAGACGTCGCTGGCCGCGTTGCATGCCGCTATTCTGCCGTAGACATACGGATCGTCCACTATGGGCGTGAAGAAGTCTGTGTGTGCGACGTAGACCAGTCTCTTCGATATCTTTACCGCTCCCGCATCTTCGCCAGGGCCCATCAGTAAGGCGCCGGGACGCAACTTCTCCAATTCGAGGAGCCCTGCACTCTTCAGCAGGCTTTCAAGTTCCCGTTCCGGCACCTTGCATGATCAGCCGTGGACTCCGACCATCTGTGTAAGACGTCTCCGCCCCTTCACGCCTACCATCCTTCCCCATAATGTCGAGAGGTTCACTTTTATCGCTTTTTCGAAAACGCCCCTTCTGAGAATGGACCTCTCGGCCATGATCTTGCACCGCCGCTGGACTGTCTGGAAAGGCCTTCTATGGCTTCTTTAGACCCTTCGCAATCGTTATCCGGATAGCTGAACCCTCCAGTTCGGTCTTCAGTATTCTATGCCCCTCTTGCTTGGCAAGCCTCTCGATGTGCTCTCTAGATGCTGGAAAGTCCACGATCACCTCGAGCTCGTCGCCGCTCTCAAGTTCCTCCAGTCGACGGCGAGTCATGAGCACCGGAATTGGACAGACCTTTTTCCTCACGTCAAGGATCACTCTTCTCGTCGACAACGGGGTTGTTGGCCCTCCATTCGTACGACAGACTCTAGCTCGGAAGTTGCTCTCCAGAATATTACGTGTTTGTCCTCGCAGAGGTTTGTGTTTTTTGGATCGAAAGTATTTATGTGCGACTCGGACGCGCTTATTAGATGCATCCAATCGTGACGGCGCGACCGAGGAGACGTAGTTGGAGAGGAAACCTTTCCTAGTCATCTTTTCTGGTATCCCAAGCTCAGGCAAGACGACGATCGCCCAGAGACTCGGGATCGATCTCGAAGAGGAACACGGTATCGCCACCATCATCGTCGGCTCAGATCAATTCAGATCGATGATACCTCTCTACTCGAGAAGATTCGACCCAGAGAGGGAGCCCGTGGTGAAGGAACTAACGCTCTCAGCGATCACGCAGGCTCTCAAGCATGGTTTTGTTGTGATTAACGATGACATGAACTACTACGTTTCGATGCGGAAGGAACTCTCTCAACTCGCCAAAAGCGCCGGTGCTGGCTTCGCTGTTGTTTACGTCGATGCCTCTCTGAAAGACGCTCTACGTTGGAATGAAGCGAGGGGTGAACCCATCCCGCAACGTCTGATCGAAGATGTGTATGACAAGATGGAGGAGCCCGGCAAGGAGTACAGCTGGGATAGACCGATCGTTAACGTGAACCCATCAGAGGCAAGCGTAGAGGAGAATGCTCACATTCTGGCCGAGAGCGTGCTTCGCGCCATTGACAAATGGGGTAGGCCGATAAGGGTCGCGCCCTCCAGACCTCCATCGGGTGACATCGACAGAGTGACGCGGCTGGCACTTGGCGAGCTGGTGAGACGCTTCAAAGGTCTGGATAACCTCGACCAGCTCTCGAGGCTTAGGCGAGAGATCCTCAAAAGGGCCAAATATGAGCGCGTCACAGCGAACGAGGTGAGCAGACTCTTCTATGAATCTGCTCAGAAGCTCCTAGAGAATCGGCCTTTGAAACCGGGCGGATCTCCAGTTGTCCATGTAGGGCTGTTCGGACACGTGGATCATGGTAAGACGACACTTGCCGCAGCACTCACCGAAAAGCCCTCGACTGCATCCTTGGACAGGCTTCCGGAGGCCCAGAGACGCGGGATGACGGTCGACATTGGATTTTCTTCCTTGAGGCTCGGAGAGTATGTTGTCAACTTGGTTGACCTACCTGGGCACCACTCCTTGGTTCGTCAGGCAACGGCAGGGGCCTCGATCGTAGATGTCGCCATATTGGTCGTGGCTGCGGATGAAGGCCCACAGGCCCAGACCCTTGAGCACCTGTCAGCTTTGAGACATCTTGATGTCAAGAAGATGGTCGTAGTCGTCACGAAGAGTGATCTTGCGTCGCCGCAGAAATTGGCTGACATCATTTCGCAGACGAGGAAAATTCTCCAAGACACTCAGTATTCTGACTCTCCAATTGTCCCTGTCTCTGCAACGAGACGCCAAGGAATCGGAGAGTTCAAGGAGAAACTGCAGGAAATGATGAGACCTCCAATTCGAAACTGGACGGGCTCGTTTAAGATGCCGGTTGATCACGCATTTCATGTCCAAGGCATCGGCACCGTGGTGACGGGAACTATCCAGCGGGGGGTGGTCAAGCTGGGTGATGAGGTGGAGATTCAGCCTGGAGGAAGCAAGTTCAAGGTTAGATTCATCCAGATGTTTGGTGATGAGTTGCGGGAGGCAAGGGCTGGCGATCGTGTCGGAGTCGTTGTCGGAGAATTGAAGGCCTCCGATATTCATAGAGGCCAGATTCTATGTGCTCCAGGCACTGCACACCCATTCAAGTATGTGGCGGGAGAAGTTGAGATCGATGAGGCGTATTCATACGAACTCGCGCCGCGCACCAACATGCACGTGAGCATCGGGCTTCAGATGGTCCCGACCCAATTTACGGCTTTCACGGAAGAGAATGAAGCGCGGACTGTCGTCGACCGCGCCAGGCCGGGAGAGAAGTACAAGGCAGTCTTGAAATTGCAGGAAGTCTCCGTCGCCGAGAAAGGAGACCGATTGCTGTTGATGCGGCTCGATCTGCCTCCGAAGAGCTCCCGTGTTGTGGGCTTATTGGCGGTCACGGAGATGTCCGCCACCGCTCCTACTCTATTCCGAAAGAAGGTTAGAGAAGGGATTGTCAAAGAGAAACTCGGAGATAGAAGATTCCTCGTGAGCGGACTGTTTGAATCTGCAAGCGGCGCCGCCAGATATGTCAACAGTCCTGTGAAGTCCGGTGAGTTCGAAGGCAAGATCGACTCTTCCCACGGACAAGACGGAACAGTCGTCGTGGAGGTCGACCGAGACCTCCCAATTGGCTCGAAGGTCTCGCTTGGGTCTTTAAGGAGGTTTGAACTCTGAAGAACCTTCAGAACCTGTTCTCTTCAACGATCCCTGATCACATGCTGAAGAGAGGCCTTCTGGTACTACAGGAAGCAGCAAAGCCGCTACGCATCTTGCTAGAGCAACGAAGAATCCCCAAGAAGGGTATTAGCGACGATCTGCTCCGCTCCTTCCTCAAGATGCTGTCGCTGATGGACACGGATAAGGACCCTTTGGCGGCCCGAATAGGGGAGAGAGAAGCTAGAGTCGCTTCGCCCTATGTCGGCGAACTCGCGGCAGGTTTCGCGCATGGAATTGGAAGGTCAGGAGACGTGTCTGCCCCTCAACCGAAGGCTCCAGGAGGCTCTCTCCTGCAATACTTTGCGAATGGACTAGCTCTTGACGCTTTGAAGAGGTTTGGTCTTCCCAATATTGACGGAGCCTTTGTCGTACCCCTCACGACTGGTATGACTCTTGCCATGACGCTTGCGGCGGCACGGGGGCTATCAGGCGGAGGCGAAGTAGTCTATCCGAGAGTAGACCATCGATCTCCTCTCAAAGCGATCGAGTTTGTGGGTATGAAAGCCAAAGTCGTCGAGGGAGAGGTATTCGGCGACGCCGTCAGAGTTCCTGTGGAGAATATCCGAGATGCGATCTCGGAAGAGACAGGCGCGATAGTGTCGACTACGACATTCTTCCCTCCTAGAGAGCCGGACGATGTTAAAGAGATTGCAAAGATCTGCAGAGACCAAGACGTTCCTCACATCATAAACAACGCGTACGGAGTTCAGAGCAGAAAGATCATGTCTCAGATTCGTGCAGCCATAGACTCTGGAAGAGTTGATGCAGTGGTCCAGAGCACGGATAAGAACTTTCTGACACCAGTCGGCGGAAGCGTCGTCTGCTCCCCAGATGAAGAATTCCTGAGAAAGACCTCCCAGACTTACGCGGGAAGGGCTACAGCCGCTCCAATAGCGCAGTTTCTGGCATCGATTCTCAGCCTTGGGGAAGAAGGATACGAACGGTTGAGAGATGATCAGGAAAAGAACAGAGAGCGGCTTGAAATGCTAGTCGGAGACATCGCCCAGAGGCATCAGCAGAGACTGCTCAAGGCCTTTAACCCCATCGCCGTAGCGATGACACTTTCCGGATACAATGTGCAGAAGGTCGGTGGAGCGCTCTACAACGAGAGGGTTACAGGACCAAGGGCCTTGGGGCCGACAGATTTTGGAGTATGTTGCCGCAAATATCATTCGCCATACCTGACGTTGAACGCTGCGATTGGTTCGCGCGAGCAGGATATCGACATGGCAGCGAAGAGACTTGATAAGGTTCTGTCCAGCACGTCTGCTTAGAACCGATCCTTTGACGCTTGAATGCTACCTCGAGGCCAAGTTGCAGAGAATTTTGGCGGCGCCCAAGGGGAATCGAACCCCAGACCCTCGCCGGGTCTGCACGGGTTTGAAGCCCGGTACGAAGACCACTTCGCTGTTGGGCGCCCCCGATTCTCTCTCCCACTTCCTCTAGATAGCTGTCGCGCTTTACCCGTCAAGTTTCTTCGATTGGCAGTCTTCGGTCCACGGGCAACATTTCGGGAAATCTCCTGTGGGGTTCGGTCTGGTACCAGTATGCTGTGCTCGAGTAGTCGTCGTTCCTCTTGTTTGCATGTCCGTGCTCTATGGTCACCTTGATTGAGCGTTCGAAATAGATCGGGTCCTCTATGTGGAACCTGTAGAGAGTTGTCTTTCCAGACCAGTTCGGTCCTCCCGGAAGTGGGAGGCCGTGATATGGTGCGTTGTACTCCGTGGCGGGGCAGTATGCCATGTTGAAGTAGTCCTCTGTTCCTGTTCCATTGATCGTCGGCGTTCGGTCTCCATCAATGAAAATCATATCGTCCCCTTCTCCATACCAGTTGAATAGGTTGGTCTTACGCAAGTTGTGAATATTCAGGTTGAGGCCGACGTAGTGTCCTTTTCCTTCGGCTTCCAGTATCACGTAGTTGCCTTCGCCTGAGAGGTTCTCCCCTTTGAACAGGTAGTCCTCGTTGCTCATCCCTTCATCTGAAACGCCATCACAGGGGTTCTGTCTTCTCCACTGTGCATGGAATCTGCCTAAACTCTCTATTGGTTGAGGATGGAGCTCATAATCAATGTAGTAGTAGAAGGCCTTGATATCCGTCTCAGATTCGTTCGCGATCTCAAGCTTCGCCCCAGTCGAGAACGGCATCGGAAAGAAGCAGTTGAAACCTCTTCCACTCTGGGGAGACATAGTGAGCGGGAGCGAGACGAAGTTCTTGCAGATCGCGTGTCCAATTCCAAAGAAGTCGCCTATTGGAACTTCAACGCTCGGATCGGTTTCCCCATCCCAGAATGCTCTGAGAAGTATCTTTCTCAGAAAGTGTTTTGCGTCACATGCCATGGTCACCCAGAAGTGAGTCACGCATCCAGAGCCGTCAATATCTGCAATCGTTGCAGTCTCACCCTTCTCAATCCTGGTGTAGTCCTCATTCGCACCGGTCCGATCCCAGCTCGACCATCTTCTTCTCTTGAAATCCCTCAGTTTCGGCAGGTCTCGCAGCGAACTGCTTCCGAATCTCTCTGACAATTCGAGTTCACTTCGCTACAGTTACTCACGTCTTGACGATAAATATCCTAGGAGAATCAAGAGACGGGCGTCCGCGAGCGTTTCTAGTCCGTGAACTTTCCGGACAACATCGTCAGCCCTAGAAGGCTAATGATCGCGCAGGTCAGATAAGGAAGCGGTTGCAAGGCCTCGGCTGCATAGCCTCCGATCAAAGGCCCCACAAGCCAACCTGTCCCGATGGAAGATTCCAATGCCCCTGTTGCTTCTCCTTTGGCCGATGAACCGAACATTATGACCATGGCCACTGAATAGACCAAGCCCTGTCCCAGCCCTATGCATGTAAGTAAAACCGCGAGTGGTATGAAGCCTGTCAAAGCTCCTAACAGAAGGGCAGGAATGCCTAGAAGAATACCTCCAAGACGCATAGATCTCGACTTTCCCATTTGAGCCAAGATTCGCGAAATGTAGACAAACGAGAGCGTCCTGCTCAGACTCAGGAACGAGAGAAGCGAGCCAATCTCAGAAGCAGTGAACCCCAAATACGCAGCATACGCAGGAAACAACGAGTAGAATATTCCGCCCACAAAACCATAGATCAGCATCGCCGGTAGGATTGGGCGAATACTCGGATCTCCAAGCCCCAATATCCTGTGCGCTTCGCTATGTGAGACCGGCTTCCTGAGCGGTTCAGCAACATGCCGGTACAGAAGCAACAAACATGGAAGCATGAGCACTGCTGAAACATACATTGATGCCCGAAAGCCTATCATACTCATCATGACCCCTCCCGTGAATGGCCCCAGAATGAAACCAAGGCTCCACGCTATCCCAAATCTGCCAGCTACGTGGCCTCTGCGCGCGATCGGGGCCAAGTCTCCTGCCAAGGCGTCAGAAGGCGACCAGAAGAGTGCACTCGAAAGACCTTCGAAAATCTTGATAGACATGATCTGGTTGATGCTCAGAGAAGACCCGTACCCTGCGCAGACAAGCCCGAAGGTCGCTAAGCCTGGGAACATCAAGGCCTTACGGCCTGTCTTTTCAGAAAGTCTTCCGAAGAACAAAGGAAGGAAAGCTGTCGTTAGCGCACCTAATGAACCGATTATTCCGATTTCGACGTCGCTCGCTCCCAGTTCGAGTGCATGAAGAGGAACGAGCGGGACGATCAGCCCGAAGACGAACGCATTGATGAAGACGATGGCGTACAGGCTGTTAAGCGACCGCTGATCGTTCAATCGGAACGCCTTCGTCTCGAGCTTTCAGAGTCGCTTCTCAGAGGATCTATAAAAGGAGAACTCGAACCATCCGCAGATCTTGTATCCAGCATGCATATTTGATCGTCGCGACGAATACTCAGCATTCAGGTGTAGACGTGATCACCGATGGTCTTCTCTGTGCCTTACAAGGGTAACCTTAAGCTCGAAAGACTTGTGCAGAAGATGAATCGAAACCACAGTCTCCAAACCTACTGGAAGTGTTCGAACGTTTTCGCCATGAGCAGGATGGGTTTCTCCGATCATGGACCTACTCACGTGAAAATAGTTGCAAATATAGCTCTTAGAATCCTTAGAATCCTCGTAAAGAAAGGCATAGTTCCGAACGTTGTGAAAGACTATAAGATGAGCAACGAGGATGCTGAGGTGATCGTTGTCCTAGCGTCTTCACTACACGACATCGGCATGGCGGTAACGCGAGATATGCACGAGGAATATGGAGTCGCCTTCGCTGCAAGGCTCATGGACGATCTCTTATCCGGAGAATATAGTGAAGAAGAACGCGTCATAGTACAGTGCGAAGTCGTTCACGCTATTCTATCCCACCACAGGACTCACAGACCGTTAACGATTGAAGCAGGCATAGTTAGGGTCTCAGACGCTCTTGATATGGAGAAAGGCAGAGCTCGAATACCCTTCGCGTCTGGAAAAGTCAACATCCACTCCGTTTCAGCCCTCTCAATCGAAAACGTACAGGTCATGGAGGGTGGAGACAAGCCCGTCGAGATCAAGATCACAATGTCCAACTCAGCAGGAATATTCCAAGTGGACGAACTTCTCCGACAAAAGGTCAAGAACTCACTGCTAGAGGACTACCTCCGAATAGTCGGGGAGATATCAGGCGAGAAGGAGAAACGCATATTCAAAGAGTTTGAGATCTCATCAGTCTAGCCCTCGGAGGGCTCTTTTCTTCGCAAGACATCTGTCCTGAAAAACTTAAATCGGCAGCTATTTCACAAGTGGAGAAACTGAACTGTTCCGCTTGGAGATAAGTGGTGACCTCCCGTATTGAGTGTGGTGAAGAAGAGAGTCCTTGACTGTGGCAAAAGATACTCGGCGTCTCCGAACGGACCTATTTATCGATGTGGACCGGTGTTCCTGCACCTTCTCAAGGACTTCTCACCTACTTTCGACGTGAGACGGACACCCAATCTGGGCGGAATACAGCTCAACGAAACTGATCCTTTGAGTGTGTTCGACATTCGACGCACATCTGTCGGAGAATACGTCGAACCACCCACGCGTCCGAAGGTGATTTTGAGACATTAGGAGCAGAAAAGACAAGGATGAACTCTGTAAACAAGGTCCATCCGAGCCAATTTGTTGGCAACCCTGACCTCGCTCAGGCCTTCTCGATAAACCAGCGGGGCCACCTAGTCTTCGAATCGACCGACCTCCATGATTTTGCCCAGACGCACGGAACCAGATGCTTCGTCTTAAGCTTGGAGCAGGTTCAAAGAAACGCAAGAAGACTCAAGGAAGCTTTCAGGCGTTACCCCGGCAAATTTGAACCTCTCTACGCCGTCAAGGCAAATCCATTACCTGTGATTCTGAGAACACTGTCGAACGAAGGTTTCGGGCTAGAGATCATCAACATCCACGAACTCGACTATGTCAGGAGACTCTTCCCCGATTGGAACCACAGCATAGTCTGCAACGGGGTTTCGAAACACAAGGCGTTGAGACCATACCGAGAATCCATGATAGAATACATCTTCTCTTTGCAGAACTCCAGCAACATTACCGTCAACCTAGACTCTCTGGCCGAGGTGGAATACGCAACAAGTATGTGCTCAAGACTAGGCCGCAAACTCCGTGTTGGTCTGAGACTGAACCCCGGTCTAGACCATGGAACAACCGATGAAGATCTTGATACAGGCGTCGGATATTCGAGATTTGGAGTTCAGAGAGAGCAGTTCTCATATGCCCTCAAGAAACTCTCGGAGTGCCAAATGTTGGATCTAGTTGAGCTGCATGGTCACGTCGGTTCTCAGATCGCTCATGCCGACAAAGGAAGAGCCTTGGAAAGGTTCTCAAGCCTTGCCAATTTCCTCTCTAAATACGCCACGGAGTACCATCAGAAAACGGGCAAACTTATCGAGAGCATAAACCTCGGCGGCGGACTCGCAGTCAACTACGTAAAAGCCAACCCAGGGAACATAAGGACACACCAACACAACTGGGCGTCGTACAGCCCAGAGGAGTGGGCTGAGACCGTATCCAGAGTGGTCTCTCAGACATTCGAGTCAGCTGGATTAGGTTATCCAAAACTGAGGATCGAGATCGGCAGATGGCTCTCCGCCTCAGCTATGGTGTATCTCACCGCTGTCACCAACAGGTTTGAGATCTCTCAGGAGTTCACCCCTCACCTCAAGATGGCCAAATCTTGGCTAATCACGGATGGGAGCGCCCTTGCGGACCTTCCGGACATCGTCCTGTTCAATCAATGGTTTGAGATAGTTAATGCGAGCAAGGTCGGCCGGGAGCTTTCAAAGTTCTATAATATAGGGGGAATAGCCTGTGATTCGGGCGATGTCTTTGCTTGGGGTAAAGACGAAACAGGGCCTAGGAGACTGCCGGAGACCGAGGTCGGAGACGTGCTAGCGATGCTCGATGTAGGAGCGTACCAGCAGGCTCTCGGGAGCGAATACAACCTCCTACCGAGACCACCTACATTCTTGGTGAATGGTGAGGAAGCCTAAAGAACACTTGGCGTCGGTTCTGCTACCCTTTCCACTAAGTCGAAGCAAGATCGCCCAGTCTTGATCCCTAAATATCAAACAACAGCGCAAAAAAGCACGGCGATTGTTTGCCAGTTTCTCACATGCGGGCTGTCCACAGGCTCTTTTTTGCTGAATAAACTCTTTATAGCGTCTGAGTCTTTAAGTGAAGCGCGTATTTCTGGGGAGCCTTACAGAATGTCAGGCAAATCACTGAAGAATTGGGAAAAGGGCGGCAAAGAAGGCATATTCAAGAAAATAGAAGGCAAAATACACCACGGTCCACCGCTCAAGGAGCGCATCTCTCAAGCGGTTTACCGCCTTAAGACTCAACAGGACAGACTATCCCAAGCTGTAGGACGCATGGAGGGCCACGACAGAGAACTCTTCGAGAAGTGTGTGGCGGCACAACTGTCAAAAGATCCGGCGCGTGCTGCGCTATATGCAAATGAATGCGCTGAAGTCAGAAAGATGGCCAAGCTCATACTCCACAGCCAACTGGCCATAGAACAAGTAGCCCTGCGGCTCGAAACGATCGAGCAATTCGGTGACTTCGCGTCGATGATGACTCCTGTCTCGGGAGTCGTGCATGCTCTAAGAGGGCAATTGTCTGGAGTCATGCCCGAGGTCTCATACGAGCTCGGATCCATAAATGACATGCTTGGAGGCATCGTTGTGGACGCCGGAGAAGCTTCGAGTATGACGACCTCGCTTGGTTCCCCCAGTGATGAAGCTCAACGAATACTGGCTGAAGCAAACGCGATAGCCGATCAGAAGATGAAAGAGAGGTTCCCAGAACTCCCGGGCGCCATCCCAACTCCGGAGAGAGCGTATGAACGATAGCAACGCGTCCGCCCTGAAAAGCCCCGAAAAAAGGTTTTTTTCCGATTCAAGCCCTCATCGAGAGGCGAATTTCAATTTAAACGTGAAATCATGGGAATTATTAAATAATCCAGATCGAGAAATTGTGCTGTGGTGATGGAATGTCAATCCGTATCGAGACCGCTCAAAAGCTGCTCGGCAAGCCGCTCAAAGACGGCTACGGACGCATGGTCGGGCATATTGTCGGATACATCAACAACATCAGGAACGAGGTTGTCTCTATTGCTGTAGAGCTTGGGAGCGGAGAGTTTCAGCAGTACCCCAGCTCTCAATTTGCGCTTGAGGGCGACACGATCACTTTGCATCCACGATGGATGTCGGACTACGAAACTCTCGTAAGAGATCTCAATCTTGCTCAGAGGAGAAACGCAGCCCTAGAGGAATTGTTCAAGAACGAAGAAGTACCGAAACCTGTCTACGAAGACCTACACAAGTCCTACTCCGAAGGCCTTACACAGCTGTCCGAGAGGAAAAGAACGCTTCTGGGCGAGTTGAAGGAGCGTAGCGAAGAGATCGATCGCCAAGTCAGAGAACTGCATTCGTTTTTCACCAACCTCAAGGTAGCTCATATGACAGGCGAGGTTGATGACATGGCTTTCAGAACCGCCAGCGACGCTCTCAAGACGGGGATAGACAGACTGATGACAGAAAAGAAAGGCATAGACATCGCACTGACAAATGTATCCAAACCTGAGCCAGCTTCAGTGCCCTTGAAGCCAACAGAGACCCCGAAAGCCCCACCGAAGCCTGCTGAGCCCAAAGAGGGCACACTTGTAGTGCACGTGGAAGATAAGGACTAGGCCTCCTGGGAGGGCTTCCACATTGAGTAAGGTTGAGCGAGACTGGGACGCCGAACACAGAAGATCGATCTTCGGACGGATAGAGGAAAAAGTCCGTCATAAGACGCCTCTCAGAGAGCGAATAGAGCATGCGATTTTCAGGCTTAAGGTCCAACTCGAGAAACTGGAGCAGACCACATCAAAGCTTCAGCAGAGAGACAAGGAGATGTTCCAGAGATGTGTGGGAGCCCAAGCGGGTCACGACACCGAGCACGCCGCTATGTATGCAAATGAGTGTGTCGAGATCCGAAAGATGGCGACGACCATGATCTCGAGCCAGATGGCAATAGAGCAAGTCGTCCTAAGGCTGCAGACAATTGAAGAGTTCGGAGAAGTCCTAGTCCAGATGGCGCCCATCATGGGGATCGTCAGAGAGACACGGGGGCGCCTCGAAGGGGTCATCCCTGAAGTGGCTGGAGAGCTCGGCAACATCAACTCACTTCTAAACGACACCCTCGTGGAGACTGGAGCTGTCGCACCGACAGGCCCAGAGATCGAGACATCGAGCGAAGAAGCGAGAATGATTCTGGACGAGGCAACGACACTGGCTGAGCAGAGAATGAAAGACAGATTTCCAGAGCTTCCGCAAGTTGCTCCTATCTCAGTCAAGGTGCGTGAGTTGGAGCCGGCTGTCGGAGCCCCTGAGCCAGTGCGACTGGAGCCCTTGACTGATAGAGTTCTTGGTTATGCCAGAGAACATGGGGGACATATCGATGTCGCGGCCTGCGCAAGTTTTCTTGGCGTCTCGAAGGAAGACGTGAGATCAGCTATCAAACAACTTCGGGAAGAGGACCGAATACGGACAGATTAGCCTCTTGATCACTGGTGACCGGCTTGGCCTCTGAAGAGCTTGAGAAGTTCGCTGTCAAGTACGCCTCGGAAGCTGTTCAGTTAGATAGGCAAGGCTCGCGAGGGCTTGCGATCACAAAGTATCAGCGCGCCGTCGAGATCCTCCTCAAACTCTGCTCACTCTATCCGAACGCGCCTCAAAACAGGCTTTACATGGAGAGAGTTGAGGCATACCAGCGAAGAATAAGAGAACTACAGGGGCAAGTATCGCACGGAGAGCCCCTCGAAAAGGCACAACCTTCAGAGACGGCGAAGTTTGACCAGCTGGTTCTGAAGGAGAAGCCGAACGTAAGATGGGAAGATGTCGCTGACCTCGAGGTCGCAAAGAGAGCTATTGAAGAATCGATCATCTACCCTACGAGGAGGCCTGACCTGTTCACGATGGGATGGCCTCGAGGCATACTGCTCTTCGGTCCTCCAGGATGTGGAAAGACACTGCTTGCAGCTGCCGCTGCGACCGAAATCAACGCAAGCTTCTACGTTGTAGACGCCGCATCTATAATGTCGAAGTGGCTTGGAGAGTCTGAGAAAAACGTCGCCCAACTCTTCGCAAACGCCAGACAATCGTCACAAGATGGAACTCCAGCTATCCTCTTTGTAGACGAGATCGACTCTCTCGTCGGGATGAGAAGCGAAGAAGTGGGTGGAGAGATCAGAACAAGAAACCAGTTCCTGAAAGAGATGGACGGCATAAGCGACAAGAGCAAGAGCCTTCACGTCTACCTCGTCGGGGCGACTAACAAGCCGTGGGCGCTCGATAACCCGTTTATACGCAGATTCCAGAAGAGAATTTACATCCCGATGCCAGACAGAGAAGCGCGACTCCAGATGTTCAAGAACTCGATCAAGACTCTCAAACTCGCGTCCGAGGTCGATCTTGAGAGACTCGCCGGACTTACCGACGGCTATTCAGGAAGCGACGTCAGAGACATCCTGCAGGCAGCACAGATCAAAGTGATTCGCGAGTTCTTCCAGTCTGAATCCTGCAGAGACGAGAAGGCCATGCCACGGGAGATCGAGATGGAGGATTTCCAAGAGATCTTCAAGGAGAGGAAGCCTAGCGTCTCAGTCGACATGATAAAGTACTATTTGAAATGGTTCGAGGAGTTCAAGGCACTCTAGCGCGCGCTAATAGATCCATAGCAGCTGCCCTTAGGCGGTTGGCTCGACACTGGCCGCCTCCGACACCTGCTTGAGGATCGCCTTGTATTGGTTCGAATCAATTATCTGAAGCCTGTGGAGCGTCTTGGCAATATCCTGGATATCCGTCAAGTAATGCAGCTTGATTCCTCTCTTTGACAGTGTCCCTTTGCCATTCTCCATTCTATCAATGAGCACGACAGCGTCCTGCACCACTCCGCCTTCCGAAGTTACAGCATCGGCAGCCTGAACCAAACTCGTTCCAGTGGTGATCAGGTCATCGACCAGCAGGACGTGATCTCCGGGATTGAGGACCCCTTCAACGCGTCTTTCTCGTCCGTGAAGCTTCGCCTCTTTTCTCACGTAGATCAGGGGCTTCCTCAACTCGTATGCCACTGTGGACGCAAAGGGCAATCCGGCCACAGGTATTCCTGCGACTCTCTGGAATCTGTCTAGGCCGATCTCTCGCTTGATAATCGCCAGATACATCGCTATGACTCTTGAAAAAGCCTCAGGGAAGCTCGGAAAGATGCGCAGATCAATGTAGTACGGACTGAGCTTCCCGCTGGTGAGTATGAAGTTCCCGAACTTCAACGCATCGGTTCTGATGAGCAGCTGGCAGAGTTCATCTTTCTCCCTACTCAATCTAGTTCTCCTGAATGGCAGTTTGAAGGCGCTCGAGACGAGTTCGGCTTCTGCGCTAATATGTATTGCTGATTTCTTCATGGTCACGGGCCATGGAATCCCGTGGAAGGCGCGGCGAGGTTCACTTGATGTCTCTTTTGTGTTTCCATCCATGCTTTCCCATGCATCCAACCCATGCACTGCCATCCACGGGTATGTTATGTGAACTCCAACACCAAGTACATATCAATACTATCGAATTCTCAGACAATCGATGACACATCTATAGCATCATCTTCGCTGATGGTGTGAACTTCTCACGCGAGAAGCGCGCAGATCTGGGATAGAAAATGTCTGCGCGCGCTCGACGACATTCACCTTGAGAGCCGGGGTTTGAGCTTGGTGTGGAGATAGTCGATGTTGGCTACCACAAGGCTGATGCCGAGGGTCGTCATCGCCCAGACGACTACTTGGCTTGATTTGGCGGACATACCGAATCCAAAGAGGTCGTCTACGAACCAGCCAATCCAAATCGGCGGAGGCATATCTATCAAGCTGTACATCGCGAAGAGGTACCGTCCACCCAAGAAGAGGAGAGCCAGACCAGATAGAAGGTTGAAAGCACCCAACATGGCAAGGAGAGTCCGCTTCAATGCGCTTGTCCCAAAGATGTTATCCTCGGCCGAAAGAAAAAACATGCCTCTCAACCTCTCTCCTAGTCGATGATTGATCCTTCTTGCTTTCGGTCGTCCTTAACGCGCGCTGACACAAACTCTACACAAACCCTACAATGCCCTACGGAACGTGACAACGTGAAGTGACAGGTATTATACAGTGGAACGATCGTTCCAGATCGTTTCACCGCGTTCAGCAAATACCCGGAAAACGCAAGATAGACCCGCACAAAGGTGAAAAAGAGTGGCAACAATCCATAACAAACCACTCGCCTGCATCCTACTCGCACTCGTCTCCATCTCAGCCTTCACCACCGTAGCGGCAGCGGATGCCGCGACGAGGCAGAGGACCTCGGCTGAGCAGCTCCTACGACTTGCGAGAGGAGCAAACGAGACGGCCTATGAGCGCATAGCTGTCTTGAGCGATCCACAGGCTCAGGCAAACTACACCTTGGGTAATGCGCTTCTCGGACAGGCCGAAGGAAACTACACCATAGGCAACTACACAGCAGCCCACAGATTGGCGCTGCAAGCGATGCACGCCTTCAAGGACGCGATCAGACAGGCTGAAGGCGAGCTAGGGGAGCAGCCTGAAACCCCCGGCGAGGAGAGGCGTGCCCTCAACAACTCCTTGGAACGCGCAGAGTCCTTCCTGAACAGGATCCAGCAGATCTTACTCGCAGCCAACGAATCAAATCCTGACCTAGTCAAGGAGCTCAATGCAACATGGATGATATCCTACGACAAGCTGCAGACAGCCATGGCGTTTCTCAGAGAAGGAAAGATCAACGAGACAGCGCAGCTCATCGGGCACATAAGAAGCACCTTCAACCAGACCCTGGACGAGATAGCGCACCTCCGTAGGGCAACAAACGAGGCGAAGGTCAGCGGCTACCTCAAATCGATCGAGAATAGACTCGAAGCCCTCAGAAAACAGGCAGACAGGGCTCCCGAACCGCAAATAACCACCGCAAACGACCTGCTGGACGATGCCGAAGAAAAGCTGAACGAGGCGAGAGCAGCGAGCGGCCAGGAAGCGACAAGTCTACTCGCCGAAGCCCAAGACCTCATAGATCAGGCAAAAGATGCTTTGCACACGTCTCACGGAAAGCCATGAAGGAAAGAGGAATAGGGGGAAACAGAAATCGCGCTAGATCTCGACTACCAATATCGAGATGAGGATCGAGAAGCTGAGAGACGTCAACTTCGCGATGCAGCAAAAAGACGCTTGTGTCCTAGATGCCCCAAACTCGACTGGTGCTCCCCCTTTGAGGTCTGTGTCGAGGTTAAGACCGTGGAAAAGACCCTTCCCAACGCTCCTCCCATGTCCCCGATTTCTCACCCAAGCAGCCCTGAAGGCCCAGAGACGAATGTCGGTCTTCCAGAGATACTCTCCTCGGACCCGAAGAATCTGACAGGAAGAGCAGTCCTTCTCGCAACTGGCGACCTCACCTAGCATCCATATCAAGATGGGCGAATGTGATCTTGGTGGATTGCTGGTTCTGCGAGGGGGAGATCAGGGAGGACGAAGAGGCAGTGATGTTCAACGGCAGACGTTACCATAGGCGTTGCCTAGAGAGGGTGTTGAGGCCCCAAGCAGCATCAGAAGATGCGTCCTCGAGAGTTCGTAGGGCGAAGCGTTGATCTTCTCCAGTTGTCCCGTGGAAGATCTGTCATAATTATTGTTAACCCGATTTCTGCAACGGCAATCCCCACTGAGGCCCTAACTATGAATTCCTCATTCTTCTCACTGTAGCCTGTGATTTGGAGATCACCTTGGCTTCTGGAATAGTGCGCTCAAGGACGTCGCGAGGCATCCACATTCCCCTTCTCGAGCGCGCTCTCGATTCAAGCCGAGTCTGACCTCTCTTTGACAGACCATCCATATCTTCCGAAAAGGGGCACATATAGTACCTGTTCTATGATCGAGCTTCTTAGGATCGAATGCCTTCTCTTCTCCATGATTGTCAGATTCTATGGGCTTCTAGGGTGTCCGATCGGGGCGGCAATCTTTCCCCGGATACGGAGCTGTTGTATGAGAGGAGATGGCACCTTCGGGGAGGCTGCCGTGACGCAGATCTTGTCGTAGGGCGCCCCCGGCGAATAACCTTCTGAGCCATCTCCTAGGATCGATAGTATGTCGTGATAACCCAAAGCAAGAAGGTTCTTCTTGGCGAAGTTGTAGGTTCTTGGTTCTATCTTAATTGTGGTCACTGCTCCGTCGTCGCCGACGATCTCTCTCCAAGGCTGCTCCATAGCCTGAACCTGTGCCAATTTCAAGGAACCTGTCTCCTCGCCTCAACTCGAGGGCTTCGTAGAAGAGTGGGTGGCTGTGGGGGCAGGAGATGGTCTGATTCCTTCCGTCGCCTAGTAAAGGGAAAGGCAGCTCGTGGTATGCGTAGTCTCGATACCCGATGGATGTGAAGCTCTCTTTCGGAACTCTTCTTGTAGCTTGAGCGATCAGAGAAGACTTGAGGAAGCCCTATTGGATCAATCGCGTGACCATGTCCTCTCTTTCTTTGGCAAAGTCTTGTGTTGACTTTGACTCTGCTTAAGGGAGGAGGTACGATCCATCCGAGGGCCATTTTTCTCTCCACTCTGGATAGTGCGAGCCAGTTATTCGGTTTGATACGACTCGAAAAGTATCGGTCTTCCGACGACCTTTTCAAAAATCAGTTTTGTTACTGGCGATTTCTAGGCAAATCCTCGATCGTATACCTAGGATGTGGTTCTTTATGCCGCTATTTGGGAATGTGCATGAAAGTGGAAGCGTCAAACGGGTCCTTATTCACCATCTGGAAGGGCGCTAGAACAGACCGATCTTGATTCCAGGAAGCACAGTCCCGATGAATCCGTGGACATCGATGGTTCATCGGCCAACATCGTCGCCTGAGTACACTCT
>Ga0129297_10000099_pt1 | contig 37857 bp, 28 predicted proteins | sample I18A1metaG_FD_94708 | JGI IMG/M metagenome (GOLD analysis project Ga0129297, IMG submission 94708) | Lake sediment bacterial and archeal communities from Gulf of Boni, Indonesia to study Microbial Dark Matter (Phase II) - ​I18A1 metaG | ecosystem: Environmental > Aquatic > Freshwater > Lake >... | reverse complement strand
TCTTTGAAAGCCTGGTCCCCCAGCTTCTCGTAGAGCCGAAGGCAGTACTCAGCATCATCCTTCTCAGACCCCAGAACCGCATCGGACTTGTTCTCGTAATCGAAGACCTCCCCGTCCATAAGAAGGAAGATCGACCTGTCCCCGTTGAAGACGGGTTGTGGATCTCGGTTGGTGATTCCATGATGCACTCTACAGACTCCTACGAAGTCATCCGTCCACTTGTCAACGAGAGTACGATCCGTAAAGCGAATCGACTCGGACATCCTATCGAGAACCGCTGGCATACCTCTCTTAGTTGCATTGAAATATCCGGCGATCCCAGTCAAAACGTCCCACTCATGTGTTTCATCAGTATCTGGGTCCTGCCCAGCGCGATTACCTTGAGGGAGCACATCTTTGAACACGGGATCGACTGACGCGCTGCGCGCGCGACAAGTACATTGGGTTTGACTTCCTCCTCACGATGCCCGGAACTCTCAGCGGCTCTCGGGTCACTTGCAAAAATGCAACTGTTGTCTCATCTAAAGGTTCGGCGTTGGCCATGAAGACACCAGCATAGACGAGGCGCATGGCAGCCGGGTCGAGGGATAGTCCGACAGACCGCTCTATTCAAACCCTCCAGCAGTGCTCGGCTAGCAATCTTGGACCGCAGAGGGCGACGGAAGAAAGTTCTGCTTCGTTCAGCTTGCCTTCAGGCCTAAGATTTCTCTAGCCTCTCCGGGCGTCGCGATGTCTCTGCCCAACAATTTCGCTATGCGGACTATCCTGTCAACTAGATCCACATTAGTCGCCAATTGTTTCTCCGGGTAATTGTAGTAGATGCTATCCTCGATTCCAACTCTCACATGACCGCCCATTAACATGGCACCCGCATTTATTTGGGTTTGGAATCTCCCGATTCCAGTTGCCGACCAAGTGCTTCCGGGAGGAAGAGACTCAACAAGATAGACTAGATCTCTCGTATCTGCCGGGATGCTCCCCAGAGATCCTAGTAGCAGACTGAAGTGCAATGGTTCTTTTAGGTAGCCTTTTCTCGCCAAGTACTTTGCTGTGTTTATGAACCCTGATTCGAAGATCTCGAGCTCCGGGAGTATGCCCCTCTCATTCATCAGCGTTGCTAACGTCCTTATCGTTTCAGGGGGATTGACGCTTGCATATTTTGGAAAATTCAGCGATCCCACCGTTAGGCTTGCCATGTCGGGTTTGAGATCCAGCACTTCCCCGCGGTGCTCAACCTGAGGGTGCACTCTTCCGCTTGTTGTGGCGCAGATTATTATGTCTGGGCATTTCTCTCTAATTCGAGAAAAGATCTCCTCAAACACTTCGCGCCTGTAAGTTGGCTTACCTTGCTGATCTCTTGCGTGGACATGTACAACTGACGCTCCTAATATGTAGGCTTGGTAAGTATCCCTAGCAATCTCTTCTGGAGTTACAGGAACATGCGGGGTGTCGTCTTTCGTTGGGATCATTCCAGTAGGGGCTAGCTTGATTATCAGCTTGGCGGCTGGTTCGCCTTTGACGTACATTGCACTTCTTCTCCCTGTGCGGCGGACTCATCAGGCCACATGGCCAGGCAATGCTCAGTCGTTCCTTCTTAGGATCCTGGCTGGGGTCCCCACGACGACCACACCGCTCGGAACGTCATCGAGCACAACTGATCCCGCTCCTACTACTGAGTTCTCTCCTACGGATATGTCGTTCACAATCGTTGCGCCTATTCCCACAGTGGTCTTGCGTCCTATTTTGACCATTCCGGCTATTGTGACTCCCGGGCCCACCGTTGAAAAGTCGCCCAAGACCACGTCGTGCCCGATCGATGAGCTCCTGTTGATCATAGAGAAGTCGCCTACTCTGCAATTGGGAGCAAGAACCGCGTGGGGCCCGATGCATACGCCTTCGCCGGTGGAAACTCCCGCGGCGAGGTACGCCGTTGGATGGACAAGACTAGAGAACCCTATCTGATATGACTGTTTTAGATTGTGCACGAGCTTCTCCCTTCCAGAGACGAATCCCAAAGAGTAGCTCTCGCCGTCTTGTGGCCGAAACTGTGCCAGCTCGATGATGTTCACATCGTAGCCTAGCAAGGATATTCTGCGCTTCAGGTTCCCCAGTTGCTCGTCGGTTGGCACAATGTTCATCACGACCGTTTCGACTCTTCCTCCTCTGGAGGTTATGATGTCAAAGATATCGCTGACATAGTTTCCGAAACCAAATACTACCCACTGTGCCACTTACCACCCGCTCCTCACGATCTTGGTGACGTACTCGATCTCTTCGTCTGTGATGTGTACATTTATGGGCAGGGTGAGCTCGTGTCTACCGTACCAGTCAGCGTTGGGCAGACGTTCGCGCTTGTTGAGATAGCAAGCGTTTACCCGGCTGAAGTAGATCTTCGAGCGAACGCCATGTCTATAGAGTTTTCTCGCGAGCGCGTCGCGGCGCTTAAAGAAAAGGGGAAGAAAGAAGTAGGAACTGATTCTATCGGTCCCGTAAGTCGGGGTGTAGACACCATCGACGCTTGACAGCGTAGACAGATACCGTTCTGCTATTTGCTTTCTTCGCCGATTGTCTTGCTCAACGTGATCCAGCTGCTTTAGAGCTATAGAGGCCATAACATCGTTCCAGTTGTATCTTAGGCCGATTTCCTTGACGCGAAGACGTTTGCCTTCAGGTATGTCCTCTTTGGCCTTCTGGATTCCTAGGTTCCGTAGAATCCTAGCTCTTTCAGCATACTCCGGGTCGTTTGTGACTATCGCTCCACCATCGATGCCGGTCACGGGCTTTGGGAAACTGAAACTGAAGCAGCAAAGGGTTCCATCTCCCACCCTCCTACCCTTGTAAATGGATCCGATAGCGTGGGCGCAGTCCTCAACCACCGGAATGCCTCGAGTATTCGCAAGTTCCCTTAACTCATCCAGGTCGCACGGGTATCCGCCAACGTGGTTGCATAGAATGGCTCTAGATTGCTTCTTCAGCTTTTCCTCGACTTTTTCGACCGAAATATTGCCTGTCCGTCGATCAACGTCAGCAAGTGTCGGAGCGCATTGCTCGTACATGATTGCGTGAATCCCGGACACGTACGTGATCGGCGTTGTAATCACATTGCTGCCTTTGGGCAACTTCAGGCATCTGACCGCAACATGAAGCGCAGATGTCCCTGAATTCACTGCGACACAGTATTTTGAACCAGTGTATTTGGAAAATTTCTCCTCGAATTGCTCGATCATTTTGCCCGCACCGATCCAGCCGCTCCTTAGAACTGCGACGGCCTGTTCAATCGAATCGTCATATATTACGGGTCTGAAGACTTCGATGATCTTGTTGGCGGACATTGGTTCCGCTCCCTCAGGAGATTCGCAGAGATCTTTCCCAGGCAGTTGTGTGCGCTATATGAAAGGCATCTTGTCCTCTTTATGGCATTCGCTCTCAACGCCGCGGCACTTGTGGACCCTTGTCAACGCCTAGGCCCCGCGTCCGCGCCCGACGATACAGGTCCTGAAGTAACGTGCGACACGTTTTTGGGACTCGATAGTGCAGGCCGATTAGGATCGTGATAGGGTCGTTGCTTTTGGCTTTCTGAGCTCCACGGGAGTTTTCTATGTCGAATGAACGGAACCACATGAAGAACGTTCTGGCGCCATATAGGTCATGATCCAAGCTAGGTGGGATGTGCCGTTGAATATCGTTCCAGTGCCATTTCAGCGATGCGGTCAACTCGAATGCTCCGCTTTCGAGTCGGCTTCTTAGGTCCCCAAGAGTATCATGATTCACCGAGAATCCCAGCGTCCGGGGGTCGATATCCTCGAGAATCAAACCAACGATCGTCCGAGCACACTTCTCGCAATGTGAGCAATTAAGAGCAGAACGCGGAATCGAGTTGCACACTCTAAATGGCAGCTTGCTCGGGTGGTCTTCTATCTCTCTCTTCAAAATATGTCTGATCTTTTCTTGTCTACTGAGGTCGTATCCGTCATGGACGACCTTCGTTGAGCCCATACGAATGTTGTTGTCAATAAGAGGGTGGGAAGCCTCAGGACTCTTGAAACTCTTCGTGTGAGTGGCCGAGATGAGTAACTGAGATATCCCGTCTCTGGCGCAAATTGGAGCACAGAGCCCAGCCATGCCCAATCCTTGTTGTAACCCTCCCCACCAATCCCTCCCGTGAAGCTTTTTCCTGAATTCATGAATCAGGAATCTCTGATCGAGAAAGGCGCGAAGATTGCTTGCGGCCGTTCGAAAGGTCAGGTTCTCTGCGATGGCGAAGCCTTCATTTCTCTTCTTTACACTCTCCCAGTGTGCCTTCTCCTCCAGAGGTATGTCGGCACCTAGGACGCCTATCAGGGTCGGGTGAAGCTGCCTGTGCCTTACGTAGGATGCAAGAGAATCAACGCCTGCACCGAACAGTAGGGCCGTTCTGTCTGAGGCGTAACTGTTTGAAACCCGACTAGCGAATATGCGTGTCTTGAATGGGAGACCAGGGTAGAACCCCCTGAGCGTTGTGCAGACCTTTTCGAGTGATTCAGCAAAGGCCTGATCTATTTGAGCGATTTTCAAATCGGCGCCAAGCGCCCAAGCTATTAAAACAACATTGGAAACGCACGGTATTGCCAGTATGGACGGAGGCAGATCCTCGATTCGTACGTCATATTCCGCCCAGAACGAATCCTCCAGCAGGAAATTCTCGACCGACCTGGGGCCGCGAAGCCTATGTGTTACGCGCTGACCATTTATGATCTTTGGCTCCCCGATTTCTATCGTGTCTCTAGGTCGGCTCGAAATATCCTTATCTACCGTCTCTCTCTTAGCAGGTGACTCTCGTTCGCTGCCTGTCATCTTGATGTGACTCACTTAGCTACCCATAGAGGATTTCGTTGATTTCCCTTCGCGCGCGGCCCTATCCCTGCTTAGGAGATGCATAAGATGCTCATAGCGGTTGTTGCCATTGTGCTCGCAAAAGATTTCGTCTATGAATGCGTAGTCATATCCTGAGGTTTCAGATACTCGCGTGAAGTACCAGAAGTCATTCCCGGCGACATCTGGTTTGACGGTCCTTGGGTATCCCACTTTCTTTGCCAGATTTGCCTTCACGCAGAAATTCAGCATATCAATTCGGCCGTACCAGATCGGAAAGATAGGCAGAACGCCAACCTCATGAATAATCTTGTATATGCACATGCTTCGGGGATCCTTCTCCAGTCGGGAGTTTATTCTTTGGAACATGTCTGTACGAAGTATTTTCGCGTCCGCGTCTATCATGAAGATATAGTCGGCGTCGATCGTCTTCAGACAGAAGTCTCTTCTCTTGCCTATATTCTCCAGCAGAGCGAACGCATCTGTTTCGTCCTCCCGTTCAGTGTGGAGATAGATCGCTTGCTCTCTTTGTCGAAGAGCAAAATCTGCCAACTTGTCTGATCGGCCGTTGCTGCACAGCATCCACACCCAGTCCGAGTGTGTCTGCAGCCTGAGTTCTCCAGACAGCAACTCCAGTGACCCGAGACAGCCATCAAATACTGGAGTTATGATGCCGAACTTCATCGTTGCGGAACCACAATTCGCCCGACAGCGGCGCGGGGATTTAGTCTTACGCACGTTAGGGCATAAGCCGCATCTGGCTACGTGTCGACGTATTTATCAATTGCGAGCGATCGACCCTCACACGGGGAGTATGGAAGAACGGCGAAGGTACGGAATGGTCTGGACCTACGATGCCTTCTTGCGAAACTTGAGACTAGCAGGTGTCAGCGACTGGGTTATCCCCATCGTTGGCACCTCGCGGCACGCCGCGCAACGTTGGGTTGGAGACCTACGCCTCGTCTTTGTCGATGGCTCGCATGAATACGAAGATGTGAAGGAAGATTTCTGTCGCTGGTTTAGGTTGCTTGGGAACCGTGGGGTTATGGCGCTCCATGACTCGTACCTTTGTTGGGAAGGACCCACGAAGGTTGTCGAGCAATTTCTTCTCAGGGATCCGTCAGCAATTCACGTAGGATTCCTTGGGTCTATCACTTTCTGTCAAAAAGGCAGACGCTCTGTCTTCAGTCTAGCGCGCAACACATTTCTCGGTCTCGTCTTCCGTCTGTGGCCTAGGATAGTGCGTCCGGGAAGACGAAGACTCGCTTTCGGCCTGAGTTTCCTCCTTAACGCAACCGACATTGAGTCCATGAGGATGGTACTGTGGGTGTACAGGCAAGTGGTCAGGTATGCGCTTTGAAGACGAACCCTGTGGAGCAGTACAGCGTCGGATCGCTCGTTGCATGACTAGTCTCAGTCGCGATTGCAGGATCCAGGATCTAGCGGTTGAATTGGGACCGACCGTATCGCGTCGAAACGCGATTGCCTCGTACAGGTTCAAGTGATTCACGGAGACAGCGCCTGATTCGGAAAGCCCGCACCTTATTTCAGGAATCCGCTCGTTGGTTCCCGATCTCTTGCTTTCTGACGGCCAGTCTTTCAAGACCGATTTTTCGAAATGCCAGTTTCATGCAATTTCATTCCCAGGTAGAAGAATCTCTGGGCAAGCGAAGCTCTCTTACTCGCCAAGCTGTCTACAGATCTAATCAGGAGGCTTCGCTCCGGAGGTTCTGACCGACAGCCTCCAGTACGAACGTGTACGAACCCGTGATAACTCATTAGCTCCACGAGAGCTCCCACCGCGTTCGTATGAGTGCTCAAAACGCTAGGGCGGACGTTGCTAGAACGAGCAACAATAGACAGTGTCTTGGTGCCGACAACTACAAGCTTTGAAATCTCGACATCCCCGTGCTGATACCCCCAACAGGAGAAGAATCCGGTTCTTCCAACTGGTACACGTCCTATGAATGACGGTAGCACAGATTCATTGACTGACTGTTTCGAGTTGTGTTACGCCGGATTCGTAGCCGAGACCACCTCCTAGCTGTGACAGGATCAGATGAGCATGCTGAAAGCATTAGGCTATGTTTAGTTCTGAAGGTCTGAGGTCTTAATCCCCGTCCTTGAAGACCTTATGATAGCCGGGCACGTTCTCGTAGGCATGTTTGAGTGGTCCCCCGGGGTCTTTCCCTCTGAAGGCGGCCTATCTGTTCTATTTTCGACCACCAGCTACCCTTTAGTATGGTTGGGAACATATCAAAACCGATAGCTCGGAGTCGAGCGCCCGGACCAAGAAACACGCATGAGGCATTGTGGGGAATCCGAAGAACAAATATGCCCTCCGACCATAAGGCCCGCGCACAAAGCCTTGAGCAGATCGACCGTTTTGGGCGGAAAGTCATGACTGGGATCGCCGGATATGTCACCAGAACAAAAAGAAGTATGCCAGCGATTCTCGACAGGATGTCCGAGTCGATGCGCTTTACGGACCGTACTCTTGTTGACAAGTGGACGGATGACTTCGTAGGAGTCTGTAGAGTGCATCATGGAATCACCAACCGAGATCCACAACCCGTCTTCAACAAGGATAAGTCGATCTTTCTCCTTATGGATGGGGAGGTTTTCGATTACGAGAACAAATCCGACGCGGTTCTCGGGTCTGAAAAGAATGATGCTGAGTATTGCCTTCGGCTCTACGAGAAGCTGGGAGACCAAGCTTTCAGAGAGCTGAACGGATCATTCTCACTCGCCGTCTATCAGTCAAGCACCAAAGAACTTCTACTTGTTACGGATCGTTTCTCTTCTCATCCAATATTTTATTCCGTCACGAACACAGGCACATTATTCTTTGGCTCAAAGCTTTCCGCGGTGCTTCAAACCCCGGAGGTTCGAAGAGAACTCGATGTGACCTCGATCTTCGAGTTCTTCACGTTCGCGAGAATCTTTGGCACGAAAACTCTCTACAAGGATATCGTGCTGGTTCCTGCTGCAACACTCCTCCGTTATCGCGACGGTCGACTTACATTCAATCGTTACTGGAAATTCCAGTTCAAGAACATCGCACGCCCGGATGAGTACTATGTACAGAAGCTGGCAGATGCAATAAGGAAGGCTGTGGAAAGGAGAACCCGAGAGAAGTCTCTTCGTTGTGGCATCTTGCTAAGCGGCGGACTGGATTCCAGAACAGTGTTGGCGGCTACGAACCGTGAGATGGTCGCGTTTACAGCCTCGGAATTTCCGAATCGCGAGGTACGTATCGCGAGGACTGTCGCTCAAACTAAGGGCTGCAGACACGTTTTTCTAAGGCGCTCTCCCGATTATTACATCGACATGCTCGACAAAGCTGTCCACATCTCCGACGGCTTATACTCGTTTGAACACGCTCACTTCACAGGTCTCCATAACGAGATTCGAAGCGAATGCGAAATCCTATTCCACGGGTGCTACATAGACTGTTTCAAGGGCGTCTATCTCCCAACGAGGGTCTTGAAGATTGGGAGCCTCAAGATTCGCTTCAGCCTTTTCGTAGACTCGTATTTGGCTACCCTGCCAGACGAAGATCTGGTGCAACATATGCTTGATGACTCCCGCCGCAGTATATTACACTTGAACCCAAACCAGGTCTTCACGCCTAATTATTCTCGGAAGATCGTTGAACATCTCAGGCGTTCCTTCAAGAGGATGCTCACTGAGGCTCGTAAGAGTGCTTCGCTTCCCTCCGACATTTGGAGCTACCTCTCCACGTGGGGTATGCTGCCTAAATCACGCTATTTCCTTAACGTGAGCCACATCCGAGCGTTCATCCCAGAGCGCAGTGTGATTTTGGACAACGATCTCTTTGAGACATTTCTTGAGATGCCTTCTAACTTGAAGCGTGGAAGAGTCTATCGAAAGGCTCTGAAGATGCTGGATCCTAAGATTGCCGACATCCCTGATGTCAATACAGGATTGAGTCCGCAGGTTCCAGCTCTTCTTGAGGGGATCTTGACTGTTCTATGCTCCGTGAAAGGGAAGGCATTTCCTTCGAGATCAATATTCACTCAGGGCGCCTGGCCGGATCTTGCCGAGCTGCTGAGGCAAAACGAAAGGCTAAGAAAGCTTGTGCTGGACACTATTCAAGACCCACAGTGCCTTGACCCTGCAATCTTCAACCATGGAAGAATATTGGAGATGTTCGAGGAGCACCTACAGCGAAAAGCAGACCATTATATACTGCTTCTTTTGCTGGTCACCTTCGGACGATGGCACAAGAGATTCGGCCCGAACTCCAGCTCCCAAATGATAGACTGAACTATTCCTGCCATCTTCGCAGTTCGCCTTGTCTGGCTGGCAAATCCTCCACTCGGCCATGTGCTCCTAGAACCTATGGTCGTTGCTAGTTTTCTCAAGTTTGACGCGTCGTCAAGCCCTTTCTTCCAGAAAAGGGAAGCGATGACAGGAATTTGGGGTCGGAGAACGATGGGCGGAACGCGGTCTTTGATTTGCCTGTGATCCATGGCTTAGCTCATGGCTCGCACTCGGGATGCCTAAGCTTATATGGACTCGAACAGCTGTGCCTATAGGAGAAGGACATTGGGAATTCACTTTGGCGGAAGAGCAATAACGCGAATGCAGGGAGTGCTGATCATCGTAATCCTCGTGGTCGTCGCCGTTGCGGCAGCGTATTACTATCCTAGCCTACGTCCGAAGAAGAAACTCTTGATTGATTTTTGGTATGAATCGTCGGGGCACTGGCCGCAGAGCGAGGACCAAGCCATGCTATACAAGGCACAGCTAGAAAGGACGGGACTAATTTCAGTCAATTTGCATTCGGCTGATTACGCGAGCTTAAGGAAGATGAAAGACGCTGATAGTGTGCCGGTATGGGTTGGTGCCTGGACCCAGGACTATTCTGATCCTGATGATTATGTTCTTCTTATGCACTCCGAGCGCGGCAGTTTTCTCCACACACACTACATGAACCCCGAGATGGACAGGCTTATCGATCAAGCCCGAGTAGCATCAGACCCTGCAGTCAGGAACCGTCTCTACGAGCAGATTCAGAACATCATGGTTCAGGATGCGCCCCTTGTGCCGCTCTGGCAAGGTGCCGGGTGGGCGGTCACGAAACCCGATGTCAAAGGAGTTGTAATCGACATAACGACGTATCTGCGTTACTGGCTGATCGAATCACCGAGAGAGACGTTAATCGTTGGAACGACAGATTCGGTGGTTGCAAGCTTGGACGTAGCCGAAGGGTACGGTACCTTCGAGGAACTAGCCATCCTGAATTCCGGCGCTGGCTTGGTCTACATCAAACCCGGATCTGTGGCAGGTCCGGAGGACTTCATGCCCGGATTGGCGACGGGCTGGTCGTCGAGTTCGGATGGACTGACGTGGACTTTTGACTTGAGGCGGGGCGTGAAGTTCTCTGACGGAACGGAGTTCGATGCAAACGCTGTGAAGTATAGTTTCGACAGGTCCATGAGCCTCTATCTACCGGACAGCGCCCAAGCCGCCATCGGATACAGGGACATCATCGACAGCGTGGAGGTCACTTCAAAGTATCAGGTCGTCTTTCACCTCAAGATACCGTTCGGTCCCTTCCTTTCGCTGATGGCCTATCCAGGCTCCTTCATCGTCAATCCGAAGCTTGCTCCAATGGAGAAGGCCGTGACCTATGTGGACGGCGACGCTCGTGCGAGTAACCCGAACGATCTGGGACCTTACCTACTATACTCTTGGGTTAGGAAGGCTGGGAAGGACTATGAGATGCGATTTGACGCAAATACGAACTATTGGGGAATGGCCGATGGCTACCCGAAGACTAAGCACATAGTTGTCAAATTCTACCCAGACCCAACCGCCTTGGCTCTTGCGATAAAGGCCGGAGATGTGGACGTGGCATGGAGGCAGCTGGCATCATCCGACATTAGAAACTTCCAAACGGACCCAAACGTGAAGGTCTGGCAGGGTCCCGGCGCCCTCATACAATACATCGTCTTCCATGAGAAGATTCCGCCCTTCGATAACCCCAAAGTGAGGCAGGCGATTGCCGCAGCTCTCAACCGGACAGAACTTGTGGACACGGTCTTCCTGGGCCAAGCTGCACCGCTCTACAGCATGATCCCTAACGGAATGGCTTTCCACCAAGACGCATACAAAACACTCGGCGACGCAAACATCACGTTGACCGTGAGCATACTCCAAGGACTGGGCTACGGCTGATTAGGTTGCTCTCGTGTCTGGGTCAACTAGAGAGGCAGAACTGCCTAGTGTAAGTAGTGGCGAAAATAGCGGCTGCCACTGTTGTCGGAAGGACCCGGCAACCTTACCCCGAGGCTCTAGCGCCGGGCTGGCTATCCAATCCGGTCGGAATTATGTGTTGTCGTCCAACGTGTGACGGCCTAGAGTCGGAACGGAACCGCCAACTACCTTCGCAATGCGACAAGTAGACGTTGAGGGGGAGTCTTTTCCCAAACCACTCTCAAGAGATCTGCAATAGGGTACGGCAACCTGTGGTAAAGCTTAGACCGTAGACTTTCATAGGGTCTCGCTGATGACCTAAGGTCTATCGTATGCAACCATCTGAAAAAATCCCCTACACCATAAGGATCCTCTTCCATCTCGACGGGAATTGCTTCTTGCAGTGGTCTCCACTCGACTTCAATATGCTGACGGGTCATCAGTCTTCTCTGGAACAATCCCTTCATTCGGTCGAATGTCGACTTATTCACTAGAAAACCGTATTCGTTTGGATCGATTCCCGCCAGTGCGAGCGCGGCAATTGTTCTTAGACATTTCTCACAGACATTGCAATTTACTGTGTCACGTAGAAGGGGGGATTGCGTCGGTTCCGAATACAGGTCTGAGGCGTACCAACATGGTCGCAGCCTAAATCGGTGTGCCTTGAGGAATCCCTTGAGTGCGAGGGCTTTTTCATGCCTAGCGATGGGCCCGTCGAGTTCGACGCGAATGTTGGCCCAGGTGATTTTCTCGGCCGGATAGGAGGAGTCGGGGTACTCTCTCATCTGGTGCGCTTTCGCCTCATCATTCGAGGCCGCGACAAGTACACGGTTGAATCTTCCTACAGACAGAGGCGCGGTCTGACCGATGTGAGTAAGGGAATATCCTATTCCAAACAAGAAACCTGCCTCAAAGCGTCCTTGAAACCTCCAGAAGAGATAGTCGAGCCTTCGTGTGTCGAGTATCCCCAGCGCGTCGGTTCGAACGAAGGTCATGGCCAAGCCCTCTCGCCCCGCAAAGTCCGAGTATTCTCTTTCCACCGCATTCTGGTACGCCACCTCTGAGATAGGTATGTCCGTACCGAGGATCATGACTAACATCGGTTTCAGGCTCAAGTTGCCGGACAGAGAATAGATCGAGTCTAACCCACCGCTGAATAGAAGGGCAGTTTTGTTCGAGGCATATTCGTTATCAACTACTCTATCTGCTATGAGCCTAGTCCTGAACGGCGCTCCCGGATACATCTTCCTGTATTCCCATTGAAGGACCTCCGCTGATTCTGCGAATGTTCTGTCGATTTCATCGACGTAAACGTCCGCGCCTGTAATCCAGGCCACGGGCAATACCATCGACAAAACCGGAATGGCTAGGATGCTCTTGTTGGCGAATATCTCAGCATCATAATTGGAGAAAAAAGCAAGCCGCCTGAAGTACTTCTTCAAGTCCCCGGAGACGGCTATCCGGCTTGTGACCGTGCGTGACGACAGACTTGAATCAACGGAGATGGCGCTGTTCTTCCTATCGCGAGCCATGATCATTTTGCGTCACCGAAAGTATCTCGCAATAGGAGGAGATAGAGTCTCCTTAAAGGCCTAGCCCTCTCTTCCGAGATCACCCGCATATGCCCGCTTGTGTTATGTCGGCGTGTTTGTTTCTGCAGGGCTGCGATAACCGCATTCTGCGGCCTCGTTCATGCCAGAGCTCGATTTCGGATTCTCGACACAACTATGTCGTCTAGATTGACGAGATTGTCCATTAGAGCTCGAACGACCAACCAGATTCGAATCCCAACCCCCTTTGTGAGCTTCAGATCAGACAAGCCCGAGACGTCTTCTCGTTCCACGAAGGCGCCAAGGAGCAAGGCAGCTATTGAGGGCACAAGCCACCGCATGGGATAGTTCACGAGCCGATACCTGGCCATGTTCTTGAAGCTGACGAAGAGTCTTCGGCGTTGATCTATTTTCGAGATACTGTACCCTAGTCGGTGTACGACCGTGACACAGGGATAGTAGACCACTTTGAAGCCAGCTCTCCTCGCTCGGACGCAATAGTCGCTTTCTTCGTAGAGGAACGGAGAATATGCTTCGTCTAGAAGGCCGATTCTATCGACCACCGCTCGCTTGATGAGAAAGGCCGCACCAACCACCCCGTCCACTTGCACTGCCGTCCTTTCTGCGGTTGGCAATACATTGCGCAGGAGTCCGAAGGGACTCGCTCTCATCATGTACGCAGAGCCTTGAATTGAACCGTCCGGGTAGATGAGCCCGGGTCCAATAATGCCAACCTTGGGGTCTTCCTCAGCCACCTCGATGAGTCTGACTAACCAGTCCTCCTCTTTGAGCTCAACATCGTTATTCAGTAGAAAGATGTAGCCGGCGCCAATGTGTATGGCCAGCCTGATCCCCTGATTGTTTGCTCTCGCGAACCCTAGGTTCTCTCTATTCTGAACAAGTCTGATTTGGGGGAAATCCCTCTTTACCATCGAAACCGAGTCGTCCGTGCTCCCGTTATCTACAACGACGACATTGAAATTGGGATGCTTTGTACGTTCTAGGGACGATAGGCAGGTCTGCAACACATCTAGTCCATTCCAGTTGACTATGATAATGATAACGAGAGGAGTTTCCCTTGGTGAAGTCACTTCTTACCTACCGTCCATCACCCACGACCGCCCTGTTTTCCCTCGATACCGCCCGCCACCGCGAGGAGTTGCTTCTTGAAGCTTGAATACGAAAACGCTTCGCTTCTTTCTTTTGCGAGTGCGGCCATCCTCTCGCGACATGCACCCTCGGAGCTTCTGATTAGTTCGGCCGCTTCCCGTTCGTTAGTGTAGCCTAGCCCGTATTTGCCTCGCTGTATGATATCACACCATGGTCCTCCAGACTTCGGAACGATAGGAACACAAGCTGCAGACATCGCTTCAACGACCACTACGCCGAAATTCTCAAACTTCTTAGTATGTAGGTAGAATTTGGCTCGGGCGTACAAGCTCTGCAACTGGCCGATGGGAAGATCTACGAGAAGTTTCACGTTGTCTAGGCCGAGCGCAGACACTTCCCTCTCTAAGTTATCCCGGTAACTTCTTGAAGTCACAGTCCCAACAACGATGAAATCATACTCTGGGCACAATCTAGCTAGGCGGGGAATGAGCTGATACCCCTTGTCCGGCGAGAACCTTCCAACGGTAAGGATCAGGTTATCCTTGCGCGTCGAGATCGGACAGCTGAATCGCTGAACATCTACTGGCGGATACAGCACGTCCGGCTTCACGCCACTCTCGAGCTCTATGATTCTAGCTGAATATTCGCTATTCGCAAGAATCATCAACGAATCTTCGAGAGCTTGATCCATCGTTCTATCGAAGAACGCGGAGTAGGGCGTAAAGTATGCTCTGTGAAGAGCGTAGGACCAGGAGGGAAGTGACTCACGCAAGTAATCGTAAAGTCTTGACCGCCTAGATACACTGTAACTAAAGGGTCCATGAAGGTAGAGTATGCTGGCCGCAGCTGGTAAAATATCGCCCTGGGTGTTTATGGTTAGATCGAAGCCATGAGAGATTTTGCGAAATGCCATCATCGATAGCGGAATTTGATAGGTGTACGGCACGAACGAAGGGAGTATCGAGACTCGTCTATCCTCCAATTTAGGAGACTCCCCAAATATGCTCCTCACCTTCCTCCAATCGATGCCGTTAATGGTAGCGAGCGTCACCTCATGCCCATTCTCCATGAGCGCTCGTGCCATTGCTAGTGCCAGTCGTTCTCCTCCTCCAACAACCTTTCTTATTCCAGAATTCAGGAGAAGGATACGCAACCTGCTCACCGTCCATGCGAGTAGATGTCTCAGGCTGCCTGAAGATTCATATCGTATGACATGCTGCCCCGTACGGCCTTTCTTGACTGAAGAGAGGGAGCACAGCTGCAACGTTGCTCACGCCAGTTACTCCAAACACTCTCATGTCACGCAAGCCTTCTGCCTCTGAGAGTTGCCTCGTCATCCTCTTATCAATAGGCAAGGGGCTTCGTGGTGGACATAGCTCATTGTTCACCGAGACGTCCCGAGACGATATCGCGCAACAAAATGCCAACCCTATTCCAAGAACGTCGACGGACTTATCAGACAGAGAATCTTGATACGGATGCCTATTCTGAAGGATTGATGAATGTGATGCGTCATAGGGTTGGCCTCCTAAGTGATTGCGTGCCTCAAATGCTTGTGAGATGAGAGACTTTGTTGAGCGACCTGCCTATGAAGATTAGGAGCGGCAAAGCAGTAGTGTCTGTGCTCGGTTTAGGCCGCGTGGGCCTCCCGCTGGCTATTGTCTTGGCACGTTCCGGACTACGTGTGATTGGAGTGGATGTGGATGCCCAAGTAGTGAATATGGTCAGTAAGGGTGAGATGCCGTTCTATCATCCCGAAGTTCAGACCTGGCTGAAGGAAGTCCTTGGGACGGGAGCGTTCACTGCTTCGACTGAATCCAAGAAGTCTATTGAGGCATCAGATGTCATAATAGTTGCCGTTGGAACCCCGACAGGAGTCCAGCACCAGTTGGAATATTCACAATTTCATTCCGCCATTGGAGAAGTCCGAAAAGCAAGCTTGCGGAATAAGGCGGTAATCATGAGGTTGACTTCCTTTCCGGGAACCTTAACCCATGTCGTGCTACCTGCGCTCACGGAAGGAACAGGTTTGGAGCCGGGCGTGGACTTCGCCATTGCCGTCTGCCCCGAAAGAGTTCTGGAGGGTCAATCTCATCGGGAGCTGTATGAACTGCCAGAACTTGTCGGAGGAGCGGACAGTCTGAGCGTCGCCATTGCCTCAGAAATCTTCAGAAAGATCAACCCCGAGAAAAAGATTCTCGCCACAACTTCCACAGCAGCTGAACTGGCGAAACTTTTCACCAACATTCATCGGTATGTGAATTTTGCATTGGCAAACGAATTTGCAATGTGGGCCGAGAGATACGGTGAGGATGCTCATGAAATCATTCGAATTGCAAACGAAGGGTATCCTCGTTCCAATATCCCGCGGCCAGGATTCACGGGAGGCCCGTGCCTCAGCAAAGATATTTGGCTTCTCGACAACAGCACGGCATTTAGTGGCATTGCGTCGGTATCCTGGAAGCTTAACGAGGCAGTCCCTCAGCACGCTGTCGACTCCCTCATGGACGAGCTGGGGTCGCTCTACGGTAGGAGGATAGCTGTCCTGGGCCTTGCGTTCAAAGCCGGAAGTGACGACATGAGGCTCTCACCCTCAGTGAAACTCGTCGAACTATTAAGAGCGTACGGGGCGGAAGTGCTTGCTCATGATCCATTCATCAAGACAACGCTTCCATTAGAGGCTGTGTTACAAGGTGCCGAGGTTGTCGTGCTTGCAACCAATCATCCAACCTTCAGAGAACTGGCACTGGCAATCGACGCGTCAGGTTGCAAGATCGTGTATGATGTCTGGGGCATGTTTGGTCCCAACGAGTTCGTGAAAGCCAAGTACAGAAGGTTTGGAAGAGCGAAGTAATCTAGGCTCGTTGCCGAAATTCTCGTGGGTTGCGGCGATGCACTTTCTAACGATGATGCCGTCGCCTACGTCCTGAAGAATAGGGGCCATAGAGGCGTTCAACAATCCCCGCTATTTCTCTCTTATACCTAGTCTCCGAGAAGATCTCGCTTCGCCGTTTAGCAAGAACCCTCATTTCGCTTGCTTCCCTTTCTCCCAAGTTGAGTATGGCTCGAGCAGCATCCGTCTCATCAGAATACCCTATGCCGTATTTGCCGCGTCCTGTGATATCATACCAGGGTCCTCCAGACTTCGGAACCAACGGAATGCAGGAAGCGGACATTCCTTCGACGACTGTCATCCCGAAAGGTTCGGTGGGATGGGTGTGCAGGTAGAATTGGGCCTGAGCATATAGGCTTCTCAACCGACCAACAGGCACGTTCATCATTATTCTCACGTTAGAGAGGCCGCTAGAAGATATCTCTCTTTCGAGCTTGTCCACGACCGCCCGGGATGTGACTGTGCCCGCGATTACGAATTCGTATGCCCTGCAAAGTCTAGCGATTCGAGGAATGATCTCGTAGCCCTTTTCAGCCGAGAACCTGCCAACACTTATGACGACTTTCTCCTTGGGAGCCTCCGGAGGGTAACTGAATTTGGCAGTGTCAACTGGAGGATGTATCACGTCAGCCTTCACGCCCATCTGCTTCTCCACAATCGTCGCCGAATAACTACTATTGGCTAAGACCACGGACGAATCTTGGAGGCAGCTGGGCATGACTCTATCCAAGTACCAGGCATATGGAGTGAAGTAGGCACGATAGAGCGCGTAACGCCACCCTGGATACGTCCTAATCCATGAATCATGCACATCCGAGCGCCTGTGCATAGTGAACATAGATTCTCCCTGAAGGTATAGTATGTCCGCAGCCGCTGGCACCAAGTCCCCCTGCGTGTTTATCGTCACATCAAACTCTCGCGATATTTTTCGAAATTCCATCAGTGACAGCGGAACTTGGTAAGTGAACGGCAACAATGAAGGGAGGCGAGACAGCCGTCTTTCGGTGAACTTCGGAAACTTGCCAAATATCCTAACGACGGTCGCCCAATCAACCCCATGGACAGTCGCGAGGGTTACCTCATGTCCTCTCTCGACGAGGGACTCGGCCGTCGTTAACGCTCGTCGTTCTCCGCCTCCGACAATAGTTCCTATTCCCAAATTAAGAACTAGGATACGCAGCTCAGGTCACCGGCCATTGTTTATGCAAATAGACCCAGGTACCGCCGAACAAACTCTGAAATCTGAGCGTGCGCGAACCTTGCATAATGATCCTGTTTGAGTAACTCTGTCCGGTTTCCCTCCAGCTTGTTGAGCAGCCCCCTCGCGTTGTCGCGAATTGCGAAGTCCATTGCAATGCCCACGCCCAATACTTCCGCGCGTTTTGCAGTCAACGTTCCCTTGGTTGCGATCACCGGCTTGCGGAAAAGTAGCGCTTCGTACAGCTTGTACGTAGGCGCGAATTGGTAGTACTCGTCCGCATCGTATGGTATTGCTACATAGTCGCACGAGGCTACCAATTGGTAGTATTCTCCAGAATCTAAGAAGCCCACTGGTTTCAAAACATTGGTGGCGACAAGAGCTTCAAACTCGCGCCGGTAGTCCGATGCGACGGGGCCGGTACACACGACTTTGACCATGTCGCCAAGGGATTTGGCTAGCAGGACAATTTTATCCAGCCCGCGCTTCCGATGTACTATGCCGCTGCACAATATCCACTTCTCGTCTTGAGATTTTTGAAGTCGTGGCTGGACCTTTCCGCCCCGTGCGGCCGCTCTGATCTCTTCGTAGTTTGGAGTCAGGCCTGGATAGACTATGAGCGGCGCTCGAATACCCAGTGTCCTCGCGAATTCCTCCGAGACAGTAATTGCTAGGCTCGCAGAATTCGCGAAGAAACGTTCTATGGCAAGCAAGATGGCCCTGAGAAACGTATTTGTGGCATGAAGATATGCGTAGATGTCCATCACATGATATGCCAGTAGACATCGCGGGTCAACGATCGTCCGGTATACGAAGCCTATTATGGCCGAGTCCATGTTTATGACGTGAAGCAGTTTCGGCCTAATCCCGATGAGCTCTCGCAAGAAACGGAAGCAAGTCTGGACAGTCATGACGAATCCTAGCATGGCCGACTGAGAGCCCAACCGCATCTTCGGTACTGTGACATTCACGAAGCGACCTCTAGTCTGGCTTGACGCTCTAGCGACATATCTGCTGGACTCAAGGACAAGAATCGGGCATTTGGGGAGGGCGTAACGAATCAGGTCCAGCAGAGAAGAGTGAGCTGCGCTCCCGCTGATGAAGTACGAGGCGCCTATTACTGCGATCCTATTCCTTGAAATCCGTTCGGGCGGGTCCGACACCAAGCGATAACTTGCCCGTTGCATTGGAGAAGTGGGTCGCGACATTACCGGATGACCAAGATATGCTGTCTGCTCATAGGGTAGATTGCCGAATCACTAACCCTTCGCACATGAACACGGATGTATTGACGCCAACGCAATGTTTCACGGATATGCCGGAGATTCCAAGGAATTGCCTGCAACGTAGCCACAGCCACCCTGGTGCTTCCCCTGAGGATTTGATTGAGAGCCGCCAAACACCACAGAAAGATCACTCTCGGAAGAACCGTAAGAAGCCTCGTGAAGTCAAGATACTTCAGCACGACTCGGAGCCGATTCTTCCAAAAATGAAAAGCCGAAAAGTCTCGCGGTACCTTCGAAGTCGTGGCTCTACCCTTATGGTAGACTATCGCATCTGGAACTAACATACACCTGTATCCGGCTAGCCATATCCTCCAACACAAGTCCACTTCTTCCCACCAGAGGACGAATTGGTCGTCGAAGCCCCCTATTCTGCCGAAGAGTTCTCTCCTAACCATCATGGCCGCCCCAGCCGTGAAGAAAATTTCACGAGCTTGCTTTGACCCCATTGACCTCCCTTGACCGGTTCCTCCATCAATTCTGAACTGATCAGTCTGTCTGGACATATACTCGTCTCGGCTAGGCAGGACGTAATTCAACATCAATCCCTGCGCGGCGCCTACAAGGTGATCGGACTCCATGAATCTGACAAGCTTGGACAGATACGTCAAAGAAACTTTTGTGTCATCGTTCAAGAATACAATGTAGGCTCCGCTCGCTATTTTCATTCCAAGATTGAGGGCACGAGCATAGTAAAGATTCACAGGACTACGTAGCAACTGCACTTTGCCCGCGTATCTGTTTTCGAGATAGCTCGCACTGCCGTCCGTTGAGTTGTTGTCGATCACTATGATCTCCTTGCTTGGGTAGTCTGAGTTAAGGAGTGACTCGATGCATGCCTTGATCATCTCCAGTCCCTTGCTATGGGGGACAATCACGCTGATCAAAGGCGCTCCGCTCAATTCTGGGTCCCCGTTAGGTTGCGCGACAGTAGTTTGTGTGACCCAATATCGAGCATCATCTATCTATCTGCCAGTAACTGTCTGGGAAAAGATAACCCAGAAGGTACCCGAGCCATCGCCGAAGGTTGTACCCTAGCATGCTGTAGTCCCAGGTAAACGTAGCCGCAGCCAGCGCAAGAAACGGATACAGCAAGACGTTTCGTAGGACAAACTCGAGCGCTTCTTTTCCCACAACCGATTGAAGTATCCTCAGGTTGGCCCCCATCCAGCGTCCCTTCTTCTCGCTGAGGGTGAAATAGTGAACTCCAGCCACGTTCATAGTTCTTGACGTGTAGCCTCGCTTGCGGATGTGGAGCCAGATGTAGATGTCTTCGGCGGCACCCAACCGTTCAGGAATGTGTATTCCTTCAACTGCTTCCCTCAAGAGCAAGGTCGAATGGGTTACGAAGAAATCTCTCTCCAGTGATGGTAGGAGCCTCCACCAGAAACGCTTAAACTTCTCCAACTCGACCGGCGGGTTGATGCTGGGGAGCAACGCCACGGCGCTTACGCGTTTGCCGTCTTCTCCTCTCGTGCCCAATAGCTCTACGGCTCTTTTGTACCACCCGTCCTGACTTATGACGACATCAGAATCATACATCAGCACTATTCGACTACTTGACCTCTCGAACAACACCTGCCTCGCGTGGCCTAGCGATCCAGTATCAAGGTACACGTTGGCGCCATGCTTCTTGAGGACATCTAGCGTGCCATCTTTGCTATGGCGATCCACCACGATTAACCTACATCCCGGGACAGCCTTCTCGACCGAGCGCAAGGCTGAATCTAGATGCTGTACACTGTTGTACGTAGGCATGAGCACATCAACGGGTTCCCCCGCGTTCCTTAGTGCTCTCCTGTGGGGCCTGATATCGTCAGAGTTCATTAGGGGGAGCCCGAGCTGGCGTTATTCTTGATCATCCTAAGGGCGTAACTTTCTCCGTCGATCCAGAGCGTCTCGACGCTATAACCCGGGTATTGTCTGGATCTTAGGATCTCAGCGTAGAATTTGGGGTACGCGTTTATCATAGAAGGGATTTCAATCGTGTACCAGTCGTCGTAGAGGAAGACCGAGTCCCAGTCACGTTCAAGTAGAGCACGGAATTCCGTTGCACTTATCCCTGATCTCACCAGGACGACGTTCGGCAACATGGCCATGTACATTCTTATGCCTCGCCAGTGAAGCCCGCCAAATATGAGGACGTTTCCGGAGTCTTTTGCCAACAGATACATCTTATAGTACGGGGCCCTATAGTCGAGGCTGATCCGGTCGACCGGCTCCAACGAGAGGCTTCTCTGAAACGCGCTCGCAAGCGAGCCCAGTTGCGTGGAGCCGAGTATTACGAGTATGATAATCAGACCCGCCACCCTTTTGGTCTTCAGACGCCGGAGCAAGTTAGGAAAACCGACAACGGAGGGCATCAAGGGATGGGTGCCCCTGATTATAGATGATGTCCACCCAGAAAGTGCGCCAGACCCAAATGCTGTGAGTACGACAGCCGTAGATACTATGAAAGCTCCGAAAGACCAGACCATGTTGAGTGCGAGGAAGAGTCCTATGGATGATCTTCCCCGAAACACGTCGATTACTAGTGCCAAGACGGAGAACACTGCGAACAGTGCAAACAAGGGATTGAATCCATAACCCAATCCAATCGTGACGGCTTCGACTAGACGAGTCGGGCTGCACCGAGTAGAATTCGACCAGGCCCCACATGAGACCAGACCTGAAACTAGTCTAGGCATCCAGCCGAAGGCTGCATGAATTGGCTGGGCGAACTCGATCGGATTAAGACGAACTGGAACGGGAAGAAAGAGCATAGAGATTAGGATCATGTATACGATTAGACTCGTAAACGACCTTCGTTTAATAGAGAGAGCCAAAAAGAGAACACCGTTTCCCAATGCGAAGATCAGGTACGCCTCACGCACCGAGTACGCGAGTAGGAAGAAGACAAGAGAGAGCAGGCTGTCAGCAAGCCGGCCTTTCTGCATGTGCCTCAAACCAAAGTACACGCCAAGCAGGGCTAAGAACAGACCCAGAGTCTCCGTCAAGATGGCTGCTGTGAACACGGTGAAAATCGGAAACAGCGGGAGTGACAAAAGAAGCAGGGATGAGATGCGTTCTGGCACTTTCAGCCTGCGCAGGATCATGAAGAACAGTAGGATGCACCCGTACGCCCAGATCGTGGAGTATAGAGCCCCGATCAGAAGGAAAGTCCAAACGCTCCTAACTCCGTGAAAGAAAAGGACGAATATTGCGACGAAAACGGGGCGATAGCCCGGAATCAGCTCTCCATCCAAGATGAGAATGTTGTAGTAGTATGCCTCGTCGGGCACTATGTACCCTGTGACCAACGAGTAGTAAGAACGAGCCCCGATCACAATCGTTACGATCGCTATCGTCGTTAGAAGCGAGACTTTCCATTTGCCCAGAAACTCGACCTTCCTCGATATCGAGGCTAGCATCCGCCCAAATTTCTCGTCGAGCCCCCGAGGTCCGGTCACGGAGCCCGTGGAATTGTATCCAAAGCCGCCCGCTGGCTTCATGAGCAGTATTCCACTAGGGTTTCGATCCTGTGCGACAACGCGGAAAGGCCGTACCGTCCAACCGCGAGTTCCCTAGCGTTCTTCGCTGACGATTCGTAGAGCTGCCTATTGCTTTCAAGCATCAGTATTGCTTCAGCTAGCGCTTCGGGGTCACTTGGCCCAACCATCACTCCCGGCATGTTCTCCTTGATGACGGTCTCGGTCTCTCCACGGCCTGAGCATACAACCGGCTTCCCCACGCCGAAGTACTCCAGGACCTTGGAGGGGACTATCGAAGAGGTCTCTTTCAGATCCCTCATGGGACAAAGGAGCACGTCTGCGGCGTTCAGATAGTCGAGGACCCTGCTCGCGTTCTCGATCTTGTCAAGCACCACCACGTTCTCCATACGGGTCGCAAGTCTCTTCACGTATGGCAACCATTCTCCGTCTCCCCGTATCAGAATTAGGACGCGGCGATTCTTCCGCCTAATGATCTTCGCTGCTGCAATAAGCGACGCGAAATCATACTTGGGTCCGATTATGCCGGAATACTCGGCGACAAACTTTCCCTCGAACCGGTCATCCTTGAACTTCGAAGGCTGTGGTTTGAAGTAATCTGTGTCGATAGCCAGCTCCACCACCTTGACCTTTCTCCACGACAAGCCCAGTTCAAGCAGCCTTTCTCGAATCGATTCGGTAATCGGCGTAGCGAGATCGCTTACGGCAGACATAGTCCTAGCCATCGCTTTCGCGGCTCTCATCGCTAGGGGCGTTCTGATCGTTCCGATCTCCAAGATCACCTCAGGCCACAGGTCAGCAACATCCAAGAACACTTGTGATCGAGTTAGTTTCGCAAACATAATTGCTGGAAATGAGAACGCTGAAAGTGGGTAGGGACTGACGTAGTAGACAAGGTCAAGCCTTCGATTTGCCAGCAGAAGCTGTCCTATCGAGTATGAAAATGTGAAAGCGGCGTAGATGAGCAATCTGTTCAAGTATCCTCTCGTTCTGAGGGATGGAATCCAAACGCGAATCACTTCAAATGCCTCCAAGCGCTCTCTGACAAACAGTCGCCCTGCGTATCTGGATGAAACTCGACCGTGGGGGTAGTATGGGTGCGCCGCGATCACCATGACTTCGTGACCGTTCGCTTGCATTGCTCTGGCTATGTTCCAGGCCCTGTTGCTGGCTCCGCCCATGTCAGGAGGAAAGCCGTGGCTTATGACCAAGAGCCTAAGTCGCTTTGGCATGGGACCCAGCATCGATGAGTGGACGATACAGTTCAGCCGTTCAGCTCCATGACGCCTAGATACATCACGTACTCGGCACGAAAAAACTGCACCTTGGCTTCAGGTGCCCAGTCGAAGACTCCGGTTGACTCGTAATTGCTCCAGAGGGCTCGAGCTCTTGCGAGGCCTAGCCTATAGATGCGAGTCGCTATCGTGGCCGTGAGTCTATTGATTATGTTGAGGATCGTCATCGACAGTTTTCTGCTTGATATTGTTCCGCGGACCTTGACCACCCATAGCCCGCACCTATAGAGTGCCTTCTCAACTGCATCAAGTCTGGCCCAAGTTCCCCGCCTTATGCCCGCCCTCATATAGAATCTTAGACTTCTATGATCGAGCCTGTGGTTCTTAACAAGAACGGGCGCGGACATAGACAAGCTAGCCATCCGGCGGGGACTCCTCGCCAATGTTACGACAGGCTAGTATAAAGTATAGCCATCCTGAGCCGATACATGGACCGGTTTGAGTCAGCGTTCCATTAGGAGTTTGGGAAGATCACGCCGCACAGTTTCGAGATCTTTGTGCGAGCGATACCATTCGATGGTCTTTCTGAATCCTTCTTCATAGGAGACTTTGGGTTCCCATGAGAGGAGCGCTTTTGCTCTCGTGAGATCCGCTGCTCTGGATTTGACTCCCTCAGGCTTTGAGAGATTGTGGGTTATTTCTCTCGGTCGCCAGCCGACGAGTTTGAACACACTGTCGGCGGCTCGGTTCAATGTGATCCGGTCGGCTCTTCCCGCGTTCACTGCGGACGCATTCTCAATCTTCTCAGCCGAAAGCAACATCGCCTCAACTATATCGCCGACGTACGTAAAGTTGCGGTCCTGATCGCCGGTCCCCCAGATCTCAAACGGATCCATACGAACGAGCGCTTTCGCTATCAAGGCGATAATCGCATGAGTCTCATTCTCCCGCTCCCCATACGCGGTGAAGATCCTAACCGAAGACGCCTTCAAGCCGTACTCCCGATGATATGCACTCAAGGCCATTTCGGCCATCAATTTGCTGTTGTGAACAAATAGGCCTGGGAGGGCGAAGCTATTCTCGCCTTCAATCTTAAGGTCGTAGAGGTAGGGGTCATCATCCGACAGTGCAATGGGTTGCACGTTTCCGTAGTTCGCATACCTCGCTGATAGCCAAGTGACCCGAAACGAACGAAAGCGGCCGTTCATTCTGACCTGAAGACTTGCAGGGACATTCCGCGCACGTAGGATAGTGTACATTCTCCCCGCAAGTGCCGAGCTACTCGTCCCCACCGTTGAGGATGAGCGGTCTGTGGCGTGGGCTCCATCCCCTTCATCCCAACCTTTCCAGAAAGCTTCAAACTCCTCCCTTCGAAGGCCTGACATCCAAAGAGGCGTGGTCTTTCTCCTTCCTCTTCCTCCTACCCGCGCCCTGGAAAGCGGCAGTGTAAAATGCCTGTAGAGCCACTTCCAAAGTCCATGATGCCAAAACCTCAAGATATGAATACCGTCCGAGTAGGGGCCACTCACCTTCGCGTCTGGGTCAATTTCGCGCGCTGTTTCCAAGTACCTATCCAAGACCTTTCGGTCCACTTGTCCCAGCGAGACATAACCGGGCTCCGCATTTCGGCGAGTCCATGGTTCCAGAGTTCCCTCGGCAACCCAGAAGCCTAGTAGACGGTAGAAATCGGGCGTAAGCTTCACTTCGCTGCGGTACCCATGGTATGAGAACTGCAGAGTTTTTTCGGAGGGCTTCTCGAGCGGAGGTGCCGGTTCTGGCAACACGTACAAGGGACCTTTTCCTGGTCTGAAGCCAACTAGTTCTACCGCATGCTTCCAGCCTTTCGATGTCCAAACCCCATGTTCTTGGGTGAGCGCAACGCTGGGTCCGCGCGTCGGTTTGATTCGAACTAGATGATCTGAGGGGCTTTTCTTCCTACGGAAGACGGCTGCCACACGGCGCCAGCGATCATCCTTGCTCAACACAAAATCGCCGGGCTCAACATGCTGGACCTCTTTCAACCCGTCCTTCGTGAGTATAAGCGTGCCACCTAGTATGCACCACCCGTACTCCAGATCTGCGAAGGCTTTGTCCCTCACGAATGGGTCGGCATCCTCCTCTTTGAGAAGGTAGGACGACCCAGATTCGTCCTGAAGGTAGTTCGGGTAGACGCAGGCCGAGCTCGCGAAACATATCCTGTCGACGCCTGCGCGCCAAGCTTCCTCGAAGACAATTTGGTCAAGGGCCATGTTCGTGCAGCACTCCGCGGGGTGGGTGTGAATGTAGCCCCGCCCCCCGTGCTTGGCAGCCAGGTGGAAGACCACCTCGATGTCTCGCATCATCTTCCGCGCGAGCGTAGGTTCCTTCAGGTCGACGCGACGAGCAACGAGGTTTCGACTCGTCCACGTTCCCTTGTTGCGCTTTCTCAAAGCGTATTCTAAGTTCTCGAGTTTCCCGCTGGAGAAGTCGTCAGCGACGGTAACGATGGCACCTCTCTTTAGGAGCGAATCGACGAGGTGACTTCCTATGAAGGACGCGCCTCCCGTCACCAAGACCGACCGCTCTTTCCACATCTCCCTTGCATCTCAATCGGTTTCTAGAGACCTAAGCTCAGTACGTACGCCCAGAAATAGCGCTTGCCCTGCCCAGTACGAAGAGGGGTGAGGATATTGTCCTCAAGCTGTTCGCCGTCCACCCCTAAGATCGCCGCTGCTGATCATATTGTCAGCGCGCCGGCTAGTGTCCAGTAGGCGCGTCAGATATCCTCTTGGATCTCGATGTCGAGGAGTCCTTGAAACTCGAAGATGTCACCTACCACGGCGATGGCCGCTGAATGCTGTGGCGACCTTGAGGAACAGCTTGCCGATTTCAGGGAACCGTAGATCGTGCAGCGGGTTAACGATGCTGGCCTCTATTACGCAGCCCCAGTCTCCGGCTTCGAAACAGTTCTCTAACTTTCAATTGATCCGCCAAGCCACTCGCACGAAGGCTGAGATCTTATCACGAAGCCTTTGGTCGTCTTGTTCTCCCGCATTTGCTTGAAGGCATCATGTAGCGTTGGAAAACGTCCGAGAAACGATCCCTTTGCCATCATGAAGTACTCGCTTGGATGCTCTAGGATTTCTTTTTTGATCTTCAAGTATGCTTCGAGATCCGGATCTGCCCAGCTGGCCTGAACGCCTCGCAGAATGCCTGCCCGCTGATCCAAAGGAAGAGCTTCCGGTGTCGAAGCCTCTAGATTGTCGCCACATTAGGTTGGTTCCTTCAAGAGAATGAATTCACTATTCGATCGAGCGTTGTTCGTCTTCTCGTCTAACCGTAGCCCAGTTCTTGCAGTAGGCTCACCGTGAGCGATATATTTGCGTCGCCGAGCGTCTTGTACGCGTCTTCGTGGAAGGCCATTCCGTTCGGGATTATGCTGTATAGTGGTACTGCTTGGCCCAGAAATACCGTGTCCACAAGTTCTGTTCTGTTCAAGGCTGCGGCAACCGCTTGCCTCACTTTGGGGTTGTCGAAGGGGGGAATCTTCTCTTGGAAACAGATGAATTGGATGAATGCGCCCGTGCCCTCCCACACCTTCAGCGTTGGATCGGTCTGGAAGCTCTTGATGTCGGTTGCGGCCAGTTGCCTATAGGCCATGTCGATATCCCCAGACCTTACGGCGAGGGCTAGTGCTGTTGCATCGGAATAGAATTTGACCAGGATGTGTTTGGTCTTCGGGTACCCATCGGTGATGCCCCAATAGTTCTGATTGGCATCGAATCGCATCTCATAGTCTTTCCCAGCTTTCCTAATCCAGGAGGTTAGTAGGTAGGGTCCCAGATCGTTCGGATTGCTTGCGCGGGCGTCCCCGTCCACAAAGTTTACCGCCCGATCCATTGGAGCAAGCTTCGGATTGACAATGAAGGAGCCCGGAGACGCCATCAGCGAAAGGAAGGGAGCGAACGGGATCTTGAGGTGAAACACCACCTGATATTTGGAAGTCACTTCCACCCGATCAATGATTTCCTTGTATCCTATGACGACTTGCAGACTAAGAGGCAAGTAGAGAGCCAAGGACCTGTCGAAACTGTATTTCACATGAGTTGCATTGAATTCTGTCCCGTCGTAGAACTGCAAGCCCTGCCTGAGATCAAAAGTCCATCTGAGCCCGTCCAAGCTTACTGACCATCTTGTCGCCAATCCGGGGACAAAGTCCTCCGGACCTGCTCCTGAGCCAGGTCTGATATAGACCAAGGCAGCCCCAGAATTCATTATGACCTGTGTTCCAAAGTAGTCCGCTTCAGCCACGTCTATGTTAGTCGCCACCGAGTCCGTTGTTCCAATGATCAATGTGTCTTTATGATTCTCGATCAGCCAATAGTACAAATACCCCGCCATGTCAATTGCGACCCCTTTGACATCTGGCTTTGCGACCGCCCAAGCAGTGCCCTGCCAGACGGGCACGATGGGTGCATCGTCGACCATGATCTTTTGAATCCGCGAATACAGCTGGCTCCGGGTTGCGGGGTCTGATGTCACTCGGGCTTGTTCGATCAGTCTATCCATCTCGGGGTTCCCGTAGTTTGTGTGACACGGATCGAGTTCGGAATCCATGATGAGGACGTAATCGTCAGGATCCAGATAGTCCGGGGGCCACCCAGCCAGGAATACAGGCATTGTCTCGGCTGCTCTGTTCCTCCTGAAGGTCGCCCACTCAACCCCTTGCAAGTTGACCGTAATCACCCCAGTCCTTTCCAGTTGCGTCTTAATCAAGACCGCTTGGTCTGCACTTTGCGGATAATGTCCTGACGATTCGTACCAGAAGTCAATCAAGAGTTTCTTTCTTGGACGTACACTCGGATAGTAGTAGTAAGCTCCCAGCGCGGTGACGGCCACGAGAATTACGATGATTATTAGACCCTGCACTCGCGTCATTGCTTCGTTGTCAAAGCGAATTCCCAATATTATGCTCCTATCCAGAACGGCGTCGCACTCAATATAAGCGTAACCATCCAGGCCCCCTGGGCCAGAACCCAATCCCAACTGCCGGATCGAGGGATCAGAAGATCGTAACGCGAAACTCCGGAATGCAACGAAGACGCCGAGAGAAAAGTCTTGAGGAGGGCCGTTGGAACTCTGGCCCCGATTTGGTGTGGATCCATTCCCAACCGAGGGGACACCCTCATCATTCTCATCACGGTAAGTTAGGTTGGTGCCTGAATTGCAATTTGGTCTCAGACTAGCAAAATGAATCAGTTCAGTTCCTTGCCGGGGCCTTAGTAGTCGGCCCGTATCTCTTGTGCCAGCGCCCAAAGGTGAGCAGCAGAAGAAAAAGAACGTAGTAGTCCGCCTTTCGATGAAGATGGTCCTCGAACATTTCCAATATTCTTTCCCGGTTGAAGATTGCGGGGTCGAGACACTGTGGGTCTTGAATAGTCTCCAGTACGAGCTTCCTCAGCCTGTCGTTTTGCCTCATCATCTCGGCAAGATCCGGCCAGGCGCCTTGGGTGAATATGGATCTTCGGGGAAAGGCCTTTCCTTTGATAAGCCGTAGAAGCATCCAAATCTCCCTAAGAACGCCCGGAGTCTGCGGGCTCAATCCTGTATTCACGTCATGGATATCGGCAATCCTGGGATCCAGCATCTTCAGAGCCCTTCGATAAATTCTTCCGCCGTGCTTCAAGTCAGGAGGCATCTCAAGAAAAGTCTCAAAAAGATCCTTGTCCAAAATTACACTGCGCTCCGGGATGAACGGCCGGATGTGGCTAGTGTTAAGGAAAACTCGTGATTTGGGGAACATCCCCCATGAGTTGATGTAGCTCCAGATGTCCGAGGGAAGCCAGGCACTCTGACGAGCCTCGGTCAGTATGCTCTTAAGCGAACGCCTGAGATGTTGCACGATTCTCGGGCAATAAGCCGGTGCAAATATCTGCATTGGATTCAAGTGTAATATGTTGCGGCGGGAGTCGTCAAGAATCTGCTGCACGAAATCTTCGTCTGATAGGCCAGCCAAATACGAGTCCACGAAAAGGCTGCCGGGGCTGGTACGGATCTTCAGCCTTCCGATGCCGAAGGTCCTGGCTGGTGCATGGGTGCCCTTAAGGGCATCCATGTGGAAACCATGAAAGAGAACATCGCATTGATTCCGAATCTCGTCGAGGAGACCGGTGAAGTGGGCGTGCTCAAACGAGCATAAGCCGTCAGAGATCTCGACAGCCTTCTCAAAGATGTCTGGGTAATAATCAGGAGACCGCTTTAGAAAAACGTGATGACAAGCCTTGGCTTCGGTGACTTTTCTGGCAATAGCTACCTCGCGATTCTGAAATTCCGAGGCTGTAAATGCGACCATCTTCGAGTTCGCCGCCGCCAAGACTGTTCTGGAGTCCAGTCCACCGCTTAGCAGGATTCCATAACGAAGGGACTTCTCTCGGGTTCTCCTTTCCATAGCCTTCCTTATTGCATCTGCGAGCTTCCGTACGTAGTACTCATCCGACCGTTGGACCCTCTTGAACATCAATTTCCAGTAACGATTGAAGGTCAGCTGACCCTCACGATAATGCATCACCGTCGCGGGGGGGATCAGCTTGACGTCCTTATACAGCGTTTTCGTCCCAAAGACTCTGGCGAACGTAAAGAACTCGAAGATCGAGGTCACGTCGACTTCTCTTCGAACCTCGGGAGACTGAAGCACCGAAGAAACCTTTGAGCCAAAGAAGAATGTGCCTGCGTTCGTGAGGGAATAGAATATTGGTCGGGAAGAGAGACGATCTGTGACTAGCAGAAGTTCGTTGTCTCGTGACTCGTAGATGGCGAGGGAGAAGGATCCGTTTAGCTCTTTGAAAGCCTGCTCTCCCAGCTTCTCGTACAGACGGAGACAATAGTCGGCATCATTCTTCTCCTTGCCGAGGGTGGCTCGGTCGGGGGTTGCGTGGGACTCGTTCTCGTAATCGAAAACCTCCCCATCCATAAGAAGGAAGATCGACCCGTCCTCGTTGAAGACGGGTTGCGGATCTCGGTTTGTGACTCCATGGTGCACTCTGCACACGCCCACGAAGTCATCCGTCCACTTGTCGACAAGAGTACGGTTCGTGAAGCGCATCGACTCAGACATCCTGTCGAGAATCGCCGGCATATTCCTCCTGGTTCTGCTGACATATCCGGCAATCCCAGTCATGACGTTCCTTCCGTCAGCATTTCGGTTCTACGCGCACGCTTCCTTCCTCGCCCAGAATATTATTTGGAAGACGACGCCGACACCACGCATCATCTTCCGCGCGAGCCTTCGTTCCTGGAGATCTCCACGATTCATCGAAGAAACTCCACGCGTCCGCGTTCGGCTTGCGGACCTCTAGGCGGGTACTCCGGGTTATGGAGTTTGCCGCTGGACAATCCGGCGCGCATGGAGAACAATGTTTCCCACCGTTTAGGGTGTTCGCCTAGCTTCTCTCTCTCAGGACAGTAATGAGAGTGAAGAGTATGACCCCTATGGCCAATAGCATGATTCCAATCAGCGATGCTCCAAGCGCAGCCATGCCCAGGTTTGTTGGAAATGCCTGGTAAAGGGCGTAGATGTGAAACGCCTGCCAGCCCAGAGACAGACCTATCAGAAGGGCGACCAGTCCCGGCACACCATAGAACAATAGCGGATGTCTAATCGAAACGAACTTCAGGATGCTGGACAAGACATCTAGGGCGTGGAAGACAGGATTATGCGTCGACGTCGCCAAACCTTTGTATGAAACGTTGATCGGAACCTCAGTGACTGAAAGGGCTCTTTCACTCGCTCGAAGCAGCAAATTAGACTCGGCGCCCATGCCCATCTCCGACGGCAGCAGAACCGCCAACGCCTTCTTGCTGTAGGCCTTGAAGCCAGATTCTGTGTCTCTCACCTGAGAACCTGAGACGGACCTCATGACGCCTCCTATCACCCTCGCGCCCCATCGCCGATGCCTCGGCATATCAGAGGAGGAGCGCGCTTCGTCAACAAACCGCGAGCCGACGCAGATATCCGCTCTTCCTTCGATAATGGGGCTTAGAAGCTGAGGTATCTCTTCGGGGAAATGCTGACCGTCTGCGTCAAGAGTAACGAGCGTGTCCACCTCGTTCGTTCTGGCCCAATTGAACATCGTTCGAAGGGCTCCGCCCTTCCCGAGGTTGCGCTCGTGTTTGATGACAACGGCGCCGAGCTTCTCGGCTATGTCCGCCGTCGCGTCCGAGCTCCCGTCGTCTATGACGAGTACCTTATCCACGTGCGCGAGAGCTCTAATGATTATCTTCGCTATGCTCTTTTCTTCATTGTACGCGGGTATTCCGGCAACGATCATTCGACCCTGCCCGCCTGTCCGTTCTCTTGAGAGATTCGGCGACAGCCTATTAGGGGTTCTTCTGCAAATTCGAGAGCAGGCGCGTTGAGCGAAGATGCTGCATAGACTTTCCAGAAGGATTTAAGCCCGCTCCGTTTGACTCGATGCCCAGTTGAAGGTTAATCAAAGAGTCGAGGAAGTTCATGTAACACCATGTTCCACGGGCCCGTGAGAGACAATGTGCAAGGACGCTCCCGAGCAGGAAAGTCCACCCCTTGTGTCAGTAGTCATTGTGAACTACAACTCGGGGGTCTATCTCGCCGGCTGCGTGAAGTCACTGATGAACTGCTCCTACCCAAGAAAGGAGTTGATCGTCGTCGATAACGCGTCTGGTGACGGCTCGATTGCACAGCTGGAGGACCTGAACGCCGAAGTCAAGATTGTGAGGAACGCGGCGAACCTCGGCTACTCCCGAGGATGCAATATAGGAATTGGGATGTGCAAGGGAAAATTCGTGATAATCATGAACCCCGACACGCTAGTAGAACCCGGCTGCCTTCAGGCGCTGGTCAATGCCAGTCAGCGATACCCCCAGGCAGCCTTCCTCCAACCCAAGATTCTACTTATGGATAATCCGAGGCTGCTGAATTCCGCTGGAAACATGATTCACATTGCCGGCTTCGGGGTCTGCCGCGGCATCGGAACGCCCGACGGAGGCTTCCAGAAAGAATCAGAAGTCTGCTACACTTCGGGCGCCTGCACGCTGGCGCGCATGAGAGCCGTGCAGGACATCGGACCCATGGAAGAGTTGTTCTTCGCCTACGGGGAGGATAAGGACTGGGGATGGCGAGCGCTGATGGACGGGTGGCAGTCGATCTTTGTTCCGTCGGCGAAGGTGCTGCACAGCTGGAGCCCGACGCTCGGAGATAGCCCCGCGAAGTTCTACCTCCTTGAGTTTGAACGCTGGCTGTCGATCCTGAAGAACTATTCAGGACGGACGCTGCTGCTTCTTGCGCCGGTGCTCGTGCTTGTTGAGTTGTCGGTGTTCCTATATGCGACGTTGAAAGGTTGGCTCGCCAAGAAGATACAAACTTACGCCGACCTGCTCCGCGTGTGGAGAGTTGTGGCGGAGCGACGAAGAACGCTTCAGAACCGAAGGCTTGTACCCGACAGGCTAGTACTCAGAAGATTCGTTGCAAACGTGGAGCATCCGTATATCGGCCCCGTAGGCCACGTACTTAATCATCTCGTTTGCTGGCTCTTCGCTCGAGTGGGCCGATGGATTTAGGGAGCGGATCCCGACGCCTAGGACCGTCGCCATACTCGTCCTGAACCACAACGGCAAGGCTCACCTCAAGGGTTGTCTGGAGGCCGTCCTCGCCCAGACCGGAGCGTATGATCAAGTGTACTTGGTGGACAACGGTTCTACCGACGGCTCCTGCGAATATATCATGCAGCGGTACCCTACTGTGAAGACGATTCGTTTCGAACGGAACCTGGGCTTTGCCCAAGCTTACAACCGATCAGTCGCAACCATCGCCCAGGACTATGTTGTCTTCCTCAACAACGATGTTGAGGTCGAGCGGGGCTGGCTCGCCGAACTCAGGAAGGCCATGGAGAGAGGCGTCAGCCGTGATGCAGTATGTGGCAGCAAACTCCTGCTATATCACGATCGAGGCTCGATCAACCACGCCGGCGGCAAGCTGCTGCCTATCGGCGGCGGGATCGACATGGACCTCATGAATCCTGACAGAGAGGAGCCACATCGCTACCGGTTTGTGGGATGCGTCTCGGGCGCGTCTATGATCCTACCCCGCTCAGTCTTCCTCGGACTCGGAGGCTTTGACATTGACTTCTTCGCGTACTTCGAGGATGTCGACTTTTGCTGGCGTGCATGGCTGGCGGGATACCGCGTCCTGCACGTGCCGTCGTCACGAGCCTACCACAAGCTCAGCGCAACAATGGGCCCCCTCCTAAGGCCGGAACGCCTATTCCTAGGCGAGAGAAACCGCCTTCAGTCCATGCTAAAGAACCTAGAACTGAGAAATGTGATATTGGGTCTCTTCGCTTCATCACTCTACAACGTGTTTCGGTTTCTACAGTTTTCCCGAAGGCGGGAGCCGGCCGGCACATTGGCTGTTCTCCACGCCGACTGGTGGGTTCTCACCCGTCTGCCGGCGGTGGTCCTCAAACGGCGAGAGATTCAGCGGAGCCGACTGATCCGCGACTCCTTCCTGGCCTGCCACGGCCTCATGACAACGCTGGTGGAGGGGCTGAGAGAATTTGCCCGCTTGGAGTTTATCCGCGCAGGATAATTTCGCTGCCCGGATGGTGTGTGGTACTCGTACTGGCCTTAGTCTAGCGTCAAGTCTTGATCGTCCGTCTCGTGTCTTCTAGGTAGAATGAATCGATATGCAGAGCAGAGGGTTGTACGACTCTATAGAGAAGCTTGTGTCCCTGGCCCCTCCTCCCCAGTAATCACGGTTTTTCCTTCCGGAGTAGACGACTTAGGATTTTCTCCGCCTCTGTCTCGACGTTAGCTGCTTGCAGGTTGGTTTGTTTCGCGACCTTAACTAGCTCTGCGTCTGCGCTGAGGAAGAGATCGCACTCGAGGTTTTTCGCCGTTGCGATCTGGATAGCGTCTGCTTCGTAGATGTGGTTTGAGAAGATTAAACGCCAAGCATCAGCGAATATCTCGGCGGTTGGAGATCGCACGTTGAGGTAGCCAAGCCTGAACAGCTTTATTGTTTCTGCGACAAAATCTCTAATGCTAGTCCTAAACTGCGTCTCCGAGATGACTTTCCTGGAGAGATGTTCGTCAAGCGCGCCGATCAGTTCGCCCACGTTCCACATCGAGAAGGATATCCCAAGGGCACCTACCTCGGCTCGGCCGTAGACGTCATCAACGACCTTGGATCCTTTCTCTTCGATGTACCTCTTGACGATGGTACTTGTGTCAAGATACACGTTTCTTGCGTTCATCTCTCATCCGTCTGATCGCTCTCGCCGTCGACGCACTGACTTTCGGCCTGTGACTTACGATTTCTTGAGATGAAGGATACGAGTCCAAGACAATTCCAACGCTTGACGCAAAGGCTTCGAGAACCGCTGCAGGGGTGAAGCTGCGTAGAGCTTCCTCAACGCCTGCGCTCATCTTTCTCGTCGTTCCGTAAGCCTGTTCCACGAACCTTCTGAACTCGCTCCAAATCTTCTCGTCCAAGACAAGTGTCGTCTTAACAGTCGTCAAGAGCGCCCGCCATCTAGAAGGTATACCGTACGACCTTATTATCGTTTCCTTGGCTGTCCAAGAGATAGCGCTCGGGGTGGAAATCACGCAATCCTTCCACCCGATCGCGAGAGGCTAGGTGGTCTGGACAACAGTTACGGAGGGTGTCAACCGAATATTCTGACGAAATGTCGGACAACAGATGACCGGTAAGTAGAGGGCGCTGGACCCCTTGTCTCGTACATGCTTTGCCGTACGGACGGCTCTAGCGTGATCAATGGAAGGAAGGAGAGTCTCCATCTTTCCTCCTCTTTAGCGTCTCAAGCGATGAGGTATGCACGCTGCGATACTCTCTCGCCGAGCTTCAGCGACGTTTCATACAGACCCGCATCGACCAATCTCGGAACCCTTGGCATTCGTCTGCTTTCATGCAACGAATCTCGCGAAATAACCTGCATGGCCGGCTGTATGTCTTAGGCTTTGCGAACAGCGCGAACGGACTCATGGACTCCTCGTCCATGAGACGCGAGCCTAATTTCTTCTAGGCTGTAGGTCTCCTACTGTTCATGATCATCGCCTTAAGCCAAGAGATTCGTTCCGTGATTACCGTGAAGTCGCACGGATATTCCGGTTACATTGCCTAATATCTCGGCGAGCTTGTGGTGAATTCTGTTCGCGTCTCGTGGGGCAAATCCAGGTTTTGGATAAACGGTCAGAACAAGCTCGCCGGCCGAATCCTTCGAGAAAGAGAACCGCTGAATATGCTTTGATTCCTCCATATGGCCAACAAAGGAGTTGAGGGTAGCCTTCGGGATTCGCATTCCGCCTTTTGTCTGAATGAAAGTGGGATCCTTTCCTCTGATGTGCGCTATCAATGGCATGCGGCGTCCGCAGGCACAGTCGTCTAGAACAACCGCCGAGTCTCCTTGCTCGTACCGAATGAAGGGTGTCGCAAGGTTGCGGAGGTTCGTTACCACGAGCCTGCCTCTTTCGCCCTCAGAGCAGAGTTCCCCGTCTTGGACGACCTCGACCAATGAGAGATCGGTATTAATGTGCAAACCAATCTTCGCCTCGCACTCCTGAGCCACGATCCCGCTAAGCTCAGCCGATCCGTAACCATCATAGATGTTATCACAAAATGCCTTCGACATATCCTTCACCTGTTCCGGAAGAAGCGGGATGCCCCACGCAGACACGCCCCTGGGGCGCTCAGTGATCTCCAAGTCATTGTCAGCCATGTAACTAGCAAGGATCCTCAGGGCAGCGTTTCCCCCGACCAGTTTCGGCCTAAAACCGCAAAGTTTTCTGTAAGCTGCCTTCGGACTCCTAACGATGGAGCCGGATGTTACCTGCAACTCGTTCAGGAATACTCGGTCTTTCAACCTCACGTACGGGCGGGACTGGAACTTTCTCTCGTGACCCTCCACGCCTGCCCAGCTTTCAAAGAATAGCTCCGACGCCAAACCTGCGGTGCCCGCGTTGTGGCTTGTGAGAAAGATCAGAGGCCTACCTCCTGTGCCGCCTGTGGATGTCAAGGTTCCAGATCGGCGAGTCAGAAGAGCCTCCGCGTCCAGGCACCCGGACATGGCGCTCCTGGTAATCGTCGGTATACGTCGAAAGTCGTCCAGACTTCTAATATCCTCGGGATGAAGGCCTACAGAATCCAGTCGCTCACGACAGAAACGAAACTGTTCGTATGCGTGAGCAACGATCCATCGCAGACGTTTGATGATCTGCCTTTCGATGCCGTCCCGACTCTGCCACTGCAGCCTCTTCAGTTCTGCTATTTCGTCGAGGAAACCTGTAGCAACGTTTACTGACGGGTGTATCGCGTGACGCAAGAGCCACCCTAACATCATGATCCGCCGATCTGATTCCCGTTCGCTAGAGTTCTGTATTTGACACATTCTATATTACGTTGAAAAGCATGTGCAAAGTCTCTTTAGGGTCTCTTTAGCGTAAGTGACGCTATCCTCCCCGGACGAGCCGGCGCGAGATCGATCACGGTGATAGTCTCAGACATCAGAATCACTTCCTCTAGAAGCTCGTGTGAACTGCAGGCACAAGTGAAGAGTGACACTGCTCGAAAGTCCTTCTCGCTGCGTTACTGTTTCCCTTCGGCCTTCGGGGGATTCCTAAGCCGTGAGAACGGGGATCCTTTCTTGGCGGCACTACTGCTTCCTGCCATGAAAGTCCAGGAAACACTGGAGATCCCTGCTCCGGTTTCTCCGAGACTTCTTCATTCCACCCATCAGATCCAGGCACTCTACAAGTCATGGGACCATACGCTCGGGAATGTTCGAGTGAAGGCTCCTGCCCGCGAGCTACGAGCCTCGCCGGCCCGCCGGCCCCTACGAAGGGGGCTCTTCTTCTCCTGTGGCGTCGATTCCTACTACTCCCTCTTCAAGAACTTGAAGACCCATCCTCAGGACGAGGAAACCATCACAGACCTAATTGTTGTTCGGGGCTTCGATCTTCCTTTCAGGGGGCCTGATTCCAAGGTCTTTCAGACC
>Ga0129297_10000098_pt1 | contig 37929 bp, 31 predicted proteins | sample I18A1metaG_FD_94708 | JGI IMG/M metagenome (GOLD analysis project Ga0129297, IMG submission 94708) | Lake sediment bacterial and archeal communities from Gulf of Boni, Indonesia to study Microbial Dark Matter (Phase II) - ​I18A1 metaG | ecosystem: Environmental > Aquatic > Freshwater > Lake >... | reverse complement strand
CCGCCGCCCATCGGTGATGGCGGGTGGCACAGAGTTGGCCAGCATGAGAATGAAATCTACGATGATTCATTAGCCTATGCTTTACTCGGCACATTCGATTATGAGGGATGGAGTAAGACTGTTCAACAGGTTTACAGCTCAATTAACACGGCCAGTGGACAGAAAAGCGAAACATGGTACAATCCTTCGGTCTGCTGGGCGGGCTACATAGATGTTGTCAACCGTCGACCAGCATGCGACTACTATGACAGCGTGACGGCGGGAATACTCTCAGAAATACGTAGGAAGCATGATCGTTCGAGCCTTGACATCAGCGTTCAGACGATCGGGAAATATCGTGAGAGGTTTATGTTTTGGGGGGTAAGATTCTCTGACTATTCTCGTGTCGCGGACTCGCAGGCCGTCGTCTCTGTTGCGTGGCTCTCTATACTGTTTCTGAGTTACGAAGAGCAGAAAGGGTTTCCTTGGACGTAGTGCGCCTTCGTGAAGCAAGAACGCAATAGCATCTATTTCTTCTTGGGTAGAACGAAGAATGCGGCGATTGCGACCAGCAACACAAATCCCCCTATGGCTATGGGGATTGATTGCTCTCTCGATAGAATCGGCTGGGTTGCCTCAACTCTCCAGTCCACGTTCACTGTAAACGGTTTCCTCATGGCCACCGACAAGACGGTATTCGAGGTAACCATGTCTCCACTCCATTTCACAAACACGGCCTTTGTCATATCGGGAAGAACGACGATTGAGGGAGCTGAGAGTTGGACCGTGACGCCATCATCATACCACCCTTCACCTTTGATGTCTGCGTACTTGGAAATCACCTTGAGCTGGTATTGTACTCTGTGCACTGCGGTCACATTCTTCGCGCCATCCATGATTATCGTTCCCCGTGGCGAATCACCTTTGTAATCATCCACCCACCGCGAAAATACGTAACGGGTTCCGGGCGCCGTGTACACTGTCGCTTCAACAGAGAAGGACACATTGGATCCCTTCTGGTACCAGCCTGATCCCTTGATCTCGCCATACAACGACGTGACTCTCAAATAGTGCTCTGTCGAGTACTCGAAGAGGTGTGTGGTTTCCGCGGACACGTTCCGGTAGTTTCTATAGCAGTAGTACCTGGTGCCTATCTCACCTTCCACTAGTGCATCCACAGCCACCTTGTGAGTGCCCCTCATGAACGCCCAAGGCTTTCTCTCTCCTCCTCTAATCATCCCTGCCTCGTTATCGTCAATCAACAGTCTCGTAACGAACTTGGATGGAAGTCCGGTCACGCCGATGTTGGCCAGGTAGTCTCCCACAGTGAATCGCGCGACTACCAGGTCGTAGGGGCCGTGATAGAGTTCAACTCTCCAGATCCCCGTGTTGTTCTTCAACTGGCCGATCATGTCCGTTTCGAAACTCCATATCGACGTGTCTCCGGCTTTTCGGGGTGTATACTTGGCCAGACGCAGCTGCACAAGCGTTTCGTCAGGGGAATAGAACCGCGCAACACCAACAACCTCCTCCACATCCGTCAAGTACTGTAGCCTTACGAAGATTTTTGCAGATGTTTCATTGCGTAGATATCCGTTGACTCTGGTGACCGACTCTAATGTTGAGCTTAGATTGCCTTTGTAGAAAGAGTAGTCGGTGACCGTCACAGGTTGAGCCTGCGCCGTGACCACGATTGGATGGTACACGCTGCCAGACAGAGCAGAGAGAGCGTAGAGTGTGAGGATCATGCACCAGAATGATCGGACAGCTCGCAGGCCTTTCAGCAAATCAATCATACCCTGAGGGTGCCTGGGTCACATCGCTCTTGATCACGAGGATCTTAACGTATTCGAAGCGCGCTATGCCTTCATCCACGGTGAGGTGAGGTTCAAGGTGATATCCTAGTGGAAGACTGTGTCTAGAGGTGTAGACTAGCTCGCCGTTTAGGTAGGCCATGATTCTTCCGTTGTGCATCATGAAACGGATGACATACCATTCTCCGTAAGTTATCTTCCTTCCAACGTTGATCGTGTCGTAGATTTGATCTATCGTGTCTGACATGAGTCTGACATCGACTCTCTGTCCTTCAGCGAAAATCACCATTCCACACTCATAGTTCAGTTTCGCGCTGTCTCTGCTGAGGAGCTGCACTTCAGCTGTGCGTTCTCCTGTTCCCTTGATGAACATGAATTTTGTTTCGATGATGAAGTTGCTTCCGTAGCTGAATGGGAAGAAGTAGACAGCCTGATCCTCTCTTCCTAGAAGCGTGTCTTCTCCTTCAAGGGTTCCGTTGACGATTTCCCATCTTCCCCAGTATCGGCCTCCGGGATAGAGGCCGTTCTTGAAGTTCCAGTGGAGGATTTGAACCCACTCCTCCTCCTTGGGGATCGGGATGCTGCTCTGCTCAAGGTAGAAGTCGAGCTGGCCCATCTGTCCGTCCGATAGTGGAACCTTCTGGACCTGTGACTTGTGTCCCTCATTTCTCTCGCTCCACTCAGTGACGGTGAGTTGATAGCCGCCGTAGGGTAGCCACATTGCGTAGCTGCCATCCAGCGTGCAGAACCTGTAGGTTCCAGTGGCGCCTTTCGCTGTGATCGTGACCCATGAGGTCGTTCTGTAGTCATCACAGAACGTATATGCGTACACATTGCCGTAGAGGAGGGCTCGCTGATCCAGTGCGATCGCGATTGATGATTCTCCGCCAAGATGGCTTGTTGGCACGTGAACATTGTAACGGAACTCGTATGGTCCGAGGTGGTTCGCAGGTATGTATTTTGGAGATTCACCATATAGGATCCCCCAGAATGGCGGGAAGAAATCTGCCTTCCCATCCCCGTTCATGTCTCCGTACCATGGTATGATTTCGACCTCAAAGATCCAGCCTCCCTTGTAGTTCGGATAAGCGTCAATTCCATAGGGTGCGCGTATTGTTTCGTTGTAGCCGAATCTGAAGTATGGATCGGGGCTGTAAATGCTCGGCAGCCCGGCGACCGTTCCATTGAACCACGTGGTGCAGAACGGCACATAGTTCATGGTTTCGGTCCCTGCTCTGATAGGCGTCAGTGGATCAGAGGTCAACCATTCGGCTACGAGCCTCGCCGAGTTGTCGAAGAGGCGTATGCGCGCTGAGCTGTTGGCTGTGAGGTGACTGAACACGCCTTCATGTCTGAATCTTATTGTGAAGGTTATGTTGACTCCGACAACAACATCCAGCGAGATGTCTGCGGTAACGTTCTCCGCGTTCGCATGAATTGAGAAATCTCTCTTCTGGACGTATCCGTATGTCAGGATCTTGAATGAGTAGAGTCCGGTCGCAAAGAATGTCGGATAATGCGCGACTTCACAATCGTTCGTTCCTCCGTTTCGGCCGGAGTAGAGGCCGGTCACCGCGAAGGTTCGAGACCGGTTCTGGGTTGTTGTGATGTAGTCGAGTTGTTCATTCATCTCATTCATGATCAGCACGTAAACTGGTTGCCCGTTCCACACCCATGGCCGTGGGACTCTGGGCATCTGCCAGTCCTTTGAGTTGATTGTTAGGTTGAAGGCGACTCCTTTGTGCATATGGTTACTGATCTGCGTGATTGTTCCGCAGAGCCCAATTGTGACTGTGTCGGATCTCGGTGATATGTAGCCAAACATGTAGGTGTTGATGGTGTATGTCCCCGCTTCTAGCCCGTAGTTCCTTCCCCAGCCATGCTGGTAGGTCTGGTTTGTGAAACCGTGCAGAGTTACTGTGGCGGATTTGGCACCCGCGGGGACAAGCTGGATCTTCCATGCGCTTATTCTGGCTGATATGTCGGTTATTGGGGAGTATGCATATCGCGAACGCCTGTAGCCAAGGGCCTCTGCGTACAGATAACGGCTCGTCATGACCGGCGTCTCGATCTTACTCCAAGGCTTATCATGGAAGTGGACTGTCTTCCGGATGAGGGAGCTGAGCCTCAAATCGAAGAATATCTTCGCGTCTCCAGGATACCTGATTGAGGACGAAGTGAAGGAAACGGGTTCAAAGGTTTCTCCATCGATCTTCGTCTGAACATATCCGTACGTGAAGGCTTTCAAGTAGTATGTGCCTGGGCTTAGCCCGTTCACCCATGTCGCGTTCCGTTGGGGCACATGTCCATCGAAGTCTGAAGGCGCGCCATACTTTCCGTATTCGCCGAACTGGAACCTGAATGATGTGGAGGAGTTTGACACAATCCAAGTTTGCGGAGGCCCAACTCCGTCATAGTTGATTCCCAGTCCGCCTTGTGAGTAGTCGCCTGGTGTCAGTCCTTGCCATGGGAACTGTTTGACGGCAGGCCCGTAAGGCGACCAGACAGCGGCCAGTGTCTCCATTGAGCGGTCGCATATCTCGGCGCCAGCAGCACTCCTGTAGATCTCGATCTTGATAGGGGAACTGTCGTAGTACCACGGTATCTCCCCTGTACCGCATCTTGAGTACACGACGCCCCGGATCTCGATACCGGGCACCAAATATCCATCAATCTGAAGCGACTGCCCTCTTCTTACTCGTATACCGGCCGCGATAATCTGCTCTGGGTACCCTCCTGCTGATGCGTAGATATCGTAGACGCCTGGTGCCACTCCTTCGATCTGGAAGTGCCCTTCCGCGGTGTGGTTGAAGTAGCCTCTCGCCTCCACTCGTCGGCCTGTAGGCTTCCCTGTCTGCGGATCGTCGGCTATTCCGACAGCTCGCATTCTGCCCGGCAACCGGATTGGGAGGCCGTACAGGGTGGTGTTCCATCCTCCATATCTAATCGTACCCCATACTATGGCCGGGTCGACCTCGCCCTTGACCAGTAGAAGAGGCCAATTCTCAACGGGGATCATGGCCTGCGCGGCCTCCAGTATGTCGGAGGAGTTGCTGAGCGAGATCTTGAAGAAGTATCTCCCGGCGATCATCGGGGCGATTACATCATTGAACCGTACGTAGTACCACCTGTCAGGTCCAAAGGGTGTGAAAGTGATCAGATAACCGGCATCCGCAAGAATATCAACCAGAGACCATTCCGGCGCGATCGGATCCTCTTTGCCGCAGATGGATACGTTCACACGGAAGTAGTTGTTCGTGATCGAGGTCACCACCCTAGATTTGTTGAGGTTCGTGAATTCCGGCGGGACCCAGATCCGAAGCCAGGAATACGCATTCTTGCTTACAGGCTGGCTGCAGTTGATGCCTATGAGAAGGTCTCCTCGGGTGAGGTGATCTTCTGTTGATGTCAGGATTGCTCCGAATGGGGAGTAGGCGTTGCCTTCCAGCTGGGTCCAGGCGGGTTTGGGCTTCATGTGCGGAGGATAGTTTGGCCACGGATGTTGGTACCCGGGTGCCTCCGGCTGGCTCAAGCTTCCTTTGCCGACAAGTCCGGATCCGGGCCACACGTAGCCCAGGGGACCAGGCTGATGCGGGTCATAGTTGCTGAGCGAGAAAGGGTAGTTTGGGACATGTCGACCTAGGGTGAAGTGAGACAGGACTGGCAGGGTTGAGGAGGAAAAGACGAGCGCTGAGAGCAACAGGAGCAGTAGTCTGCGAAACACCGAAGCCGCCCTCATCAAGTCTTGAAACACCGGTTTAGTCTGCTTTGACTAATTAACCGTTTTCGACAGCCTCTCATGAACAAGATCGATATGCCGGTCGGGATCAGTTGGCTTTGCCTCTTTCATGTCCCTCCGGCACTTCCTCTATGCTCGGTCTTCTTCCACAGGCTTACGCTATCTGACTTGTCCTGATCGCTTTGGCTGGCAGGAGGCAGCTGTCCTGGATGGTGCTGCCGTGGTTTCGGTTTTGTTCGCTCAAACTCGGAGATGAGCTTCTCATCTATCTTCTCAACTGTGACTATCTTCTCGGCTTCCAGTTTCATTCCTGCGGTGAACTCCTGCTCGACGTATACTGCGGATCTGCAGACGAGTCCGCCGCCGGTTTCCCCGAACCCGACCTCGACCCCTTTTCCGATCAAAAGCATTCCTAGGCAGTAGGCTGCTTCTTCGATCTTTGTCTGGCTTCCGATCATCATGTTGCCTTCGCAGTGAACAGATCCTTTGACGTAGTTCAGTTCGCCGAGACGCAGATTTCCCTCCACATGAAGGCCTCCGAGGAAGTTCACGTTCTTTCCTGCAGCTAGATCTCCGAGAACTATCAGGGTGAATCTAACATTCTCACCATCGGGAATCTTGACATCTCCGGTCACTCTGACCGTTTCTGCGCCGATGTCGCGGGATCCCTTCAGGTATTCCGGTTCTTTCAAATCGCCTTCTTTAGCCACATCACAACACCTCTCTAACTTCTTGACTGTGAAATCACGTTGATTGTTCGGCTGCTGAGAGCCCTAATATCGCAAGTTCCTTCAACGCTAATCTTCTGGTCAGATCCCACATTCCCTCCCACAAAACACCCTTCTCGAATCTGAAGATTGCTTTTCGAGTCCACAAAGCCAGACACATGTGACGCCGCACCAATTGTAAGATCTCCTACCGATGACGCCGCCGTCAGCTTGTTGGCTCGACCTATCTGACATTTCCCTTCCACGCTTATCCATTGGCTGAACGTGCATTCTTCTCCGCTGGTAAGGTCACCGAGTACTATGAGAGCAGATCCGATCTCAGTTCCGGCTGGAACAGCCGCATCTCCTTCAACTCTGAAGACCTTGATCTGGGCCTTGTTCTCATTGAGCGCTTTCTCATGCACTGTTTTTCCCTCAAGCCATTTTGGCGCTTCTGTCGAGGGAACAGGCACCCAACCTTCCTCCTTCTTCAACCTCTCCACGGTTGCTCTTAGGCGGATCGCGTCTAAACGGGGATCGATCAATCTCTCGGGATCAATGTGCAGAGGCCCAGGGTCCTTGGGTTTCCTGTGTTCGAAATAGCCAGGCATGAAGGCCAAGAGAAACATGAACAGAAACACTTCCAAGAGTATCAAATATTCTATCATTTGGTCTCGCCTCCCGGATGCTTTTCATGAGCTTCCTCAGCTTTTCTCCGTTCCCTCTTTCTGACGGTCAAATGAAGGATTAAAGAGTCAATAAAAGCCCGAGTGCCAATCAGAACATAGTATAGCGTGATGGGAAGCATCAGAGGAAGTAGCCAAATCGACCTGTTGCGTCTGTCCATGCAGCAGGAGGCCCCAACCTCTGTGAAAAGCGCAAGATTGCCAACCACATTGTATGACAGTGTCAGGAAAAGCGCGATCAGCAGGTCTCGGTAGAAGGGTGGTTGAAACAGGTAGCTGTAGATGCCTAGGATCCAGCCGGCCATCTGGATGAATGGCATGAAGTACACTCCGAGGAGCATGGTTCCGTCAAACTTTCTCCAGAAGGGGAGGAAACGAGATCCGATCGTCTTGAAGGCGTGGTCAAACATGCATAGATTGTGTCCGATGCCCCAACGCCTGACTTGAACTCCTCTCGGTCGGGGTTGGGATACGACCTCTTCGTAGCATTCTGCTGTGTTAACGTAGCAGATCTTTCGGCCTGAGAGGTATGCTTTGTAGGTCATGTCGGTGTCCTCAGCGAGGTGATACGCGTCGAAGCCGTTCTGGCTTGCGAGGAAGGTTCTTCTGAAGCCGCCCACTGTGCCACCGAATTGAGGGATCAATCCAAGGCGGTGTCGGGCTTGCTGGTCGACTTGGTAGCCTCCTGTTCTCTCAAGGTCTAAGATCCGGGTGAGTATTGTGTCCGGGGCGTTGACAGGAACCACGCGTCCCATGACTCCTGCAACCAACGGGTCTGCGAATGGGGCCACGAGCCTCTTTACACAGTCTCTCGGCGGCATGTAGTCGGCATCAAAGAACAATACGATTTCTTTGTGGGCAAAGGTGAGTCCTGCGTTCAGGGCGGCCGGTTTGCTCAGTATCTTGGAGTTGGACCTGTGAACAGCTTTGATGAAGGTGTATTGCGTAGCATATCGATCCACTATCTCCGAGGTGCTGTCGGTGGAGTTGTCATCAATCGCTATTACCTCGTATCTTCCGTTATCCTTTGGGTAGTCCATTCTCACCAGGCAGTCGAGAAGTCTTGATGCCACTCTTTCCTCGTTTTTCATTGGGCAGACTATTGAGACGGAGGGAAGATATGCCCCGGCGAAGCTCTCTGAGCCATCCTCCTGCTTGGCGAAGGCCCTGTCCCAGTAGAAACGGTAGTGCCTAAGCGTATACGCGAAGATGATGGCCACTATCACGAGAATAGCTATGTCTACCAAGAGGGACATGTCATTCAGCTCTTTGTTGGGAAATGGCTAGCCTGTGCATCACCATGGAGTAGAAGAATAGCATGTAGATGAAATCAACAAACGCGCAGGGCAGATACTCTAGAAACATGAATGTGAAGGTCCCCCAGTAGAAGAGGGAAGACAGCGCTAGCGAAAGACGTAGCGTGCTCCAGACAAACGAGAAGAGCAAGCACCCTGCAAGCCCAGTGACTTTCACGACGAGCGGCCCTTGCACTGGGAAGATCGCAGCATTGAACACGATTAGTATGAGGGGCATGATCACTATTCCGGAAGTCAACCAGTCGACATCGAGAGGCCACGGTTGCCCCGGATGCAGGATCTCGTAGATCAGGTTGACTATCGCTGGCGTGAGTATGAAGCCGATCACTATCTTGACCGGGGGGCTGAGCCGAGGAAGACCTGCCACTACTAGGATGGTTACGAGCGTAATTCCGATCAGTGCGAAAATCACGTTGCGCGGCAGAACCATCTTGGTTATGACGAACACGGGAGGCACGGCGTTCAAGAACTCCGTTCCCCGAGAAGGACCCAAGAGGAACAGTGAGTGGGGGACTTTTGCGAATCTCAAGATGTCGCTGACGAGATTGGCCTGATAGATCCAATACTGTTGGACGCTGGCTATGAGCAAGAGAAAAACAACAACGGTTATTACAGTTCCCAGGATCAGATGGACTCTTTCTAGTTTGAGGTTCCACGAACCTCGCTCAAGACTAATCCTCTTAGCTTCCACTTGGATCACTACGTATGCACGCATTCAGTTGAGAGTGCGATTGGGCGCTTCCGAGTTGCGATTTTGCTCCTCATTATCATCTCCAATCGCTTAACAATCTTTCTCCCGGCAGTTCCATCGCCAAACGGATTGGGAGCAGCTCTCATCCTGTCGGCGAAGTCCTTGCCCCTCAATATTCTTCTTGTCGAGCGCATTATGGTGTCTTGATCTGTGCCGACCAAGAAGTTTGCGCCCGCATCAATGGTCTCAGGTCTCTCGGTGTTCAGCCTCATCGTTAGGCAAGGCACATGCAAAATGACTGCTTCCTCCTGGATGCCCCCGGAATCGGTCAGTACGACCTTCGACTCCATGAGCAGTCTGAGGAAGTCCAGATATGACAAGGGTTCTGTGAGGATCACGTGCCCCGATTTGTTCAATCTCTCAAAAAGGTTGAACTGTTGAAGTCTCTTTCTTGATCTCGGATGCACTGGAAAGACGAATGTACATTCAGTGAGCCGTTCTAGGGCTGTGACTATGCCGTACAACCGCTCTTTTCTGTCCACGTTTTCTGCTCGATGGGCAGTGACTGCGACCAAGTTTCTGGCCCCTTCTAGACCGAGCTTTTCGATGATCCTTGACTTGCTCTTGGCGGTTCGGGAGAGACGTACACATGCGTCAACTATCGTGTTGCCTGTCACGAAGACTTGTTGTTCCCTTATGCCTTCCATGCGGAGATTCATGGCAGACCTGTTTGTGGGAGCAAACAGGAAATTTGACACGTGATCTGCCACTATCCTGTTGATCTCCTCTGGCATTTCGCGATCATAGCTGCGCAACCCTGCCTCCACATGGGCACAAGGAATCCCCATCTTGCGCGACGAAAGAGCAGCGGCCAGAGTCGTGTTTGTGTCTCCCTGAGCAACAACCAGATCCGGTCTCAAGCTCTCGATGGCCTTCTCACACTCCACGAGAATCTTGCCGGTTTGCTCTGCGTGACTCCCTGATCCTACCGCCATTGCGACAGCTGGCCGGGGGTAGTTAAGTTCCTCGATGAACTCCTCGGACAAGTTGTGATCGTAATGTTGCCCGCTATATGCGAAGATGGCTTCATGCCCCTTCGAAGATAGGGCTTCGAGGACTGGGAAGATCTTGATCAGTTCTGGTCTTGTCCCTGCCACTAGCAATGCTCGAATAGGCCATCTCTCCTCTCTTGAGCGCATGTCCCTAGACCCCAGACATCGGCAGTCCGATCGGAACCAGTCGACTGGTCTGAATCAGCGCAATGGTCATGGTAGGGATATATATAAGACATGGCACCACGCCCCTTCCGTTTCCCCTGCAGTCCAATTCGGGTAGGATTTCGAAAGGCACTTTAGCCTGTCTCGAATCCCTATGTCTTGCACTGCCATGTCTGACTTGGGTGTTGCAGGCAAGCTGCTTGAGTACGGCCTAACAGAGCCGGAGAGCAGAGTCTATGTCTACTTGGCCAAGAGGGGGTCAACTCCTGCAGGTGAAATAGCCAAGGCGCTCAACCTGCAGCGGGGGCAAACCTACAACATACTGAAGGCCTTGCAGGAGAAGGGTGTCGTGGAGACGGTGGCCAGCAAGCCAACGAAGTTCTCCGCTATACCTCTGCGCAAAGCGCTCGACATTCTGATCCAGGCTCACAGGCAGAGGCAACATCTGATGGAGAGCATCAGACCGGAGTTACTGTCAGCGTGGGAGTCGACCCTCTTGGAGGAGACGGAGGAGGAGGAAGAAGAGAGGTTCCAGTTCCTGAAGGGTGTTGACAGCATCTACCGAAAGGCCACGGAAATTGTTGGCACAGGAAAAAGCCGCATTTCGCTGATCGGATCTGAATTAGCGCTCTACCATGCCGACAGGTTCGGAACGATAGATCTAATGAAGAAAATCTCCAGGAAGAACGTTGACGTCAAGGTGCTGGCAGAGATAACTCCGAGAATCCAGGAAATAGTGTCACATATGGGAAAGATTAGCACGAAGAGCTTTCAGGATTATCCGCCGCCTCACTTTCTGATTGTAGATGAGAAGCAGATAATCTTCTTGACAAAGCCTCTCGAGTCGGTTGATCCAAAAGAGGCCGGTGCGGTATGGACCAATAGCCCGATGTTGATCAGGACGATGCAGCACCTTTTTGAGAACATGTGGTCTTCGTCGAGGTCGGTGCCAGGCATAATCACCTTTGAGTCTGAGCAGCGAGAAGCGTCATCAAAGATGAGATCTCAAGCATTTCGGAGCATTCAAGACGAGCTTGCGAGACACTACGCAGGCTTGGGTTTCGATGTGAAAAAAGACTATGAGATGGCTGGCGATTCTGGTGCTGAACACGTCTTCTCTTTGGCATTGTTCAGAGATGACGAGAAACCCATCCTCATAGATGTTGAGTCATCTGAGCAGGCTGTCACTTCGGTTCGGGTAATAGAATTCTTCGCGAAGGGGCTTGATTTGAAGGGTCGTGTGGCGGACACGGCGCTGGTAGTCAAGCCGAGCCTCGACAAAGATGCGCAGAAGCTAGCGAAGTTCTACCAGACAAGATTCGTTGAGCTGGGGTTGAAGAAGTATCCTTATGGCGCTTTGATACCGGCGTTTCGAGGGCGGTCCTCTGGTGGTTGAAGAGGACTTGGGGTCGTCTCGGCGTCTGAACGAACCTTTGTTCATCAACTAGTCTTTGCGTATCTTAGGATTGCGGCTATTCCGCCGAATCCCTTGAGAAGTTGCTGGCCTTCTTCTGTTTCAGCGGAGATCATTTCGATGTTGACGTCTTTCGCTTCGGCGATCTCAACCAGTTCGTCAAGCAGATCTTTCTTCTCAGCCAGCAGTGTCGGGTTGTTGCATTTCTTGCATTGGGTTGATCCAATGTCGATCTCAAGCTTTGGGACTTCGTGAGGAGAAAGCAGCCGATCTTCCTTGAAATCACAGAGCCTGCATCTAACGGTGACATGTGTCATGCTGAGTTTTTCCGAGATCAGCAGTATGCTCACCAGTCCTGATTCCAGTGACTTTCGGATCTCGCTCTCTCCGTAGGATGCCAGCCCAGTGTCATGTCCCACTTCGTAGAGAAAACGTTGAACGAGTCTCTTTTCCTCCAAGAGGCGAACTCCGCGCAGGATCTCCGGAGTCTTCTCCAGAACTTCGTCAAGTCCTTGTTCTCCGACATAGGAGATGTCAGCTGTCGCAGCGATCTTCTTCTTCAACTCATAGTTCAGGTACTCTCCCTGTTCGAAGTCGTACTTCGATGGGCCTGGCCCGGCGACAATGAGGCCTTTCAAATCCTGTATCTCTCCGAGGATCTCGTTCGCGTGATTTCCAACTCTTCTATAGTACTCGTTCACTTCCGCTTCTCTGAGGCGTTCGAATCTTCGGGCCGATTGTCCGCCGGCCCTGTGCTTGCCGGGAATTCCCGAGGTCATTTCCTTGACGATGTCGGCTCGTCTGCCTCTCAAGGTGGCTATGACGGCGTCATTTCCGTCTATCAACAGAATGCCAAATGTGTCTTTCTCGCGAAGAATTTCGAGAAGAGGTTCGGTGTGGAATCGATTGTCACAGCGATAGAGGTAGACCCGAATCGGTTCAGGTGGCTCGAGGACATAGGTCTCCATCCTTTCGGTTCCCGGCCCGTTCTGGGGGATTGCGCCACAGAAGATGACCAGCCCGTTTGGGGGTGGCCTTTTGAAAAGCTTCAGGCGCTGCATCGTCTTTTCTATGGCGTCCAAAACGTTCTTTCTGGTTGTTCTGGACTTGATGTTGGTTGCTGTTCCAGCCTCTTCGCGTAGCTGGCTCATCACCTCGTGGATTTGACGGTCGGGTGGCACGTAGAGGGTGATGAGCTCGGTTCCGCGCCCCTCCTTCGACGCCAGCAGATCCAGCGTCCGCTTTAGCTTGAATCTTGAAAGTGAATCTTTGGACTGAGGCTGCAAAGCAGACGCCACTGACGCCTAGCTTTAAGTCAGTTATATAAGTCGATTGGCTTCTCATTACGGGTCGAGGAAGACCTTGAAACTGGTTGCCAAGGTTGGAGGATCCCTATTCACCCGTGACCTCGACCATCAGAGAATCGGTTTGTATGCGCAGGTTCTGAGGAATATTCACAGGCAAGGGCACAGGGTAGTTGTTGTGGCTGGAGGAGGAGAATATGCGAGGAAGTACATTGAAGCGGCCAGAGCATTGGGCACGAACGAGGCCCGATGCGACCAGATAGCGATAGAGGTCACTAGGCTCAACGCGCAACTTCTCATCTCTGCGCTTGGAGACGATGCGTTTCCAGAAGTCCCGGAGACTCTGCAGGATCTACGCAGGTACGTCACTACGGGAAGGATTGTTGTCATCGGTGGCCTTCAGCCGGCACAATCAACTGACGCGGTTGCGGCGATAGTTGCCGAAAGCATAGTGGCAGATCTCTTGGTGAAGACTATTGACGCTCCGGGGATTTGTACGAAAGATCCTAAGAAGCACCCTGATGCCAAAGTTCTGGCCGAGATAGGAGTCCAGGAGCTGCTGAAGATGATACGAGACAAGCCTATGGTTGCAGGATCGTATGAGCTGATGGATCCGATCGCGGTCAGGGTAATAGAGAGATCGAAGATACGCTCTTGGGTCGTTTCTGGAGATGATCCGGCGAACATCAAGAAGGTGCTTGATGGAGAGCGCGTCGGAACTAGGATAGTCCCCTAGCCTTTAGGAACTCGAACTGGAGACGGGTCAGGGCAGGGGCGGCGCGGATACTCCGAGAACCTGGCTGGGAGAAGAGACAGCATGATGAAGTTCGAGGCTTACTGTTTTTCCTGCTCGCGAGTCTTGGTAGTCGGTTGACTGGACTCGGCGTTTGGTGACGACGCGGCCTTGGTCTCTCTGTTGGGCAGCTTGAGTTCCTTGAATACGCCTCGCTTGGCTCCGAACACGAGCAGGGCTCCTGCTATAGCTGAGATGGTGAGAAAGAAGATCATGACTGAAGTGTAGTCACTGCTCCAAAGAGCTGTGACCAGATGGGCTCTATCCATCGTTATCGTGCTCCTGGGCGTAGTTGCTGCGCTGTCTCCTGTCCAGCCTGAGAAGATGTACTTGCCACCCAGAGTTCCGAATGGTTCCTCCATAGGCAGCTCTGACGGAACAGAGAACTCAGCGACAGAGTCCACGTCATACCAGCCTTCCCCTGTAGTAGTGCCTCGCTTTGTCTCCACAGTTAAGTAGTACTGGGACTTCCAGGTTGCGATCAAGATCTTAGGTGAATCCATCACTATCGCGACGGTGTTGGACGTGCTGGTCAAGGCTCCCTGCCATCCCGTGAAAACCAAGCGGGAGTTCTTCTGAATCACATTGCAGGGAGATGTGGCCGTCACTGATGCCGTGGTTCCGCTATCTGCCCATTGAGTTGTCTTGTCCACTTGGCCGCCTTTCGGATCAATGGTCAGCAGATATTGGGTTCTCCAAGTTGCTGTGACCGTCTTCGGGCTGCTCATGCTGACTGAGCCCGTCAAGGAGCTACCGCTGTAGTCGCCTGTCCAAGAACTGAAGATGTGCCTGGTTCCTTCGCCGCCGTCCACGGGCGATGTTACGGAGAATGAAGCCGTTTGGTCTTTGTCGTACCAGCCTCCCCCGGAGACCTGCCCGTAAGCAGAGTTGACCGTAAGCCTGTACTGCGCGACCCAGACTGCTTCCAGCATCTTTGGTGAATCCATGTAGACGAGATTTACCGGGTTGCCAGCGCTTTCTTGCATCGTCCCTCCGATCCATTTGTCGAATCTATATCTTGTATTTCCAGTCTCCTCTACCACGCTGCTAACTGCGACGCGCGCAACTGTTCCGGCAGGATACCAGCCAGTGCCCTCTGGAGTTCCTCTGTCAGACTTGACGTAAAGGAAGAACAGTGGTTCATAGCTGAATGTGAGGAGAGCGGGGGTTGGCGTATTCGCAGGTGCAGTCTGGGAGTTGACACGGCAGATGAAGGCTACCCCGTTGTAGCCGTAGGGCCCCCACGATGGCCCAGGATACATGTAGTAGGGATAACCGTAGTATGGATATCCATCGGGTGTATGACCAGAAACCGATATGACTGGCCCGTAGGTTGTGTTGAAGGCCAAGGTGCCTTCTCCGTATACTGTGCCCATATACCGGCCCCCGGCGTAAACCCTAATGGCGGCGTTCGAGTACACTCCGACAATTCTCACAGTAACGTTGTACCAGGTGGCTGCCTTACTTGGCTGGCTCTCAAGGCCAATAATCAGGCTGGCAACAGCGAGGAGAAGCAAGAGTTGGGTGCGGATCCGGGGCAATGAAGGTTTCATAGTCGACAACTTCTTCGGCAATTGGTTTATTCTTCGCCTTTTATATCTTTTCGAATGAATCGTCCATTGTGTCTCTCCGCTTTGGTCTTATCGATATTCGAGCTGACGTGGGAGGCGCCTTAGCAGATTTAAGGTAGGAACCTAGTTCTATCAATCAGAATGAAGGGTGATGCATTCGGCCGGTTTGGGATTCAGCTGAAGGTATCGAGTAATGAGACGTATTGCAGGCCTAATCGAACGTGCTCGGCATACAGGACTTCAGGTCCTTGCCTTGAGCAGACCCTCCAGGCTCGCATCAACCATCAATGCCAGCATTCGGCCTTTGAGAGGCAGCCTTCAGTCAAGGAAAGCAAGAGTGGAGAATGCCTTCCGAGATGAGTTGAAGGCTCTGAGAGAGTTCTTTCAGCGGATGACCTTTCTAAGCTTGACTCTTGCCTTCATGATAGGCCTGATCTTGGGGGGAATCTTGAGCTCGATGCCAGCCATCTTCATAATCTTGACTCTGGCCCTTGGCTTTCCTGTCGCCATAGCTTACGGTAGTGCACACGGGATTCCGGCCCTTCTCGCCATGTTCGCAGCTGTTCTCGTACACTGCATCATGGCGTATGCTGTGCTCAGGATTATCAGGACGGTAGAGTCGGACTCACGAATTGCACCGTATGTCAATCAGATCAGATCTAGGTACACAGGCACCTCAAGGCGGCTCCTCGCTTATGCAGGCAGGTTCGGAGTGGCCGGATCGCTCGCAGTATTCGCCTTCCTGATAGGGTGGTGGGTATCAGCATTGGCGGCGTACATTCTAGATGTTGAACTGGGCACGGCGATGAAAGGTATCTCCGCTGGAGCGCTTATCGGAGGGGTCACCTCCCTCGCAATCTACCAAGGAATGTTGGTGGCAGTTCCGAACCCAGGCATCATTTCACTGATATTCATCACGATCTTCGTGGTCTCAGCATATCTGACAAGAAGAGCCAGTCGCCGCAGGAGAGCCAGCTAGCCTCTTTTTTCGAACGGTCCGGCACAATCGGCAGCTTTCCGCAATTCCAGGTCCGAGCAGGAAGATTGCCCATATTTTTCATGTAACAAACCTTATTCAGCGAACAAGGATCGTTCCACAAGAAATATTTTCATTCGCCTCCCTATTTTATACGTCTCAAGACATTAGAGAAGCGCGCGCGCTACACGCTAGAGTCTCGCTTGAGAGAATCGTCTCTGTCTCCAAGTTCGATTCTGTTGATTGATTACGGTTTGTCTGGTCTTTCTCTCCGGATAGTTCGCAGTCTTGTGTGTTTGTCAATTGCGATTTGTGGTTCTCCCAAGTATCTTTTTACGAGAGCGTTCTCAATGCGTATTGTGTCTCCGACTGAGAATGCGTCTATGTGATCGTTCCAGAGAGAGAGCGCAATTGTTCCGCTTCCATCTTTGATTGTTGCGGTAGAGAGTAGAAGCTCCTTTCCCGATCTCGAGAGAACGGTTCTAGGGGTCGATTTCGCGACAATCGTCCCCTGGAGATTGAAGCGTCGAGTTCTGAGGCATAGGTCTTTGATCGCTAGATCCTCAGGTTCAGGCAGGCGGGGTCTAGTGGAAGCAAAGCCTACAAACTGAAAGTCATTGAGATTTATCTCTGTCAACAATCTCAGCATTTCTGATGTGAGTCTAAGCTGAGTCATGATCTGCCCGTCGCGCGTTATCAGAAACACTCCGTGGTCTTCGGTCATCTGACGTCTTGTGACAGATATGTCTCCGAAGGAGGATTTCCCTTTGACCCAGGCATCAAGAATGTGGTCAAAGAGCCCGGATGTTTCGATTTCGTGTTTCTTTGAGAGCCTAACCAGATAGGTAAACGAGCTTCTATTGGGTAGAGAGTGCCATGGTTTGCCTGGTCTCCCTCTCGCTCCCCGCGAAACATCCAGCGTAAGGACTCTCAATCCAACCGCCACAGGTAATGGCAATCCCGCTTTTTAACCTGCACATCTGCGAATTGAGAAGACCCCAAATGCCCAGCCTCCAACTGAAACATCCCACCGAGAAGCTGTGATCATGCCAGCCTTTCCCACGCTAACTCTTAAATGCAGTTAACCCAACTCTACCCATTGATGCGGCTTGGCGAAGAGGATCCTTATCGGAATTCTGCAAGGACTGTTCTCCCCACTGAACGAAGTCATACGTCGGACCATTCTTGATGTATTTCACGGCATCATACGTAGCATTCTGAAGAGATTCGCATTGACGATTTTCGGAGCATTTCTCGCTTCCTTCGGCGCCTTCTGCTTGCTAGTCGGACTGGTGAGGTTGTTGACCATGTTTGTTCAGGAATGGGCGGCCTGGCTCATCATTGGTGTACTCGCATCACTGCTAGGCACTTTGATAGTGATGGTAGCGATGCCTCGACGAGCCCATTAGGCCATTGATCTCAGAGTCCTTCGAGTCATTGGAGTTGTGATATTGGACTGTGAAACTCAGTCGATTTTCCAGATTATTGGTTATGACCAGCTCAGACCATAGTTACGTCATCATGACGCCAATGCATTAGCGCGCGCATTCATCATAAATGCGCACTGTTCTGCCTGCCCTGCATATTTGGCCATTAGTTTCCTATATTCAATCAGAGTATAGTCAACGAGACAGGTGCGGAGAAGTGCTGCGTGCTAGAAGAATCTGACGACACAGCATACGTTAAATCTCATGTTCGGCCTATTCACGACAAGGTGAGCGAGACTGGCATCATCCACTGATATGGACAGGCTTGCAGCAGAGCTGAAGGATATGCTTGAGAAAGCGTCTCTTGGAGGTGGTGCTGCAGCGATTGAGAAGCAGCATCAGGCCGGTAAATTGACGGCGAGGGAGAGATTGGATCTGTTGCTTGATGAGGCTAGCTTCATGGAGCTGGATGCGTTTGTTCAGCATCGCTCTACGGACTTTGATCTGGATAAGAAGAGGGTCCTGGGCGACGGTGTGGTTACTGGACTTGGGAGGATAGATGGTAGGCTCGTTGCGGTCTACGCGCAGGACGCTACTTTCATGGGTGGCTCTCTCGGCGAAGCACATCTCCAGAAGGTCAGCCAGATTTACGGTTTCGCTTTGAGACTCGGGGTTCCTGTGGTCGGGCTAAATGACTCGGGCGGAGCAAGAATTCAGGAGGGGGTAGCGTCGCTTCATGCCATCGGTGAGATCTTTGCTCGTAATGTCATCGCCTCTGGAGTTGTGCCGCAGATAACGGCAATTATGGGTCCTTGTGCTGGAGGCGCGGCCTATCAACCGGCGCTCGGAGATTTCACGATAATGGTTGAGAAGACAAGTTACATATTCATCACTGGGCCGCGCGTGGTGAAAAGGGTAACACATGAAGATGTTTCGGCCGAGGATCTGGGTGGAACGAGACCGCAAAGCTCCTCCTCCGGCGTGGCGCATTTCGTGGCACGCGATGAGAAGGAATGCATTAGTACAATCAAGACTCTTCTATCCTATCTCCCATCTAACAGCCTAGAAGATCCACCAGGGTTTCCGACGAAAGATAGCCCGAACCGAATAGATGAAGCCCTTAACCAAGTTGTTCCAACTGACCCTCGTCAAAGCTACGATATGAGAGAGATCATAGAACGTGTGTTCGACACAGGATCGTTTCTTGAGGTTCATCGGAACTATGCTCCAAGTGCCATCGTAGGCTTTGCGTCTCTGGATGGGAGGCCAGTTGGCGTTGTCGCCAATCAACCGATGGCGTATGCCGGAGCTCTTGACATAGATTCATCTGATAAGATGGCTCGTTTTGTTCGTTTCTGTGATTGTTTCAGTTTCCCCATCTTCACGTTTGTCGACACACCGGGCTATCTGCCAGGAATCCGACAGGAGCATGGCGGGATAATTCGTCACGGCGCGAAGCTGATCTATGCCTATGTGGAGGCTTCGGTGCCCAGAGTGACCGTGGTTGTGCGCAAAGCCTACGGTGGAGCATACATAGCTATGTGCAGCAAGAGTCTGGGAGCAGATATGGTCTTTGCTTACCCTACGGCTGAGGTCGCGGTGATGGGCCCTGAAGGAGCAGTGGAGATAGTCTATCATCGTGAGTTGGAGGAGGCAGGCGCGGAGCAGAAGCAGGAAGTCATGGCAAGGCTTGTCGATGAATACCGCAGGAAGTTCGCAAACCCCTACGTGGCTGCTGGACGTGGATATGTGAACGCTATCATTGAACCTAAAGACACTCGACCAACTCTGGTCAAGGCGTTGAGACAGCTCTCCGGGGGAAGAAGAAGTCTTACTCCGAAGGTTGCGAAGAAGCATGGCAACATTCCGCTGTAGAGCTAACACGGGCTAAACATGAAAGAAGAGCGGCAGCAGCGTCAAGAGCGCTCCACCTGCCATGACTGAAGCAATCTGCCCGCCTGTGTTTGCGGCCATAGCGTGCATCAGCAGCCAATTGTCAGGATCATCCTGACGAGCAAGCGTGTGAGCTGTCCTTGCTGCCATAGGGAAGGCTGAGACAGCAGTGGCTCCGATTAGTGGGTTCACTTTTCCTCGTGTCAAGTAGTACGCGACCTTTGCAGATATTAGTCCCGCAGAAATTCCAATAACGAAAGCAAAGAGGCCTAGAGCGAAGACCAGAAGCGTCTGTGGTCTCAGGAACTGATCTGCAACCATCGTTCCGCCTATCACAACGCCTACTAGAAGGGTGGAGAAATTGGCTATCTCATCCTGCGCGGACTTTGCCAAGCGATCCACGACTCCTGATTCCTTTAGGAAATTGCCCAGCATCAACGACCCTATGAGCGGAACTCCCTTCGGCGCAACAATTCCAGACAGCAATGTGACGAATACTGGAAAGGCGATTCGAAGTGAGCGCGGATACTCATGCTCCTTATACCTCATCCGAGTCAGTCTTTCTTTCTTTGATATGAGAAGACGTGAAAGTGGGATCTGCAAAATCGGTATGGAGGCCATGTACGAGTAGGCTGAGACAGTGATCGGCCCGATGAGGCTTGGAGCAAATTTCGAAGCGACATAGATGGCTGTTGGCCCATCCATGGCGCCAATGGTCGCGATGCTGGCAGCCTCTCCTGGATTGAAGCCGAGAGCCAGAGCGAGAAGCAGAGCCGCTGGAATTCCCATGTGGGCGAAAACAGAGAATATCATCACCCAGGGGCGCTCAAAGAGAGCCCCAAAATCGATCATGGCTCCTATACCGATGAAGATCAGGATAGGCAGTATCTCTGTGATGATTCCAAGGTTGTAGATGGCTCTTAGAACTCCTCCTTCATCCATCAATCCTCCGTAGGGAATGTTTACGAGAATCGCGCCGAAACCTATTGGAACGAGAAGAAGCGGCTCATAGCCTTTCCTAACGGCCAAATAGAGAAGAAGAATTCCCGATGCAATCATCACTGCATTGCCTAACGGATACGGAAGGAGACTCAAGAAGCCGAGCCAACTCATGTGATTTCGATGAGCAGGTCTCCCACTCGAACAGTTGCACCTGCGTTTGCGATAATGCGTTTGATGACACCGTTCTTCGGCGCGAATATCGTATTCTCCATCTTCATGCTTTCCAATTTGAGTAATGGATCTCCAGCCTTCACATGGTCTCCTTCCTTGCACCTAACGGAAACCACACTGCCTGGAAGAGGCGCCCGCACTACTCCTGCTCCAGCATCTTCGATCAGTGGCCCAGCGAGAAGAGAGGGTTCGACGATCTTGGGTACTGCAACCTCGAAGGCTCGACGCGGTTCCACTGGTCCGCTTACTTCTTCTGGGACCTCTTCAACCTCAACCTCCAGGATCCGCCCTCCGACTTTCACACGGTATTTCCTAGCCAAGAGATATCACCTATTACCGTCATAGTCCCTCAGGGAATCCAGTCTGCTCGTGATCTTCCACGTGGAGTAAGATGGCCCCGACGGCTCTTGCTTCAATCGACCCGTAACGTGATCCTCCATGTACGCAGCCACAGCCGCAGTCGCTGCGCTTACTTCTTCCAGAAGGGGGGCTTCAGGGCTTTCAGAAGACGCTTCACTTTCCTCTGCCCCAACCCCATAAGGCCTGAGCCACCAGCGAAAGATGTAGATCGCAGCCGTAATGAGGCACATACCGCCTGCAATGATCAGCGTCCAGTAGATCGTGAAAATCAAACCTACTGATGCCTCGTACAAACTGATCCCCGATTTTCGTGCTTCCTGCAAGTTTAGAACGCTTCGGTATTTAGATGCTTCCTACCAGCCAGCTGCTGATCCAGAGGAAGCGAAGAAAAGCAAGCCGCTGGTGCCCCACCCAGCAGTCTGCGATTTCCCATATTTGTTTCACTGGGAGTTCTCTTGTTTCGGTTACTAGCAGCGCACGCCCACTTCACGAAGCTGGAACCGCACCAGTAACCAGCAGTCTCCTGGGCCATCACTAGGTGACTGAGCGCTTCCTTCAAAGAGGAGGGGGAGGGGGTGTAAACACCTGTGCAAGTATCTGTGTAACGCTTTTTGGCTGAGAAGAGGCCTAAAGGCTCAGATTGAACCCGAAACGCCGAATCTCAACAGTTACGTATTCATCTGGAGAACCATGTCGTCAGGGGGGAGGGGGGTGGTACCACCCTCGCTACCTCTTGCTTCAATCGGTCCAATGATGGAATATAAAGAGGGGGTGGGGGTGATATCACCCTCGCTTCTTCTCGCTTCAATCGGTCCACCGTGGAATTGGAAGGTTACCCCCTTGTGGCCACACCTGTGATCACATTGCCAGAGCTGGCGCTGAAGAAAGGCTGTGTTGGGGGCGGAGGGCTTGGTTCTTCAAGGTTGGAACCGGTAACTACCCTGTTGTATGTCTGTCGGACCTGTTCCAGCTCTCTGTGAGAGACTCTGGATCAACGGCATCTTGCTTGTGCCCCTTCCCCAACTTCTCTTGGGCTATCCAAGGTATCTTCTGTTCAGTCAGCTTAACCATAAACAGGTTAGAGCGGGTAGTGGAATTATTCCGGGAAACGAGACGCCTAGCAGTCCGCAAGGCATATATTCGTTTCTTCAAGGCAAGCCTGATCTGTACGATAAGGGGCATTGATGGTGATTTATGTTGGCAGTGGCTCTTGAGGGGATCAAGGTTCTGGACCTGAGCAGCTACTTGGCGGGCCCATACTGCTCGATGATTCTTGCAGATCTTGGAGCAGATATCATCAAGGTGGAACAGCCTGGCACAGGTGATGGGTCAAGGCAGTGGGGTCCTCCGTTCATGCGCGATGAGAGCGCGTATTTTCTCAGCGTCAACAGAAACAAGCGAAGCGTCACGTTGAACCTAAAATCCGAGAAGGGAAAAGAGATACTGTTCAAGCTGGTTTCTTCTTCAGATATATTCCTTGAGAACTACAGGCCGGGAACTGCTGAGAGATTGGGCATAGACTATGGGACTCTGAGAAAGATCAATGGCGGATTGATATATTGCTCGATATCGGGATACGGTCAAGACGGGCCCTATCGCGAGAAGCCTTCGTATGACATAGTTGGGCAGGCTATGGGAGGCCTGATGAGCCTCACAGGAGAGAAAGATCGGCCTCCTGTGAAGATTGGCGTCGCGATAGCTGATATTTGCGCGGGAATGTTCGCTACCATTGGAATTCTAGGAGCATTGAGGGCAAGGGAAAAGAGAGGTCACGGTCAGAGAGTAGACATATCCATTCTTGACGGACAGGTTGCGTGGCTCTCACATCAAGCAGGCAACTTCTTTGCAACAGACACGAACCCGGAGAGGCTGGGGTCGGCCCATCCGACGATTGCGCCATACCAAGCATTCAGAGCAGCAGATTCATACTTCGTGGTAGCGGTCGGAAACGACAACCTTTGGAAAGGATTCTGTGAAGCGATCAGCCTGAGCAAGCTGGTCTCAGATCCCAGATTTGCCACGAACCCTGATCGAGTGAGAAATCGAGAGGAGTTGGCGCGAGCTCTCGAGGAGCAGTTCGCCGCGGAACCCGCTAAGCACTGGCTGGAGGCGATCGACAAAGCAGGGATCCCCTGTGGCCCGATCTATGCGCTCGGGGAAGTGTTCAGAGACCCCCAAGTCCTGTATAGAAAGATGGTTGAGGAGATGGAACACCCGAAAGTTGGGAGGATTAGGGTTGTTGGAACGCCGATAAAGATGTCAGAGACACCGGCGTCTATTCGCACACCACCCCCGACACTGGGACAACATACAAGAGAAATCCTTCGCAGTCTCGGCTACAAAGACACGGAGATTGACAAGCTTCAGAGAGAGAGCGTATTGTAGTAGATAGCAGCGCGCGCTGACCTGAAGAAAGGGACAGATGTAGGTAGCTGGAACAGCGCCGCTTCGCTAGGCAAACGCTTTAAACTAGGAGGTTGGACGCTGAATAGCAGTCGTGAGGACGTTTGGCAAACTCAGGCCAGATCTCAGGTCTGGAATCTTATCCAGAATATGAACAATTGAGTTGGGTGGTGGTCCACGGCCGTGGCGTCATACACACAGGTCATGCGAATGCTCTCGTAAGGACATTAGCGACCGCGGCAGTCCTCTCCGGAAAAGAATCATACTATTACATGCGGTATGATGACTCACCTGAGCGCGATCATATCCCACATCTTTTCTATGCGGTCTTTGGCAATCCCACCATAGATGTGGTCCTGCACGAGGAAGTGGAGCCTGTAGGAAGGGTCTTCAACGCAATCGTCGTGCTCGATTCCTCGATGCTGCTCCACCAGACGTCTCAGAGGGCACTGCTATTTGACGGAGCGAAGAAAGATGCTGTTCTTGTCGTCAATACCTCCTTGAACCCTGATGGGATCATTCGATTAGTGAAGGAATATTCGCTCGCGGATGACTGGAACGGAAAACTCGTTACGATAAGAGCGAAGAGCTACGAGAAGGATATTGCGTATCCGCTGCTCGGCGCATTGGCGAAGGCACTTGGAATCGTGAAGCTGGATGATCTTCTTGCCGCTCTCGACTCTCTCGGCCAGAGCAAAAACGCGGATAGTGTGAGAAGGGCCTATGAGGAATCCAAACCAGTAGCAGTGAAGATCAAAGCCGAAGATACTGATTTGGCTAGGAAAAGGATAGGCGAGAGAGTAAAGCTGCCTGTGCCTACCAGAGGTGAGTGGTGGGACCAAGCCACATATAGAGAGTATCAGACCGCAGCTGCAGAGGCTCAGTCCTATTCTCAAAGGATTGAAGCTATGCCAAGATGGGAAGCGTTGGCCCCAGGTCTGATAGAGTTCGGGCCGCCTCCGGGCAAAAGGAACATTGGGTTCAAAACCTCTTTCTCGAGACATGTTAGAGCCGTAATCGACCCTAAGAAGTGCACCGACTGCAAGCTTTGTCACATCTACTGTCCTGATGGCGCCATAGACTTTGAGAAGATCAGAGTCGACTACGATTACTGTCAAGGTTGCAGCATCTGTGCGCAAGTATGCCCGGCAAAGGCGATAGAGATGATGAGTGAACTGAAGGCCAAGGAAGGTCTGAATGAGGAAGAAGTGATGACGGTTGCAGAAGCGCTGCGAGTGTACGGATACTAGGAGAGAGATGTGAAAATGAGTGCTCAAGTTACGGTTCCTAAGACAGTCACTCTTCGCAGGAAACATGTGTGGACTGGAACAAGATCAATCGCTGAGGCCGTGAAGATTGCCGACGTTGATGTGATCGCTGCCTACCCTATCCGGCCGTACACTGGCATAATGAATGACCTGGCGAGAATGGTGGCTGACGGCGAATTTCGGGCCGAAATAATCGTTGCCGACTCAGAACACTCACAGTTCGAGATAGCGAAACATGCCTCAGCGGTAGGTGCAAGAACATTCGTGGGAAGTTCAGGTGTCGGCTTGGCGTATGCAACCGAGGCGATATGCGTGACGGCTCTGGGGCAGTTGCCGGTAGTTGCGGTGGCTGGTTGCAGAGCCCTAGATGATCCGGGCAACTTCGGTATGGAATGGAACGACGTGTTCCTCTTCAGAGATGTTGGATGGTTGGTGTCGTGGGCTAAGGATCCACAGGAAGCACTGGATATGACCTTGGTTGCCTACCGGGTAGCTGAAGATCACAGAGTTTTGCTTCCCCACTTCATAGCCATTGATGGCGCAGCTATAACACACGTATCGACTCCTGTTGAACCACCAGCCAAGGAAAGCGTAACGGAATTCTTGCCACCTTACAGGCCACCATATCCTCTTGACCCAGCTTATGGTCCGGTGACCAAGGCGCAGCACATCGCTCCGTCGTTGATAGGACCAGAGCAGAGGAAGCTGGTTGATGTGGCGACGAAGAACTCGAGAGAAGTGATTCAGGAAGCCTGGAAAGACTACACGAGGTACGTCGGTCGACAGTATTCTCCATTCATAGAGACCACGCTCATGGATGATGCCGACATCGCTCTGGTTTCAATGGGTGCCTACACGAAGGACGCGATCTACGCCGCGAGAAAACTACGAGAAAGGGGAATAAAGGCGGGAGTTGTACGCCTCAGGTATTGGAGACCTTTTCCAGCTGAAGAACTAAGAGAAGCATTGCTAGACGCGAAAGCCATAGGCGTCGTCGACTTTTCATATTCGATGGGTTCGCCCGACCACGCTGGAGCCTTCTTCAACGACGTAAGATCCACCTTGTACGAAAGCAACTCGAAACCTCCACTAGTTGACTTCATCTTCGCCGGAGGCAGAGAGCCAACTGTGAGACATTTCGAAGAGGCCATCTGCATTGTGCAAGAATCAACTCGGACGAAGAAGGTGAGCAAGATTACTCATTGGCTTACGTTGAGAGGTAAGGATGCTTGAGTTCTCCAATCAAAAGTGTAAGAGATGTTCCCGCGATTGACTACTACACTTCAGGACGGAGGACATGCGCAGGCTGCGGCCCCGCGATAACCTACCGCCTGCTCAGCAAGGCTGCCGGCGCAAACACTGTCTTCCTAGGCCCGACGAGCTGCATGTACGTAGCCAACGGGCATCAGTATCTGACTTCCCCCTACGCGGTACCGTGGTCTCACACACAACTTGGTGGTGGCGGCGCAGCCGGAGTAGGGACAGCGGCAGCGTTTAGAGCTCTCATGACGAAGGGAAAGAGGAAGAACGAAGACATTAACGTCATCGTGTACGGCGGAGACGGCGGGTTCGCTGACATAGGATTCGCAGGCCTCTCCATGGCAATGGGCTACGACTACAAGCGACTGCTATTCGTCCTGAACGACAATGAATCCTACGCCAACACAGGCATCCAAGCATCAAGCACAACGCCCTGGGGCGCGACAACAACGTTCACTCCTTCAGGAAAGGTCAAGAAGATCGGCAACATACGGCTGAAGAAGAATGTCGCACTGACCATGGCTGCACATCCAGGAGTAAAATACGTTGCAACATCCACTATGCATCCACCACTTGACTTCATGAACAAAGTCAGGAAAGCACTTGATGCTGGAGGCCCCTCATTCATCGAGGTGTTGACTCCATGCCCGAAGGGATGGTTCTTCGATCCTAAGCATACAGTCAACTTTGCCAAACTGGCGCTCGATACCAGGGCGTGGGTGTCATGGGAGTATGCGGATGGGGAATTCAGTCTAACGTACAAACCAGGAAAAATCACTCCGGTCAAGGAGTACTTGAAACTTCAAGGTCGGTTCGCTCATCTGACCGAGAAACAGATTGATGAAATTCAAAGGATGATAGACGAGGAATGGAAATACTGGGAGGAAATGAACCAAGAGAAACGAATCATCCTCCCATGGATATCAGCACCCATCCCCGCAGTAGCTGCTCTACCCTAACAGTCCGCAGCGCGGGCAATACACGCACTGGGCGTGTTCGGTCCCGGTAACAGAACTAACGCGCGCAGTCTGTGCACAGAACGATTGGCCGGAAAACGAGCAGGCTTCTCTCTCCGAGGTTTAAAGCCCTTCTGACGCGAAGATATGAACCGCGAATTTACTTCCTCACGTCTCTCACAAGAAGCGCCAGTACAAAGGCAACTGCCGATACGGAAGCGAAGAATAGGAAAACATGATCCATCGAATATCTAGTTGCAATGAAGCCGGCTATGGCCGGAGAAAAGCTACCGATGCCATACTTGATGCCGAAGTTGACTCCATATGCGAAACCCACGTTCTCTTTTCGAGATATGTCGCCAAGAAGTGCATTCAGTGGCGATTGCGTGACATAGAATGTAAAGCCAAGCAGACACACCAAGAGCAAGATGAGGAGGGTGGAGCCGGGTGTCTGCGTCAAGAAGAAAAGCGAGGCCGCGAAAACGCCAAAGCCAAGGAGAAGAATGATCCGTCGTCCGTGCTTGTCGGAAAGCTCGCCACCGATGACTTGGGCCACGGCGCCAACCGTGTAGCTTATCGTGGATAAGCCTCCTGCGATAACTAGGTGGATGTTCTTAACCTGATTGATATACGCTAGAATGAAGGCTGAGACTCCGTTCCATAGCGCTCCACTGAGCACGATTATGGCCAAGACAAGCACGAGCAACTTAGTATGCTCTGAAGGGAACATGGCCTTCACTCTGCTCAGGTAGCCGCCGTGGACATGCTCAATATTCTTGCTGGATTCAGATTCCACGACAAGACAATGGTCCAAGATCGCCATTCCGACACCGATCAGCCCCCAAACGACGAAAGTGTTTCTCCATCCGAGAAATGATCCAAGAATCGCCGAAGTGACGTATGCAACAGCCATACCCATGTCCCCGCCCATTCCCTGGATTCCCATATAGCGACCACGCATCTCGAGCGAGAGCAGAGCCATTGACGCGTATCCTGGAGCATGGTAGAGGCTGGCGCCGGCACCCAATGCCATAAGAAATAGAGCGGTGAGCAGGAACGATCGGGATTGACCGACCATGATTGCTGAGAGACCGCAGATTGCCATTGACGCTATCACCAGGTTCTTCTTGGAGTATCGATCGGCGAGAAATCCTACCGGAAGAGATCCCCAGCCATACAGAAGGAAGACAGCTGAAGCAAGCAGGCCTATGGTCTCGTAGTTGCCCAGTTCCCCTCCTAGCAAAGGAATCAGAGCAGGTAGAAGAACTAGATATGCGTGCATTATACCGTGAGAGCAGGAGATTGCGTATATGCTAGCTTGTGTTCGCTTCACGCGTCCTTGGCCTCTTCATGTGTGAAGCTTTGTGCTACGTCAGTCTCTCTCTTATAAGCGCTTTCAGGAGAAAACCTCGCACTCAAAACCAGCGCAGGACACGCATGTTCGGGCCTACGCCAGAAAAATGGAAGTGAACGTTTCTGAGTCTCTTCACGCAAGGTGCTGCGATGCTTTCTGGTAGATCTGCAACGCTTCTTCTTCATTCATTGCTCCCTTGATCAGCATTCTTCCGTTTCTGAAGAGGCTCACCTCTGCAGCGCCATATCGAAAGACCAGCACAATCGAGGATCTTGCCAAGACTTCATGCCTTTGCTTCAAGTTTTCCTCGGCTTTTTCCAGATCCAGATCAACAGGTTTGGCGGGATTGATGTTGACCGTGTCTCTGCCGCAGAGCCAGACCAAGCGATCGGATGGTGCAAGCCTTGGGGCGGTGCCTGTTCCGCAGATTCCGCAATCTTCTCTCTTGAAGATCTGTATCTTCTCGAATTCCATTTGACGGAAATCGCATACTAGGAGTCTGCCCTTCAGCGTATCACCAATGCCAGCCAGCAGTTTGATTGCTTCCATCGCCTGTATAGATCCAATTATGCCTGCTGTGGCGCCTAACACCCCTCTGGTGTCGCATCCTGGTAAATGCCTGTCGTCAAATGCCGGTAGTACGCATTCCAGACATGGTGTCTCGGGTGGGTGGAACACGGATACGTTGCCTTCCATTGCGATCGCTCCTCCGAAAACGTACGGAATCCTCAATCGGCGGCAGGCTGAATTCACTATGTATCTCGTCCGCATGTTGTCCAGCCCATCAACCACCAAGTCAACTTTTCCAAGTGCTTCTTCCACGTTTTCCTCTCGAAGATTGTCCGGGACCGGAATCACGTCGACCTCGGGGTTCACTGCCTTGAGCTTTCTCGCCGCGACCTCTGCCTTGGGCAATCTAATGTCGTCGATACTGAAGAGGATCTGTCGGTGAAGGTTATGGAGTTCGACGGTATCCTGGTCAACAAGGATGATATCGCCGACGCCTGCGAGAGTGAGGTAGAGAGCGGAGACTGTTCCAATACCTCCGACGCCAATGACCGCGACTCTTGACCCTTCAAGTCGGCGCTGGCCTTGTTCTCCAAGCTCCTTCAAAACAATCTGACGACTGTAGTAGCGGGCAGGATCGAACGGGACTGTCGTCATCTAAATGTCTCCCTTTACTACTCTAAGGTCGCTGTGCTAAAGCACTTGTTATTCGAGCTGGAGGAACACGCTCCAGAGTGAATTCCCTGAGCGAGACCCGAATTCCTGATGGGCTCTTCAGTTACTTTCCACGCTCTTGAAGTCCTCGTAGACTTGGGAGCAGCAGATATTGGAGAAATCGCACTTCAGTGACAGGCTGTTGGCCAGCTCTATTGCTCTTGGATGAGGATAGGCTATTCCGTTTACTCCTGCTTGGACGGCAAGCATGTCGATTCGTTCGCGCAGCTTTCCTTTTGGTCTCGCGCAACCTAGCGCGATAGGGGTCTGGGGCATCAGGCTTCGAGCCCGGGCGATAACAGAGACGATATCGCTGGAAGAGGCAGCGCGGCAATCAGCCATTGGAGTGTTTCTGATCGGGGCCAACCCGATTACGATGACTGCGGAAGGGTTGTGGCGTGCCACGATCTCGAGCGCCTTGAATTCTCCTTTCAGCGCTCCATAGTGGAGCCCAACAAGAATGTGGGGAACGGTCGGTATCCTCGCCTTCTCAAGAGCACCCAGAGACTTTTCATAGTCTTCGGTTGTGAGTCTGAGCCGATATATCTCCTTGATGGTTTCGTCAGAGCCGATCACATCGATAAGGGCAGCGTCGATGCCTACTTTGCCTAGGCGCTCAGCCAGAGCTTGGTCCACAATACCTGTATGTACGACCATCTTAAGCCCAAAGGCTCTCTTGGCTTTCGCTATTGTATCTAGGAATGGCGCCAGCGGAACTCCTCCGTCGAGTCCACATCCCCCGCTGATGAGACAGCCTGCCGCGTTCTTCTCGTGCAGTCCGCGAAGGATTTCGGCGAGTTCGGCAGGAGAGTTGGCTGGAATCATTGTCTGCAGGAGTCTTCCGCAGCAGTGCTTGCATCTTAGGGCACAATCTCTCCCGGTGATTGATATTGACGGGAATTCGCGTGTCTTCTGTTTGGAGTACCTGTTTCGGTATGGCATGAAGGAGGGGGTGTAGAACCTGATTCTTCGGCCGAAGTTCCTTCTAGTTCGCTCTCCAGAGGCCCTTGCAATCTCAGTGAGGTCTTCAGTGGAATGAACCATATGTGCCAGGCTCATCGTCGCCTTCTGCGCGCGCGGAGTTGAGCATCGGTCTGATCAAAGCGATCTAGCCATACATGGCGATTGTTTGGGGATACTTCCTCATTAGCAGTTTCTCGAGTTCGCTTCTCAGCTCTCTATCCAGCTCTGCCTGTCGCTCAGAAATCAGCCCGATTCCTCTGGGCGCATGCACGACCGGCCCTTGAAGAATGGCTGGAGAAGTGACTTCAGAGGAGGAGATGGGTTCAGCTTTCAGGAATTGGGATAGAACCTTTGATAGGCCTCGACCTGATTTCAAGGTGTCGGCGATCCTTGTCATCTGGGTGTCTGATAAAGGTCTCAGCCCGAAGGTCACTGGAGAAAGCTTCTCGATGGCGTCGAGGCTGGTAACCTTGTCTCGAAGCCCAAAGCCCACAGAATGCAGCGGGTTGATCTGCTCTTCTTTCATAAGCCAAATGTCAGATCCTTGAGATACTATGAGGTCGTAGTATCCTCGTCTGTCTCGTCCGACAAGGACTCTCCACCCGCTGGGATTCGAGTCATATCTCTTCAGAATCTGTTTCTTGATCTCCTCAGCGGGTTCCAATTCGGTCACGGGAATGTCGAATTTGAGAAAACGGCTCAGACGAAGGATATTAGCTTTGCCTAAGGGTATAGATCCAGAATGGTTCAGGGCAGTAGGAGATCCTTCAGGAATATCGTGAGGAGCATGAAGGCGAGACCAAGGATCAGTGAGAAAGGAAGGCCTGGAAAGGTGCTCCGTCTCTCCAGCATTCTGAAGCCAAGATAGGTCCCCACGATGATACCGGCAAAAGCCATTACGTAGGTTATGAAGCCAAAGGACAACATCGCGTGACTTGCCAGCATGGAGTAGAACACGAGATCCCCTAATCCCACAGTGAGATCCCCAAAGGTCAGTGTTGCACCTGAGAGATTTTCAAGATCCGTCCTTTCCGCGATCTTACCTATAGGGCCTTTGAACACGGCGAAGATGTCATAGCAGGCTAATCCTAGTAGGAGCACAATTGCTGTGAGAGTTGGTATCGATGCTCCAAGAAAAGTCCCTACCATGGCTCCGAGAAAGGTGATTGACAGCAATTGGGGGATACCTTTCATGCGATTGATTGTGTAGGTCATGATTGACGCGAGGAGAAGCGAGAATACCGTGATCGGGGTGTCTGCGAGCACCTGTGGAATCTTGAGTAAAGAGGCGAAGGTGGAGAGATACCAGACAAGAAGGACGAAGAGCACTAAGACTATGGCCACCTTGAAGATTGCTCTGAAGATCTTCTCTAAGCCGAACTTCACCAGCAGGTACATGAGAGTGGCCATCGCAGCCATCATCACGACAAAAACCGTCATGTTCATTGTCGCGCCGACCGGGGTTTCAGGAAACTGAGTTATGACCTGCACTTCGACCTTGGATTCCAAAATCATTACCGCAAGGAGCCCTGCAATTATCAGAGTCCAGGCTTCAGGAAGGATATGCACAGCTTTGGCGTTGAATTCCTTATCCAAGCACCCTCTCGACCTCAATGAGCAACCTGTTCAGCCTTATGCCCTCCTCAGATCACTGGAACCTCACATCGCGGGAAGCGCGCCCTAAAGAGATCATCCTTGGCCTGAAAAGGCTTACCTGCCCTATGAATCGATCTGGTTCCGCGCGAGATCGAAGGAGGCTTCTCAGAACAGGGCTAAGAGGCGCTGTGTCACCATTATCCACGGGTGTTTCGCCGTCAAATCTCAACGGTTTCCCCGGTCTTTGGTGCTTTGGCCTCCAATCCTGCCTCTTTAGAGGCCCATTCAGCAAGATTGTTGCAGCTGTCCTCGGCTCCGTGAACGACAAAGATCTTGGCCTTGCTGTTGATCTTCGATAAGGCCTGCCGCAGTTCGCCTTTTCCGCAGTGTGACGAGAAATCGAACTTGTCGACTGAAGCCTCTACCTTTCTCATTTTTCCGCGCAGCATGAACTGGCCTTTCTCCTGAAGGATTCTTCCTGGGGTTCCCGGGATCTGGAAGCTCACTAGGAATATCGCGTTTTTCCGGTTCAGCGAAATGGACTCCATGTAGAAGACTGCTGCACCTCCTTTGAGCATCCCTGCAGGTGAAACGATTACACAAGGGGCTTTGGCTGCTCTTCTTCGGTCGTGCCATTGATCTATCCACTCGGCTCGCCTCATGGCGCGAGAGAACAGGTCTGGATCTCTTAGCGAGTGAGGATGATCCGCCAGTATTCTGTTTGCCTTCAGAGCCATTCCGTCCACAAATATGGGATGGTCGAAATGGTATGCTTCCAGAACGCAGAGTATCTCCTGTGACCTGCCGACGCCGAAAGCTGGGACAAGAACCGTTCCTCCTTTCTCAACTGTCTCTGTGGCTCTGTTGACAAATGCCTCTTCCATTTCTCGTCTGTCAGGGTGATCCTGGTCAGCGTAGGTTGACTCGATGATGACCGCGTCCAGATCCCCGTGGCTTTGTTCTGCGCCGGGCAAGAGTTGAGTCTGTGCGATGTTGAAATCTCCTGTATAGAGAAGCCTCTTTCCATCGCTTTCTATCAGCACTTGACTGCTTCCAGGGATATGTCCGGCATTGAGAAGAGAGACCTTCGCATTGCCAACCATGATCTCCTTTTGGTACGGAACGGTTATGCAGTGTTCCATCATTGACTGAAGATCTAGGTACTCGAACGGCAAGTAGTACCCAGTCAGGTTGATGAAATCCTTGATGAGTAACTCAGTCTGTCGGAAGGTGGGCTCGACCCCATACGTTGGAATGCTACTGGTCACATAGAAGATCGGAGCCGACCCAGTATGATCCAAATGAGCGTGAGAGAGGAAAACGGCATCTATCTCTCTTGGCGGGATATGCACTGGAAAACCAACCTCATGATTCATCATCACACCGTAATCCAAGAGCAGGCTTTTTTCGCCACTCCGAACCGATATGGCTGATCTTCCAACCTCTTCACAGCCACCGAGGAACCGTATCTTCAATACTTTGCACCGACGAATTGCAGCTTCGAATTCTCAATCAGCGCCTGTTGTGGCGACGCAGAGTCCAATGAACTCTTTTTGCAGAGAAGTCGTCTGCTTTTGCGCAGTGATGCGTGCACAATCTAAAAAAGATTACTAGAGAGGTTTTTATGATTCTCCGCGTCAGTTAGCGCAGTGGCTACGGATGCCTGTACGCTTCGAAGCTCCGAAAGGCAAGTTCAAGAACTGTAGTCTGGTCGCAGGATTCCACGGCATAGGTGAAACCGGGTATATAGCGATATCCTACATAGTCAATGCCCTCAAAGCAAAGCGCGTAGGATTTATTCGAACAACAAACTCGCCAGCATTTGTGACGACCACGCGAAACGGTCTACTGACTCCCTTCGAAATATACCGGAAAAGAAACCTCGTAATGGCGAAACTAGAGTTTCCTCCACACCGAAACGAAGAGTCGGAGATCGCTCGAGTGATGGCGTCCTGGGCGATCGAGGAACGCTTTCGAGAAGCTCTGCTTTTGGGCGGACTCGACATGGGTTTCAAGAACGGAAGATACGAATCGAGAATCGTTCCCACGAGAGCTTATCCACCAGAGGGTATGAAACTGGACATACCGGTATTGGAGCAGGGATTGTATGTTTATGGGCCGTTGGCCATAATGCTGACGGAATTCGAGGCTAACAACTTCCCAGCCTTGGCCATACTTCCGTACGCTGACTCATCAAGATCCGATCCTAGAGCTGCATCGATCGCAGTCCGTACCGTTGCAAAGCTATCGCGACTCAACATCAACGTTTCGGACCTAGAGAACTATGCAAAGGTAATCGAAGCAGACTTGGATCAGAGAACGAAAATAGCCAATAAATCGGTTCAGGGACTTTACGTCTAACCCGTTCTACTGGCAGAAGGACAGGCGACGAGATGCCGCATTGACACAGCCGCGCGCGTCGTGGAGATCAGACAAAAGTCAGTGCAGGCTTCGTCGCGGATTTCTCGCACGTCTTCTTCTGCCAGCTGTATTCAAGAGACGAGCTAATGCATCGCTCCTCCACGCCGGCTCTTCTCCCTGCGTAACCTGGATCTTCCTGACGAATATGCTGGGAAGCCTTCGCAAGAGGGACATTAGGCGTCGACTGAACAAGTCGCCTTTTGCGGACACAATCACTGCTTTGTAGTCTGAAGTGGCGACGTATCCTCGAATCTGATCGAGGGCATACCGCTCGGTTTCCGAATCCATCGAGGAGGGAAACTCCGTCTGCGCCAGAGGGTACACATCGCTGATCTCAATAGGGATCAATCCGTATGGTGAGCCGTAAAGGCAAACATGGACCCTTCTGTTTGAGAGAAGCGTTCCGAAAGCTGAGTTCTGTTGACCGGCCGCGCGGAGAGCTCCTCTATTGAAGGGTGAGAGAAGAAGAATCGTGGCGCTTCCAGGACGTGAGTATCTCTCAGTCATTCGTATCTTGTGTCGCAGAAACTCCGGCCTAGACAGACCATGTGGCCCGACGTAGAATAGACCTCGCCGTTTTGTCATCGGACTGTGTTTCTCTATGAAGTCGCCGTATTTTCTGACTGCGTTTAAGGCTTGGAGAAGAGAGGGATGGGATCTTGCTCGGACCTCCACGAGCTCCCATAACCTACCTTCCAGAATAGCCTGCTTTATGCGCCTGATCTCTTCAAGGCAAACGTGCAGGTTGTGTTCAGCCAACTTTCTCTCGATCACCGCCTTGTCGAGCCTCCTCATCTCAGAGGGCGTATTCGTCTGGCATATCGGGCATGAGCAAGGGAAGTATTCGACCTCACTCAATCTCAGAGTCCCGGTCTCGGTCAAGTATCTGCCTTGCCTCGCGAAGATTGCGTACGACGCTGAGTCAAATAGATCGCACCCAAGAGCGGCAGCCAACGCCAGCATCATCGGGTGACCTGCTCCAAAGAGGTGCAAAGGCTTGGAAGGTGGCAGGTTCATCTTGGCGGTCATGATCATGTCGACAAGTCTGTCGAACATGTACCGTTCCATGATGGGAGTGGGGCTGCCAAGAGAGTATATGTCGAATGGGCGTCGGCTCATTTCCCTAGCTGACGTGGCCACAAGGTCAAGGAAGACTCCTCCCTGTATCGGGCCTTCCCACAGGATATCAGATCTCCTGAAAAGCTTGAGGCTTAGATCAGCTCTGCGAATCGTCTCCTTGACCGTGTACTCTGCCACAGACTTCTTCCGGGACCATCCCGTTGGAACATCAAGGATGACGGCGATGTCGGTTCCTATGGCCTCTTGGAATTCGACTATCTCTTCGGGCTGCACATCCACATGCCCATACTCTAGAATCTGGTAGGCACCTGAGTCTGTTACCACAACTCCCTCAAACCCGAGCAACCCATGTATACCCGTCGCAAGGGCCTCATCTCTGAAGTTCTTTCTTACAAGGTACGCGTTTGTGATGATGGCGTTGCACTTGAAGATGGTTAGAATGTCTCTGGAGTTTATCGGCTGGATGAGTGGGTTAACTACAGGGAGGAGATGGGGGGTCTCGATTCTTCCGCTCTTTGTTTCTATCCTCCCGATTCTTCCCAGGAGATCTTTGCAGGTGACCTCGAAGCTCAACGAATCCACAGCCGACAGGTCTTGAAACTTTTAATTTATCTGAGGCATATGGGATGAGTGGACGAGATAAGTGTTCGGCAGAGCGTTCTTCACAGATAAGCCTCAGCTTCGACAACCTGTCCTCATAGAAGGCCTTCCAGGGATAGGATATGTAGCGAACATTGTGGCGCTGCATCTGATAAGCGAGCTGAAGGCAAAGAAATTCTGCGAGATATATTCGCCTTCTTTTCAAGCATTCTCATTGATATCGCGAGAAGGAGGAATTCACTATCCGATCAACGAACTGTACTACGGTTCGCCAAATTCAATGGAGAAGGATCTGATAATTCTCTTCGGGAACTCACAGGCAGGCGATCCGAAAGGCCAGTATCGCCTCGGGAATCAGATCTTGGACATAGCGCAGAATCTGGGATGCGGCTTCGTGTTGACTATCGGAGGGTTGAGAAGAGAGATGGCTCCGGCAGAGTCAAGGGTCTTTTGTGCCGCAACAGACGCGAAGACTATGCGAGCAGCTCAAGGCTTGGGAGCTCAGGTGATGCAAGGACAGATCTTCGGCATGGCAGGGCTTCTCCTAGGACTGGCAAAGATGAGAAAGATGAGTGGATTATGCATACTGTCAGAGACATCGGGGTTGTTCGCCGATGTTGCCGCAGCACGATCAGCTCTTCAATTCATGTGCAAGTTCCTAGGTCTGAATGTGGATTATTCGCGTCTGGATCAAGCGGTAGAAGCCAACAAGCGCATTCTGGACTCTTTCTCCGAGTCGACCCCTCCAGCGAAACGCAGATATCCCAGTACGATCTAGCTGCCTCGCTCCTTCTTGAATTCGTCAAAGACCTTCTTTACTCTCTCTGCTGCCGGGCCTGATCCCTCGATCAGACCTTTCTCAGTCACCCTGATCTTGTCCATCACGACAATCACCCCGGCCTCCTGCACGACTCTAACCAGGTTCGGGAATACCCGTTCAAGCCGATCAGCCAATGCCTGCAGATCGAAAGGTTTCTCAACACTGCGGATCTGCTGCACAGATTTACCGCTCAGAAAGAGCCTGTGAACAACCTGCCCCGTCTCATCCTTGGCATCCGCCAGACAAACACTCAAAGTGTCAGTATCAATCCCTACCAACATGCCGACATAGCTCTTCCCTTGATCCATCTGAACTGCTACTGATCTCTGAAGGAGAGACGCCAGCTCCTCCATGAATCTTCTATCGGCCACTGAAGACAACTGATCCACCGCGCCATAAAGGAGCGGTTCGAATATTAAAGATGTGGACAAGGAACCGAGACAGGAGATGCTGAGGCGCAGAGGATCCTGAGAGATTTTTCTGTGAATATCGTCTTGAAACGCTTAAATTGATCGGAAGAGGCTGAAGGAACGGTGGCCGCCGTAACGTAGAGAAGAAAGCCTTCGCGGAACTTGGTAGCGTATAGGCCTGAGAGTCATAAGCTCGGCCAATGGAGCCTAGAAAGTGCAGGTTCGCTCTGCGCTTGGGAAAAGGCCGGGTTCAAATCCCGGCGGCGGCCCTCAATGCATACACGTTTGTTCAGCATGTTTGTTTCTCGCATCTGCTTCTCGGGAGATTGGGAAAGTGGATGGACACCTCAGAATCCATAATGGTTATTTCCTATCTAGTGTTGTAGTGCTCGCATTGGGCCGGTAGTTCAGCCTGGTATGCCATACGCAAAATGGGCCAAAGAACATCCGGTTTGCAAGGCCTATCAGCCCACAAGACCGGAAGGTCGCGGGTTCGAATCCCGCCCGGTCCACCACT
>Ga0129297_10000097_pt1 | contig 38083 bp, 36 predicted proteins | sample I18A1metaG_FD_94708 | JGI IMG/M metagenome (GOLD analysis project Ga0129297, IMG submission 94708) | Lake sediment bacterial and archeal communities from Gulf of Boni, Indonesia to study Microbial Dark Matter (Phase II) - ​I18A1 metaG | ecosystem: Environmental > Aquatic > Freshwater > Lake >... | reverse complement strand
TGGGACGAGGTGATCGCCGTGGATGGAGGCGCGCTCCACTGTCACGGGATGGGGATCGTGCCCGATGTGGTCATCGGCGACCTGGACTCCATCCCTGACGCGATCCGCGAGGCGTTCGAGAAGGCCTGTGTGCCCTTTGAACGACACCCCGCAGCCAAGAGCGAGACCGACCTCGAGCTGGCCCTGGACCGGGCCCTCGAGCGGGGTGCCGGATCGCTGGTCCTGACGGGCGTTCTTGGCGGCCGCATCGACATGACCCTGGCCAACCTGCTGCTGCTGGCCCATCCCCGGCTCCAGGACGTGGCCGCGGAGATCTGGCACGAGCGCACCACGGCCTGGCTGCTGCGACCGCCCGGCAGAGAGCTGCAGGGTCGACCAGGAGACACCGTCAGCCTGATACCGGTGCATGGGGATGCCCTCGGCGTGGTGACGGATGGGCTCCACTATCCGCTCAGGGATGAGACCCTTCGCTTCGCCCACGGCCGCGGCGTCAGCAATGTGCTGTCGAATGCACAGGGATGCGTGCGTCTTCGGGAAGGCCTCCTGCTGGTCGTGCATGCGGCGGGGCAGGCCCTGTAGGCGGGGCCCAGGCCCTCGGGCATCATGGGGCAGCACACCCGAGGAGACTCGCCATGACTCCATCCATGCCCCGGCTGGTGGTGTTCGACCTTGCGGGGACCACCCTGCAGGACGATGGAACCGTGGCCGAGGCCTTCCAGGAGGTGCTGGGAGCCGAAGGCCTGAATGGCTCGGCGGAGGAGATCGCGCGAGTGCGCGGGGCCTCCAAGCGGGAGGCCTTCCGTAAGCTGGCCACAGGTGCGGAACAGGCCGAGCGGCTCTTCCATGCCTTTCTCGCGGCCCTACGCCGGCGGTACGAGGCCGTCCGACCTCGTGAAGTCCAGGGCACTTCAGCGGTCTTCGGCTGGCTCCGGGAACAAGGCGTGAAGGTTGCGCTGAATACCGGCTTCGAGCGGGACACCGTGGACATGCTGCTGCGGATGCTGGGATGGGATCCCGGCGCCTTCGACGCGATTGTCTGCGGGGACGAGGTGGCCGAAGGCCGACCCTCGTCGGCCTTGATCCTGGAGGCCATGCGGCGCGCGGGTGTCTCCGCTGCGGCCTACGTCATGGTCGTGGGTGATACGGTGCTCGATCTGCAGGCCGGTATGTCGGCCCGTGCGGGGTGGGTCGTGGGCGTGACGTCCGGAGCCCACGACCACAGCCGGCTCCTCCAGTCGCCCCACACGCACCTCATCGCCAGCGTGGCCCAGCTCCGGGAAATCCTGCGGTGAAACGACTCCTCTCGAAAGGGCGAACATGCACTACCTGCTGATCTACGACGTGGTGCCCGACTATGCGGAACGGCGTGCCGCCTATCGCGCGGAACATCTTGCACTGGCCTGGAAGGCCCACGAGGAAGGCCATCTCGTGCTGGGAGGTGCTCTGGCGGACCCGGCGGATGGGGCCGTGCTGTTCTTCCAGGGGGACTCGCCCGCCGCGGCCGAAGCGTTCGCCTTGGCGGATCCCTACGTCCGGAACGGACTCGTGACCCACTGGCGGGTTCGGACCTGGACCACCGTGGTGGGGGCGATGGCGGCCTTTCCCGTGCACTGATGCAGGGAAGTGGAAGCCTGCCCCGGGATGGGGTGAAAAATAATCTTCTGCAATGACGCTAATTTACATACATGTATTAGCATCCATTGGTGATTGAGCTGGTGTGCGGCCTGGGTTGTAACTATATGTCTTCGGTCAGCGAATCTGTAACTTCGGGCCTGTGCGACGCTATGCCGTGATGGACAGGTGTGTGGTTAACGAATTGTATTGCAGTGATTAATGTCGTGTCGACCCATTCCGATGATCGAAGGTTTTTCATCCTAGGTCCTAGCGACCGGAAACATGAAAACCGTGAGAATTTTCACGATAGCTAATTGATAGAAATTAAAGAGCATGGCTCTGGCCTGAGGGCGGCGCTTGGCGTGTTTCGCAGGTGATTTCGCGCACATTGAAGCCCGTAAAGGCGCTCCGGTGGGCTTTTTCAGTGCTTGAATGTGGGCCAGCCAATCCCGGGCCGAGGCGTTCCGCCAGAGGCCAGGCGAGCGAAACACGAGGAGCCGCCGCATGTCCGACTACCGCATCAAGGAACATCCGATCCTCCCGGTGCCCGGCGAAGCCGTGGTGCCGTTCACCTGGAAGGGGGAGGGCTACAAGGCCAGGATCGGGGAGACCATCGCCTCCGCCCTCTTCGCCAACGGCATCCGCATCTTTGGCCACCACCACAAGGACGGCTCGCCCCAAGGCATCTTCTGCGCCAACGGCCAGTGCGCCCAGTGCTCCGTCATCGCCAACGGTCTCTCCGTGAAGTCCTGCATGGTGTCCGTCACCGAGGGCATGCAGGTGGAGCCCCTGGAAGGCAAGGCGGCCCTCATCGACGTGAACGAGGGTGACCATCGCTTCCACGATGTCGAGACCATCGAGACCGAGTGCCTCATCCTGGGAGGCGGCCCGGCGGGTCTGGCCGCCGCCATCGAGCTGGGCAAGGCGGGCGTGAACGTCATTCTGATCGACGACAAGGCGGCCCTGGGGGGCAAGCTGGTTCTCCAGACTCACAAGTTCTTCGGCTCCATCGAGGCCTGCCATGCGGGCACCCGCGGCATGGACATCGGCAAGAAGCTGGAGAACGAAGTCCGCGCCTATCCCAGCGTGCGCATCTGGACGGAAACCACGGCCCTGGCGGTGTTCTCGGACCGCAAGGTGGGCCTGCTGCGCGGCAACCACTACTTCCTGGTACGGCCCCAGATGCTGTTCGTGGCCACGGGCGCCCGTGAGAAGTCCCTGGTCTTCAAGGGCAACACCCTGCCCGGTGTCTATGGTGCGGGTGCCTTCCAGACCCTGGTGAACCGCGACCTCGTGCGTCCCACGGAGCGGCTCTTCATCATCGGCGGCGGCAACGTGGGCCTCATCGGCGGCTACCACGCGCTGCAGGCGGGCATCCAGGTTGTTGGTCTGTGTGAAGCGCTCGACGACTGCGGTGGCTACAAGGTTCACAAGGACAAGCTGGTGCGCATGGGCGTGCCCATCTACACCCGGCACACCATCGTCAGCGCCAACGGCCACGAGGACGTGGAGAGCGTCACCATCGCCCAGCTGGACCCGGCCTGGAAGGTCATCCCGGGCACCGAGAAGACATTTAAATGCGACACGCTGCTGGTGGCCGTGGGACTCGATCCCGTGGACGAGTTCTACAAGAAGGCCAAGGAGTTCGGCCTGCCCGTGCTGGCGGGTGGCGACGCCGAAGAGATCGCCGAGGCCAGCGCGGCCATGTTCACCGGCAAGATCCGCGGCACCGAGATCGCGCGCATGCTGGGCCGCGACGTGGGCGAGGTGCCCGCCGAGTGGCTGCATACCGCCGAGATTCTGAAGGCCCGTCCCGGCGCCGTCATCACAGAAGAGATCCCCGAGGACGAGGATGGCGTGTTCCCCATCTTCCACTGTTCCCAGGAGATCCCTTGCAATCCCTGCACCTCCATCTGCCCCAAGGGCGCCATCAAGATCGAGGGCGACGACATCCTGGGCTTGCCCACCTTCGATGAGAGCGCCTGCATCGCCTGCGAGCAGTGCGTGGCCATCTGCCCCGGCCTGGCCGTCACCCTGGTGGACTACCGCAAGAAGGAGGATGACGGCGTCATCGTCTCCATCCCCTACGAGTTCACCCAGGCCAGCATCAAGGAAGGGGACACCATCACCGTGCTCGACACCCTCGGCGAAGTGCTGGGCCAGGTGCCGGTGATCAAGATCCGCTCGCCCAAGTTCGCGGACCACGCCCTGCTGGTGAAGGTGAAGGCCCCGGCGGACATCGCCAAGCGCATCGCCGGCATCCAGGTCCAGGCCCCCTGGGTCACGGAAGCCATGGAGGAGCAGGTCCAGCGCATCGACGATGACGATGTGGTCTGCCGCTGTGAGCGCGTCACCGCCGGCGACATCCGCAAGCTCATCCGCGAGGGCGTGCGCGACCTGAACCACCTGAAGGCCCTGACCCGCGCCGGCATGGGCGCCTGCGGCGGGAAGACCTGCCCCACCCTCATCGCCCGCATCTTCCGCGAGGAAGGCGTGCCAGCCCCGCAGGTGACACCTTTCACCCAGCGGCCCGTGTTCATGGAAGTTCCTCTTGGCGCCTTCGCCGGTGTCGTGACCGGTGAAGGACCGACGGTGGACGCCGCGCCCACCTCGGTCAGTCCTCTGCAGGGAGGTGTGTAATGGCGGCCTCGATCTATGACGTCATCGTCGTCGGCGCCGGGAGCGTCGGCATGCCCGCCGCCATGTATCTGGCGGAGAAGGGTCTCAAGGTCCTGTGCCTGGACCAGTTCGCATCCCCGGGCCAGGGCAGCAACAAGGCGGCCATCGGCGGCCTGCGGGCCACCCACTCCTCGCCGGCCAAGATCAAGCTCTGCCTCGATTCCCTGAAGACCTTCTCCACCTGGAAGGAGAAGCACGGCTTCGACATCGAGTGGTACCAGGGCGGCTACACCTTCGTGGCCTACCGGCCCGAGGAGGCCAAGACCCTCAAGGACCTGCTGGTAATCCAGAAGAAGGCGGGCCTCAACATCGACTGGTACGACAAGGACGACTTGCTGAAGATCGTCCCGGCCCTGAAGCACGAAGGCCTCATCGGGGGGACCTACTCCCCCGAGGACGGCTCCGCCTCCCCCATGCTCTCCGCCTGCGCCTTCCACAAGCGCGCCGTGGAACTGGGGGTGGAGTGCCGCTTCAACGAACGCGTCACCAACATCATGCGCCGCAAGGGCGTGGTGGTGGGCGTGCGCACCGACAAGGGCGGCTACGCCACGGGTTGCGTCATCAATGCGGCGGGCCCCTGGGCCCGGGCCCTGGCCCAGTCCGGCGGCCTGGATGTGCCCGTGAATCCCGATTGCCACGAAGCGGGGATCACCGAGCCCGCCCAGCGCTTCATGAAGCCCATGGTGGTGGACATCCGCAAGACTCCCGGTGCCGCGAACTACTACTTCCACCAGGCCCACACCGGGCAGGTGATCTTCTGCATCACCCCGGAGCCGCCCATGATCGGCTCCGACCGCCGCGAGACCTCCGAGTTCCTGCCCATGGTGGCCAGCCGCATGGTGAAGCTCATGCCCAAGCTGGCGAACCTGAAGGTGCGCCGCACCTGGCGCGGTCTCTATCCGATGACACCGGACGGCACGCCCATCGTTGGTCGCTCCAAGACCCTCGAAGGCTACATCGACGCCGTGGGCATGTGCGGGCAGGGCTACATGCTGGGACCCGGTGTGGGTGCCCTCCTGGCGCGCATGGTCACGAACACCCTGACCAAGGACGACGAGGAGATCCTCCACGAGCTGCGGCCTGATCGCGAGTTCGCTGGTGTGGAGGCGCTGAAGTAGTTCAGGGGATCCAGCGCCAGGAGCCGCAGGGGAGGTCGCCCAGTTCGATCTCCCCCACGGCTTCGCGCAGGAGGCGAACCACCCTCAGGCCCTCCCGTTCCGCGAGCCGTCGGATCTGGCGGTTCTTCCCCTCGCGGAGCCAGACCAGGCACGTTCGCGGCCCGGCCGGTTCGATGCGGCAGGGACCGACAGTGATGCCGCGGGACAGCTCGCCGCCTGCGGCCATGGCGAGCCGCTGTTCCGGAGTGGGCTCCCGGTCGTAGGTGACCCGGTAGCGCTTCTCGCACGAGCCCGGGGCGCTCATGCGGTCCGCCCAGGGGCCGTCATCCGTGAGCAGGAGCAGGCCCTCGCTGTCCTTGTCCAGCCGCCCCACCGGGAAGCAGCCCTCCAGTTCCAGGGGGAGGACATCGCTCAAGGAGGGGCGGCCGCTCTCGTCCCGGGCTGTCACCACGAGGCCTTTGGGTTTGTGCCACGCCGCATAGCGATGGGAGCGGGGCGGGTCGACCTTCGACCACCGTCCTTCCTCATCCAGGGCTTCCACGCAGTCCTTGAGGCCGAAGGTCCGCTCAGGGTCGCGGCACACCCGCCCGTTCAGCCGGATCCGTCCCTCGGAAATCAGGATCGTCGCCTGGGTGCGAGAGGCGAACCCGAGGCGCGACAGCAGTCGGTTCAGGGGGAACCGGGACCGGCCGGTCATGGATGGTGTGGCCGGTTACTTCCCGAGCTCCGCCGCCACCTTGGCGGCGGTCTCCACGCCCCGGGCCAGGACGGAGCGGATGCGGCCGTCCTCCAGGGCGAGGATGCCCGCGATGGTGCAGCCGGCGGGGGTGGTCACGTCGTCCTTGAGGGAGGCCGGGTGTCGTCCCGTGGCCAGGACCATCTCAGCGGCGCCCAGGGTCATCTGGGCGGCCAGCTCGATGGCGACGTTCCGGGGCAGGCCGCGCATGACGCCCCCATCCGCCAAGGCCTCGATGATGACGTACATGAAGGCCGGGCCGCTGGCGCTCAGGCCCGTGACCGTGTCCATGTACTTCTCGTCCAGTTCGATGAAGCGGCCGAGCGGCGTGAAGATCTCGCGGGCCATCTCGATATGGGTCGCCTTGGCCCGGCTTCCCTTGGCCACGACGGTCATGCCCTTGCCGATAAAACAGGGCGTGTTGGGCATGGCCCGGACCACGGGGCAGGCACTGGCCAGGGTGTTCTCGATGAACGCCGTGCTGGTGCCGGCCACGATGGAGATGACCAGAGGCTTGTGGGCGAGGGCTCCCTTGTCCCGGAGCTCCTCCAATGCCTTGGAGAGATCCTTGGGTTTGAGGCACAGGATGACCACATCCGCCCATGCGGCCGCCTGAGCGTTGTCCAGCAGGCACTGGATGCCCAGCTCCCGGGTGAAGGCTTCGGCCGCATCCTTGCGTCGGCACGTGGCCCGCAGGTGGCTGGACCGAACCCGGCCAGCCTTGAGAAGGCCTCCGGCGATGGTGCGGCCCATGGTGCCCGATCCGAGGATGGCGATCTTCTTGTCCTTGAGCATGCGAACCTCCCCGGATTGTCACCATCCCAGATGAACACGAACACCCGGCCGGTCCAAGGGGCCAGGAGGCGCTTTCCCGATCGGGACCAGTGGGAACGGAATGTTGATCGAAAAAATCCTATGTCTATGATAACCATCACATCTGGCATTTACTAGGAAATTCCCGAAAACGGTTGCCGCGCCTTTTTATGGTGTGAGATATCCTTAAATAAAACAATGCTAATACGCCCTTGCCGAATGGCTCGTGAGTCGATGTTGCCCGGGAATACAAGGGCTGGGCGAAGCCAGGTTCCCTTGACGCTTCAACCGGTGGTTCTACGATGAGCCACCGTTCCATCCCAGGAGGCTCCATGAGGACGTTGACGAAAGTTGCCGCAACGCTGGTCCCCGCAGCGATGTTTTTGACGGGCACGAATGCCCTGGCCCAGGCCAAGTTCCATGTGGGCGTCGTGACCGGCACCGTCTCGCAGTCCGAGGACGACCTGCGCGGAGCGGAAGCGCTCGCCAAGGAATATGGGTCCATCAAGAGCGGCGGCGTCATCCAGCACCTGACCTATCCCGATGATTTCATGTCCCAGCAAGAGACCTACATCTCCAGCGTGGTGTCCCTGGCCGACGATCCACTCATGAAGGCGATCGTCGTGAACCAGGCCATTCCGGGCACGGCCGAGGCGTTCAAGCGCGTCAAGGCCAAGCGTCCTGACATCTACACCCTCGCCGGCGAGGCCCACGAGGACCCGCAGGTCATCGCCAGCGCCGCCGACTTCGTGGCCAGCCAGGACTTCGTGTCCCGCGGCTACACGATCATCTGGGCCGCCAAGGAAATGGGCGCCAAGACCTTCGTGCACATCTCCTTCCCCCGCCACATGTCCTACGAGACCCTTGGCCGCCGTCGCACCATCATGGAAGCCGCCTGCAAGGACCTGGGCATCCAGTGGGCCTTCGAGACGGCCCCAGATCCAACCTCTGACGTGGGCATGGCCGGCGCCCAGCAGTTCATCCTGGAGAAGGTCCCCGCGTGGCTGAAGAAGTATGGCCCCAACGGCGAGAAGGTGGCCTTCTTCTGCACCAACGACGGCCACACCGAGCCTCTCCTCAAGCGCCTGCTGGAATCGAAGAATGGCCTCTTCGTGGAGGCCGATCTGCCTTCCCCGCTGATGGGCTATCCCGGCGCGCTGGGCCTGGACCTCTCCAAGGAAATGGGGAACTTCCCCGCGATCCTGAAGAAGGTCGAGAGCTCTGTCGTCTCCAAGGGCGGCGCCGGCCGCTTCGGGACCTGGGCCTTCAGCTATGGCTACACCGTGACCGCCGGTCTGGGCGAATATGCCATCCGCGTGGCCGAAGGCAAGGCGCAGAAGAACAGCCTGAAGGATGTGTTCGCCGCCTATGGCAAGTGGACCCCCGGCGCCAAGTGGAACGGCGCGTACTACACCGATGCGGCCACCAATGTCCGCTACCGGAACATGATCCTGATGTACATGGACACCTACATCCTGGGGGGCCTCAAGGGCAAGCAGTTCCTCCCCACGACGACCCTGAAGGTGCCTGAGAAGTTCTTCAACGCCAAGGCCGCCACCGTGGCCGCTCCGGCCATCGCGGCTCCCGCCGGCGCGAAGACCGCCACCGTGCTGAAGCGCGTCAAGCTGAACGTGCGCAGTGGCCCCGGCACCACCAACAGCATCGTGGGCACCCTGGAACCCGGCACGCCCGTGGTCATCTATTCCACCCAGGGCGACTGGTGCAAGATCAGCACCACGGAGAACCGCTGGGTCTCCGCTCGCTACCTCGAACAGCAGTAGCATCGAGACGCACGAACAAAGCCCGGATCGCTGCTGGATCCGGGCTTTGTTCGTGTGCTCAAAAGACGGCGTCGGCTCCGCCATCCACGGGGATCACGGTCCCGGTGGTCCAGCGGCTCTCGTCCGAGAGCAGGTGCGCGGCCAAGGCGGCGACCTCTTCGGGACGGCCCAGGCGCTTCATGGGGTTCACGGCCGCAAGCCTGGCTAGGTCGCCCACTGGATCGAGGGCCTTCTTCAAGCGTTCATCCACCATGGCGGTATGGATGGGTCCCGGGGCGATGGCATTGCAGCGGATCATCCGGGGCGCCCACTCCAGGGCCAGCACCCGGGCCAGCATGTGTACGCCGGCCTTGGCGACGCTGTAGGCCGCGGATTCGGGAATCGCCCGGAGCCCGATGTTGGAGCCCACGAGCACGACACTCGAGCCCTCCCGCAGGCGGGCTCCGAGGTGGTGACACAGGAGCCAGGGACCACGGAGGTTGGACGCGATCATCCGGTCGAAATCCTGGATGGACGTCGATTCGACCGAACCTGTGACCAGTTCGCCAGCGCAGAGGAACAGGCCATCCAGGTCGGGGCACTCCAGGGCGAACGTCGCCACCGCGCGGTCATCCCCGTGGTCCAAGGCGAAGGTTCGGGCCGAGGGGAGCGTTTCCAGCAGCGACTCGCGATGTCGACCCAGCAGGATCGGTTCAGCGCCTAGATCCGAGAAAAGCCGCGCCGCCGCCCGTCCGAGACCGCTTCCTGCGCCAGTGACGAGGATGCGTTTCCCGGCGAGGGCGTTCATGGTTGCGTCCCGTTTTCCCGGGAAGGAGCCACCACGCCCCCGGAGACGGCCCAGGTGAAGGCTTCCTCGGGGCGCACGTCCACGGGCTTGATCCGGCCCTGGTCGATCATCACGACATAGCCGGACGTGGGGTTGGGCGCTGTCGGGATGTAGACGGCGACCATCTTCTCGCCGCCCTCCATGGCCCAGGCGCAGTCCCGGCGGGCGATGAAGCCCAGGGTGTACGAGCCGGGGTGCGGCCACTCCACGAGCACGACCTCCTTGAAGCTGCCGCCGCCGCCGCTCTGGATGGCCGTCATCAGACGCTTCGTGGCCCCGTAGATGCCCTTGATCACGGGGATGTTGTCCATGATCTCGTCCATCCAGGCCACCAGCTGCTTGCCCAGGAAGTTGCCCATGAGGAAGCCCACCACGAGAACGATCACGGCGGTTCCCAGGGCGGAGGCCAGGGCGATCTCCCAGTAGACCGGGGGCTTCATCTCCATCTGGAGCGACGCCCAGGTGAGGGGTTCCCGGAAGGCGTCCACCAGGATGGTGAAGATGGCCTTCACGATCCAGACCGTCACCACCAAGGGCAGAAGGGTGAAGCAGCCCACGATGAAATACTTGCGGATCATTTCTTGTCCAAGGGCTGGGCAGGGGTGTCCTGGTGGGTGAGCTTTCCCTGCCCGGTGAGGATGCTGAAGCCAAGCTTCTTCCAGAAGGCGCGGAAGTAGGAGATGGCGCTCCAGACGGCCAGGATCATGGCCGCCCACAGCAGCAGCACGCCCATGCCCACGAAGAAGCTGTAAGGCTTGTTGAGCTGGATGAACAGCTGGAATATGCCCCACTTCGTCCACAGGTACAACCAGTTGTCGAGCTGGGGCCCTAGGATCAGACAGGAGATCGAGGCGATCTGGGCTCCCATCTTCCACTTGCCCATGGTGTCCGCTGCGATGGTGATGCCCTCTTCGGAGGCGATGCCCCGGAGTCCGGTGATGGCCATCTCCCGGGCCAGGATGATGAAGACCATCCAGGCGGGAGCCAATCCCAGCTCCACGAGGGAGATCAAGGCGCCCGAGACCAGGAGCTTGTCGGCCAGAGGGTCCAGCAGCTTGCCCAGGGTCGTCACCTGCTTCCACCGGCGCGCCAGGTAGCCGTCCAGGAGATCCGTGATGGAAGCGATCCAGAAGACCACCACCCCGATAATTTCATAGGACTGCACCTTGGTCATGAGGACCACGACCAGGATCGGGACCATCAGGATGCGCGCGAAGGTCAGATAGGTGGGTAGATTCATCGTTCCTCGAAGGACGTCAGGCTGGTTTCAGGGTATTACCGGATGCTCCAAGCCCCAAATGTCCTTTCATGAATGCCGGTGCCTTCCGCTGGCGGGGTAGCGCAGGCGGTGATCGCAGTACTTGGGTCAAACAATCGTGGCATCTCCGCGGGCGGCAAGGGCGAGCCACTCTTCGTCCTCGATGATATCGAATCCACCGGGGGATGTTTGCAGGAATGCCAGACTGGAGCGGGAAAGCCGCACGGGAATACCCTTGGCCTGTAAGGAGGTAAGGACCTCGAGGGCGATGGGGTCGTCCAGCAGGTCGATGGCTTCGTGGGCCAAGGCCACCCAGGGCACGGGGTGCGAAACCGAGCGCAGCAGTCCCAGCAGGAGCTGCCGGCCCAGGGCGCGCTCGCCCGGGACGAAGGCGCTCCGGAGCAGCACCAGGGGGCGAGGCTGGGCGACCGGGAGCACGGGCGCAGGGATGGGTTGGAGCGAGATGGCGGGGCGTGCGGTCGGCGCGATGTCCAATTGCCAAAGGGTGCCCACGGGGGTGGACGTCACTTTGCGCTCCTGGCGCTCCAGGAACCGCTGGAGGTTGTGGAGCACCATCTCTTCGCCCTCCAGCAGGATGCGGAGCGGCAGGCCGGGGTGCTGCTCCAGGGCGCGGTTGGCCTCGGTCAGGGCTTGGGAGACCGTCACATCGAAGAGCTCAAGCGTCAGGATGTCCATTCGATTCTCACCGGAGACGGGCTCATGGGAGTATGGCTGCCCCGGACCCGGTATGGTAGCTGAGGGTTCCTCCCCTTGGACGTACTGCGATGGCCTCTGTTAACCCTGTGACAAAGGAATGGCTCCAGGACCGAGCCCGCGCCCACGGTTTCCTCCGGGTCGGGTTCTGCGGTTGCGAGCCCTTCGAGAGCGAACGGGAGAGGCTCACCCAGTGGCTTGCGGAAGGCGGCAGCGAGCTGTTCCCTTACATGGGGCCGGAGGAGCGGCTGGATCCCTGCGCCCTGTTGGAAGGGGCGGAAACGGCCCTGGTGGGGTTCTTTCCCTATGCGAGGCCGGAGGCCATCCCGGGCGGTTCGCCGGGGAGTCTGAAGCTCAGCCGCTACCTGTGGGGTCGCGACTACCACCAGACGCTGAAGGCGCGGCTCCAGAAGCTCCTGGCCGAGGCCCAGGCCCTGGACCCCCGTGTGCAAGGGCGGATCTGCGTGGACACGGCCCCGCTGCTGGAGCGGCAGATGGCCGTGAGGGCAGGGCTGGGCTGGCAGGGTCGGCATACCCTCCTCATCGCCGGCAAGGATGGCTCCTGGGGCTTCCTCGGTGTGCTGCTGCTGAACCTCAGGCTGACCTTCGACGACCCCTTCCCGGGGCAGCGCTGCGGCGCCTGCCGAGCCTGTCTGGACGCCTGCCCCACGGGGGCCCTGTCCGACTTCCGCCTGGATCCCCGGCTCTGCCTGACCACCTACAACCTGGAAACGGAGACGGAGCCGCCACGGGAGGTGGTGGAGGGCATGTGCAGGAGCCGCTGGGTCGAAGGCTGCGATGCGTGCCAGGAGATCTGTCCCTGGAACCGGGCGCCCCTCTGGGGGGACGAGAAGCTCTGGGGAGGGGACAGCCCGCTGCACACGCTGCCCGCCCAGGAACTGCCCAGGACCACGGCCCAGTGGCGGAAGCTGACCCGCCGGTCCGGTCTGCGCCGGGTGCGTCACCGCCACTGGCTGGCCAATCTGAAGCGGGTTTTGGGAGACTCGGAAGAATAGAGCCGATTTTTCGTTGGATTAATCCGCCGGTTTTCCTTATAACGAGCTTCATGCCTAGGGGAGGATCGTCTAGATGGCCATGAAACACTTCACGCTTCAGGATGCGATGACGATGTACGGCGTGAAGGAGTGGGGCTACGACTTCTTCGGCATCAACAGCAAGGGACACCTGGAGATCTATCCCACGCAGGATGAGAACCTGTGCTGCGATCTGTACGAGGTCGTGCAGCACTTGAAGAAAAAAGGCATCAGCACACCGCTGGTCCTCAGATTCCCGCAGATCCTCTCCCGGCGCGTGACAGAGCTCAACGAGGCCTTCCGCAAGGCCATGAAGGAGTACGACTACGAAGGCGACTACCAGGGCGTCTATCCGGTCAAGGCGAACCAAGTGAAGGAGGTCGTGGACCAGATCGTGAAATCTGGCCACAAGTACCGCTTCGGCCTGGAAGCGGGTTCCAAGCCCGAACTGATGATCGCCCTCTCCATGAACCTCCATCCCGAGGCGCTGGTCACCTGCAACGGCTACAAGGACGAGGCCTTCATCCGCATGGCCCTGCTGGCCCTCAAGGCCGGGCGCAACGTGCTCATCACCGTCGAGAAGATGACGGAGCTGGCGCTCATCCTGAAGGTGGCCAAGGAGCTGAAGGTGGAGCCCCTGCTGGGCCTGCGCTTCAAGCTCAACGCCATGGGCAGCGGCAAGTGGGAGGAATCCGCAGGGGACAATGCCAAGTTCGGGCTCAACACCCAGGAGATCCTGGAGGCCATCGCCACCATGGAGAAGCGCGGCATGCTGGAGTCCATCCAGGAACTCCATTTCCATGTGGGCAGCCAGATCACGGACATCCGCAAGATCAAGGTGGCCATGAAGGAGGCCACGCGGATGTACGCCAAGCTGCGCAAGCGCGGCGTGCCCCTCAAGTACCTCAACGTGGGCGGCGGCATGGCCGTGGACTACGACGGCAGCCGCACCACCTTTGCCAGCTCCATGAACTACACGCTGACGGAATACGCCGCCGACGTGGTCTATGCCACCAAGGACATCTGCGCCCAGGAGCAGGTGCCGGTGCCCATTCTCATGAGCGAGTCGGGCCGGGCCATCACGGCCTACCACGCCGTGACCATCGTGGACATCGTGGGCCTCATCGACACGACCCACACCAAGTACAGCGTGGAGCTCACGGGCCAGGAACCCCAGGTCCTGAAGGAGTTGGCCTACACCCGCGACAACATCTCCGTGAAGAACTTCGCCGAGATGTACCACGACGCCATCACCCAGAAGGACGAGCTCATCACCATGTTCAACCTGGGCTACCTGTCCCTGGATGACCGGGCCAAGGGCGAGATCGTGTTCTGGGAGGTCTGCCGCAAGCTCTCGCGCATCCTGAGCTACAAGAGCATGAAGTACATCCCCGAGGAGTTCCAGGACCTGAACAAGTCCCTGGCGGACAAGCTCATCGCCAACTTCAGCGTCTTCCAGTCCCTGCCGGATCAGTGGGCCGTGGACCAGCTCTTCCCCGTCATGCCCATCCACCGGCTGAAGGAGAAGCCCACCCTCTCCACCACGCTCTGCGACATCACCTGCGACTCCGATGGCAAGATCGACAAGTTCATCGACCTGAAGGATGTGCGCGACGAGATCCCGCTCCATGAGCCCAAGGCCGGGGAACCTTACTACCTGGCCATCTGCCTCACGGGCGCCTACCAGGACACGCTGGGCATGCGGCACAACCTCCTGGGCACCATCACGGAGGCCCACGTGGTGATCACGGACGATGAGGAGTTCCGGATCCAGCAGATCGTGCCGGCCCAGACCATGGACGACGTCCTGCGCAGCGTCCACTACGACCCGGACGAGCTCGTGGAGAGCCCCCTGAAGAAGCGGCGCTCGGGGTCCCAGCCCGATGCCGCCGAGGCGCTCAGGTCCCTGCTCACCGAACAGCGGAAGCTCCATACCTACCTGGACATGCACTGACAACGAACCGATCATGGGGGGCGTGGGATACCGTCTTCGCGCTCTCCTCAAGGGATTGGTCCGCCTGGCCCTGATCGGATTGGGGTTCGCGGCGCTGTTCATGGGATGGCGAGCCTTCCTTCACTACGGACCGGGCCGGACCCAGCAGGCGATGTTCTGGTTCCACGCCAAAGCCCTGGTGCACGAGCGCGCCTCCTTTCCCCGTCCCGCGGTCGAGGTCCTCCTGCCTGTTCCCAGGAGCATGTCCAGTGCCGACGTGCAGCTGAGGCTCATGAAGTGGCGCGAAGGGAACCGCTGGATGCCCGAGGCGCTGAGCCGGGGCGAGGAGTCGAAGGGAGGGCTCCGCCTGCGCTCGGGGGAGCTCCGCCTCGTGGACATCACCCGGGTCGGCCCCGCCGAGATCCAGGAGGGGGCCACGGTCTGCACCGTGTCATGTCGGGTCCGCTGGGACTTTCCCCAGGAGCTGCAGGAGATGCTGCGGGTCAAGGAGATCGTGGAACTGCGCCTGCCCAAGGGGCTCGGGCCCGGTCAGACCGGAGAGGTTGCCTGCACGTTCAAGCAGGTGGGCTGGCGCTGGGAGCTGAGCTCCGTGGATTCCCCCTGGGGCGGGAAGCTGGACCTGAAGGCTGAACCCCGAGGCTGGTTCGACTGGCTGTTCTAGTCCGATCAGTCCCAGCCATCCTTCCGCTCCTTCCGGATCCGTGCGGCATGCCGCTTGGCATCCACGCGGCGCTGCTGGCTTGCGCGGGTCGGGCGCGTCTTCGTCCGGAGGATCGGGGCCCGCAACGACTTCTCCACGGCGCGGAGCACCTTCTCCCTGGCATCCTCCAGGTTCAGGAGCTGGTCGCGGGTGGCTGAGCTGACCACGAGCCAGCATCCGTCCGCATCCAGCTGGTTCCGGACCGCATGCCGGAGGCGCTCCAGAGCCCCCTGGTCCAGGCCTTCGATCAGGTCCAGGTTCACCCGCAGCTCCACCTTCGAGGCGACCTTGTTGACGTTCTGCCCGCCGGGGCCCCCCGAGCGCACCGCCTTCATGCGGATGGCCTGGGCAGGGACCACGACACCGGAAGCGACAGGGATGGGGTCGGCCATGCGGAGGTCAGTCGATGATCGCGAAGAGCTTCTCGAACTGCACCATCTCGAGGATCGTCCGCACGCCGGTGGAGGGCCGCAGGAGCTTGATCGAGATGTTCTTGGCCTGGGCTTTCTCCTTCAGGGCGATCAGCATGCTGAGGGCGTTGGAGTCCATGTAGGTGGAACCGCTCAGGTCGATGTCGATCTCGGTGATCCAGTGTCCTTCGAGAATGCCCTTGGTCGCCGCCTTGAAGGCTTCGTATTCCTGGAAGGTGAGATGGCCCTCAACCTTGATCAAGCCGACGGCGCCTTGAATTTGGGTTGTGATCACCGGATCCACCTCCTGTCCCCTATCGGACGCTTCCAACGTATGTTTAGAACGTATCGGGTCCTGACGCAACGTTTGTGGAATACTCATCGACCGGGAGGTCCCATGGCGATCCCCATCCCCTTTGCTTCCGGACAGCTGGTGGTGCTGGTCCTCCGCGACCCCAAGGAGCGGATCTGGGGACGGCTGCTCGGCCTTGAAGCGTCTGGCATCGCCATCCGGGGCGTGGAGCTCACCCCCTGGGAGGAGATCCTGACCCTGGTGAAGCATGGCGAGCCGGACCAGACGGCGCTGGGGACGCGTTTCGTCCCCATGCACCGCGTGGACCATCTGTACCTCGACGAACCCAGCTCCGGCGTAGGGAGCCTGGCGGACGAATTCATGCAGCGCACGGGCCGGTCGCCAGAGGAATTCCTCGCGGATCTGGCATGATGGCGGCATGACCCCCATCGCCTTCTTCATCTCAGGAACCGGCGGCAACGCCTTGAACCTGCTGCGGGCCTGCCGGGATGGGAGGGTTCCTGCCCGGCCGGTCGGGGTGGTGTCTTCCAGCGGCAAGGCGCTGGGCAACGAGCGGCTCCTGGCGGAAGGGCTGCCTGTGAGCGTGCTGCTCCGCAAGGACTTCGAGTCGGACGAGACCTACTCTGCCGCCTGCTTCGGTGCGGTTGAGGCCCAGGGAGCCCAGGTCATCTGCCTCTGCGGCTGGCTCAAGCGACTGGTGATATCGCCCCACTGGGAGGGGCGCATCCTCAACATCCATCCGGCCCTGCTGCCCAAGTTCGGGGGCGAGGGCATGTACGGGATGAACGTCCACCGGGCTGTGGTGGCCGCTGGGGAGAGGGAGTCCGGCTGCACCATCCACCTCGTGGACAACGTCTATGACCACGGCCGGATCCTGGCCCAGGCGAAGGTGCCCGTGCTCGAGGGTGATACCCCGGAGGACGTCCAGAAGCGGGTCTACGAGCAGGAGATGCGACTGTATCCCGAGGCCCTCGCCGATTTCCTGAGGCGGCCCGGATGACATTCGTCTAGGCTGGATCCGGTGCGGTCCAGCCCTGGGCCCGGAGCCGCTGAACCTTTGAAGGAGTCGAAATGGCCAAACTGCGCGTCGCCGTATCCGGAGTCGGAAGCCTGGGACAGCATCATGCCCGCATCGCCGCAGCATCGGAGCGGACGGAGCTTGTGGCCGTGGTGGACCCCAACGAGGTCCGAGGCCGGGAGATCGCGGAGAAGTTCGGCACGAAGTGGGTGGCCACCCTCGAGGAGGTCCTGCCCCAGGTGGATGTGGTGCAGATCGCGGCGCCCACCGGCTTCCACCACGGCATCGGCGTGACGGTGCTGAAGGCCGGCAAGCACGTGATCATGGAAAAGCCCCTGGCGGCCACCCTGGCCGAAGGCGAGGCCCTCCTGGCGTCCCTGGCGGAAGCCCGCAAGGTCAACCCCAACCTCGTGGCCGCCGTCGGCCACCTGGAGCGCTTCAACCCTGCCGTCCAGAAGCTGCGCGACCTGGGCTTCAAGCCCCGGTTCGCCGAGGCCACCCGGGTGTCTCCCTTCCCCATGCGCAGCATGGAGGTGGACGTGATCATGGACGTGATGATCCATGATCTGGACCTGCTCCTGGCCCTGGTGGGCAAGCCCGTGAAGAGCGTCGAGGCCGTGGGGATCCCCGTGCTCACGAAGTATGCCGATGTCGTGAACGCCCGCCTGAAGTTCGAAGGCGGTGGTTTCGCCACCGTCACGGCCAGCCGCGTGGCCCGCAAGAAGGAGCGAACCCTGCGCGCCTTCGGCGAGAACGCCTACGCCAGCCTGGATTTCGCCGCCCAGAAGCTCGAGCTGCTCAACCTGGTGAACGGACCCGAAGGCCCCCAGGTCCAGCCCCAGACCGTGGATATCACCGAAGGCGAGCCCCTCAAGCTCGAACTCGAAGCCTTCTACGCCGCCTGCCTGGGCGAAGGCCAGAACTTCGTGCCCTGGAAGGAGGCCTTCGAGGCCATGCGCGTGGCCGATCAGGTCCAGAAGTCCGTGGCGGAGAGCCTGCGCGAGATGCAGGGCTGATCCCGATGCTCGCGTCGCCCGGCCCGATGGGGCTGGGCGACGCATACTTGAGGCATCCCCCCTCGAGGTCTGCCATGGGCGCCTGCCGAGCCTGCTTCGCATGGATCCTGCTCGGGATGTCCTGCCTGTTCCTGCCGGCCCAACCCACGACCTTGCCGGTGCGGGCGATCCAGGTCCAGGGAAGGCCGGCCGCCGCAGGGGAACGCCGCATCGCGCTGGTGATCGGCAATGGCGCCTACAAGAGCGCACCCCTGGCCAATCCGGTCAACGACGCACGGGGCATGGCCGAGTCCCTCCGCCAGTGCGGATTCACGGTCACCAAGCTGGAGAATGCCAGCCGGGACCAGATGGCCACCGCCCTAAGGGACTTCGGTGACCAGATCTTGGCCGGCGGGGTGGGGCTCTTCTATTACGCCGGCCATGGGATGCAGGTTCGGGGGAAGAACTACCTGATCCCCGTCAATGCGGACATCCAGCGGGAGGACGAGGTCTCCTACCAGGCCCTGGATGCGGAAGCGGTCCTTGCCAAGATGGAGACCGCCCGGAACCGGCTGAACATCGTCATCCTGGATGCCTGCCGCAACAACCCCTTCGGCCGCAGCTTCCGCTCCGGAGCCCAGGGGCTGGCCCAGATGGATGCGCCCAAGGGCACCTTCATCGCCTTCTCCACCGCGCCGGGGCGGATCGCCAGCGATGGCACGGGGCGGAACGGGCTTTACACGCGGTACCTCCTGGACAACCTCGCCACCCCCGGGCAGAAGCTCGAGGACCTCTTCAAGCGGGTGCGGGCGGGCGTCCTCAAGGACTCTGCCGAACAGCAGATGCCCTGGGACAGCAGCTCGCTCATGGGCGATTTCTACTTCGTACCATCGGAGGGTTCGCCCGGTTCCGCGCCTCCCGTCGTCATGGGCACGGAGGCTTCCGGTGCGGCCGCCCTGGAGCTCGCGTTCTGGAACAGCATCAAGGACAGCACTCTGCAGGCCGACTTCGAGGCCTACCTGAAGCGCTTCCCCGACGGCACCTTCGCGGGCCTCGCCCGCAACAGGATCGCGACGCTGAACCCTCCCCCCACCGCACCCTTTCCTGAGGAGCTGACCCGGGGCGCGTATCTGGGCATCGTGATCCAGGAGCTGAACGAGGACCTCCATCCCATTTTCGGCGCCACCGAAGGCGCCCTGGTTACGGATATCCAGGCCACCTCCCCCGCCGAGAAGGCCGGGCTCAAGCCGCTGGACCTGATCACGGGGCTGGATGGGCGCAAGGTCTCCAAGCCGGCGGAAGTGGTGGAGTGGGTCAGGGCCCATCGCAAGGGCGACCAGGCGCGGTTGCAGGTGCTCCGGGAGCGGAAGTCCTTCGAGACGACCGTCGTCCTGGCGAGCCATTCCACCACCCTCATTGCGGCGAAGCAGGCCCCATCCTTGGCGGAAGGCCAGCAGATGCCTGCGGAAATGCAGTCCAAGTCGAAAGCCCTTCCGCAGGGAGACTTCTTCGAAGCCTTCTTCGCCACGAAGACCCCTTATGGCTTCAGCGTTGGCCTTTTGACGGCGCAGCAGCGTCAGGAGGTCAAGGAGGGCGTTAGCGTCGCCACCGTGGATGACAAGGGACCGGCCAAGGTGCTTCTGTTCCCGGGTGACGTGATCCTGGCCGTGCTGAGCCCTTCAGGGCGAGAGAGTGTGAAGGACCCTGAAGGGTTCCTGAAAGCCGCCCGGTCGGCGGCAGGGAAGACTTTGGTAATCCTGGTGCGGCGGGGGGACCAAGCCTCCGTGCTGGTGGTGCCTGTCCTCCCGCCCAAGCCTTGAAGCGAGATGCCATGGAGCCCTTCTTCGATCTCGCATCCCTGGCGAAACCCCTGGTGACGGCCCCTCTGGCGCTCGCGCACCTGGATCTCGACCGGGATCGAAGGTCGCAGCTGGGCTTTTCGGACCGGTTGGAGCCCCTGACCGTCCGTCAGCTTCTGTCCCACTCCGCGGGGCTTCCGCCCTGGTTGCCGTACACGGGGGAACCCTTGGCCGCCCAGCTTGTCCGGGGCGTTCCCTATGGCGCCCACCCCCTGCTTCGGGCGTCACAGACAGGCCTCAGCACCTATTCGGATCTGGGCTTCCGGCTGCTGGGGGAACTGCTGGAGCTGGAAACCGGACGGTCCCTTCTGGAACTGGGCTCAGAATCCTCGGGTCTGAGCGCTGCGCCCTGGGAGATCGCACCCACCGCCATCCCGGATGGCCCCGATGCGGAGGCCTGGCCCCTCGCCGCTCCGGATGTGCCGCTTCCCCCGCGTTCCCCCTTCCTGCCCCATGATGCCAATGCCCGTGCGGGCATGCGGGGGCATGCCGGATTCGCTGCCACGCCCAGCCAAATGCGGAGGGCACTGGAACGGTGGACCGCGGCTGGGTTCCCCCAGCGCATGGCGGTGGAGACCGCCCGCGCCGAGGACGGGATCCGATGGGGGCTCGGCCTGCAGCGGGTCCTGGCCGGACCCGGACGGCTGGGAGGGCTGCTGGCTCAGTTGCCCGCGACCTTCGCGGGGATCCATGTCCACGTCTCCACCGACACAGATCTGGCTCCGGAAGCGCCACCGGTTTCGACGGATCCTGGCACACCCACGGAGTGGTGGATGCACTTCGGCTTCACCGGCCCCGCGCTCTTCGTGCGTCCCCGGGACGGTACGGCCATCGTCCTGCTCCTGCACCGGCGGGGACCCGCAGGGGAGATGCTGAACCTCTCGCAGCTCCAGGCCCGGCGCTGGCGGGCGCTCTCGACCTTCCTGCCCTAGGCCGGGGCTTTCCTCCGCGTGGTTTATGCTGGAGGCATGATGCTGCGACCGATGCTTGCCCTCTGCCTCTCTGCCGCCTTGCCCCTGGCGGCCGAGATCACCCTGCGGATCGGGCTGGATACGCAGGCCACCGAGTGGATCGTGAGCCTCGAAGGGGGTGGCGAGGTGCAGACCCGGAGCGGGAAGCCGGTCCTGAAGCTGAAGGATGGCGAGAAGCTGCGCATCTGGTGGGACAGCCGGGGCGAAGCGGATCCCACGGACGAATACCGCGTGCAGGTGGGACCTCCCCTGTTGCAGAAGGAGGCCGATGCGCTGATGGGAAAGCTCCGTCAGCTGGGCGAGCAGCCGGAGAAGGTCCGGGTTGCCGATGGCGACACCTGGCGCATCCTCACGGGGCACTTCGAGAAGGCGGAAGAGGCGGACCTCCTGGTCCGGAAGCTCAATGCCAGCGGCTACGAGGAGCTGTGGATCTCGACAGAGTCCAGGCCCGGCAAACCCCGGAAGGGGCGGGCGCTCTACGGCATCACCGAGCGCTACGAGCGCCGGGCGCTGCCCTCGGAAGGCGTGCGGCTGGTTCCCGCGGGCGAACTCACCACCGTGGCGGGGAAGGGCCGGTACCGGGGCCGGATCGACCTCTACCCGAACGCCCAGGGTCGGCTCACGGTCATGAACACCATCGAGCTGGAGACCTACTTGCGGGGGGTCGTGCCACGGGAGATGGGGGCCTGGGAGTACCCCGCCCTGGAAGCGTTGAAGGCCCAGGCCGTAGCGGCGCGGACCTACGCCGTGGCGAACCGGGGCAAGCGGGAGCGGGAAGGCTTCGACCTGGTGGACACGGTCGCCGATCAGGTCTACGGGGGCCGGGACGGGGAGCAGAGCCTCACGGATCGCGCCGTCGAGGAGACCAAGGGGCTGGTGGCGACCTACGGCGGGCGGCCCATCCAGGCCCTGTTCATGGCCTCCAGTGGTGGGCACACCGTTGATAACACCTATGTCTTCGGGGGCGGCTACCCCTACCTCAAGGGGGTCTCCAACTACCTTCGGTCGCCTCAGGCGCTGCCTTTCAAGGGAACCGTGGCGCCGCGGGGAGATCAAGGCTGGCTCACCTGGGAGATTCTTCGAATGGCCGCCGCGGACCTGGTACCGGCGGAACTCCTGGATGCCGAGCGCATGGCCCAGCCCCTGAAGTCGTCGGACCTCCGGCTGCCGCTGGAGGGGCTGGCCAAGCGCCTCAACCTGCCGGTGCCGGCGCGTTCGCTGGAACAAGGGTCGCGCCTGTACCTCTGGATGGCGCGAAGCCTGGGCTTCGACCAGGTGGTCGAAGGCATGGAGCGATCCCAGGATGGGGACTACTTCCTGGGCGAGACGGACCTGAAGCCCGGCGAGCGCCTTCTGGCGGGCTTCCTGGCCCGGCGGGGCCTGGTGGGTGCCTCGGCCTGGAAGGGACAGGCGCCAACCTTGGCCCAGGGACTCCAAGCCCTGGGCCGCCTGTGGCAGGAACTGGAGCCCCTGGAGCTCACCGAGGGAACGCTGCTGCGGGATGGCCAGGTGCGCGTGAAGAATGGAGGGCCCGGTCCGCTGATCCTGGCTCCCTCGATCCTTCTGGCCGAAGAGGCGCCAGGAAGCGTGCTCCGGCTGCTACCTGAGGCGGCCATCCAGGTAGGGGACCGGGTCAAGTGGATCTCCCGGGATGGCGGGTCACGGCTGCTGGTGCGACGCCTGGATCCCGATGGCGCGGCACTGGACCGCTACAACCCCACCGCCCACTGGAAGGTGGAGCTCAAGGAAGCGGACCTGCTGGACAAGCTGAGACAGAAGGGCGGGATCCAGGGCTTCAGTGGAATTGAGCTCACCCACAACGACCAGGGGCGCGTCCTGGAGATGATCGTGCGGGATGCCACCGGGCGCAGCCACCGCTTCACCGGCATGCGCATCCGCAACTTGCTGGGGCTCAAGGACAACGTCTTCCGCTACATCCAGGTGGGAGAGAAGCCCTTCCGCCGCTGGATCTTCTACGGCCGTGGCTGGGGGCACGGCGTGGGCATGGACCAGACGGGCGCCTACGGCTACGCGCTGGAGGGCTGGACCTTCGAACAGATCCTCAAGCACTACTACCAGGGCATCGACCTCACTCCCGTGGAGTGAAGGGTGACCATCTACCGCCTGAACCGGACGCCCATCTTCCCCGATCCCCGGGAGGCGGATGCGAACGGGCTGCTGGCGGTGGGAGGCGACCTGTCTGTGCCGCGGCTGGTGAACGCCTATGCCCACGGCATCTTCCCCTGGTTCGGCGAAGAGGATCCCATCCTCTGGTGGTCGCCCCCGGTGCGGGCCCTGGTCCTGCCCGGGCGGGAGCACCTCTCACGCCGGACCCGCCGCGCCCTGAAGCATGCCGGGTTCGAGGTGCGCATCGACACGGACTTCAAGGCCGTGATCGAAGCCTGCCGGGGCGTTCCAAGGCCCGGCCAGGACGGCACCTGGATCACGGAGGCCATGCTCCGCGCCTACGTCGAGCTGCACGGGGCGGGTCTTGCCCACTCCTTCGAGACCTATTTCGAAGGGGAGCTGGTGGGTGGCCTCTACGGGGTCTCCCTGGGAGCGGCCTTCTTCGGCGAGAGCATGTTCTCGAAGGTGGACTATGCCTCCCGGGCTGCGTTCAGCCGGCTGTGCGACACGGTCTGGGCATGGGGCTTCCACTTCATCGATGGGCAGCTCCCCAACGACAACCTGCGGCAACTGGGGGCAGTGAACATGGAGCGGGAAGCGTTCCTGGAGCAGCTTCAGACGGCTTTGACGACCCCGACCCGCAAAGGGAGCTGGAGCCCCTCCCCGGCCCCGTGACATCCTGGGGATGGGAGCGGAGCAATGAAGAAGGTCGTGGTGCTCAGCATCGGGAAGCTGGCGGGGGACGTCATCGTCGGTCAGATCCGGCGCTTCTTCCGCGACACCGTGGCCGTCGAGCGCTACTGCCTCCATGACGAGCTGGATTTCTCCCCGGATGAAGTGATCGCGGTGCTGACGGGAGAGCAGGCCAAGGCGAGGCCCAGGGTGATGGAGATGATCCGGGCGGGGATGGACTACCTCATCGCCCGGCGGGCCATCGACTACACGCGCATCCAGGATGTGCTCGCCCTGCCCGATGGCATGGACGTGCTCCTGGTGAACGACTACGAGTCCAGCACGAATGCGGCCATCGACCACCTCAAGCGCGTGGGGCTGGATCATGTGAACTACTTCCCCTACTACCCGGGCATTTCCGACTACAAGCCTCTCAAGGTGGCCATCACGCCCGGGGAGCCGACACTCATGCCCTCCTGCGTGGAGAAGTTCATCGACATCGGCACCCGGCAAGCGGACATCTCCACCATCGTGGAGCTCGTACAGCGCCTGGGCCTGATGGAGAAGCTGGGGGACTCCATCTCCTCCCAGCATCTGCGCGAGATCACGCGGCTGCTCCGGGAGATCGATCAGGCGGGCAAGCGGGTCTCCCACATGCGGGACACCCTTCAGGTGCTCGCGGACTACGCGCCGAACGGCATCCTCTACACGGATCTCTCGGGCCGCATCCTGCTCGGCAACCACACCATGGGCACGGTCCTGCGCATGGAGCCGGAAGCCATGACCGACCGGCTCATCACGGACATCGTGCCCGGGATGCCGACCTCCCCGGAGGCCCTGGAGTCGAGCACGGTCCTCTCCATCGGCGGCCAGGAGATGGTGGTGTGGGAGAAGCCCGTGAAGCAGGACGAGGCCATCGTCGGCCACATCTATGTCTTCGAGACCAGCCACACCATCCAGACCCTGGAATACGAGCTGCGGCGGAAGGCGCGCAAGCTGGAGCACGAGGCGCGCTACACCTTCCACGACATCCTGAGCAAGAGCGCCCAGATGGACCGGGTCTTGGCCTATGCCAAGCGGGTGTCCCAGAGTGACTCCACCATCCTGATCCAAGGCGAGAGCGGCACCGGCAAGGAGCTCTTCGCCCAGGCCATCCACAATGCCTCCAAGCGACGGCAGGGGCCCTTCGTGCCCGTGAACTTCGCGGCCTTTCCCCAGAGCCTCCTGGAAAGCGAGCTCTTCGGCTACGAGGATGGCGCCTTCACGGGAGCACGAAAAGGCGGGCGACGGGGCCTGTTCGAAGAAGCCCACGGGGGCACCATCTTCCTTGACGAGATCGGGGACGCACCGCTGGAGTTTCAGGTGCGGTTGCTGCGGGTGCTCCAGGAGCGTCAGGTTCGCCCCGTGGGTGGCCGCAAGCAGGTGCCCATCGATGTGCGCGTCATCGCCGCCACCCACAAGGATCTCGCTGCGGAGGTGAAGCAGGGGAACTTTCGCGAGGACCTCTACTACCGTCTCAGCGTCCTGCCCTTGCGCATGCCCAGCCTGCGGGAGCGGCGGGAGGATGTACCGCTGCTCATGGAACAGTTCATCCGGCGCTTCAGCCACGGACGGCTCGCCAAGGCCAGCGCGGTCATGACCCCGGAGACCTTGGAGCATCTCTGCGGTTACGCATGGCCCGGCAACATCCGGCAGCTCATGAATGTGGTCGAGTTCCTGATGCACCTCCGGGAGGACCACAAGCTGGTGCAGATGGAGGATCTGCCGGAGTACTTGCTGCAGGAAGAGCCCGTGAAGGATCAGCAGCTGGTGCACGAGCTGCTGGGACCGGACATGGCATGGGTCCTGAGGAAGTTCTGGGAGCATGGCCACATCGGACGGCGCCACCTCGCGCAGCTGGCGGTCCGTGAGCAACCCCATCTCACCGAGGGCATGATTCGTGGCTTGCTGCAGACGACGGAATCCCTGGGACTGACCAAATCGGGCAAGGGGAGGACAGGGTCGGCCATCACCGAAAAGGGGAAGCGAGCAGCAGACAAATGGGCAATAGGGTGAATAAAAGGGTAAAACATTAACCCATATCAACCGGTGGGACGACCATTGGCTTCGGGGAGCATGGCGATGCCCCTTGGAGACTCATGATTGAAACATCAAGCGGCACTTTCGTTCCTCGCCTGAGTGAACGAAAGTGGCGCCTGTAGGGGGTTTGGGAGATCCTCCCGGGAAGTCCATCGGGAGGACGAGCCCCCTGGCGCCGATCTTGCATTCCGGTGCGAAAGCCTGGTGTTGAACGATCGTCGTTTCCGCTGCTGCCAAGGAGTCTTGTTGATGAGTGCCGTTTCCCGCGATGCGTCCATCTTGAAGTTGATCGAAGGACCCGACATCTATGCTCCGGAATTCCTGGGACCCATGAACGTGCTGGTCGCGGGCGATGTCATTGCGGTGGTTCAACGGGAGCCGATCCGTGTAGGAAACCTGGAGGTGGAGGTCATCGATGGCCGGGGGAAGTGCCTCGTCCCGGGCTTCATCGACGGCCATGTCCATCTCCTCGGGGGGGGCGGCGAAGGGGGCTACGCCTCACGCACGCCGGAGATCATGCTCACGGACATCACCACGGGGGGCGTCACCACGGTGATCGGCTGCCTGGGAACCGACGGCACCACCCGGACCATGGCCAACCTGGTGGCGAAAGCCCGGGGGCTGGAAGCCGAGGGGATCACCACCCACATCTACACAGGCTCCTACCAGGTTCCCGTTCCGACGGTGACCGGCTCCATCCTGGATGACATCGTGCTCATCGACAAGGTTCTTGGCGTGGGCGAGGTGGCCCTGTCCGATCATCGCTCCTCCCAGCCTACGTTCGACGAGTTCGCACGGATCGCTGCGGCGGCCCGGGTCGGCGGGATGCTCTCCGGAAAAGCCGGTGTGGTCAACGTCCACATGGGCGATGGGGAGCGGCTGCTGTCCATGATCGAGCGGGTCATCGGTGAAACGGAGATCCCCGCCAAGCACTTCATCCCCACACACATCAACCGGAACAGCCGGCTCTTCGAAGCGGGGATGGCCTATGCCAAGCAGGATGGCGGGAAGGGTCGCTACATCGATCTGACGACGAGTTCCGTGCCTGACGATCCGAACCGCTCCTGCGGGGCTGCCCTGAAGCGGCTCCTGGAGGCCGGGGTGTCGATCCACAGCATCAGCTTCAGCTCCGATGGCCAAGGTAGCCTGCCGATCTTCAATGAGGCCAGGGAATACATGGGGTTGGGCGTGGGCAAGGTGTCCACGCTCTTTGCGGAAGTCAAGAAGGCCATCCGGGTCCATGGCGTGCCATTGGAGGAGGCGATCCGCACGATCACCTCGACACCCGCCACCTATCTTGGCCTCTCCTCCAAAGGGGCGATCCGTGTGGGCGCCGATGCGGACCTCGTGCTGCTGGATCCCGACTTCGAGATCGATACGGTCCTGGCCCGCGGCCAGGTGATGGTGCGGGGACACCGGATCCAGCGTTTCGGTACCTTCGAGCGGGACGTGATGAACAACCTCGAGTCCAAGAGAGGATTCATGGAGAGCCGGCAACGGACCTGCGGTTAAAAACAGGCATGATGTCCAGTCCGGAGGCTGAAAGCACCAGGATGCTGTGATTAATTCATAATTGTTAACGAGCGCTTGCGTCTCTGTACTTGAGTCCACGGCGTTCGCCCCCTTGGCATCCCTCTTGCTCTTCTGTCTTTCTAATCCCGATCCATCCTTCGGTGGAACTTTCTAGGAGGCTCTATGATGAGCGTACGTAAGGCGATGGCGCGGTTCGCGCTCGCCCTTTGCGTGGCTGCGCCGGGCACCATGGCGATGGCCGCGGCCAAGTACCACGTGGGAATCGTCACCGGCACGGTGAGCCAGAGCGAGGATGACCTCCGCGGCGCCGAAGCCATGATCAAGGAATACGGCGACGTGAAGAACGGGGGCATGATCCAGCACCTGACCTACCCCAACAACTTCATGGCCGAACAGCAGACCACGATCTCCCAGATCGTGTCCCTCGCCAATGACCCGCTGATGAAGGCGATCGTCATGAACCAGGCCGTGCCGGGCGCCGCCGAAGGCTTCCGCCGCGTGCGCGAGATGCGCCCCGACATCCTCCTGCTGGGCGGCGTGCCCCAGGAAGATCCCCTCGTCGTCGCCAAGACCGCCGACCTGATCATGCGCAACGACTTCGTGTCCGCGGGCTACCGCGTGATCTGGGCCGCCAAGCAGCTCGGCGCCAAGACCTTCGTGCACATCTCCTTCCCCCGCCACATGAGCGTGGAGACCCTGACCCGCCGCCGGATGATCTTCGAGCAGGCCTGCAACGACCTGGGCATCAAGTTCGTGTTCGAGACCGCTCCCGATCCGACCTCCGATGTGGGCATCGTCGGCGCCCAGCAGTTCATGCTCGAGAACGTGCCCAAGTGGGTGGCCAAGTACGGCAAGGACGCCTGCTTCTACGCCACCAACGACGCCCACACCGAGCCCCTCATCCGTCAGGTCGTGGAATACGGCGGCATCTTCGTGGAAGCCAGCCTTCCCTCCCCGCTGCTGGGCTACCCCGGCGCCCTCGGCATCGACCTCAAGGCCGAGAAGGGCGACTTCCCCGCCATCATGAAGAAGGTTGAAGCGGCCGTGGTCGCCAAGGGCGGCAAGGGTCGGCTCGGCACCTGGTCCTACTCCTTCGGCTACAGTGCCACCGTGGGCCTCACCCAGCACGCCATGAACGTGGTGGAAGGCAAGTCGAAGATGACCAACATGAAGGACATCTTCAAGGCCTTCGCCAAGTACACCCCCGGCGCCAAGTGGGGCGGCTCCTACTACGTGGACGCCTCCACCGGCGTGAAGCTGGAGAACTTCGTGCTGCTGCTCCAGGACACCTACATCTTCGGCAAGGGCTACATCAAGTCCGCCGAGGTCAAGGTGCCCGAGAAGTACCTCAAGATCTCTTCCGGCCTCAAGAAGAAGCCGTAACACGCATCAGCCTCAACAGCCGGCGCACCGGGGGCAGCCTTTTGGCTGCCCCCGCCGCGGCGGCCTCCTCACGCGGAAGGAATCAATGGAAGCGGTACCGATCCTCAGTTTGCGGAACATCGGAAAGGCCTTCTACGAGAACCGGGTCCTGGCGGATGTCTCCTTCGACGTGGCGCCCGGCGAGATCATCGGTCTCGTGGGAGAGAACGGGGCGGGCAAGTCCACCCTCATGAAGATCCTCTTCGGCATGCCCGTGATCCGGGAGACCGGCGGATTCGAGGGCAGCATCCTGATCGATGGGAAGGAAGTGGACTTCCGCACGCCCTTCGATGCGCTGGATGCGGGCATCGGCATGGTCCACCAGGAGTTCTCCCTCATCCCCGGCTTCACGACGACGGAGAACATCCTCCTCAACCGCGAGTCCTTCCAGAACTCCATCCTCATCGACATCTTCGGCCCCCGCATCAGCGCCCTGGACCGCATGACCATGGAGAGCCGCTCCAAGAAGGCCATCGACAAGCTGGGCGTCACCCTCGACCCCAACATGCTCATCAAGGAGATGCCCGTCGGACACAAGCAGTTCACGGAGATCGCGCGGGAGCTCGGGCGCGAGAACGTGAAGCTGATCGTGCTGGACGAACCCACGGCCGTGCTCACGGAAAGCGAGGCGGAAACCCTGCTCGCCTCCCTGCGCATCCTCTCGGCGGAAGGCATCGCCATCATCTTCATCTCCCACCGGCTCCGCGAGGTCGTGGAGCTGTGTCACCGCGTGGTGGTGCTGCGGGACGGCCACCTCGTCAAGGACTACCCGGCCAAGGGGACCACCACCAAGGAGATCGCCTCCCTCATGGTGGGCCGCAGGATGGAGAGTGCCGCCGAGGAGACTCACCGCAAGGACATCGGCAGCGGATCCGTCCTGACCGTCGAGAAGCTCTGGGTCGACATGCCCGGTGAGCGGGTCCGGAGCGTGGACCTGGACATCAAGCAGGGCGAGATCTTCGGGATCGGCGGCCTGGCGGGGCAGGGGAAGCTCGGCATTCCCAACGGCCTCATGGGGCTCTACCCGGCTGGCGGCACCGTGACCCTGCACGGGCAGCCGGTCCCCTTGAACGCTCCCCGCGCGGTGCTGGAGCGCAAGATGGCCTTCGTGTCCGAGGACCGGCGCGGGGTCGGCCTGCTCCTGGACGAGGGCATCGACTGGAACATCGCCTTCACCGCCATGCAGGTGCAGGACAAGTATGTGAAGCCCATCCTGGGCGGCCTGTTCCTGTGGCGGTCCGACTCCGCCATGGTGGACCTGGCGAAGGAGTACATCGACCTCCTGGAGATCAAGTGCACCGGTCCGGGCCAGCGGGCGGGAACCCTCTCCGGGGGCAACCAGCAGAAGGTGTGCCTGGCCAAGGCCTTCGCCCTGCGTCCGGACCTGCTGTTCGTGTCCGAGCCCACCCGGGGCATCGACATCGGCGCCAAGCACCTGGTGCTCGACACCCTCCGGAAGTACAACCGCGAGTATGGAACGACCATCGTGATGATCTCCAGTGAGCTGGAGGAGCTGCGCTCCATCTGCGACCGGATCGGCATCGTCTACGAAGGCCGCATCGAAGGGATCCTCCCGAGCACGGCTCCCATCGAGGAATTCGGCATCCTGATGGCTGGCGCGGACAAGGATGTAGCACCGGCTGTGGCCGGCGGAGGGAACTGAACATGGAAGGCCTCAAGCGTTTCATCGCCGACTTCGGTCTGCCGCGGCTCATCATCGCCGTATTCCTCTTCCTGCTGTTCGCCGTCGCCCCCTTCGTGGGAGTGAGCCTTCCGGCCGCCATCTCCGACACGCTGATCCGCGTCGGCATGAACGGCATCATGGTCCTGGCCATGATCCCCATGATCCAGTCGGGCTGCGGCCTGAACTTCGGTCTCTCCCTGGGAGTCATCGCAGGCCTCCTGGGTTCCACCATCAGCATCGAGATGGGACTGGTGGGCCTCCTGGGATTCCTGATGGCCGTGCTGCTCTCGCAGGGGTTTGGGGCGGCCTTCGGTTTCGGCTATGGCAAGCTGCTCAACCGCGTCAAGGGCGGCGAGATGATGATCGCCACCTACGTGGGCTTCTCCTCCGTGATGATCATGTCCATCGCCTGGCTGGTGCTGCCCTACAAGAGCCCCACCATGATCTGGGGGTTCGCGGGCACGGGGCTGCGGACCACCATCTCCGTGGAGGGCTTCTGGCGGCACATCCTGGATGACTTCCTGGCCATCCAGATCGCGGACTTCAAGTTCCCCACGGGCGCGATCCTGGTGTTCCTGCTGGTGGCGCTGGCCGTCTGGGCCTTCTTCCATCTGAAGCTGGGCACCGCGGTCACGGCGGTGGGCTCCAACCCGATCTACGCCAAGGCCTCGGGCATCAGCGTCAACAAGATGCGCATCGTCAGCGTCATGATGTCCACCATGCTCGGCGCCCTCGGGATCGTCGTCTTCCAGCAGAGCTTCGGCTTCATCCAGCTCTACGACGGTCCCCTCTACATGGCCTTCCCGGCAGTTGCGGCGATCCTCATCGGCGGCGCCTCGGTGAACAAGGCGACGCTGACGCACGTCTTCCTCGGCACGCTGCTCTACCAGGGCATCCTCACCATGACCCCGTCCATCTTCAACGCCGTCATGAAGGTGGACATGTCGGACGTCATCCGGATCATCGTCTCCAACGGCATGATCCTCTACGCGCTGACCCGCAAGACGAAGGTGGCGAAATGAATTCCAAGCTCCGGCTCTTCCTCATCGAGAACGCGGTCGTCATTCTCTTCATCATCCTCATCGCCTTCGCCATCCCCGTTTCCGAGCTCCCGGCAGGCTTCCTGCTGCAGGAGATCCTGATGCGGATCGGTCCCAATGCCTTCCTGGTGATCGCACTCCTGCTCCCGATCATGGCGGGCATGGGCCTGAACTTCGGCATGGTGCTTGGGGCCATGGCAGGCCAGATCGGACTCATCTTCATCACGGACTGGGGCATCGTGGGCATCCCCGGTGTGCTGCTCGCCATGATCATCTCGCTGCCCATCTCGGTCTTCCTGGGCTGGGTCTGCGGTTCGATCATGAACCTAGCCAAGGGTCGCGAGATGGTGACGGGCTTCATCCTGGCCTTCTTCATGAACGGCATCTACATGATCGTCGTCCTCTACGCCATGGGCAGCATCATCCCCATCCTGAACCCGGAATTGCTGCTGTCCCGCGGCTACGGCATCCGCAACGTGGTGGGCCTGGATGGCGTGCGGCAGTCCCTGGACAACCTCATCCCCCTGAAGTTCAACCTGTCCTTCCTCACGCCTCCGTTCGTCAAGGTGCCCATCTTCTGCTTCGTCATCGTGGCCCTGGTCTGCCTGTTCATCGTCTGGTTCCGCAAGACCAAGCTGGGCCAGGACATGCGGGCCGTGGGACAGGATCGGGCCGTGGCGGACGCCGCCGGCATTCCCGTCGAACGCACGCGCATCCTGGCGATCATCATCTCCACCGCCCTCGCTGGCATCGGGCAGGTGATCTTCCTGCAGACCATGGGAACCATCAATACGACCGCCTCCCACGAGCAGATCGGCATGTTCTCCATCGCCGCGCTGCTGATCGGCGGCGCCTCCGTGACGCGCGCCTCCATCCCCAATGTGCTCATCGGCGTCATCCTGTTCCACCTGCTGTTCCTGGTCTCGCCCATGGCCGGCAAGAACCTGGTGGGGTCCGCCCAGCTGGGCGAGTTCTTCCGCCAGTCCGTGAGCTACGGCGTCATCGCCGTGGCCCTGGTGCTCTACGAGTGGAAGCGGCAGACCCAGGAGCATGAGTCCCGCGCGGACCTGCGTGGCGAAACCGAACCGGCCAAGAAGGCGGGAGGTGCCGCATGACCCGGCGCAGCCTCATCCAGCGCAGCGCGGTGTTGCTCGGCCTGATGGGCCTGGCGGTCTTCCTGTTCTACATCGGCAAGGGGCATACCCTCCTGCTGGACACCAACGCCATCACCATCAACGGCCAGGAGATCTCCTCCGCCGATAACGTCGAGGTGAGCGTCGACGGGCAGGAGCCCAAGTCCATGGGGCGCGCCGAGCGCACCATGGTCTCCGTGGGCGGACCCAGCCACACCATCCAGATCGAGGTGATCGACGGGGATGGCCGCAAGGTGGAAGCGAAGTTCACCGTTCCGACCTTCATGGACATGGCGGTGGTCTCCATCCCGGCGATTCTCGAGAAGGCGCCGCGGGAGCACTGGGTGACCAAGTTCACGCCTCCTCCACCGGAGGAAGCCGCTGCGGAGCAGATGGAGATGCAGGACGACACGCCGGTGGCACCCGCGCCGGGGATGGAGCTCAAGCCCACCCCCGAAGCGCCAGCCCCAAAGGCTCCCTGAAGCGGTGCATGGCTTTGAACCTGGGCGGGGAATGGTAACCTTGACGTTTCCCGCCCAGGTGCTCCATGGATTCCACCCTTCAGCCCCTCACCGAGGCGCATCGGCAGGCAGTCATCGACATCTACAACCATCATGTTGATCACGGCTTCGCCAGCTACCGTGAAGTCCGGTTGCCCTACGAAGCCTTCGATCGGTTCCTGGCCATCGCCAAGGGGTATCCGGCCTACGTGAATGTGCGGTCCGACGGCGAAGTGGACGGCTTCGGATTCCTCCATGCCTGGCATCCATCCGAGTGCTTCCAGCGCACCGCCGAGATCACCTATTTCTTCCACCCTGGCGCCACCCGCCAGGGCTCGGGCTCGCGCCTGCTGGCACGGCTGCTGGAGGAGGCTGCGGTCCTGAAGGTCGATCGCATCCTTGCCAGCATCTCGTCACGGAATCCCGAGAGCATCGCCTTCCACCGCAAGCACGACTTCGTGGAGTGCGGCCGCTTCCCCCAGGTGGGCCACAAACACGGCGTGGACTTCGACGTGGTGTGGATGGTCAGGCATCTGTGAAGCATCGCATCATCGCTGGCCTTGGCCGTGGCTTGTGATCCATTGATCCTGCCGATTGCGCGAACCTCTAGAGACGCCAAGGAGCCTTCCATGCTCAAGACCAATCGTGCCTCCATCGTGGAGTTCCTCCTCCAGTGCCAGCCCGGACCGCCTGTGACGCGGGGGCAGTGGGGTGTGGATCATGAAGGCAGGCCGTTCCTCCTGCCTTCCATCGGGGGCATCACACTGAACATCCAGGTGGGGGACTCCGCGTTCGGCTGGGCGGGGGACCATATCGAGCCCGGCGTCAGCTGCACGGCGGACACCCAGAAGCCCTTCGAGCACCCGAACACGTCGCTGCAGCTCTTTGCCTGCGTCGGGAACACGGCACGGATCGTCTCCGGCGAAGCCAAGGGCGAGAGCGGTGTCGTACTCGGCCACCACGGCGGCTCGGAGCATGTGATCGTCGACTTCCCCAGGGCGGTGAAGGAGAAGCTCACCTACGACGACAAGATCATCATCCATTCGAAGGGGCAGGGGCTGGCGCTCCTGGACTACCCCGAGATCAAGCTGTTCAACCTGGATCCCTCGCTCCTGGAGCGGATGGCGATCCGCAAGGCCGGCAGGACCAGGCTGCAGGTGCCGGTGACCACCCTCGTCCCGGCTGCGTGCCTGGGCTCGGGCATCGGATCGAGCCATGTGGGCTCCGGGGACTACGACATCGTCACCAGCGATCCGGCCTCGGTGGACAAGTACGGCCTGGACAAGCTCCGATTCGGCGACTTCGTGGCCCTCCTGGACCACGACAACCGCTATGGGCGCGCCTACCGTCAGGGTGCCGTGTCCATCGGCATCGTGGTGCACAGCGACTGCCTCAAGGCGGGTCACGGCCCCGGAGTTACCACGCTCATGACGTGCAAGACGCCCCTCATCGAGCCCGTAATCGACCCGAAGGCGAACCTGGCCGATCTCCTGGGCATCGGGACGCCTTTCAGACCCTAGTTCAGCTCGGCGGACAGGATCCCCTTGCACCAGGGGCAGATGATGACATGGCCGCGGCGCGGCAGGGTGGAGACGAAATCGACCCTCGTCCGCAGCAGCCGCACCACGGCGACGGACCGGATCTCCTCCTGGCAGTGGTGGCACTTCAGCGCCATTTCCAGTGCATATTCGGCTTCTCCAACGGACGGGGTGTCGGCAATGGACATGGGGTCTCCGGGGCCTCTGGGGGATCTCATCGCTATTTAAGCGAGCTTCATGCCAGGTATCACTTCACAAATCGCCCCGGGATGGACCTCCCACAGGTCTCGCAGGCGGCCTCTCTGAGGCGGAGGCGCGAAATGCGGTAGCCTTCCCGGATGATCACGGCTTCGCCGCAACCGGGACAGAAGGTCGTCCCGCCCTCCTCGCTGCGGACGTTCCCTAGATAAACGAAACGAAGGCCGGCGTCCCGCGCCAGACGCCGGGCCTCCAGCAAGGTGGGCAGGGGCGTCGGTCCACGGTCCAGGAGCCGGTGATCGGGATGGAAAGCAGAGAAGTGCAGGGGGACATCGGGCCCCAGGTGTTCGGCGACCCACGCCGTGAGGGCGCTCAGTTCGTCGGTGGTGTCGTTGGCTCCGGGGATCAGGAGGTTCGTGATCTCGAGCCAGACCTGGGTCTCCCCCGCCAGGTATTCCAGGGTCTCCAGGACGGGCGCCAGGCGGGCTCCGCAGTAGTGGCGATAGAAGGCGTCCGTGAATCCCTTCAGGTCCACATTGGCGGCGTCCATGCCCTGGAAGAAGTCCCGCCGAGCCCTGTCGGAAATGTAACCGGCCGTGACCGCGATGGTTTTGAGGCCAGCTTCTCGGCAGGCCTGCGCGACCTCGAGGCAGTATTCGGCCGAGATGATGGGCTCGTTGTAGGTGAAGGCCACCCCGGAGCAGCGGTGAACCAGGGCCATCTTGACGATGTCCTCGGGGCTGGAGGGCTGCAATCGACCGTATTCCTCGGCCTGGGAGAGGTTCCAGTTCTGGCAGAAGAGGCAGCCCAGGTTGCAGCCCACGGTGCCGAAGGACAGCACCGCGGTTCCGGGCAGGAAGTGGTAGAGGGGCTTCTTCTCGACCGGGTCCAAGCACAGGCCGCTGGTGGCGCCGGTGACGGCGGAGCGGAGAACCTCGCCATCATTGATGCGGACCCCGCAGTAGCCTTCCTGCCCCTCCGCCAGGGCGCAGGTCCTGGGGCAAAGGTCGCAGACGACCCGCCCGCTCTCCTCCCGGTGCCACCAGCGGGCCTCGTGGAAGGTCATGGGCGAGCCTCCTTCAGCACGGCCACCAGATAGCCGACCCCGAAGGGGGCCTCGTACGAGAGGAACCGCTGCCCTGGCCGGTCCGGTCCGAGGGCGCCATCCGCGGTCTCCAGGGATTCCACCACGTCCTCGGCCGCGAGGTTCCGGAGCTCCGCCTCGATGCCTGAGAGGTCGCCCAGGCGGCCGTCCTGGACGCAGGAGACCACCTGCTCATCGAACAGGTGCGCCCTCGGGTGGAAGCCCGCCGGAGCGCCCTGCTTCAAGGCATGGCTCATGTCCCCGGAGGCCAACAGCGCCCAGGTGCGATCCAGGGAGTCCATGGCCGAAGTGATGGCCTCGCCGAAGCGCCGACTGTCCCCGGGCTCGCTGTCCCAGGGGAAGCCGAAGACGGCCACGCGACCCTGGAAGCCTGCCTGTCGGAGGAACCACAGGGGCACCAGGGCGCCATGGTCCAGGTTCTGGACGTTCGCCGGGGCCGCCGACAGCCCCGCACGCTCGACGTGCCGGGCGATGGTGGCGGCCGCCGCCGCATCCGCCTTGAAGGTGGCCTCGAAGCCATGGATGCCGAAGGTGTGGAAGTCGCCCCTCAGCGTCTCCCCGGTCACGAAGCCGTAGGCCTGCCGATGGCGGGGCGTGTGGGGCGAAACCACCACGACCGTCTCCACCTCCGAATCCAGGATGGCCTGGGCGGCCGTCTCCATGGCCGTGGTCGTCTCCGCGCAGTCGGGCGCCCGGCTGCCCCCGATGGGCGGGATCACGATGGGCGCGTGACACATCAGGACCGCAACGCGGGGGGCCATGGTTCCTCCCGAAGTGGACTCCCCCTGAGTATCCGCCCGGGGAGCCGGCGCGCAAGCCGACCGCTTCCCATGACCCCGGAGGCAGGCGAAGCTGGAGGACATGTCTGAACGGATGACCGTCCCGCCCCTTCCCCCTGTCTGGCCCTATGCGCCCAGGGGGGAATCCGGTGAGTTGCAGGAAGTTACCTCCAGCCTCCTGGGTTCCGGATGGGTAATCTGCGCCAAGGGGGGCCTGCTCCTGGAAGGAGAGGCGAGGCCCCTTCCAGAAGCGTTCGGGCGGGGAGGCATCCTGCAGCTGGGGACCATCGTCGTCCGCCCCTATCGACGCGGAGGCATGCTCCGGCACGTCAATGCGCGCATCTATGCCTCCCCGCGCCGGTTCCGCGATGAGTACGTGGTTCACCAGGCCCTTTGGACTGCGGGCTTCCCCACCGTCGAGCCGCTGGGTTATGGCTACCGCAGGCGGCTCTGGGGGGTGGAGGGGGTCTTCCTGACCCGGCTTGCGGAAGCCCGGCCCTGGCCATCCTGCTGGCACGAGAGTGCTCGCGTGCTGCCCCAGCTCCACCAGCTGCTGGACGCCCTGGCCGCGTGGGGGCTTCATGCGCCCGACCTCAATGCGACCAACGTGCTGATGGGCTCGGACGGTCGCGTCCTCGCCCTGGATTGGGACCGGGCGCGATGGATCTCCGGATCGGACTTGAAGGAACGGTACCGGCGGCGGCTGCTGCGCAGCCTCCAGAAGCTGCAGGCGCCGGATGCGGTAATCGCCTCCTTCACTTCGTGAGGTTCAGGGTGGCGCCATTCACCGCCAGCGCCGCGAGGGCGGAGAGCCCATAGGTCCATGGAGCGCCGAGCTTCGGTAGCGCTGCACCCACCACGATGAAGAAAGCCGCGAAGCCGAAGAGGCTGATGGCATGCCCGCGCAGGAAGTGACGTGTGGTGTGGGCCCCCTGCTGGCGGTGGGCGAAGACGGCGAGCACGGAACCGAAGATCGGGAAGGGCGTAAGGAGGCCGCTGAGCTGCGGGCCCAGGGCCGAGGCCGAGGTGGTCAGGGTGAAGACGAAGATGGTGGCCACCAGCATGCGGGCGGGGATATCCCAGCGGGGAACCGTTGCGACTGGCGGGGCGGAGGTTTCATTCGGGATCAAGCGGATCACCAGACCATTGATCGCCAAGGCGATGAGTACGGTCGGCCAGAGCCTCAGGGTGAAGTGGCCCCAGAGGCTGGTTGCAATGAGATAGGCACCGATGGCTGAAGCCAAGCTGAGCCCGGCTCCCGCCGACCGAGAGACAAACGTGTAGACGAGACAGAACGTGCTAATGCTCGCCAGACCGCCCAGGTTTCCTACGGCGGCCTGAGCGGCGAAGCCCGGGCCGTGTTGAAGCGCCAGGATGATGGAGACTGGTCCCGAGGTGAGCGGGAAGCCGGTGAACCAGCCGCTCACCGCAGGTCCCCAGCGCCGCCCCGCCAACGTGGCCAGGGCGATGAGGAGAGGTG
>Ga0129297_10000095_pt1 | contig 38696 bp, 34 predicted proteins | sample I18A1metaG_FD_94708 | JGI IMG/M metagenome (GOLD analysis project Ga0129297, IMG submission 94708) | Lake sediment bacterial and archeal communities from Gulf of Boni, Indonesia to study Microbial Dark Matter (Phase II) - ​I18A1 metaG | ecosystem: Environmental > Aquatic > Freshwater > Lake >... | reverse complement strand
TTTCAGCCCCCAGCCCCTAGTCCCTGTGTTTATAACCTGCTAAACTGCGTCCCACTTCAAATCAAGGATTCATGATATGCGTTATCTCAGTACGCGCGGCCAGGTTCGCGGCATCCCTTTCAAGCAGGCGGTGATGATGGGGCTGGCCGAGGACGGCGGTCTGCTTCTTCCCGAGTCGATCCCGCAACTGACCGCCGCCGACCTGGCAGAGTTTCCTGCGCTCCCCTATCCGGAACTGGCCTACCGGATCCTGGCGAAATTCATCGACGATATCCCGGCCGGGGACCTCAAGAGTCTGATCAACCGCTCCTACGCCAACTTCACCCATCCGCAGATCACCCCGGTGGTCAGACAGGGCGATGTTTATATCCTCGAACTGTTCCATGGCCCGACGCTGGCCTTCAAGGACGTTGCCCTGCAATTGCTCGGTAACCTGTTCGAGTACCTGCTCGCCGAGACGGGCGAACACATGAACATCCTCGGCGCCACCTCGGGTGACACCGGCAGCGCGGCGATTTATGGCGTGCGCGGCAAGCGCGGCATCAACATCTTCATCCTCCACCCTCACGGCAAGGTGTCAAAGGTGCAGGAGTTGCAGATGACCACGGTGACCGACCCGAACGTCTACAACCTGGCGATCCGCGGCACGTTCGACGACGGCCAGCGCATCGTCAAGGAGATCTTCGGCGATCTGGAGTTCAAGAAACGCTTTGCGCTCGGTGCGGTCAATTCGATCAACTGGGCGCGCGTGCTGGCCCAGGTGGTCTACTACGTCTACGCCTGGGGACAGGTCCAGACCGCAACCGGCTGCCAGGAAGTCACCTTCAGCGTCCCGACCGGCAACTTCGGCGACATCTTTGCCGGCTTCGTGGCCAAACGCATGGGCGTACCGATCCGTCGCCTGATCCTGGCCACCAACGCCAACAACATCCTGGCGCGCTTCGTCAACGCCGGCGATTATTCGATCGGCGAGGTCCACCCCACCCTGTCGCCGTCGATGGACATCCAGGTGGCGAGCAATTTCGAGCGCTATCTTTACTACCTGTACGGGGAAGATTCAGGGAAGATCTGCAGGGCCTTTGCCGAATTCGGCAAGACGGGGCGGCTTGAATTTTCAGCGAAAGAGCGCCGCGAGATCGGCAACACGTTTGCAGCCCACGATGTCGACGATGCGGCGATTCTCGAGGAGATCGGCAGCTTCCATGCCGCGACCGGCTACGTGCTCGATCCGCACACCGCCGTGGGGGTACGCGCCGCCCATGCCCTGCCGTGTGACGACGCGCCGGTCATCTGCCTGGCCACCGCCCATCCGGCCAAGTTCCCCGAAGCCGTCCACCGGGCGATCGGCCGCGATCCGCTGCGTCCGCCCAGCCTCGCCGGTCTCGAGGAGCGCCCGCGCCGCTGCGAAACCATCGAGGCGGCTACCGCCGCCATTCAAGCCTTCGTCGAGCAGCACGCCCTGTAGCTGACTACTCGTCGTCATCGTTGTCGCCGTAGCCGTATTTGGCGAGGCGATAGCGAATCGAGCGAAAGGTGATCCCCAGCAGTTCGGCCGCGGACTTGCGTACGCCGTTGGTTCGCGCCAGCGCCTTGAGCAGGATCTCCTTCTCGATTTCTCCCAGCCAGGCATCCAGATCCATGCCGGTCTCGGGGATATCGGTCAGTGGTGAAACGCCGCCGGCCACCCCGGTGAGGAGGTTCGGCGGCAGACAATCGAGAGTGATCTTCCCTTCATGGCCGAGGACGGTGGCGCGCTCGATGACATTCTCCAGTTCGCGCACATTGCCGGGCCAGTGATAATCGAGCAGGCGACGCATGGCATCATCGGCGACCTTCACCCCTTTCTGCCGGGTGAATTTCTCCCAGAACCAATCGATCAGGATGGGGATATCCTCACGGCGACTGCGCAACGGGGGGAGATCGATGCGGATCACGTTGAAGCGGTAGTAAAGGTCCTCGCGAAAACTGCCACTGGCCACCGCCTCTTCTAGCCGCCGGTTAGTGGCCGCAATCACCCGCGCATCGGTCTGAATGGCTTGCGTGCCGCCGACGCGGCGGAACTCGTTTTCCTGCAGAACCCGCAGCAGCTTGACCTGCATCATCGGCGGCAGTTCCCCGACCTCATCGAGAAAGATGGTGCCACCGGCCGCAGTCTCGAAGAGCCCCTCCTTCTGCTTGATCGCCCCGGTAAATGACCCTTTCTCGTGACCGAACAGTTCGCTTTCCAGCAGATTTTCCGGAATCGCTCCGCAGTTGATCGGGACAAATGCCCGGTCGCGTCGTTCGCTCTGGTCGTGGATGGCCCGCGCCACCAACTCCTTGCCGGTACCGCTCTCCCCGGTGATCAGCACCTTGACCGGACTAGCGGCCACCTTGTGGATCAGGGCGATGACGTCCTGCATCGCCTTGGACTTGCCGACCAGCCCCGCCACAGTGCCGATCCTGTTAATGACTTTTTTCAGGGCGAGGTTTTCCTGGCGCAGTTCGCGGCGTTCCAGGGCATTCTTGACGACCAGCCGGATCTCCTCGTTCTGGAACGGCTTGGTGATGTAATCGTAGGCACCCTGCTTCATCGCCTCGACCGCCTGCTCGGTGGTCGAGAAAGCGGTGATCATCAGCACCACGGTTTCCGGCGCCCGCGCCTTGATCTGGCGCAACAACTCCATGCCACCCATGCGCGGCATATTGACGTCCGTGATGACCAGATCATAGGCGTGATCGCGCAGGTGAACCTCGGCCTGAGCCCCGTCGACCGCGGTATCCACCTGATAGCCTTCACGATGGAGCATGATGCTCAGAAACTCGCGCAGACTCTCTTCATCGTCGACGATCAGGATCCGTGGCTTGTGCATTTGGGGGGACATGGGGATCAGGACTCCGGGTTCGGGGTTCGGGGTTCGGAAATAAGTCTGATGACGGTGACGGGGTAACCGGTCAACCGGTTTTCCAGCATTCCTCCGGAAGGTGAATGATGAACCGGGCACCGCCGACACCGCCGGGCTCGACATACAAACGTCCGTGGTGAGCCTCCACATTGGCAAAGGCATTAGCCAGCCCAAGCCCGGTCCCCCGCTCCTTGGTGGTAAAAAACGGCTCGAAAATTCGCTCCTTGACGGTCTCCTCGATGCCGGGTCCGGAATCTTCCACGTAGAGTTCTCCCTGCCTCAGGTTGCAGCCGATACGCAGCGTGCCATGGCCCTGCATCGCCTGCACCGCGTTGAGCAGGAGGTCCCACAGCACCTGGCGAAGCTTCTGCCGGTCGGCGTAAAGCGGTATCGGGCCCCGGTAGCCCGTTTCGATGTGCACGCCGCCGGCCTGGACATCGCAGCGCAGCAGCGCGACCAGTTCGTCGAGCAGTACAGCCAGATCGAAGTGTTCCGGCTGGAGCGGTGCCGGCCGGGCAAAAGCGAGGAAGTCACTCAGCAACAGGTTGAGGCGCTCGACTTCCTTGAGAACGATCCCCATCAAGCGGCGGTTCTCCTCGCTGAAGCCGGAGTCCTCGCGCAACAGCTGCACCGAGCCGCTGATCGAAGCCAGGGGATTTCTGATTTCGTGAGCCAGACCGGAGGCGAGTCGCCCGACGGCAGCCAGGCGATCGGACCGCTTGAGTTGCTCCTCGAGCACCTTCACTTCGGTCAAGTCCTGAAAAACGACCAGATTGCCGAGTTGATCCCCGGCATGGTCGCGAATCTGGCTGGTCGAGTAGCCGAGGATCAGTTCGCGCCCGTCGCGAACCCTGAATCTGAGTTCGCCACGCCGGATCGGCCACAGATCTTCTGCGGCCACCGGGAAACACTTGTCCACCGGCCGGTTGTAGACTTCCTCCAGGGTATAACCGGTAATGCGCATGGCCGCCTGGTTGAACGAGCGAATCAGCCCGGCAGGGCTGACAACCATAAGCCCGCTGTTCATGTTGGCCAGAATCGCCTGGTTCAGACGTTCCAGCTCATCATAATCGATCTCCCGCTGTTCCCGCTCCGCCTCGCTGCGGCGCAGACGATCGGCCAGATAACCGCTGAGCAGGGCACTGAGGAAAAAGGCGCTGGCATGCGTAATGATGGCATACAGGAAGTCCGGGGCGTGGACATTCGCAGGAAACGGCTGGGCGCCGAACATCGGCAGATAGCGGTAGTGCTGCAGGTCAAGCAGCCCGCCATGCAGAATGGTTGCCGCCGACGCCACGACCAGCAGCTGGCCAAGAGGGAGGAAGAGACTGCCGGCAATAATGACCAGGACATAAAGAAACGAGTAGATGCTTTCTATTCCGCCGGTCAGATAAATGACGGCCGTGACGAAGAGCAGATCCCACGAAAGCTGGGCATGTACGGCGAGCAGCCATTTGTTGACGCTGCGCAGCAGCCACAGGGAAATGACCGTCTGCAGGACGCAGACCATGATGAGGCCGCTGATCCAGGGGACAAGCCGCGGGAAGATCTCCTGACGACCACTCAGGTAGAGAATTGCTCCGCCCAGGAAAAAGATGACGACTGCCAGCCGGGCACCGAGGTACCAGGTCAGCAGTCGTCGGCCTTGCGTGTTGCTGGAGGGTTGAGAGGCGGCGTTCGTCATGAACGGCGCTAGCCGCCCACCGCCCCGGCCAGCTTGAAGATCGGCAGGTACATGGCGACAACCAGGCCGCCGACGGTCGTGCCGAGGAACAGCATCAAGAGCGGCTCCATCATGGCGGTCAGATTGCCGACCGCATCATCGACCTCGTCGTCATAGAAATCGGCGATTTTGTTGAGCATGGTGTCGATGGCACCGGACTGCTCGCCGACGGCGATCATCTGGCAGACCATCGACGGAAAGACTCCGGACTGTTCCATCGGTTCGGCGATGGTCTTCCCTTCGCTGATGCTCTGCCGAACCCTGTAGATGGCGTTCTCGACGATTTTGTTGCCGGCGGTCTTGGCCACGATCTCCAGGCCGTCGAGAATCGGCACCCCCGAGGAGATCATGGTGCCGAGGGTGCGGCTGAATTTGGCCACGGCGACCTTGCGGATCAGCGGCCCCATGATCGGCAGGCGCAGAAAGAGGGCATCCATCTGCAGACGTCCCGCCGGAGTCTTGTAGTAACGCTTGTAGGCCGCCGAGAAGATGAAAAAGGCACCGATGAAGACCAGAATATATTTCTGGATCAGGTTACTGAGGCCGATGACAAACTGGGTCGGTCCCGGCAATTCGCCGCCGAAATCCTTGAACATCTTCTCAAACGACGGGATGACGAAGATCAGAATGACGGCGATAACGATGACGGCGATGCCGATGATCGTCGTCGGGTAGGTCATGGCGCTCTTGACCTTCTTCTTGAGCTTCAGCGCCTTTTCGATATAGACCGCCAGGCGGTTGAGGATGGTGTCGAGGATGCCGCCGATCTCGCCGGCGGCGACCAGGTTGACATAGAGTTCGTCGAAGGCCTTGGGGTGCTTCTTGAGGGCATCGGCGAAGGTCGAACCGGACTCGACATCTTCCTTGACCTGCAGCAGCATGCGCTTGAAGGTCTTGTTCTCCTGCTGCTTGCTGAGGATATCGAGACATTGCACCAGCGGCAGACCGGCATCGATCATGGTCGCGAACTGGCGGGTGAAGACCACCAGGTCCTTGGTGGTGACCTTCGGCTCGAACCCGGGGATTTTGAGATCGATGTCCAGCCCCTTGCCACGCTCCTTGACACTGCCGGGCTGAATCCCCTGGCGCCGCAACTGAGCCATGACGACGTCGGCGCTGGGCGCCTCCATCTCCCCTTTCAGCTTCTGACCGGTTCTGGTAACACCGTCCCAGGCGAATTTAGCCATAAGTGACCTCGCTGGTTGCGTCGGGGCGCACGGCATGCGCCCGAGAAAAATGCATTGAAAGCCGGGCGCACAGCATGGCGCCCCCGCAAAAAATCCTTACCGCTTCTGCCCGCCGGTCATGATGCCGCGGCGCAGCGCCGCCTGGGGGTTGGCGATCATCTCCTTGAGCTCCTCGACATCGGGCGAGCGGGCAATGGCATCATCAAGCGAGATGATCTGCTTGTGCAGCAGGGAGAACAGGCACTGGTTCATGGTCTGCATGCCGTATTTTTCCTGCCCCATCTGCATCTGCGAATAGAGCTGATGAATCTTGTCATCACGGATCAAGGCGCGGATGGCGGTGTTCGGAACCATGACCTCCAGCGCCAGAATACGACCTTTGCCGTCCTTCCTGCGGAGCAGCGTCTGTGACAATACCCCTTCCAGCACGAACGCCAACTGGGTGCGAACCTGCTGCTGCTGATGGGTAGGGAAGACGTCGACGATACGGTTGATGGTCTGCACCGCCGAATTGGTGTGCAGGGTGGCAAAACAGAGGTGGCCGGTTTCGGCAATGGTCAGGGCCGCCTCGATCGTCTCCAGGTCGCGCAACTCGCCGAGCAGCACGATGTCCGGATCCTGGCGCAGGATGTACTTGAGCGCGTTCTTGAAGGAGAAGGTATCGGCCCCGACCTCGCGCTGGTTGACGACACAACTCTTGTGGGGGTGGAGGTATTCGATCGGGTCTTCGACGGTAATGATGTGCTCGTGACGCTCGGTATTGATGGCGTCGATGATCGAAGCCAGGGTAGTCGATTTACCGGACCCGGTCGGCCCGGTCACCAGCACCAGGCCGTTGGACTTGCGCGAGATTTCCTTGACCACCGGTGGCAGCCCCAGTTCTTCAAAGGAGAGGAACTTGTAGGGGATCAGACGGAAGACGCCGCCGAGAGCGCCGCGCTGCATGAAGATGTTGCCGCGAAAACGGGCCAGGTTTTTCACGCCGAAGGAGAAGTCCAGTTCGTTGTTCTCCTCGAACTTGCGCTTCTGGGCCTCGGTGAGGATGCTGTAGCAGATCTGCTTGGTATCGGCCGGCATCAGCACGCGGCTGCCGGGAACCGCCAGCGGGGTCATGTGACCATTGACGCGGATCATCGGGACCGTGCCGGTGGTGATATGCAGGTCCGAGGCCCCGGCCTGCACCATGGTATGCAGCATCTGCTGGATGGAAAAACCTGACTGGGCAGCCTGCTTCTCTTCGGTCATGGTGAGCTCCCTATCAGTCGTCAGCGATGGTACAACGCATCACTTCCTCGAGAGAAGTCACTCCCTCGAGCATCTTGGTCAGAGCGGCCTGGCGCATGGTCTTGACGCCGAGGCGCATCGACTCGCGCTTGATTTCGGCGGTATTGGCCCCGGAGAGGATCATCTCCCGCAACTCCTCGAACATCGGCATGACCTGGTAAAAGCCGACACGCCCCTTGTACCCGGAGCCGTTGCAGACCGCGCACCCCTGCCCCTTGTAGATGACCGCCCCCTCCAGTTCCTCTTCCCTGAGCCCGGCCTGAATGAGCACATCCCTGGGGATATCCTCCGGGGCCTTGCACTCGGGGCAGACGCGGCGGCCAAGACGCTGGGCGGTGATGAGGTTGACCGCCGAAGCAACCAGGAACGGCTCGATCCCCATGTTGAGCAGGCGGTTGACGGTGGCCGGGGCATCGTTGGTATGCAGCGTGGAGAGGACCAGGTGGCCGGTCAGCGCCGCCTTGACGCCGATCTCGGCGGTTTCGAAGTCACGGATCTCGCCGATCATGATGATATCCGGATCCTGGCGCAGGAAAGCGCGCAGGGCCGAGGCGAAGTTGAGACCAACCGCTTCGTTCATCTGCACCTGGTTGATCCCGGCGAAGTTGAATTCGACCGGGTCCTCGGCGGTGGAGATGTTCTCGGTCACCTTGTTGAGCTCGGCCAGCGCCGAATAGAGCGAAACGGTCTTCCCCGAACCGGTCGGCCCGGTGACCAGGACCATGCCGAACGGCTTGTGAATCTGCTCCTTGAACCACTTGAGGGCGGTCGGCTCGTAACCGAGCTTGGTCATGTCGAGCTGCAGATTGGACTTGTCGAGGAGCCGCAGAACCACCTTTTCGCCGAACAGCGTCGGCAGGCAGTTGACCCGGTAGTCCATGTCCTGGCCGCCGGGGAGCTTGATCTTGATGCGGCCGTCCTGAGGGAGACGCCGTTCGGAGATGTCCATCTCCGACATGATCTTGATGCGCGAGGTGATGGCGTTCTTCAGCTTCATCGGCGGCTTCATGACTTCCTGCAGCACGCCGTCGATGCGGTAGCGGACGCGGAACGACTTTTCGTAGGGTTCGATATGGATGTCCGAGGCGCGCTTTTTAATGGCGTCGGTCAGAATCAGGTTGACCAGCTTGACGACCGGGGCATCCTCGGTAGCCCTTTCCAGGGAACCGAGATCGATCTGCTCGTCCTCGTCGACCACCTCGAGATCGATATCGTCGAGGTTCCCCATGACGTCGTCGAAACTCGCGCTCTGATCGTAGTACTTGTCGATGGCCGCCTTGATGCTGTTCTCGGACGCCACCACGATCTCGACGTTGTAGCCGGTCATGAACTTGATGTCGTCGATGGCGAAGATATTGGACGGATCGGCCATGGCGACGATCAGCGTCGCGCCGGCCCGGTTGACCGGCACCAGCTGGTACTTGCTGGCGACTTCGTTGGAGATCAGCTTGATGACGTTGGGATCGATTTCGAATTCGTTGAGGTTGATCGAGGGGACCCCGTACTGGCGGGACAGGAAGGCGGCCAGATCCTCTTCCTTGATGAAGCCGAGCTTGACCAGGCTGGCGCCAAGGCGCCCGCCGGTGGCCTTCTGCTCATCGAGAGCCTTGGCCAGTTGTTTCTCGTCGATCAGTTTATTGCGAACCAGGAGTTCGCCGAGACGATTATTGGACATACCGGAATCGTTCTTCCCCCTCAGCAAAAATAAACCGTTAAAGTGTAGCCTTTCATCTCAAGGCCTGTCAAGAAAAGCCGCGGCGCAATTAATCCGCTAACCATCCGGAATTACGAAACACAACTGGTTTCTCCGCAGAGCCTCGGCCTCACATGGCCAGCGCCGCACGCATCACCCCTGGCGGCGGATCGATGCCGAACCAGAGCGAGAACGCCGCCGCACCCTGCCCGGCCAGCATCCCCCGTCCGTCTGCGGCCGCAAAGCCGGCTCTTTGCGCCGCTTCGATCAGCGGCGTTGCCTGCCGTCCATAAACCATGTCGTAAACACTGCCGCTGCCACGCACCAGACGGGTGAGCGGCAGATCACAGGGTTCACCGTGCAGTCCCAGTGCGCTGGTATTGACCAGCAGATCGACCTGCTGCGGCAGGGCTTCGGCCAGAGCCGAGCCGTGCAGCGGAAGGCTGACCAATTCGACCTGGGGAAGGTGGGGGGCCAGCTCCTGCAAGAGCCGGTCAGCGCGCGACGCCGTACGGTTGGCCACTCCCATCCAGGAGGCGCCGGCCCCGGCCAGCGCCACCAGCGCCGCCCGTGCCGCCCCGCCGGCCCCGACAACCAGGACACTCTTCCCCCGGACGCTCAAGCTGAGCTCTTCACTAAGTGCACGAACAAGGCCAATCCCGTCAGTATTATAACCGACCAGGCGGCCGTCACGGTTGACGAGGGTATTGACGGCTCCGATCAAGGCCGCCGTCGGGTCGAGTTCATCGATCAGGGCGCAGACCGCCTCTTTATGCGGGATGGTCAGGTTGACACCGACCATCCCCAGGACACGGATGGCCTGCACCGCCGCAGCCAGCTGTGACGGCAGGACATGAAACGGCACATAGACCGCATCGATCCCCGCGGCCGCCAGGGCGGCGTTTTGCATGCGCGGCGAAAGCGAATGCGCAACCGGGTCGCCAAAAATGCCGACAATGCGCGTGGTTCCGGTGATGGGCATGATTTGAATCCTGTTGAGTTGTTGAGCTGTTGAGCTGTTGAGGGGAGATTTACCGACTCGACGACTCAACCACTCTACGATTTTGCCCGATTCCGCAATCGAACATCTCCTTATACACCAGCACCCTGGCAGCGGCCAGAATCTCGCGGGCGCGGACAATGTCGGCACGAATCGCCGTCTGCAGGGCTGCCACCGAGGGGAAGCGCTGTTCGTCGCGCAGGCGCTCGATGAAATACAGCCGCAGATGACGGCCGTACAGATCCCCGGAAAAATCGAGCAGGTGGATTTCCAGGGTCGGCGCGGCCCCGGCAAAGGTCGGCCTCAACCCAAGGTTGACCACGGCATCGTACATGCGCCGCCCGAGGCGAACCTTCACCGCATAGACGCCGGCGGCAGGGAGCAGTTCCTTGCGCGTCAGCAAATTGGCGGTCGGAAAACCGAGCTGCCGGCCCCGCCCGTCCCCGGGCACCACCGTACCATCCAGGGTGAAGTGGCGGCCGAGGACGCCGACAACGCCGCGAACATCGCCGCGCAGCAGGGTCTGGCGGATACGGGTCGAGCTGTAGATCTCCGTGCCGAAGCGCAGAGGCTCGAGGACTTCGAGCGTGAACCCGTGTTTTCGGGCGGCTGCGGCCAGAAAGGCCGAATCCCCCTGGCGGTTGCGACCGAAGGCATAATCATAGCCGATGACCAGGTGGCGCACGCCCAACCGCTCCAGCAGAATCCGCTCGACGAAATCGGTGGCCGTGAACGCCGCCAGCCTGCGGGTAAAGGGGAGGATGACCAGCAGGTCGATGCATGAGGCCCGCAGCAGGCGGACCTTCTCCACCGGCGTATTGATGCGCGGCGGCGCCTTCTCCGGAGCCAGGAGGCGCAGCGGGTGCGGTTCGAAGGTGATGACCGTGGCGCAGGCGCCGCAACTGCGGGCCGTCCCGACCACGCGGCGGAAGATCTCGCGGTGCCCGAGGTGGACACCGTCGAAGTTGCCGATGGTCACCACGGAGCCCCCGGGCGGCGGGGTCAACTGCGAAAGTCGGCGGGCAATTTTCACCGGTGCCTCCGACGGGACGGTCCTTTTCTGCGGGGAGACGTGGGGAAGGAGCCCGCTGATTTTCGCTTGTTGGCGGGGCCTGGCCGGCGAGATGGCGGCGGCTCCTGCTCTCCATGCAGCCGGAAATCGATCTCGCGGCGCTCGACATCGACCTTGTGCACCCGCACCTTGACCGGGTCGCCGATGGTGAAGCGTCGACGCCGGCTCATGCCGGTGAGGGTATGGGTCGCCTCGTCGAACTGGTAGTAATCGTCGGCCAGGGACGTGATGTGGACCAAACCCTCGACAAAGATTTCCGTGAGTTCGACGAAGAAGCCGAAGGGCTGTACCGAGACGACAAAGCCATCGTACTCCTCACCGACCCGTTCCTGCATATACTGACATTTCTTGAGGTTGACGAGATCGCGTTCGGCCTCCATGGCCCGCCGCTCGCAATGTGATGAGCGCTCGGCGATTTCGTCAAGGGGAGCCGGCATGCGGCCGTCATCGCAGCGCAGCCCCAACTGGCGCCGCAGCAAACGGTGGACGATCAGATCGGGATAGCGACGGATCGGCGAGGTGAAATGGCAGTAGCACGCTGCGGCCAATCCGAAGTGGCCGCGGTTGTCGGTACTGTAGCGGGCCTGCGGAAGGCTGCGCAGCAGCACGTGATTGATCAGCTTCTCCTCGGGAGTGCCGGCAACCCGTGCGAGCAGTTCCTGGAGCAGCTTCGGCTTGATCCCCTCGGGCGGAATCGCCAGCCCCTGGTTGAAATGCGCCAGGAACTCCTGGAAGAGATAAAGCTTATCTTCCGATGGAGGCTCGTGAATGCGATAGATCGGCGGCGTCCGCTGCTGCTCGAGATGCTCGGCCACCGCCTCGTTGGCGGCAAGCATGAATTCCTCGATCAGGCGGTGGGCAAGGTTGCGCTCGGCACGCACGATCTGCTCCGGTCGCCCGCGCAGGCCGATGATGATCTCCGCTTCAGGCAGATCGAAATCGAGACTGCCGCGCTCGAAGCGGCGGGCGATGCGCAGTTCGGCCAGTTCACGCATGACCAGCAAAGTATCGATCAGCTGCGAGTGGTCGGCGCAAACCTCCGGGGAGCGATCGACGATGACGGCGGCCACCTCGGTATAGGTCAGCCGCGCCCGGCTGTGGATGACGCCGGCACAAAAACGCGAGGACTGACGCCGTCCCTCCCGGTCGAAGTCCAGTTCGGCGACCATCACCAGGCGGTCCACCTGCGGATTGAGGGAGCAGATGCCGTTGCTTAGGGCTTCCGGCAACATCGGCAGACAATTGCCGGGAAAATAGACGCTGGTGCCGCGCTTGAGCGCCTCGCGGTCGATAGCACCGCCGGCCGTCACATAGTGGGCGACATCGGCGATCGCCACCCACAAGCGGTAGCCACTCGCCGGCAAGCGTTCGATGGCGACGGCATCATCGAAGTCTTTTGCCGTCTCCCCGTCGATGGTGACAAACGGCAGGTGGCGAAGGTCTTCGCGGCCGGCCCGTTCGAGCGCAGCGACTTCGCGCGGAATGGCCGCGGCAGCAGCGAGCACTTCGGGCGGGAAGGCATAAGGCAAACCGAAACGCTCGGCGGTGACGCGAATCTCCACGGCCGGATCGTCGGCAGCGCCAAACACTTCGATGACGCGGGCGGTGGGGACCTGCTCGCGTCCCGGATAGGTTTCTATCTGCGCCAGCACGACTTCACCGTCGCACGCGCCCCCGCCCCCGTCGCGCGGGACGACAAAACTTTCGCCAAGGTGCGGATCGAGAGGGATCACCCGGGCCAGGCCGTGATCTTCAATGAAACGGCCGATCAGGGTGGTGTGGGCGCGCTCCAGAACCCGTACCACGTGCCCTTCAGCTTTCCCGCGCGGGCTGCGCTCGAGGCTGACCAGGACCCGGTCGCCGTGCATGGCCGGGCGGACAAACCGTGCCGGGACGAAAACATCCTCGGCGCCGGCCGGCTCTTCGGGGGTGACAAAAGCGTAGCCGTCACGATGCAGGGAAAGGACGCCGCTGATCATGGCAACGGAGGTGCCGGCACGCTTATGCAGGAGGAAGCCTCCCCCCTTGCCACGGGCCAGAAGGCCGTCACGTTCCAGTTGTTTGAGTTCGCGGGAGAGGTTTTTGCGGGCGCCGGCATCCAGATTGAAAGCGGCCTGGAGTTCGCGCAGGGAAAGCGGTTTGCCGCCGCGGCGCTTGAGCAGATCGAGGATTTGCTGTGTGGTCACCATCGGGCAAAACCGGCAGCGCCCCCGGGATACGGGGGCGCCGGGCTATCAGGCTGCAGGCGGAGCAGGGGTCGGAGAAATGCCGCGCCCCCACAAGTGCTGGCCGAACTTGCGGTAACCCTGAACGTTGTAGAGACGCATGTCGAGCTTGGGGTCGAGAACCACCACTTCCCCGTTGAGAAGCGGCTGCAGATGCTTGGCCAGGACCGCCCCGCCACCGCCGGTGATGACGATGGCGTCAAGATCCCAGTCATCGGCCCAGAGGCGGTCAACCTCGTTGGCCACGGCGGTCGCCAACTGCCCGAAGACCTGCTCGGTCATCCCCTTGAGGTCGTAGACCTTGCCGCGGATCTTGATGTTGCCTCGATCGATCGCTTCGTAAAGGCGGTAGAGCTCGATGTTGACGCCGCTCTCTTCCCGCAGTTTGGTGGCAATGACATTGAAGGCGCGGGCGATGCCGGAATCGGTGGTGCGGCTGCCGCGTTCGGAATAGCGCATCTTGTCGGAAATGGTGTAATCGGCAGTGCGGAAACCGACGTCGATGATGCCGATCTTCTCGCGCACCAGGCGCTTGTCGGCCATCTCGCCGAGATCGTTGAGCATCAGGTTGAAGAGAGAACCGAACGGCTGCGGGATGACCCGCACCTTGCTGATGCTGAGCGATTTTTCCTCGCGCTTGCCGGAGGCGTCGGTGAGCACCACCTTGTGTTCGCCGACTAAAAGCTTGGCCAGTTCGTCCTTGTGCTTCTGATAGGAACCGATCGGCAGGCCGGTAACCAGGTTGATCGGCACAAACCCCTTGACCAGGCGCGCACTGGCGGCCAGGGCCAGCACCTTGGCAAACTTGCCGATGAACTGGGCCTGGTCGAGCGTGAAGAAGCGCACGTTGCTCTGGCGCTCGGCGAGCTCGCCGACGAAATACGACTTGCCGTCGATTTCGACCTGCAGGAAGCCTTCATCCTGTCCGCCGGCAGGGAGCATCTGCTCCCGGAACTGGATGTCGGTCGATTCACCGAGAACCGACTTGAAGATCAGGTCCTGGGTGCCGGTGGTTGCCTTGGTAAAGCCGAAGCCGATGTCGATGCCAAGGATTTCCAAGTGACGCCTCCTGACAATGCAAATTGAATGGCCAAACCACTGATACTATAGGGAATGCCCTGCCAGGATGCAAGGAGGAAAGCCTGGCGGTCACTTCTCCTTGCGCACGAAAATCTCTCCGGCCAGTTCTTCGTCAACTGCAAATTCCGACTGCCCGACCTTGAAGATATAGGAGGGGTAGGTACGCAGCAGCGTCACTGAAGTCCCGGGGAGCACCCCCATGCTCATCAGCTTCTGCATCTTGCGCACATCGCCGGCAGCCAGGTAGGCGATTTCCCCCGGTTCGCCGGGCTTGAGCTCGGTGAGGGCCACCACCCCGACCGTCCCTTCGGCCCTGGCCTGCTCGCAGCAGACCCCCGGCGGAATCGGCTTGCCGTGGGGACAGGTGGTCGGGTGATTGAGCAGGGTACAGATTTTGGTATCGACCCCATGATGGAGCAGGTGCTCGAACTCGCAGGCACGCTCGTCACCACTCGCCCCCTGGATATCAAGAATATCCATCATCAGGCGCTCGGCAAGCCGGTGGCGGCGCACGGTCATGCGCGCCTCGTCACGGCCCTCGCGGCGCAGGCGAATACGACCGCCGTCCATCTCGATATAGGCCAGCCGCAGCAATTCGGCCAAGCCTTCATCATCCGCGGCAACCCTTAGGGACGCCGGGAGAACCGAACTCTCCCCCCCCTCTTCGGTCGCCACCCACAGCCCTTCGAGAATTTCCTCGGCCTTGGCAGACAGTTTCATTGAGCAGACTCCTTCTCCCCCTTGGCGGGGGTCGATCTCAGCAGTTTATCTAATAATTCGTTATTGAGCTGATTTTCCTCGCCGCAATAGGGGCAGTGAATCTTGCGGCACCCGCCCCGGCAGGCGCCGCACCCCTGCTCGCGCAGCATGGCCGGCGTCAGTTCATGCTGGCAGAAGCGGCATCTCACAGGGGGAGCCCCGTCACCAGCAAGAGCCGGTTAAGCCCGCAGCCGGTTGCAAAAGCCAGGGCCGTTACCAGGCCGAAGATCAGGAGCGCCACCTTCCAGCCACGCTCCTTCTTCATCACCAGAAACTGCGCCACGCAAGGGACAAACAACGTCAAGGTCACCGCCGCCACGGTCAGTTGCACCGGGTTGAGCAGCCCGTTGCTCTGCAGGTCGTAAAGCCCGGCCGCGCCGAAATCACGGCGGAAAAACCCGAGGATGAAGGCGGCGGCGGTCTCCGCCGGCAGGCCGAGCAGTCCCATGACCGGCCGCATGAGATCAACCAATCCGTCGAGGACCCCGCTGAGCTTGCCGGCCCACAGCAGGACCGAGGCAATCATGAACAGCGGGAAGATCTCGAGAAAATACCACTGCATGCGGGTCAACGTCTTGATCAGGACGTTGCGCGGCTGCGGCAGGCGCAGCGGCGGAATTTCCATATAAAACATCGGCCGCTCGCCGGGGAGCAGACGCGCTGCCAGCAAACCGACCAGCAGGAAAATCAGCGTCAGGGTGACGAACCAGACCAGCAGCGTCCCTGGTTGTTCGGACAGAAGCGCGAGGATCACCCCCATCTGCGCACTGCACGGAATGGCCAGGGCCAGCAGCAACGTGGCCAGGATGCGCTCGCGGGTCGTTTCCAGGGTGCGGGTGACCACGGTGGCCATGGTGTCGCAGCCGAAACCGAGAACGATCGGGATCACGGCACGTCCGTTGAGGCCGATGCGTTTGAAAACCCGGTCGACCAGCATGGCCAGGCGCGGGAAGTAGCCGCTGTCCTCGATCATGGCAAAAGCGATGAAGAAGGTACCGACGATCGGCAGGATGATGGCGACCGCGTAACGCACGCCCAGAGTGAACAGCCCGTACTCGCCGACCACCAGTTCGCGCAGCCAGTACCAGGGGACGTTCGCTTCGAACCAGGCAATGGCCCACGGGTTAAGGCGTTCCTCGAAGAGCGTCCCCTCGAAAAAGTCGACGACGGTTCCGGCGCCGAAGCCGCCGACGAACTGGTAAAGCCCGAAGTAGAGAACCAGCAGCAGCAGAGGCACACCGGTCCAGGGATTCATGGTCAGCGCCGAAAGCCGCTCGGCCAAAGGCGGGCGCCCCGTGGTGCTCTGAGCGACAACGCCCTCGAGCAGGCGTTTGCAGATGCGCTTGCGCTCGAGGCTGATGCGCAGATGCAAGTCGATGCGCCGAGCGAAGACCACTTCATTGACGGCGGCCTCCACATCAGCAGACCGTGGGCCCTCAACGATGCGCACCCGTTCAAGTAACTCATCGTCACGCTGCAAAAGCAGCAGGGCGAGGCTGCGGGAGTGCAGGCGGTAGTCGCCGGCGAGCAGACCGGCAATGCGCTGCAAATCCTGTTCGAGATCAATCGCGTAGTTAAAAGTGGCCCGGCGCGGCTCATACTCGGTGATGGCCAGGCGCAATTCGCCGACTCCGCGCTTGCGGCCGATCGCCGCGCCGACCACCGGGATCTGCAGCTTTTCGGCGAGCAGCGCGGTGTCGATACGCATGCCGATCCGCTCGGCCTCATCGATGATATTCACCAGCAGCATCACCGGCAGCCCGGCCTCGACCAACTGGATGGTCATCGGCAGCATCCGTTCCAGGTTGCGGGCATCGACCACGTGGATCACCACGTGTGGATCCTCCTCGAAGAGGATGCGCCGCCCGACCCGTTCTTCCTCGGTGATCGGCAGCAGCGAATACATACCGGGCGTATCCAGCACCTGGTAACTTTCGCCGCCCAGATGGCAGTGGCCGCGCGACACCTCGACCGAGGTTCCCGGATAGTTGGAGACGGTGGTATACGCGCCGGTCAGGTTGTTGAAGACGACGCTCTTGCCGACATTGGGGCAGCCGACCAGAACGATCTTCTTCTCACTGCCGTTATGATTGTGTGTGCTGGTCACCATGACAACTTTCTTTGTTATTGACAGTCAATTTCATTTAAAACGGGACAGTGGCGGCTCGCAGTCGTAAAGGTCTCACCGCTTTCCCTTCTCTGCCGAAAACCGCTGTTCTTCTGATTGCCCTGTAGGGGGCAACTTCAGGGCGCCCCGGCGACGCACGCCCGGCAGCGGCCATACAGCTCCAGGCGATGGCGCTCGATACGGAAGCCATGCTGGCTGGCGACCGCATCCTGCAACGCCTCGATTTGAGGATTTTCGAATTCGACGATGGCGCCGCAGAGCGTGCAGATCAGGTGATCATGATGTTCCTCGCCTGCGCTCGATTCATAACGGGTCTGACCATCGCCGAAATGCCGGGGCTCGGCGATGCCGCATTCGGCGAATAGTTTCAGGGTGCGGTGTACGGTCGCGTAACCGATGCGCGGATGCTGCTCGCGCAGGCGCAAATAAAGATCCTCGGTGGAGAGATGGGCCCCGGCGCGCAGAAATTCTTCGAGAATGATTTCACGCTGACGCGTGGATTTGAGCCCGCGGGTCCCAAGGTAGGCGAGAAAATCGTCCTTGACTCTGTGCATCGACAGACCACCTCCCATTGAAATCGAATATCAATTTAAAGGAAGCGTCGACACAGGTCAAGCGGCAAATGTCACGTCCGGCATTTTTTCAGAGCGGACGGAAGCGACTTATCCGGTCACCGGCAACCACTGGTAGAGGCGCATGGTCAGCCAGCCGAGCTTGCCGGAGAGGAGCAGGGCTCCGACCAGCATGAGCAGAACGCCGGTGACGATCTCGGTGAGACGGATGTGCTTGCGGAAATGCTTGAAGAAATCGAGGAACTGGTGAAACAGCAGGCCGGAGATCAGGAAGGGGATGCCAAGGCCGGCCGAATAGACGGAAAGCAGCCAGATACCGCGCCCTGCCTGCCCGGAAGTGGCGGCGATCATCAAAATCGAGGCGAGGATCGGCCCGATGCACGGCGTCCAGCCGGCAGCGAAGGCCAGCCCGACCACGAAGGTGCCGACAAAGCCGCCCGGCTTGCTGTGCAGGTGCACGCGCCGCTCGCCGAGCAGCATCTCGATCGGGACGATCCCGGTCAAATGCAGGCCGAAGAGGATGATCAGCACCCCCCCTGCCCGTTCGACCCACACCAGCCCGCTGCGCAGCGTCTCCTGGAAGCCGCCGGAAGCCAGTCCGACAATCCCGCCCAGGGAGATGAACACCACCGAGAAACCAAGGATGAAGGTCAGCGAATGGGCGGCGACCAGCAGGCGAATCCGGGCCCCCGGGTGGGCCACCTGCAGCTGGCCGAAGGACAGCCCGGTGATATAGGTCAGATACGAGGGGATCAGCGGCAGCACGCACGGCGAGAAAAACGACAGGATCCCGGCGGTGAAGGCGATCCAGATGCTGACGTCGGTACCGCCGGAGGGCATGGCTTCTACCTCAGGAGCAGATCGCGAAAGTAGGCGACCGTGCGCGGCTCGGCCCAGTCGATGGCGCCGATGACCTTGTCGTCGATCACGCCGTCCTTGCGGATGATGAACGACTCCGGGAACTTGTAGACCCCGTAGCGCTTCTGCACCACCTCCTGCTCGTCGAGCAGGACCGGGAAGCTGTGCGGGGCGGAAGAGAGAAATTGGGCGACCGTGCGCCGACCGTCCTTCTCGATGTTGACGGCGAGCAGCACCAGTCCCTCATCGCCAAGCTCGCGATGCAGACGCTCCATCGACGGCATCTCCGCACGGCAGGGGGGGCACCAGGTCGCCCAGAAGTTGACGATCACCACCTTGCCACGCAACTGCGACAGGGTATAGTTCCGCCCGTTCAGGTCACTGAGAGTGAAATCTGGAGCCGGCTGGCCGACGGTGACCGCTCCGCCGGTCGACGGCGCCTGGGTTTCGCCGGAACAGCCGCCCAGTGCAAGAGCGTAGAAGAAGATGCCAATCAGGAACCAAATGGGACGAAGCATTGACTCTCCGGAAAAGCTCCCTGACACATCAGGGAGAGGACACTGTGCCGTTTGCAGTCGTTGTAACGCCAGGGGGGGGGATGAGTCAACCTCGCTCACAGATCGTCAAAACCCTGCCCGCGGGCCACGCGAAACACCGAGCGGAAACGGGCGACCAGCGTACCATCGGCAGCGAACAGTTCGGCCTCGCCATAAAAAGTGCGGCCCTCCGGGCCACGCGCCTTCGCCCTGGCGGTCACCGTTCCGACGGTGACCGGGGCGAGAAAGCTGGTGTGCAGCTCGGTGGTGGCGAAGATCGTCCCTTCCGGCAGCAGGCTCTTGATCGCCATCGCCACGGCCGTATCGGCCAGGGTTGTCAGCGCTCCGCCGTGCATGACCCCGCCACCGTTGGCCAGGCAGAGGCGGAATGAAACCGACAGGCATGCCTCGCCATCGGCGATCGACTCGATACCCAGTCCGACAAAATCTTCGAAAGGCGCCAGGTCGAGCCAGCGGACAAGTTCGAATTGCTTGAGGTCGGGACGGCGCGGTTCGTTGCCGTCGTCGAGGAGGATCGCCATGTTCACTCCTGGGGCTAGCGACTGGAGGCCAGAGGCTGGCAAAAAAAAGCCAGACCCCAGTCCCCAGACCCTGTTTACTTGTGAATCCCGTACTTCTCCATCCGGTACAGCAGCACATGTCGCGGGATGCGCAGGAAAGCGGCGGCGCGACTCTGGTTCCAGCGACAGCGCTGCAGAGCCTGCAGCACCGCTTCGCGCTCCAACTGTTCCAGCGAATACCCCTCCTCCGGCAGTTTGAGCACCTTACCGGCACCGTCAGCCTCCACCTGCCTTTGCCGCAGCTTGTCGGGCAGATCGGCGCTATCGAGCGTGTCGCCGCGACGGAGCACGATCATACGCTGCACGGTGTTCTCCAGTTCGCGGACATTCCCCGGCCACGGGTAATTGACCAGCTCGCTCATCGCCGCCTCACTGAGCCGCAGTGCGGGCGCGCCGTGCTTGGCGAGGAAGTGCCTGGTCAGCAAAGGGATATCTTCGGGCCGGGCGCGCAGCGGCGGAATGGTCACCGGGATCACCGCCAGCCGGTAGTAGAGATCCTCACGGAACGCTCCGGTGCCGAGGGCCGCATCGAGATCGCGATTGGTCGCGGCCAGCACCCGCACGTCGATCCGCCGGGGCTGTCCGCCCACCGGCTCGACCTCCTGTTCCTGCAGGACACGCAGCAGCTTTGGCTGCAGAACCGCCGGCAGCTCGCCGATTTCGTCGAGGAAGATGGTGCCGCCACTGGCGCGCTCGAACTTGCCGACCCGGTCCGCCACCGCACCGGTGAAAGCCCCGCGCCGATGGCCGAACAGTTCGCTTTCCAGCAGTTCGGCCGGGATCGCCGCGCAGTTGACCGCGATGAACGGTCCGTTGCGCCGGTCGCTGGACTGATGGATGGCTCGCGCCACCAGTTCCTTGCCTGTGCCGCTTTCACCGCTGATCAGCACCGTCGCATCGAAAGGGGCGGCGCGTCGGACAATTTCGAGGACGCCGCGCATGGCATCGGAACTGCCGATCAGGTGGCTGAATTCTACCTGCTGGTCGAGCCGCTCGCGCAAGCGGCGGTTCTCCTCTTTCAGCCCGAGCAGCGCAAAGGCTTTTTCGACCGCCAAGAGCAGCGCATCGCGACTGACCGGCTTGGTGAGAAAATCGTGGGCCCCCTGTTTCATCGCCTCGACCGCCTGCTCGATGGTGCCAAAGGCGGTGATGACAATAACCAGCAGTTCGGGGCGGACCGCCTTGATCCCGGCCAGCAGTTCGGTGCCGGAGAGTTTGGGCATCTGCAGATCGGTGATCACCAGGTCAGGGGTACGTTCATGGAAAAGGCGCAGCCCTTCCTGACCGTCAGCGGCGGCGGCAACCTGGTAGCCGGCCTGCTCCAGGGTATACTCGGTGACCCGGCGCAGGGAGGGATCGTCATCGACCAGCAGGATGAGCGGTCCGGAGCCGCTATCGGCATGGCGGGTCGTTTTCATGGGGAGCGCTTCGACAGGGGGACCGTCAGCGTGAATGTCGCCCCCGCGCCGGATTCGCTGACCAGAGCAATTCCTCCGCCATGGGAGGCGGCGATCCGTTGACTGATCGGCAGGCCGAGACCGGTGCCATCCGGACGACCGGTGACAAACGGCTTGAAGATCTGCTCCTGCTGCCCGGCTGGGATGCCGGGGCCGGTATCGGTTATGGCGATTGCGGCGGTCGCTTCGGTGCGCCGGGTGGTGACGGTCAGTCGACCGCCGTGGGGCATGGCTTGCAGAGCGTTAAGCACCAGGTTGAGCAGGGCCTGGCGAATCTGGCCGCCGTCTCCGGAGAGCGCCGGCAACTCCGCGGGGGTGAAAATCACGCTAACGCCGTTGCGTTCCGCCTGGCGTCGGGTCAGGTCGATGACTTCCTGCGCAATGAGATTGAGATCGAACCAGCCCCTCTCGACCGGCGCCTGGCGGGCAAAACGCAGAAAGTTTTCGAGCACCTGGTTAAGGCGATCTACTTCCCTGACCAGAATGTCGGCGAATTCGGCGCGCGGATCCGCCGGATCGACACCGTCCTTGAGGATTTCCGCGGTGCCGCGGATCGACCCCAACGGGTTGCGGATTTCGTGGGCCATTCCGGCGGAAAGCTCTCCCAGGGTGCTCAACCGGTCGGCGCGCCGCAATTGCTCCTCGATCTCGAGGATCTGATCGGCCTGTTCACGCAGCCTGCGATAGCTTTCCTCGAGATTGTCCGCCACCTCTCGCGCACGACGGGTCTGCTCCTGCTCGCGACCGGAGAGGAACCCGGTGAGAAAGCCGATGATATTGTAGAGGATGATCTCGAGGTATTGTTCGGGCTGCGAGACCGGGCGGTGTCCCCACTGGAAGAGCACATGCGGCAGGAACAGCAGGGAGACCGTGATGGCGGTAAGCACCCCTCCGCGCAGGGTGAACCACAGCCCGCCAAGAACGATCGGCACGTAATAGAGGCGCCGGTAGATGTCGTGGGCAGTGCCATGCTGCAAGGTCGTCAGGTAGTGCAGCGCTGATATAACCAGCACGAGCGTGGCAACCGTCAGGAGACGCAGTATCGTATTGCGATTCAGGGGCAACGTGATGAACTCCCGGACGAGGGGATCGGCGCGGCTGTGGAATATTATACAACGCTCTCCTCGAGCAAACCAGCGCAAATCCCGTTCAACCTTTACCGTGCGCCTTGAACCATCCTTGCGGCTGCGTTAAGGTGGCGGATCATGAATGAATTCATTAACATCCTCAACATCGTCCTCCCGGTCTTTGCGGTGATCGCCCTGGGAACTCTGCTCAAGCACTTCGGCCTGATCGACGCCCCTTTTCTGCAGCAGACCAACCGGCTTGTCTATTATGTGTGCCTGCCGCTGCTGCTCTTTTATGAGATCGGTCGCGCCGATTTCCTGGGCAATTTCAACGGCCGTCTGGTCATTGCTTCCGTCCTGGCCGTGACCGTCACCTTTTTGGTCAGCTACCTCTACACGGTCGTGCGCAACTACCCCCCCGCGGCCCGCGGCGTCTTCAGCCAGGGGGCTTTTCGCGGCAACATCGCCTACGTGGGACTGGCGATTGTCTTCAACGCCCTCGGCCAGCAGGGGCTGACCCGCGCCGGCATCCTCATGGGCTTCCTCGTCCCGTTTCTGAACCTTTACGCCATCATCGCCCTGCTCTGGCCGCACCGGCAGGCACCAGGGGGCCAGGGGGTGAACTATCTGGTGCGGCAGATCGCCCTCAACCCGCTGATCCTCGCCTCCTTCGCCGGAATCGCCTGGAGTTTCCTCGCCCTCCCCATGCCGCTGCTCTTGGAGCGCAGCCTCAAGATTGCCAGCGGCATGGCCCTCCCCCTGGCTCTGCTGGCCATTGGCGGGGCCTTTTCCATCGAGCGCCTGCGTGGCGACCTGTTCACTGCGGCCCTCGCCGCCGGAGCCAAACTGATCTGGATGCCGCTGCTGGCCGCCGGGCTTCTCCTCCTGCTGGGGGTTACCGGCCGCGACCTGGAGATCGGCGTGCTGATCGCCGGCACCCCGGCAGCGACCGCCAACTACATCATGGCCCAGCAGCTCAAGGGCGACGCCGAACTGGCCGGCACCATCGTCATGCTCTCCACCCTGCTCTCCGCCCTCACCTACACCGTCGCGCTGCTGATCCTGCGCAGCCACGGCTTATGACCCCACCCCTCATCTCGATCCTCATGCCGGTCCGCAACGAGGAGCGCCTGCTCCCGGCGGCCCTGGCTTCGCTGGCCCGACAGAGCCTGCACGAATGGGAACTGGTGGCCGTCGACGACGGCAGTACCGACGCCAGCGGCGCGATTCTCAGCGCCGCGGCCGCTACAGATCCGCGCATCCGCGTACTGCATCGCCCGCCGCACGGGCTGGTTGCCGCGCTCAACGCGGGGCTGGCACAGTGCCGTGCCCCTTTGGTGGCGCGCATGGACGGCGACGACATCTGCCATCCGCACCGGCTGGAGCGCCAGGCGGCCTTTCTCGAATCCCATCCCGAGGTGACCCTGGTGGCCTGTCAGGTTCGCCACGTGCCTCGTCAACGGCTGACCGAAGGGATGCGAAGCTACGAAGGCTGGCAGAACCGCCTCCTTTCCCACGCCGACATCATGCGCGACCTGTACGTGGAATCGCCGTTCACTCATCCCAGCGTGCTCTTCCGGCGCGACGCGGTACAGGCGCTGGGCGGCTACCGCGATCGCGGCTGGCCGGAGGACTACGACCTGTGGCTGCGACTGGCGCATTCGGGAGCCCGCTTCGCCCGCCTGCCGGAGGTGCTTTTTTACTGGCGTGACCGCCCGCAGCGACAGACCCGCACTGCCGCCGCCTATCGCCTGGAGGCCTTTCGTGCCTGCAAGGCACATCACCTGTGCCGCAGCTTTCTCTCAGCAACAGAACGGGTCACCCTGTGGGGAGCGGGGGTCGAAGGGAAGGCCTGGCGACGGGCGTTGCAGGCCGAGGGGATCGCCGTCGCGCGCTGGATCGAGGTCGACCCGCGCAAGCTCGGCCAGACCATTCATGGCGCACCGGTCCTCGGCATCGACTCTCTCAAACCGGGGGGAGGACGCACCCTGATCACGGTGGGGGCCAAGGGAGCGCGGGAGGAGGTACGGACCTTTGCGGCCCGGGCCGGATTGGTTGAGGGCGAGGATTTTATCTGTGTGACTTAGAAGGGTTTGATCCCGGCCCTTAACGCGCTTTCTGATGGTGCGCATATCATTTTAAAAAAACAAGGAGAAGCTGCCATGCTCAAATTCATGGGGATTGCCCTGGTCGCGCTGCTGCTGCAGGGATGTGTGCTGACCAAACTGGTGTCGGTGCCGATGCGGGTGACCGGTGCGGTCCTCTCGATCATCCCGGTGGTCGGCAACACCGCGCATGACGGGATCGACGAGGCGGCCGAGATTGTCGACGATGTCCCGCTGTAACGTTTGCCGGTCAGTCTATTCGACATACACCAGTGCGCACTTGAGATAATCGGTTTCGGGGCAGGCCGGCAGAATCGGGTGATCGGCTCCCGCCCCGCTCAGCGACGCCAGCCGCACGCAACGGTTAGCCTGACGGGCCGCCTGGGCGATCACGGCCACGAACCGCTCGCGCTCGAGGTGATGTGAGCATGAGCAGGTAATCAGCACGCCACCCGGCGCCACCAGTTCCAGGGCACGCCGGTTGACGGTCAGATAGCCCTTGACCCCCTCCTCGAGGTGCCGGCGGCTTTTGATGAACGCCGGCGGGTCGAGAACCACCACGTCGAAACGCCGCTGGCGCTGCTGGCGCAGGAACTCGAAGACGTCGGCGGCCACGAACGCGCAGCGCTGCTCAAGCCCGTTCCTTTCGGCATTGGCACGGGCCAGTGCCACTGCAGCGGCGGAAACGTCCACTCCGGTAACCTGGGCGGCACCATAGCGCGCCGCGTGCAGACTCCAGGCTCCGGCATAACAGAACAGGTCGAGCACTTCGGCGCCGGCCGCCACTCCGTCGAGCAGCCGGCAGTTGTCGCGCTGGTCGAGAAACAGCCCGGTTTTCTGCCCGCCGGCAATGTCCACGCCGAAGGTGATCCCGTTGATGACGACCGGTACCTCGGCGGGCAACTCCCCGTAAAGCAATTCGACGCTGCGCGGCAAACCTTCCAGTTCGCGGCTGGCACTGTCGTTGCGGGCCATGATGGCGCGCGGGGCACACACCTCGACCAGGGCCGCGATGATGGCCGCCCGCCGCGCCTCCATGCCGGCGGTCAGCAACTGAACGCTCAGCACCTCGCCGTAACGATCGACCACCAGCCCCGGCAGGCCATCGGCTTCGCCATGAACAAGGCGCAGGGCCGGCAGATCGCCGCACAGCCGCTGGCGATAAGCCAAGGCCGTCTGCAAGCGTCCGGCGAAGAAGGCCGGCGTGTCGATCGCCTCCGCCCGGCGCGAAAGGAGCCGGGCGGCTATCAGCGAATGCTGGTTGTAATAGGCGGTCCCGAGCAGTTGCCCGTCGGCAGCGATGACGGAGACAGCCGCTCCGGCTTCGACCGGGCCATCGAGGCCGGCAATCTCGTTGCTGAATATCCAGGGGTGGCCAGCACGGATCCGGCGGTCATGCCCACGCCGCAGGAGCAAACGGGTCATCGGCAGGCCGACTGGCCGAGCAGCGCCTGCACCACCTGCCGCGCTGGATCGGAGATCACCTGATAGTGGACTTCGGTGCCTTCACGGCGACCGGCGATGATCCCCTTGTTCTTGAGCAGGGCCAGATGTTGGGAGACGGTGGCCTGCGGCAGGCCAAGGCACTCCCAGATCTTCTTGACGTTGCAGCTTTGCGACATCAGCCCGGCCACGATCTTGAAGCGCACCGGATGGCCGAGCACCTTGAGAATTTCCGCTTCCCGGTCGAAACTCCGCATTTTCACGAACTCGGCATCGGCCATGATCTGCCCTTTCTCCAGAGACATTCAAATATATGGATATTATTTTTGCGGCAGCTGCAAGTCAAGTTCAAGCCACGCAGGAGTCTCGACTCGCCGCGGAACTCCCTCTATACTGGCCGCAGCGAAATCAACCAGCAAAGGTCCCGGGCCATGAACAGTGAGACGGTCTACGTTATCGGTCACCGCAATCCCGACACCGATTCGATCTGCAGCGCCATCGCCTACGCCGAAATGTGTCGGCAACAGGGACGTCCGGCCATCGCCGCCCGGGCCGGCGAACTCAACCGCCAGACCGAATTCATTCTCGACCGGCTCGGCGTCGCCCCTCCCGAGCGGCTGGGCGATGTCTACCCGCGGGTGCGCGACATCCTTGCCGGCGAGGCGGTCACCGTGCATGGCGATCTGCCGCTGGTCCGCGCCCTTGACATCATGCGCAGCCACGACCTGCGCATGTTGCCGGTGGTTGACGACGACAACCGCCCCTGCGGCGCCTTGCTCCTCAAACGTCTGACCGAACGGATCTTCCTCAGTGACGAGGGCGGCGGCATCCGCCGGGTTCTGACCTCCCCGGCCTCGATTCGCAACTGCCTCGGCGCCACGGCGCTGCATCTGGATCAGGCCGAAGTCGAGGAGGAACTCGACATCTACGTGGGCGCCATGGCAGCGGCCACGTTCCACCAGCACCTGGCCAACGCCCAGCCACAGCGCGCGGTGATTTTCGCCGGCGACCGCTACAAGGTCCAGCGCGACGCCATCGCCATGGGGGTCAGGGTCCTGGTGATCACCGGCGGGCTGCCCGTCGCCGCGGAGATCGTCGCCGCAGCCCGCGAGCGCGGCGTCAATCTGCTGGTCAGCCCGCGCGACACCGCCGCCAGCGTCCTGTTGGCGCGGCTCTCGACCCCGGTACGGCACCTCGCCGACGACAGCATCCCGACCGTGGGGCTCGACGACCGGGCCGAGGAGGTCAGAAAACTGCTCCTCAAAGGCCGCACCCCCGCCACCCTGGCCCTGGAGCGCGACGGTCGGCTGGCGGGAGTCGTCACCAAGACCAACCTGCTCTCGCCGTCCCGCGTCAAGTTGATTCTGGTCGATCACAACGAGCTTTCCCAGGCGGTCCCCGGGGCCGACCAGGTGGAGATCATGGAAGTCATCGACCACCACCGTCTCGGCAACTTCCACACCGAGTTGCCGATCCGTTTTATCAACCAGCCGCTGGGCAGCACCTGCTCTGTGGTCGCCGGGCTCTACCGCCAGGCCGGCCTGGCGCCGGAAGCGAAAATTGCTGCCCTGCTGTTGGCCGGTCTCCTTTCCGATACGGTGCTGCTCAAATCGCCCACGACCACCGACACCGACCGTGAGCTGGCCGGCTGGCTGGGGGGGTGCGCGGGTCTCGACCCCGCCGGCTTCGGTCGGGAAATCTTCGAGGCGAGCAGCGCCCTTGGCGCCTATCCAAGTGTGCGCGCGCTCCTGACCACCGATTTCAAGGAGTACGAAGCGGGAGGGAGACGTTTCGGCATCGGCCAGGTGGAGGTGGTAACGCTCGACGAATTCCATAGCCGGCGCGAGTCGCTGGCCGACGGCGTTGAGGAGTTGCGCCGCGATCAGCGGCTGCAACTGGCCGGCCTGCTGGTGACCGACATCGTGCGCCAGACCAGCCTGCTGCTGGTGAAGGGGGAGGAGGAACTGCTCGACCTGATTGCCTACCCGCGTCTGGCACCGGACCTGTTCGAACTCAAGGGGGTGCTCTCGCGCAAGAAACAACTGGTGCCGCACCTGCTCAGGGCCTTTCGGGAAGGGGTGAGCGCAGGATAACGGGAGCCGGCCCATCCTTGTGTTCGTCTTTGTTATCAAGGGGATGACGATTGAGATCATTAACCTACCGAAGCAGCAGTCTAAAAAACAAAATCATGCAATTTATTTAATTCATTCGGCTTGCATCAGGTGGAAGAGGAGTATCTGAGGTGAAAATTCTTGACGGCAAAAGGTGTGCGGATAGCCTGGTAGCTGACATATCGAAGAAAGTGGCGGAGTACGTAGACTCCGGGCTGAGAAAGCCCCACATGACCGTTATCCTGGTGGGAGAGCATCCGCCGAGCGAGTCCTACGTAAAAGCCAAAATCATCTCCTGCAAAAATGCCGGCTTTGAAAGCAACCTTATCCGCCTTCCGGAATCGATCAGAGAAAAGGAGTTGGTAGCCAAAATCGAGGAGGTAAACAGCGATCCGACTACCGACGGACTCATCGTCCAACTCCCGCTGCCTAATCATATCAACCAGCAGAGCATTATTAACGCCATCTCCCCTGACAAGGATATCGACGGCTTCCACCCTGCGAACTTTGGTCGAATGACCCTTGGACAGAAGGCTTTCAGGCCGGCAACCGCCTACGGCATCTGCAAACTTCTGCAATTCTACGACATCCCTATCAAAGGCAAGCACTGTGTGGTCATCGGCAGGTCGAACATCGTCGGCAAGCCGATCTCCATAATGCTCTCCAACGATTTTGACATCGGCAATGCCACCGTGACGCTGACCCATATCGAAACACCGCGCAAACTGCTGCTGGATGAAACACGCCGGGCGGATATCATCGTCGTTGCCGTGGGAATTCCGGGGTTTGTCACCCCTGACATGGTGAGACATGGCGTTGTGCTGATCGACGTGGGGATCAACAGACTGGAGAGCGGCAAACTTGTCGGGGATGTGGCTTTCGACGAGGTGGCGCAAAAATGTTCCTGGATCACCCCGGTTCCCGGTGGTGTTGGCCGAATGACAGTCGCTGCACTAATGATCAACACCCTGATGGCGTATCAGAACAATTTCAATCTCGCCTGAGTTACTGAGAACACGTCTCAACCACCAGCGGGAGTTCTGAGAACAGCTTTTCACACCACTGAACCCGCAATCCGAAAGAGGAGGCCGGATGCCCCGCATAGCCTCAGCGGCTCATGCCTTTCCCCCCCATACCGCTTCGCAGGAGACGGTGAAAGGCGCCGTCCGCCAGATCTTTGCCGGCACCGTCACCGATCTGGAGCGACTGCTGGCGGTTTTCGACAATTCCCGAATCGACAGCCGCCAGTTCATGATGCCCGTGGAGTGGTATCTGGAGCCCCGCACCCCGGCCGAGCGAACCCGCATCTATCAGGAACAGGGGCTGGCGCTCCTTGAAGCAGCGGCCTTAACCTGTCTTGATCGGGCAGGTTGTCGCCCGATCGACATCGACCAAGTGATTTTCATCTCGTCCACCGGCCATGCGACCCCCACGCTCGACGCCCATCTCGTCAACCGCCTCGGCATGCGGCCGAGTACGTCCCGGCTACCAATCTGGGGGCTCGGCTGCGCGGCCGGCGCCGCTGGTCTGTCCCGGGCCTGCGACCATTGCCTGGCCCATCCGGGGCACAGGGTAATGCTGGTGGCCCTGGAGTGCTGCAGCCTGACCTTCATGGCCGGCGACGTTACCAAAAAAAATCTGGTCGCCACCTCGCTCTTCGCCGACGGGGCGGCCGCGGCCCTCGTTTGCGGCGACCGGACGGGCAGTGGTGGTCCGTCAATCGCCGCAACCCGCTCCCACCTCCTGCCAGACAGCTACCGGATCATGGGGTGGGATTTTCTCGACGAGGGGATGCACCTTGTGCTTTCCCCCAAACTGCCCCTCGTCATCAGACAGGAACTCCCCGCCTTGGTCGAGGGGCTGCTCTCCGACCACGACTTGACCCTGCGCGATATCGTGCACTACATCACCCACCCCGGCGGGGCCCGCGTCATCGATGCGTACCGGGAAGCCCTGAATCTGTCGGCGGAAGATCTTCGGCTAAGCGAGGAACTGCTGCGCCGGCACGGCAACCTATCGTCAGTGTCGGTGCTGGTAGTTCTGGAGCGGTGGCTGGCGTCGGCGCGAGCGCAGGTCGAGGGATACGGTCTGCTGTCGGCATTCGGCCCGGGGTTCTCGGCTGAGATGCTGCTGGTCAGGGTGTAGCATGTCACTGCTCTGGATATTCGCGTTCCTCCTGCCGGAACGGCTCTTCGAACTCCACCTCTCCCGCAGGAACCTGCAGAGCCTCACCGCACGCGGTGGCAAGGAGTTCTACCCCGAGTCATTTCCGCGAATGGTCGCCATGCACATTCTTTTTCTCCTGGCCTTGTTTTGGGAATCTTTCCCCTGGACGGTTGTCGCAGGCCCGTTCACCTGGGGTATGATCGCCGCTCTGGTGCTTTTACAGGGCGCTCGTTACTGGTGCATCATCAGCCTCGGCGAATACTGGAACACCCGCATCGTGCTGGTCCCGGGGGGAACCACCCGGAAAACCGGACCCTACCGGCTGACCCCCCATCCGAACTACCTGGTGGTGGTCCTCGAGTTTATCCTGCTGCCGCTGCTCATGCAGGCACCGTATACTTTGGTCGTCTTCTTCCCGCTCAATCTCCTGATCCTCCGTGACCGCATCCGGCTTGAGGAAAAAGCCTTGCGGGAATTCACCGATTACGACGAACGGTTCCCACGGCGTCAACACCATGCTGGTCAGTCCTAACCAAGAGGAAAACAGGAGCAAATGATTTTCATCCCACCTTTCACCATCATTGACGCCTCCGCCGCCAGCATCCGCTCCCCCCTGGCCATCCCGTTTCGCATCGCCACCGGCCAGCACGACGAACTGGTCAACGTCTTCCTGCGCCTACGCACCGGTGACAGTCTGTGTGACTTCGCCCAGACACACCCTTGCCGATGATTTCCAACCCGCTGGCCATCGTCCTGCTGCTGGTCGCCATCGAAGCGCTGGTGCTGTGGCTGTCGCGCCACGAACGCACCAGGCGCTGGTTCGCCATCCTTCCCGCAGTCTTCTGGATCTATTTCCTGCCGATGCTGGCCGCCACGACCGGCCTGCTCCCCGCCAAAAGCCCGGTCTACGGGTTGCTCACCACCTGGCTGCTGCCGGCCAGCCTGGTGTTGCTGCTGCTGCCGGTCGACATGCGCGCCATCCTGCACCTCGGGCCAAAGGCCCTGGGGATTTTTTTCATCGGCGCCGCCGGAATCATCATCGGCACGACGCTCTCCTTTCTCGTCTTCGCGCCGCTTGTCGGCGTTGAATTCTGGGCGGGATTCGGTGCCCTCGCCGCCTCCTGGACCGGCGGCAGCGCCAACATGATCGCCGTTAAGGAGGCCTTGGCGGTGCCGGATGAGGTTTTCGCCCCGATGGTGATCGTCGACACGGTCGTCCCCTACCTGTGGATGGGGCTGCTGATCGCCCTGGTCAGCCGACAGGCGACGTTCGACCGCTGGCTGCGCGCCGACCGCACCGTCCTCGACGATCTCGGCACGCGTGTGGCACAGCAGGTGGCAGCAAGCGGAGGACAACGTACCGCGGGAGGGATTGTCCTGGCGCTGCTGATTGCCGGCGGCGGCGGCAGCGCAGCCCACCTGATTGCCGCTCAGCTGCCGCAGGTCAGGGACGTGGTCAGCAATTTCACCTGGACAATTCTGCTCGTTACCGTCATCGGTCTGGCGCTGTCGCTGACCCCGGCCCGCCGCCTGGAACGCGCCGGCGCCACGCGCACCGGCTACGACCTGCTTTACCTGGTGCTGACCGCCATCGGCGCCAAGGCTTCGGTGGCCAGCATCGGCTCGGCGCTGGTACTGATCGGTGCCGGCCTGCTGATCGTGGCGATACACGCCACCGTGCTGCTGGTGGGAGCAAAGCTGCTGCGGGCACCGATGTTCCTGGTAGCCGCAGCCAGCCAGGCCAATATCGGCGGGGTCGCCTCGGCACCGGTGGTCGCCGAGGTCTATCATCCCGGGCTGGCTTCGGTGGGACTGCTGATGGCAATTCTGGGGAATATCGTCGGCACGTGGCTGGGGATCGCCTGCGCGCAGCTATGTCGGCTGCTGTGACCGGCAAGACGCAGGCAAAAGCGGCCCGGTCATGTTTCGACAGGCTCACCATGACCGGAAATTAATCACGTTGGCGTTTCTAAAACCCGTTCATCCAGAGCATGTCGAAGGGTGAACGGGTTTGCTACGCCTTGTGCTCCGGCCCATCCAGCAGTTGTCCCAGTTCATGAGGCGAGGTCACCGGCAGCCGGCACCCCTGCTCGCCGCACAACCAGGCGGTCACCCGGCCGTCGACAGCATGCTTCCCCGCCGGTAGTTGCGACAAACGATCGATGCCGGTGGTGTCTTCGCCGATGCACAGGGTGACGGTACGAGGCTGGAAGCGCTGGTGCAACACCGCCAAGAAAGGCGCCGCAGCCGCTACCGGCCCCGGCGCAACGATGACCAGTTGCCGGGTCGGACCGAGAGCGTAGTCGAGGGCCTGCAGCAGCTGGGCGTGGGCCTCCGGATGAGCACCCAGCCGGCCGAGGCGACGGGCCAGCAGCTGTTCTCCCGCCGTGCGCCAGCTCTCTTCGCCGGTCAGGTCGGCGAGCTTCATCAACGTCAGGGTCGCAAGCGACCCGGCGGCGGGGATGGCGCCGTCGGTGGTGCTGCGCCCACGCCCCAGCACGGCCTCCGCATCGACGGCGCACTCCCATAAATCGCCGCTGTCATCGCCGAACAGGCGCAGCAGTTCGCCGCTCCAGTGCAGCGCCGCTTCCAGATGGCGCGGCTGCCAGGTCGCCTGGTAAAGCTCGACCAGTCCCCACCCCAGGAACGCATAATCCTCCGCAAAGCCCCGGGTTTCCGCAACCGCCCCGCGCCAGGAGCGCCGCAGCCGTCCGTCCCCGTCGACCATCTCCCGCTCCAGGAACGCATGACCAGCTGCTGCCGCCTCCACCCACGCCGGCTCTTCCAGCACCGCCCCGGCCCGCGCCAGGGCGCCGATGGCCAGGCTGTTCCAGCCAACCAGCACCTTGTCGTCGCGGTGCGGACGCACCCGCACGGAGCGGGCCTGTAGCATTAACCTGCGCGCCTGCTCCAGCCGCTTTTCGGCATCCGCCTCATCGCACCCGGCGCCGATGACCAGTTCAGTCAAGGCCGTCGCCCGGAACGGAATAGATCGGCCTTCGAAATTCCCCGGGCGGGCAACCCCGTAGGCCTTGATCGCCAGTGCGGCCAGATCGTCCGGCAGGAGGTCATGCATCTGCTCCGGGGTCCACAGGTAGAAGGTTCCCTCCTCCCCTTCGCTGTCGGCATCCTCGCCGCAGCAGAAGGCTTCGCCGTCGAACCGCAGGTCGCGCAGCAGGTAGGTCACGGTGTCGCGGGCCATCGCGGCGTAAACAGGTTCGCCGGTCGCCTGCCAGCCGTCGAGGGCGGCGAGGATGAAGAGCGCCTGGTCGTAGAGCATCTTCTCGAAGTGTGGCACCGTCCAGGACGCATCGACCGCATAGCGGTGCAGGCCGAAGCCGACCTGGTCATAGACGCCGCCGGCACGGATCGCCTGCAGCGTCATCCCGGCCATGCGCGCCGCGTCAGGCGTCTGCAGCCGGCTGGCCAGCCTCCAGAGCAGGGAGAGGACATGGGGCGTGGGGAATTTCGGCGCGCCGCCGAAGCCGCCGTGACGCGAGTCGAACGCTTCCCGCCAACGCCCATAGGCCTGGCGCAGGGGACGGTCGGTCGGCGCCTCCGCGGGAGCGTCGCTATGTTCCAGGGAGGACAGCGCCGCCTGCAGCCGGGCGCCGGATTCGCGAATCAGCGGACGCTGCTCACTCCAGACGGCGGCAATCCGCTCCAACAGAGCGATCAGCCCGGGAAATCCGCGGCGCGGCTCGCGCGGCACATAGGTGGCCGCGTAGAACGGCTGCCGCTCGGGCGTCAGCAGCACGGTCAGCGGCCAGCCGCCGCTGCCGGTCAGCAGCTGACAGGCGTTCATGTAGACGGTGTCGACGTCCGGGCGCTCCTCGCGGTCGACCTTGACGGCGACGAAATGCCGGTTGAGGACGGCAGCGACCTCTGCCGATTCGAACGATTCATGGGCCATGACGTGGCACCAGTGGCAGGTCGAGTAGCCGATGGAGAGGAACACCGGCTTCTCCTCGGCTTGCGCACGGGCGAAGGCCTCATCTCCCCAGGGGTACCAGTCGACCGGATTGGCGGCGTGCTGCAGCAGGTAGGGGCTGCGCTCGAAGATCAGGCGGTTGAAATCGGGGCCGCCGTCTTCCGGCAGGGCGCTGCGGTCGACGGCATCGAGGGCGGCAATATCGAAGTGGCGGGCGGCCATGGCGGAACCTCCGCTTCCAGTGTAAGCGAGATCCGCAGACAGCGCAAAAAAATGGCCCCGCGAAGGAGGGGAATCGCGGGGCTAAATCTCCGACCCGGAGGCCGGAGTACATGGGTGGATACTAAGAAAAAGACCGGAAGGCGTCAAGTGAAAAAATCAGGTCACCGAGACCACTTCCTCGAAGGTGGTCACCCCTTCCAGCATCTTGCGCACCGCCGCCTCGCGCAGCGTCACCAGCCCGTCGGCGCGGGCGGCCATGGCCAGCTTCTCCAGGTCGGCCCCTTCAGCGAGCACCAGACGGATACGGTCGGTGAACGGCATCATTTCGAAGATGCCGCTGCGCCCCTTGTAGCCGGTGCCGCGACAGTCGCCGCACCCCTCCCCTTCCCAAACTGGGTAGTCGCCCTCGGGCAGCTGCAGGAAATCCATCTCCTCGCGGCTCAGCAGACGTTCACGTTTGCAGCTCTTGCAAATGGTCCGCACCAGGCGCTGGGCATTGATGCCGATCACCGTCGAAGCGATCAAAAACGCCGGCACCCCCAGATCGAGAAGGCGGATCACCGAGGACGGGGCATCGTTGGTGTGCAGCGTGGAGAGGACCAGATGGCCGGTCAGCGCAGCCTGTACGGCAATTTCCGCGGTTTCCCGGTCGCGGATCTCGCCGATCATGATGATGTCCGGGTCCTGGCGCAGAATGCTGCGCAGCGCGGCGGAGAAACTCACGTCGATGGCCGCCTGCACCCCCACCTGATTGAATTCCTCCATGACCATCTCGATCGGGTCTTCGACGGTGACGATGTTGACCTCGGGAGAAGCCAGCACCCGCAGCGACGAGTAGAGGGTGGTGGTCTTGCCGCTGCCGGTCGGGCCGGTCACCAGGATGATGCCGTTGGGCTTGCGGATGAAGGCCGAATAGAGCTGGAATTCGCGCGGGTAGAAACCGAGGCGGTCGAGCTCCTGCATGAGGATTTCCGGGTCGAAGATGCGGATGACCACCTTTTCGCCGAAGGCCACCGGCAGGGTGGAGACGCGCAGCTCGACCTCCTTCCCCTTGTGCTGGGTCTTGATGCGCCCGTCCTGGGGGCGGCGCTTCTCGGCGAGGTCGAGACGGGCCAGCAGCTTGATCCGCGAGACGATCGGCGGATGCAGGTTCTTGGGGATGGTGTGCAGATTGTGCAGGACGCCGTCGACACGCAGGCGCACCAGCGACTTGTCGCGTTTCGGCTCGATATGGATGTCGCTGGCCCGCTGGTCGAAGGCGTAGCGCAACAGGTATTCGACGGCCGAGACGATGTGCTTGTCGCTGCTCTCGATCTCCTGCGGCCCCTTCAGCTGGAAATACTGCTCCAGATTGGAGAGGTCGATCCCCTGCCCCATCTCCGATTCGGCGGCCCGCACCGAAGCGCGGAAACCGAAGAATTCGCTGAGCGCCTTGACGATATCGCCGCGCGAGGAGAGCACCGGCTTGATCTGCAGGTTGCGCACCTGGCGCAGATCCTCCAGCCCCTGGGTGTTGAACGGGTCAGCCACCGCCACCACCAGCACGCCGTCGGCCATGGCAATCGGCAGCATCAGGTTCTTCAGGGCAAAAGCCCGCGAAATGTGGGCGGTGATCAGATCAAGGTTCAGTCGCAGCGGGTCGATCTTGTGAAACTCCATGCCGGCCCACCTGGCAATGACCTCGGTCACGGCATCGACGGTCAGCAACCTGACGCTCCCCGGGATGGTCAGGTTGAACGAGCAGATCACCTCGGCGGGAGAGAGGGTGTCGACGCCGCGTACCAGGCGGCGCGTCGCGCCCGATGCCTGGTGACCGCGCAACTGGGCGGCCTGGGCCTCGCCCCGTTCGAGCAGCATCTGCAACTGGGCATCATCGATCAGCCCCTGGCGGCGCAGTAATTTGGCAACGATGGCAAGAGTCAGCGTCTGGCGCGGCTTGCTGCCTGAGGTTACCGGTGTGGGCATGACGAATCCGGTGTGGGGAAAAGAGTTGACGGAAGGCGTGGCCCGAAGCTAGCCCTGGCCGCAATCTGCGGGATCGCCGGTCAGTTTGGCCAGACCGTGCGCCAAGGCAGGCAGGATGACCGCCAGATTTTCGCGAACCCCTTTAGGGCTTCCCGGCAAGTTGACGATAAGGGTGCGGCCGCGCACCCCGGCCACGGCCCGCGACAACATGGCATGGGGGGTTTTCTCCAGACTCCCCATGCGCATGGCTTCGGCCAGCCCCGGCACCTGGTAGTCGAGAACCTGCTGAGTTGCCTGCGGAGTGACGTCACGCGGGGAGAGGCCGGTGCCCCCGGTGGTCAGAATCAGATCCAATCGGTCGCGGTCGGCCCAGTCGATGAGGGTTGCGACGATCTGTGCGATTTCATCGGCGATGACCGCATAGCGCTCGATTCTGCCAAGTTCAGCGACCATCTCGGCAAGAACGCGGCCGCTTTGATCCTCTCGTTCGCCGCGCGCCCCCTTGTCCGAAAGGGTCAATACGCCGATGCGAAACGATTGGCTCATCGTGGTTCTCCCGCCACGACTTCGATCACATCCCCCGTACGCACCGTACCGCCTGCGAGCACTACGGCAAAGATCCCCTCGCGCGGCATGACGCAGTCTCCGGCCTGGTAAAAGATCGCGCAGCGCTCATGGCAGATCTTGCCGATCTGCGATATTTCCAGCAGCGCTTCCGCCCCGACCCGCAAGCGCGTGCCGACCGGCAGGGTGCACAGATCGAGGCCGCGGGTGGTGAGATTTTCGGCAAAATCGCCCGCCCCCACGTCCAGCCCCGCCGCCTGCATCTTGGCGATACTCTCGGACGCCAGCAGGCTGACCTGACGGTGCCAGTCACCGCCATGGGCATCGCCTTCCAGACCGAAGCCCTTGACGAGACGACCGACGCCGACATCGGTCTTGCGTTCGCCCTTGTTCGCGCTTGTGCAGACCGCGATGACTTGACCGTGATTGGGCATGATTCCTCTCGTTGGTATCGGGGCTGGGGACTAGGGGCTAACCTTTTCCTTCCAGTCTCCAGTCTCCAGTCCCCATCTCCCAGGCTCCGCCTTTAGCCGCCGCGCTTGACGCGGTTTTCCACTTCCTTGCGCGCGGTGGTGGAGATGGCATTCGAGACATTGCGGCTTTTCGCCAGCTTCTTGAGATCGCCCAACGGCAGTTCGCTGACGAAGCGCAAGGCTCGCGGCAGCGGGGTCTTCGGATGCAGGGCCAGGGCCTTGCGGATTTCCGAATTCTTCATCCAGTCGCGGTTAAGAAGGATCAGGCGGATCAACTCGTCGCTGGAGGTCTTGTTTCTGGCCACCGTCACCACTTCAGCCTCGGTCATCCGGCCGTTTTTGAGAACCGCGCCATGCACCAGCTTGTTGGGATCCTTGACGAGAATGTTGCGCCACTCCTTGTCACCGGTCATGGCCATCTTGATCTTGTCGGAAACCTTCATTTCCAGGGCCAGCTGATGCTTCGATATCCCCTTGGCCTCGGCCTCCTGGAGCAGGGCCGCGATCGCCTCGTCGGAAACCTCTTCGACTTCATCGGGATTGCCGTCGACCGCCTCCGGAAAAACCTCTTCAGCCCCTTCTTCTTCCTCAGCGGAAAGCGGTGCCTCCTTCGCTTCCTCGCAACCGAGTCTGGCCTTCAAGGCCGCACTGGTATTGGGGTTGGCGAGAACCGTCGAGATCAGTGCCGGAGTGAGGCGTTCCGGCTGTCCGGCCAGGACGGCAAGCAGGGCTGCGTCGCCCCGTTCGGCGAGAAACTGCAGGGTTTCGGCTGGCAGTGCAGGATGGTTGACGACTCTCTTCATCAGCGCCACATCGTTGAGTCGCACCCTGGCCAGCAAATCGAGGAGGCGGGGGTGCAACGAGGGGTCATCGCACGCCGGCTGCAATACTGCCAGCGGCAGAGTGCGCAACGCGCGCACCGCCTCCCCCTTCACTTCCGCATCAGCGCTGGTGCAGAGAAAGCAGAGTACGGTCAAAAGGTCTCCCCCGGAAAGGGGGAGAGCCCCCCGCGCCGCAGCCAGCTGCGCTTCGCGGGGGGCTCCCGGGCCGACGATGCGTGCCACTTCCGGAGAAACCTTGAGCCGAACCTGGCTGAGCCCTTCAGGCTGGGTCATGGTTCACCATCGACAAGGACGGCCGGCATCACTGCTTCTTGATGACCTCGGCAGCAATCCCCGCTCGCCGGGCCTTGACCGCCGCTTCGTTCGCCGCCGCCTGGTCGGGGAAGCCGCCAAACCGCACCAGGCTGATGACGCGTTTGACCTCGACCGGTTCCTCGGCAACCTTTACCCCTTCGCTGGAGAAACGCTCCGCCATCTGGCGCAGGTTCTCCTGGTTGGCATAGGCGCCGGCATAGATCGTGGTCGTTGCGCCTGCGCGCAGGGCAAAGGCATCGGGGGCGATGCCGCGGGCATAGGCCAGCGCTTCCTTGGCCTCGGCCTCAGGGTAGCTGCCGATGCGCAGGCGGGTCAGGCGCACGGTCTTTTGCATGGTGCTGACCTGGGGCTCATAGCCGATTTTGCGAATCTTCTCCTTGACGGCCTTCAGCTCGCCGGCATTCACGAAGGCCCCCGCCTCGATCAGCCACGGCCCGCTCGCAGCAACAGGC
>Ga0129297_10000093_pt1 | contig 39099 bp, 32 predicted proteins | sample I18A1metaG_FD_94708 | JGI IMG/M metagenome (GOLD analysis project Ga0129297, IMG submission 94708) | Lake sediment bacterial and archeal communities from Gulf of Boni, Indonesia to study Microbial Dark Matter (Phase II) - ​I18A1 metaG | ecosystem: Environmental > Aquatic > Freshwater > Lake >... | reverse complement strand
GGGGAAAGATCACCATCACCCCGGACAAGGCGACCAATTCCCTGGTCATCATGGCATCTCCCAATGATTACCAGAACCTGCTCCAGGTCGTGCAGAAGCTGGACAAGCGCCGTCGCCAGGTCTTCGTCGAGGCGGTGATCGCCGAGGTCTCCCTGGACAAACTCCGCGACCTCGGGGTGAAGTGGGGCGTAGCAGCGGGGGCGGCGACCAGCACGGTCACTGCCGTAGGTGCCTTCGACCCCCAGGGGGTCTTTACCGGCTCTGACCTCTCCGGGATCCTGGCCGCCCTCAAAGCCGCGAGCATCACCATTCCCGACCTTGCCGGCACCGCCGTCAATATTGCCGGCGTGGTCAAGGCGCTCGAATCCCACGGCGCGGTCAACGTCCTCTCGACCCCGACCATCATGACGTCGGACAACAAGGAGGCGGAGATCTTCGTGGGGGAGAACGTACCGTTCATCTCCAGCACCAACCTGTCATCCACAGGCCTCTCCCAGCAGTCGGTGGAACGGAAGGATACGGGCATCAGCCTGAAGATCACCCCCCAGATCAGTGAAGGTGAGTATGTCAAGCTCGACATCTACCAGGAGATCTCGGCGGTCAAGGACGCGACCAGCAAAGGGGCAGCGGCCGATATCACCACGACCAAGCGTTCGGCCAAGACCTCGGTCGTTGTCAAGGACAAGGATACGGTGGTCATCGGCGGGCTGATCCAGGACCAGTTACAGGAGACCGTCGACAAGGTGCCGCTGCTGGGGGACATCCCCCTCCTCGGCTGGCTCTTCAAGACCAAGCACATGGGGCGGACCAAGACCAACCTGATGATCGTCCTCACCCCCCGCATCGTCCGCGGTGCCCAGGAGATGTCCGAAGTCTCCGGCAACCAGAGGCAGAAATTCGACGAAGCGGTCCTGATGGACCGTCCGTTAACTCTCGACAAGGAGCTGCCGGTGAAGCGGTGACCACCGCTCACCGTTTCCGATACCATGACAGACGCAACGGACATCCAGAACATCGCCGCCCGGCTCGGGTTCACCTCGGCTCCAACGGTGGACGACAGCATGGTCGACACCGCGTGGCTCGCCCGCCTCCCCCTCGCCTTTGCCCGGAACAACCTGCTCCTCCCCCTCCGGGAAGAGGATGGCCGGCTCCTGGTCGCGATCGGCGAACCGACCAACCTCCTCGCCCTGGACGAGCTCCAGGGTGCCCTCGGCCTGCCGGTGCAGGGGCTCGTCGTCCCCCGCGACGAGGTGCTGGCCGCCATCAACCGGCTCTACGCCCGCCAGGCCGGGTCGGCCCAGGAGGTGGTGGCCGAACTGGAGGCGGAAGACCTCTCCACCATCGCTTCCGAACTCTCCCACCCCAAGGACCTGATGGACCTGACCGACGAAGCCCCGGTCATCCGCCTCCTCAACTCCATCCTGTTCCAGGCAGTGAAGGAGCGGGCCAGCGACATCCATATCGAGCCGTTCGAACGGGAGCTGGACGTCCGGTTCCGGGTCGACGGCATCCTCTACAAGATGCTCTCCCCCCCCAAGATCATCCAGGAGGCCCTCGCCTCCCGGGTAAAGATCATGGCGGGACTGAACATCGCCGAAAAACGCCTCCCCCAGGACGGCCGCTTCAGGGTCATCGTCGCGGGGAGGGAGGTGGATATCCGCGTATCCCTCATCCCCACCTTTTTCGGCGAGCGGACGGTGCTCCGCCTGCTGGACAAGCAGCGGGGGGTCCTCTCCCTCACCGACATCGGTATGGGGGAGCGTGAAAACGGCCTCATGGAGAAGCTGCTCCGCCGGACCAGCGGCATCATCCTGGTGACCGGGCCGACGGGGAGCGGCAAGACCACCACCCTCTACAGTGCCCTCACCCGCATCAATTCGCCGGACAAGAACATCATCACCATCGAGGACCCGATCGAATACCAGCTGCCGGGGGTGGGGCAGATCCAGGTCAACCCCAGAATCGACCTCACCTTTGCCCAGGGACTCCGCTCCATTCTCCGCCAGGACCCGGACATCATCATGGTCGGCGAGATCCGCGACGCGGAAACCGCCGAGATAGCCATGCAGGCCAGCCTGACCGGCCACCTCGTCCTCTCCACCCTGCACACCAACGATGCGGCCACCGCCATTACCCGCCTCATCGACATGGGTATCGAACCGTTCATGGTCGCATCGACCCTCTCGTCGGTGGTCGCCCAGCGGCTGGTACGGGTCATCTGCCCCCACTGCCGCGAGGAGTACCGTCCGGAGCGGAGTTACGCCGGCATCACCCTGCCGGAAAAACTCTACCGGGGCCGGGGGTGCGACCGCTGTTTCCAGCTGGGGACCATCGGCAGAACGGGCATCTACGAAATGCTCCCCGTGGACAGCGAGCTCTGCTCCATGATCATCCGCCGCAGCTCGACCGCCGAGATCAAGGAGTACGCCATCTCCCGCGGCATGCGGACCCTGCGGGACGACGGCCTGGCCAAGGCCGCGGCCGGCATCACCACCATCGAAGAGGTCCTCCGCGTGACCCAGGACGACTATGCCGACATTTCGCTATAAGGGGTATCGGCAGGACGGTCGGGAGACCAGCGGGGAGGTCACTGCCGACAACCAGCGCGACGCCCGGGCCCGCCTGAAGAGCGACGGGGTGCTCGCCACGGAGATTGCCGCGGAGAGCCCCGCAGGCGGTCGGAGACGGCTGTTCCGGCCGGGGACGGGAGTGCCGGAACTGGCCCTCATGACCCGCCGCCTGGCGACCCTGATCAGCGCCTCCATGCCGATCTACGAAGCGGTGACGACCCTGATGGAGCAGGAGAGACCGGGGGAGCTGCGCAGCGTCCTCTCCCGCCTGCGGGACCGCCTGGCCGAGGGTTCGGGGCTGGCGGCGGCCCTCGCCCAGGAATCGGGACTGTTCTCCGAAAGCTACATCAGCATGGTTGCCGCCGGGGAGGCAAGCGGAGCCCTCGACCTGGTGCTGGAACGCCTGGCCACCTTCCTGGAGGAACAGGAGGCGGTCCGCTCCCGGGTGACCACCGCCCTCGCCTACCCCCTGCTGATGATCGTCGTCGGTTGCGGGGTGATGCTCTTTCTCCTCGGCTTCGTCATCCCCAAGATCACCGTCGTCTTTGCCGACAACAGGGCAGCCCTCCCCCTCATAACGGTCGCCCTGATCAAGGTCAGCACCCTGGTCCGCAAGGGGTGGTGGCTCCTGCTGCTCCTCGCCGCAGGGACGGGCATCCTCTACCGCCGTCTGCTGCGGCAGGAGCGGTTCATCCTGAAACGGGACCGGCTGCTCCTCAGGCTGCCGGGTCTGGGGTCGCTGCTGCAGAAACTCGTCCTCTCCCGCTTCGCCAAGATCCTCGGTCTTCTCCTCGGCAGCGGCGTGCCGGTGATCCGGGCCATGGAGATCACCGCCGAAGCCGTCGTCAACCGGGCGTACCGCCTCTTCCTGGCAGAGGTGAAGAGTGACCTGATCGAGGGGGGGAAACTCTCCGCCAGCCTGGCCAAGAGCCCCCTCTTCCCCCCCCTGCTGGTGCACATGGTCGGCATCGGCGAGCAGAGCGGCACCATGGAGGCTATGCTGGAGAAGGCGGGGAGCGCCTTCGAGGGGGAGTTCAACACCGCCACGACCCGCTTCCTCTCCCTGCTGGAACCGTTGCTGGTGCTGGCCATGGGGCTGGCGGTAGGATTCGTGGTCATCGCCGTGCTGCTCCCCATTTTCCAGCTCAACCAGCTGGTGAAGTAGAGACCGTCACACCGTGCTCGCCATCACACTACCCCGGAGGTTCAGATATGCCCGAACAGATTCGTAACAATCGCGGTTTCACCCTCATCGAAATCATGGTCGTCATCGTCATCCTCGCCCTCCTTGCCGCCCTCGTCGGGCCGAAGATCATCGGCCGGAGCGACGACGCCAAGATCGCCGACGCCAAGGTCCAGATCAGGAACCTGGAGACCGCCCTCAAGCTCTACAAGCTGGACAACGCCGTGTACCCGACCACCGAGCAGGGGCTCGCCGCCCTGGTCACCAAGCCGACGGTCGGCGTCATCCCGAAAAACTACAAGGCCGAGGGGTACCTGGAGAGCAAGAAGGTCCCCCAGGACCCGTGGGGTAACGAGTTCGCCTTCATCTCCCCCGGGGCCAACGGCGACTACGACCTCTGCTCCTACGGGGCCGACGGGGTAAAGGGGGGCGAAGGGAAAGGCGCCGACATCTGCAACTGGAACCTGCAATGAAACAGGAACGAGGTCCGGGGTCCGAGGAACGAGGAATATCAGTCGTGGCTCTCCTCGAACCTCGATCCTCGATCCTCGATCCTCGCCTTTGCAGTGGCTTTACCCTGCTGGAACTGATGGTGGTGCTCGTCATCATCGCCGTTGCCGCGGCGCTCGTCGCCCCCCGGCTGCCGGTTGCCGAGAGCATGGAACTGCAGAGTTCGGCGCGCAGGGTGGCGGCGACCCTCCGCTACCTTGAGGAACGGGCAGTGGCCGGCAAAACCCTGTACCGGTTGCACCTGGACATTGCCACCAGCACGGTGCGCATCACCCGCAAACTGGCCAGCGGCGACGAGGTCCCCCCCGATGACCAGATGCTCGCCCGTGAGATACTCGGCAAGAGGGTCGTCATAACCGACGTGAGCACGCCGCGGCTCGGCAAGGTCAGCGAGGGGGAGGTCGTCATCGATATCGGCACTGCTGGCCTGACCGATCTCCTCACCATCCACCTGGCGACAGGGACGGATAAGGCGTTCACGATTGCAGCCCTCCCGAACAATGGCCGGGTCAAGGTGCTGGCAGGGTATGAGGAGCTGACGCTGTGAAAGGCTTTACCCTCCTCGAGGTGCTGGTGGCCCTGGCCATCATGGCGGGTGTCATCCTGACGACGATCGTCGCCTTCAACTATCACCTGGGAATCGTCATCAGGGACAAGGACGAAAGTGCCGCCATACTCCTTGCCCGGGGGAAGATCGATGATCCGGCATTCGCCCTCCTGCCTGCCGGCACGGGGAACTTTGCCCCCCAGCGACCGGACATCTCGTGGGAGAAGAGTTTCCTGCCGACAGAGATTCCGGGGGTGGCAAAGATGGTTTTCACCATCACATGGGATAAGGAGAGGAGAAAACTGGTTCTTGTCCGCTACGTTGCCAAAACCTGACCCCTCCAGGGAGCGCGGGTTCACCCTTCTCGAACTGCTCCTGGCACTGGCTCTCCTCGCCATCCTCACGGCGGCGCTCTACGGCAGCTACTTTTCCCTCTTCAAGGGACGTGACGCAGCCAGCGAGGGGATGGAGTCCCGGCGCGAGTTGCGGACCACCCTCGACCTGCTCCGACGGGAACTGACCGGGATCATCTACCGGAGAAACGACGAGCGCTTCCGCTTCATCGTCGAGGATCGCGACCTTTACGGCAAGCCTGCCTCGACCCTCTCCCTGACCGCCATTGCCCCGCCCGAAACGGGTCAGGGTGCAGTTTCCGATCTGGTCGACATCAGCTACCGGATCGTCGAGAAGGGGGGGACCATGGTCCTCGGCCGCCAGGCAAGGGACCTGCACGTCACCACCGAACCGCTCCGTTACCCGCAGATGGAAAAGGTGGAAGGATTCCTGGTCGAATGCCGTAGCGGCGACAAATGGGTACGGAGCTGGGACACCGCCATAAACATGACCCTCCCCGCGGCCGTTCGGGTGACCATAACCGTGAAGGAGGATGACAAGCCGGTGGAATATTCGGTGGTCGCCACTCCGAGGATAGCCGTACCGTGAAGGGCCAGGGGGGATTTGCCCTGGTGGTGACCCTGCTGGTGACCGCTCTGCTGGTCGCCCTGACCGTGGAATTCATCACCGACGTCTACGTGGATACCACGGCACGGCAGAATTTCGTCGACAGTCAGCGCGCCTCCCTCCTGGCAGAATCGGGGATAGAGGGGGCCGCCAGGATCCTGCAGACGACCCTGGCGGCCCAGGGCGACTTCACCTCCCTCAGGGACCAGTGGGCCAGACCGCTGGAACTCACCGATGAGAGCGGTGACCTGCGCATCACCATCGAGGAGGAAAACGGCAAGCTCAACCTCAATTACGTTGCCGGCCCAAACGGGGAGTTCACCCCCGCTTACGCGGAGAGCGCGGACCGGCTGTTCAAATCTCAGGGGCTGCGGTCCGCGGACCTGCTCGACGCACTGGCCGACTGGCTTGACACTAACGACCTGCCACGGCCGGGAGGGGCGGAGTCTCCCTACTACCTGACCCGCAAGCCCCCGTACAAGGCGGGCAACGGCCCGCTTCTGACCTGTGACGAACTGGCCATGGTGCGGTGGTTCGACCCGGCGGTTCTCGCCAAGGTCCGCCCCTTTGTCACCGTGTACGCCGATACTGCCGAAGGAGCGTACATCAATATCAACACCGCTCCGAAAGAGGTACTGCTGGCCCTTGACGAGCAGATGACCGAGGCCCTGGTGGAGAGGATTCTCGACTACCGCAAGGTCACCCCGTTCAAGTCCAGGGGAGAACTCACCCGGGTGGCGGGGATGGAAACCATCGTCGCCAGCATAAAAATGCCGCTGCGCACCAGGGGGAGCATCTATCGCATCCGCTCGGAGGCAACCGTCAACGGTACGGCACGGATAGTCGAGGCGGTCGTTAACCTGTCGGTCAGCTCTGCACCCCGCACGCTCTTCTGGCGGGAGTATTGAGAGACAGCCTCTCCCCCTCTCTGCGATGACATCTACATGCGAGGAGATATGTTCATAACCGTTATCCAGTTCTCTGCGGACGAGTTGACCGTCGCCCGTTTCAGCACACAGAGGTCACAGCTCCTCTTTCTCGAAGGGGCACGCCATCGCCTCGACGAAACGCCCCTGCCGGAGCTGCTCGCCGCCTGGAAGGAGAAGTCCGGGGGGGACAGGATTATCCTCTCCCTGCCGGCAGCGCTCTTCAGCATGCGGGAGATCGAACTCCCCCTGGGCGAACGTAAAAAGGCCCGGGACATTCTCCCCCTCGAGCTGAAGGGTGAGATCGCCCTTGAGAGCGATGACCTCATCTTCGAGGCACTGCCGCTGGAAGCCGGGACCTATGCCGCGCTCTGGTGCAACGCGACACGCCTGGCCCCCCACATCGCCAGGCTTGCCGATGCGGGTCTCGATCCGGAGATAGTGACCTCTCCCCTCTTCTCCTGGCACCATCTGCTCCCGGCGGGCGACTCCACCTGCGCCCTGACGGACGGCGAGGCAGCAGCCATCTACAGGGGGCGGACCCCCGTCTACCTCAGGGCCCTTCCCGGTGGCATCGACAAAAACCTCGACGCCACCCTGGCCGCGGTGGAGCTCGCCAAGGGGATCACCGTGGAACAGCTCTTTTCCCTAGCCGGCAGCGGAGGGGACGCAGTGGTGTCCGGCTCGGCGCCTCTCCCCATCAGCCCGGCCCTGGCAGCCTGTTTCCCGTCGGATACCGCTGCCGCCAGGGACCTGGCCTCTGCGTACGCCGCCGCAGCCGACCTCATGACCAACGACCCCGTCAACTTCCGCCGCGGCCCCCTCACCTTCGTCCGCCGCACGCTGGAGTTGCGGCGCAAGCTGCGGCTCACCGCTGCCCTGGCCATAGCCGCCCTCCTGCTCCTGTTCGCCGAATCGGGTGTCAGGTACTACCTGCTACAGAAGGATCTGACGTCGGTCGAGGCGTCAATTAGGAAAATCTATGGCGAGGCGTTCCCCAAACGGAGCAAGGCGGTCGACGAGGTAGCCGAGATGAAGGCCGAGATCAAGCGTCTCGGTGCCTCGTCCTCCCAGGGGGTACTCGCCGTGCTGAAAAAGCTCTCCGATGCCAAGGGTGAGGATCTGACCGAGTTGTACGAAATCGATATCGATGGTTCGCAGGTCTCCGGCAAGGGGGTGGCCCGCACCCTCCAGGGGGTCAACGATTTCAAGGCGCGCTGTGCCCCCCTGTTCGGCGGGTTCGAGGTGAGCGAACTCAAGAGCCGTTCCGACGGCGCCACCGGCTTCTCCTTCAGAAGCGGTTCGAAGGAGGTGGGCAAATGAAGCTCATGGAGCTGTACACCAGCCTCGACCGGCAATCACGCTCACGTCTGGCGGTCGCCGTTATCTCCCTTCTCCTCCTTGCCCTCTGTTACTCCCTGCTGCAGGAGCGGATATCCCGGATGAAACTGAGACGTACCGGCAGGGAGGCGGTGGTGAAGGAGCTCCTGCTGCTCAGCCACCAGTTCAGAGTGGCCAGCAACGATGCCCAGAGGCTGAGCAACCGCCTTGCGGCGGTCAGGACCGACGATTCCCTCGCCAAGCTGGTGGAAGAGACCGGCATCAGGGGGAAGAATATCCAGGTCAAGCCGGTGAAAGGCGAAGAGCGTCAGGGGATGGTGGAGGACGCGGCCGAGGTGAGAATCGAGGGGATAACCGCCAATGAAGCGGTCAACCTCCTCTTCCTCCTGGAAAAGGGGACACGGCCGGTTGTTATCAAGAAGGCAAATCTCAAGACCCGCTACGATGACCCGGCCAGGCTGGATGTCACCCTCGTCGGGGCGGTGCTGAAGCCACTCCCCCAGGAGACAAGATGACCGCGGCGAAAACAGCCAGGTACGTGGCCGGTGCCGTCGCGGCCCTGCTCCTGTTCATCCTGCTGACAATCGCCTTCATCCCCCGGCAGGCCATCCTGGACGCCCTCAACCGGGGGCTGGCCGAACAGGGGCTCAGCCTCTCCGCCATATCCTTCGGCAAGGCCCTACCGCTGGGTCTGCGGGGCACCGGCTGGTCCCTCTCCTCGACACGGGGCCCACTGCTTACCCTCGACAGGGCATCGGTCAGGCTGCAGCTCGTCCCCCTCCTGCGGGGTATAATCGCCGTCACAATCGAGGGGGCAACGGGTTCCGGCAGGATCTCAGCCACTGCCACCTCTGCCGCCAGCGGCACGTTACGGATGGACATCCAGGGACTGAGCCTGGAGCAGATCCCGTTCTTCACCACGGTAGCCGGCGTCAGGGCAGCGGGGATCGTCAACTGCCAGGCGGAGGTCTCCGGTCTCAGGGGAAGAGGGTCGGGCTTCGTCAAGCTGGACGCACGGGGGGTCGATCTGCGCGGAATCAAGCTGGGAGAGACGCCGCTCCCCGACGCCGCCTACCAGACCGTTCAGGGGATGCTGCGCATCAGGGGCGGGACGGGAAGCGTGGAGAGTTTTACCCTCCAGGGGGAGGGACTCTACGTACGGCTCAAGGGGGACATCGTTCCGGGAAGCTCGCTCCCCGACTCACCCCTGGCGTTGACCATGGAGCTGATGCCCAAACCGGACTTCCTCGAACGGCAGAAGTTCGTCTTCCTGCTGCTGGCCAAGTATCTGGATACCCCGGGACACTACCAGATACCGCTCAAGGGGACCTTGGGCAAGCCGCTGATGGAGTAATCCTGCCGACAACCCCACCTGAACGAGAGAGAGCGCAAGAATGGCGGCATCTGCCTCACCCTTGCGCTCTCCGCTCCATCAAGTTTTTTCCCTGCTTCTAGCTCCTGCCGGGGCGGCGATATTCAACGATCACATCCCGTTTCTCCCGGGGAGCTCCCCATTTCTTCCGCCGATCTCCGGACGGTTTCTGCTCCTGTCCACGACCATGGGCATGTTTCCCTGCACCATCTGGCTTCGGTGCAGATCCAGCCGATCTGCGGGCACCAGGCCTGCTGCCGCCGCCACCGGGTAAATTCGGCAGTTCACGTTTCGGCTCGAGTCCCTCGATAACCTGGCGGGGAAGCTTCTGGCCGATGTAGCGCTCGATCCGCTGCAGATAGCTGAGCTCGTTCAGGGAGACGAAGGAGATCGCCGTGCCGGTCGCCCCGGCACGGCCGGTACGGCCGATCCGGTGGACATAATCCTCGGCAAAGCGGGGGAGGTCGAAGTTGATGACATGGCTGATGCCGCTGACATCAAGCCCCCGGGCGGCAACATCGGTGGCCACCAGCAGCTTGACCTTGCCGCGCCGGAGGTTGACGATTGTCCGGTTTCGTGCCCCCTGGCTCATGTCGCCATGAAGGGCAGCTGCCGAGTGCCCCTGCTGGAGGAGCTCCTGGGCAAGGATATCCGCATCCCTCTTGGTGGCGGAAAAGATGATCGCACGGGAGAGTTCCTTGTCGGCGATGAGGTGCTGCAGCAGACGACTCTTGTGTTTCATGTCGTCGGCGACATGGAGACGCTGCTCGATGGTATCATGGGTGACCTTCCGGCCGGCGATCTCGACTCTCTGGGGATCGCGCAGCATGCTTCCCGCCAGCCTCGCCATGGCCTTGTCCATGGTGGCGGTGAACATCAGCGTCTGCCGTCCTTCGGGTGTGGCGGACGCGATCTTCTCCATGTCCTCGCTGAAGCCCATGTCCAGCATCCGGTCGGCCTCATCGACGATCAGCATTTCCACCCGTCCCAGGTTGAGACGCCCGTTCTCCAGATGGTCGACGAGCCGTCCCGGAGTCGCGACAATCAGGTCGACCGGCTGGGAAAGGAGCCGCAGCTGGTCGCGGTAGGCCATCCCTCCCAGGATCGCGCCGCTGCGTACCCGGGTGAATTTGCCATAGGTACGGACCGCATCACTCACCTGGTTGGCCAGCTCGCGGGTCGGTGTAAGGACCAGCACCCGGGGGCCGCGTCCGGCACCCTTCGGGGGGGATGCCAGCAGGTGCAATGCCGGCAGGACGAATCCGGCCGTTTTCCCCGTGCCCGTCTGGGCAATGCCGATCAGGTCTCTTCCGGCCAGGGCAACAGGGATGGCCTGCTCCTGGATCGGTGTGGGGGTGTCATAGCCGCACGCCTTCACGGCCTTGAGAATGGGGGGGAGGAGTTGCAGTTCATCAAACGTCATATGATAATTCCTTTGGGTTGCAAGATCGGCTTGGTACGGACCATGACGGCCGCACAATAATACGCACTGCTGCCGGACGGGACCTCTTGCGCTCGTCCTGCCGGAAAGCATCGTGAATATGAACGGATTGGCAATGTCACCAACCGAGATTGCAACTGCGGAATCAGGAGATACTGAAGGCAGGAGGGGTCAGTCAGTGATGGTGCCGGCAGGGGCTGTGCCCTGCCGGGATGTTCTGTCTTCTGTGGCGCGTCGCGGGATTCAGGTGATAACGATGGCGGTTGGTGCCGGTGGGTTGCACGATGTGCACTGAATCAGGACAACGGGCATGGGGGGCTACTTGACCGTAGCGTCCTCCAAGATGATTTCGTAGTAGTAGCCACCGCCGAAATCGACGTTGTTGTGGAATACGCCGGTCGCCGTAACGATGTCGCCGACTTCGGGGGTATCCTTGGTGGTAACCACCAGTTTGTTATTCCACTTGCCGCCGCTGGCATCGGTAATGTGGACCCAGTTCCGGCCCATGATCTCGGCAGAAACCTTCACGACCTGGCCGCGAACGACAATGGTTTTCCCCTGGAGCTCGGTCCTTTTCTGCATGATCTCTTCGAGGCTGTAGGAGTTTTCCCCCGGGGCCTTCTCCACCTTAAGCCCTTCGACAACCTTGCCGCTCCCCTTCTTTTTCCCCGGAGCGGGCTTGCCCATGTCAACACCCTTGTGGGCATTCTCCTTGCGCGTCTTGTTATACTTCTCGGTCGGGCCGTTGGAGAAGATAATCTGGTCGAACTTTCTGCTCAGGGGCTTGCTGGTAAACTCGCCCATCTCTACGCCGCCCAGGAGCTCGACCTCGTCACCGACCGTGACATACAGCTCCGGAATGGCAACCCACGACTTGACGCCATCCTTTTCCAGGTGCAGATAGGTATAGCCGCCGCTGTTGATTGCCTCCACCACCTTGCCGGTGATCGGCGGGAGTTCATCGGGGTTTTTGTATACCTTCTGGCCGGTCATCTCCGGCATGGCGAATGCCGTGCAGCCGATAAATACGAGCATAAGAACCGTGACTGCAGCAACTGTTTTTCTCATGATCCACTCCTCCTGACGCAACAGGCTGCGCACCGGGGCTGCGCAGAGAGTTGGAAACCAAAAAAGGCCCGGGTTTCCCAGGGCCTTTTTTGTATCGATTGGCGTCCCCTGCCGGATTTGAACCGGCGTCGCCGCCGTGAAAGGGCGGTGTCCTGGGCCGGGCTAGACGAAGGGGACAGTGAAATTAAATGGTGAGCCGCGTTGGGATCGAACCAACGACCACCTGATTAAAAGTCAGGTGCTCTACCTACTGAGCTAGCGGCTCGCTGCAACAAGAATAACTATATATCAAACCATCTTTTGCAGGTCAACAGTTTTTTATCAGACAAACGGATTTTTCAGGGAAATGGTTTCATCCCTGCGCGGTCCTACCGATACCATGACGATCGGGCATCCGATCAGCTCTTCCAGTCGCTTGATGTAGGTGCGCGCATTTTCCGGGAGCTCTTCAAACGTGCGGATACCGCTGATCGGGGTTTTCCATCCCGGCAACTCTTCGTAAACCGGCTCACAGGCGGCAAAAACGTCAAGGGTTGCCGGGATCTCGTCGATAACGGTCCCCTTGTAGCGGTAACCGGTACAGATCTTGATCGTTGCGAAATCGTCGAGCACATCGAGCTTGGTCACTGCAACGCCGGTCAGGCCGTTGACCCTGACGGCATAGCGGAGCACGATGGCATCGAACCAGCCGCACCGCCTCGGCCTGCCGGTTGTGGAACCGAACTCGTTGCCCGCCTGGCGCATTTTCTCACCGTCGTCGTCAAGCAGTTCGGTCGGGAACGGACCGCTACCGACACGGGTCACATACGCCTTGGAGATGCCGATGATCTCGTCGATGGAGCGGGGGCTCACGCCGGTGCCGGTACATGCCCCGCCGGCACAGGTCGAGGAGGAGGTCACGAACGGATAGGTACCGTGGTCGATATCGAGCAGCGTCCCCTGGGCACCTTCGAACAGGATGTTCCTGCCGGCCTTGACTTCCTTGTGCAGCATCAGGCTGGTGTCTGCCACATACTTGCGCAGGATATCGGCATAGCCGCAGTACTCGTCGAAGATCTCCTCGAAGGTGAACGGTTTGTCGCCGAGAAACCTCTCCAGAAGGAAATTCTTCTCGTCAAGGGCCTCACGCAGCTTGCGGGCAAAGATCTCCCGGTCGAGGAGGTCGCAGAGCCGTATCCCGCGACGGCCGATCTTGTCTTCATAGGCCGGGCCGATCCCTCTCCCGGTCGTACCGATCTTCCTGTCGCCGCTCCGTGCCTCGCGGGCCAGGTCGATCCTCTTGTGATACGGCATGATCACATGGAGTGCCTCGCTGAGGCAGAGCACCGAATCGTCCTCCATCTTCCCCTTTGCCTTCAGGTTGGTGATCTCCCTGATGAACACCTCGGGATCGAGGACCACGCCGTTGCCGATGATACACCTCTTCCCTTTGTGGAGGATGCCGGAAGGGATGAGGTGCAGGACTACCTTTTCATCGCCCACCACGAGGGTATGGCCGGCATTGTTCCCCCCCTGGTACCGGACGACATTGTCCGCATGCTCAGTATAGATATCTACGACCTTGCCTTTACCCTCGTCACCCCACTGGGCACCGATCACGACCACATTAGCCATGGTACTCTCCTTGTCATAGTTGCCGCCGCCACCATCTGGCGCCATCTAAATTCTGTTATCCGCACGGTGCCGGCCTGCCACGCACCTTATAAACACATAATCGACGAGCAATCGCCAGCCAGCAGCTGCGCCTTTTTCACGATGCAACCGGCACCGTCAGCCACCCGCACCAGGTAGACCTCGTCGTGAGCACAGTTATCGCCACCGATGACCATGATCCTGAGGATATTCATACGCTCCGCATAGGCAAGGGACTGGGCGTAATCGCGCCGGATGATGTCCCGGGCAACAGAGTACCCACTGCGGCGGAGCACCGTGGCGATCTCAAGGGCATCGCGCCGGTCTTCGAGCATGTTGAAGATGAGCAGGTCACGGCTCTTGCTGGCTTCAACCTCCGGACGCTTTTCGAGACAGTGGAGCAAGGGGAGCAGATTGAATGCGAAACCCGTCGCGGGGGTGGACAGGCCATAGCGGGCCATCAGGGTATCGTAGCGGCCACCACCGCAGACCGGTTGTCCCAGGCCGGGCACAAAGCCCTCGAACGTGATGCCGGTATGGTAATGCAGCCCGCGGATCTCCCCAAGATCGATGGTCAGCTGGTCGCGGATGCCATGGATCCCCAGGATGTCGACGACCTGCACCAGGTTGTCAAGAGCCCGCCGGGAGCGGTCATTGCGTACCGTCCCTCCTGCCGTTGACAGCACATCTATACCACCGAAAAGCCTTGGCAGGGACGCAATCTCCTCCTTGGATGCATCGGATATCCGCTCCTGCTCCAGGAGTTCTCTCACCGCGGAGGCATCTTTTTTGGCAATGGCCCCCTGCAGCCGTCGAGCGACCTGTTCATCAAGGCCCGCTGCTGCGATTATCCCGCGAAAGAACTCGACCTGCCCCAGATCAAGCTTGAAACCTTCGAAACCGAGCTCCTGCAGGACCTCCACCGCCATCGCCACCATCTCGGCATCCGCTTCGGGCGAATCCAGCCCGATCAGTTCAACCCCGGACTGGAATATCTCGCGGCTCAGACCCGACTGGGACTCGACATGACGGAGGACCCTTCCGTTGTAATAGAGACGGTGGGGCAGTGGATACCCTCCCATGCGCATTGCCTCGATGCGTGCAACCTGGGGTGTGATATCCGGTGGTATGGCCAGGAGCCGGCCGCTCTGCCGGTCATCGAAACGAAACGTTTTCTCCCGAAGTTCATCGTCCATACCGACGGACAGGGTATCTTCAAACTCCAGCATGGGGGGTATGATGCGTCTGAACCCCCAGAGTTCAAATACCGTGCGGATTTTTCCCTCAATGTAGCCGATCTTGTCGGCCTGCTCGGGGAGAAAGTCGGATACCCCTTTAGGGATGGAAGTTTCTTTGGTAGGGCCTGCGTGAAATGGCATGAAAAGTCCCGCTGGTGCGATGCAAAACGCTCAAAATCTAACAGTATAGCCATGGCATGTCAACGTAAAAAGGGCGCCCCCGGGGACGCCCTTCTTCTCCTACCGCTCACGATTTCAGCAGGGACCGTGTCCCTCTGCCCTATTCCACCCTTTTTATGGCAATGGCACTGGCACCCTTTTCGAAAATTCCCGCCTTCTTCACGACCTCAAGCAGCACGAGCTCCTTCTGCCCCTCGTCATACAGGAAGTCTGACAGGTAGTTCTGACTCGGCTTCGTATGCCACAACTCATCCAGGGTGGCGCCGTTCCACGCAAATGCGTAAATGGAGTTCTTGTTGAACGAGCGGCTGTCGCCGATGACGAACGTCCCCTCGTTTTTCGGGACAATGATGGTGCCATCCTTTGTCACGACCATCCGCTGCTCAAGGAAGATCTTCCTGTCCCGGCTTCCGGTAACCCGCATGTTCTGCGGATCTTCCCGTGTGAAATAGGCCTCCGAGCCACCGAACTTGTCACTGCTCCTCCAGAGGTTCTCACCTTTTTCGTCGTAGACCGTGAGATACCCGTCCGGGTGGAGTTCGACAAACAACGGATTGCCATCCTTCCCTTTCAGCATTGCTACATTGAAGATCGTGCCAAAACGGGGGAGTTTCACAGGATTATTGGTACTGAAGGAATTCCCCTTTTTCACCAGTTCATACATGTCGCCATAGAAATCATCGGAAAGGCTGATCTGCTGGACACAGATCCGGCTCACCCCGGAGCCCGTCATGACCTGGCGGAAGTAATAGGGAAGGTTGACGGCAATCTGCCGGAATTTACCCTTTTCGACCTGGTAGACCCGTGACACCAGTTTTTCACCCTGGATGATCGTCACGTACAACTCCTCCACGCCGTCACCGTCAAGATCAGCGACATCAACGCCAAGGATCTTTTCCGTCCCGGAAAAAGCCGATTCCGTTGCCAGCAGCGTGAGCCCCTTGTCCTGCCCGTAGAGCCTGAGTTCCCGCTCCAGTGCGACTACGAGGTCCCGCTTCCCTTTCTCCGCGCCCTTCAGCTGGGCAATACCAACCATGACCCCGTCCAGGCGCTGGCCGATCATGCCGCTTTCACCGGCCTTTGTCACCCCTGCGGCACGGATGATGTCCCCTTCGACCTTGGCCGTTTCAACCCGGGAGGGGCGAACGATGCTCGAAGCAGCTCCGGATGGAACGGTCACGCCCGGCGACGTCACCTCCTTGTGTCCCGTGGACGGAGTGGGGGCCGGCGCCACCGGACCGGCAGCCGACAGCTTGGCTATCTCCGCGCTCAGTTTGTCTGCCAGCCGGCCCACCGCAGGGATGACATCATCGGATGATTCGCCCTGCTCGAAGGCCCTTCCCACGAATGTGCCGCTCCCGGTAACGACCCTGGCATCGAGGCTGAACACCTTGCCGAACACGATATAGGTCCCCGCGATCTTCAGTTCCGGTGCCTCGTTTGCCCCTGCCAGGGTTACATTCTCACCGGAAAGCCGCGATGCGAGCAGGGATTGGAGAGCCTGCCGGTAGTCATCCTTGCCGACAGCTCCCGTGACCTTGAATTCTTCCACGTAAACCCTGACCGGAGCAGCCATGGCCGGGAGAGAGCAGAACAGCAGTACCATTGTCAACAGAAGCCGTGTGAACATCGAGAGTCCTCTTCTTTCTCTTTCCTGTCGTGCAGCCAACGGGGGGAAATTATTCCAAAGGGTTGGCGCCGAGTCAAACAAATAAAGGCGAACCGGGAACCCGGTTCGCCTTCTGTGCACATCATACCACGTGCTTTTTCAAGCAGTGTGTGCGTATCCTAGAAGGTGTAGCTCAGGATAACGCGGCCGAGGTAGGGCTGATCGGCATAGCCGTTGGCCCCGTCAGTGCCGCTGAAGGCGGAGCCGAGGAACACGGTTGCACCCTGGACGCTGGCCTTCAGGTTGTCATACAGCTTGTAGCCGACTTCGGCGTTGATCTCCGTGCCGAGGAACTGGGACTTGTTGGCGTACGTTCCGCTGACCTGCTTCTTGGCGTTTGCCACAACAGCTGCGTTGGCGTTGAAGAAGACCTTGCCGACAGCACCATCGTAGCCGACGAAAGCAGCGGCGATACCGGTACCCTTGTTGCTCGCGTCGCCAACGAGGGACTGGTCGGTGTTGGAGGTCCGGTAACCGTTACCCCTGAAGAGGAGGACGGTGTTGGCACCGGAGAAGATACCGCTCTCCATGTATGCTGAAGACGTATCGTTCATAGCCGAGATGAAGGAGTTGCCAAAATCGCCACCAGCAGCGTTCTTGGAGCCGGAGGTGTAGAGGAGGTTCGCCTTGACAGCACCGGGACCGGCAGCCACCTTGGCCCCCACATTGGCGGCAAAGGCGTTAACGTGAGGGGAACCGCTGAAGCTGCCGTTCTGGTAGAGGAAGAAGCCATCGACGTTAACCGGCCCCATGGCAGCTGAACCGTTCACACCCAACATATTGAGCTTGACGTTTGTTTTACCGGCGAACACATTGTTAGCCGCTGTGGCCGTTCCGGTAAGCGATGAATTGTCATCGTAGTAGTAGTAGTAGCTGGCACCGACCTTGATATCCTTGGTGACGGCAACGGAGCCGTCAAGGAGCGAGAAGTCGCGGGTCGTCTTGCCAAGAGCCTGACCGGCAGCCCGGGCATCGTCGAAACGGAACCAGCCGGCCTGTACGGTGGCGGCGCCGAGCTTGGAGGTGAGGAGGGCACCGGCCGCGTCGTTGCCGACGAAGATTCCTTTATAGGCATCGTTCAGCCCCTGGAGACCGACCTTGGCATTTACCGGCGCACCGGGGATGTTGAAGTCGAGGTAGACGTTCTTGGTCTCGAGGTTGATGGAATCGCCACCGAGAGCATATCCGGCATTGCGGCTACCAGCAACATACGAGGAGTCACCCCAGCGACCATCGAGTTCGAAATGGGTCACCAGCTTGAGATCGTCGCTGGCCTTGGCGATGTACTGCAGGCGTGCCCGCTGGTCGACGAAATTCTTGGTGGCGTCGAGGTTAGGCTGCGAAACGGCGACGGTGCCGGTGGTGCCGGTGAACATGTTCGAGGTGATGCCCTGGGTGAGGAACATCCCGTGGAACTCGTTCTCGAATGCCATGGCCGGGACTGCTGCTGCGCCGAGGGCAGCCGCTGCGGTCAATACAACAAGCTTTTTCTTCATTGATGCCTCCTTTATGGTTGATGTAAACATCTGGATTAAAAGGGTTCGTACTGCGTGATCGACTACGCTGTCATCACCACCTCTCCAGTAAATTTTCATCCCTTCCGCATAAAAAAAGTAAAACCCTGTCGCTTTTCCCCGTAAAGGGAAAGGCGTCCAGGGTCATTATTCAGTACGGACATGTCACCGGTACAAAATTTATCATTGACACCTTCAAATAAATTTCCCTGTGAAAATACATATGATCCACGATATTGTCAAGTTTCTAATTGAAATGTTTCAAAACAGTCGCCCGCAAACACCGTCGTATCGGCACGGGGAATACCGTGTTGTTCTAAAATCTATGCCGCATGATACAGTTTTTCAAACCAAAGTCAAGGATATTTTCAAACATCGTTACAAAATAAACCTGCATCGTTCCGTCCGTCGAAAATCTTCATTGCCCTCTGCCGCTTTCCTGAACAGCGACCTTCCGGTTAGCCCCCGGCGGCTGCTCCCTGCGCTACCTGAACAAGGACACCACGCACCGCCATCAATGCCCCGACTGGCAGAGTTCGGTCAGCACACCGTGGCTGCTCTTGGGGTGCACGAAGGCGATCCTGGTCCCGTGGGCGCCGCTGCGCGGCTTCTCGTCGATCATCCTCGCCCCCTCGGCGAGAAGGGATGCTATCGCACCTTCGATGTCGGCCACTTCATAGGCAATATGGTGGATCCCCTGGCCGTTCTTTTCCAGGAATTTGGCCACCGGGCTGTCGTCGGACGTCGGTTCCAGCAGCTCGATCTTTGACTCGCCGACACCGAACATGGCGACGCGCACCTTCTGCTCGGCGACCTCTTCGATGCCGGCCAGCGGCATCCGGAGGACATCGCGGTAGAACGGCACCGTAGCATCAAGGGATTGCACGGCAATGCCGATATGGTTGATTTTGTGCAACATGAGGACTCCTTTCAGGTCAAAAAAACGGGGATAGCCGGTTGGCGGCTACCCCCGCAGGGATTGACTACAGGACCACCGTCTCGCGGTGGACGCCGAACACCTCTCTGAAGACGTTGGCAATCTCGCCCAGGGTGGCGTAGGTCTTCACCGCGGCAAGGATGTGGGGCATGAGGTTATCGCTCCCCTTTGCCGCGGTCTGCAGGGCGGCCAGGGCGGCCTTGACCGCAGCCTCGTCCCTCCCCCCCCTCATGGCGGCAAGGGATTTCTTCTGGGCGATCTCCACCTCTTCCTTGATCTTCAGGAGTTCCGGCGCCGGTTCGTTCTCGACGGTGAACTTGTTCACCCCGACGATGATCATGTCGTCGGTTTCGATGGCCCGCTGGTAGGCGTAGGCCGAATCCTGGATCTCCTTCTGCTGGAAGCCGCGGGAGATGGCTTCCACCGCACCGCCCAGCGAGTCGATCTTGTCGATGTACTCCTGGGCTGCCTTCTCGATCTGGTCGGTGAGTGACTCCACCAGGAAGGAACCGGCCAGGGGGTCGATGGAGTCGGCCACGCCCGATTCGTAGGCGATGACCTGCTGGGTACGGAGAGCGATCCGGACCGAGTCCTCGGTCGGAAGGGCAAGGGCCTCGTCCCGGGAGTTCGTGTGCAGCGACTGGGTCCCGCCGAGCACGGCCGCCAGGGCCTGGATGGTGACCCGCATGATGTTGTTGTCAGGCTGCTGGGCGGTCAGGGTGCAGCCGGCGGTCTGGGTGTGGAAGCGGAGCATCTGGGATTTGGGGTCCTTGGCCTTGAAGCGCTCCTTCATGATCCTGGCCCAGAGACGACGGGCGGCGCGAAACTTGGCCACCTCTTCAAGCAGGTTGTTGTGGGCATTGAAGAAGAAGGCCAGCCGCGGGGCGAACTCGTCCACGTCCAGTCCCGCCTTGATGGCGGCATCCACGTAGGCGATACCGTCGGCGAGGGTGAAGGCGACCTCCTGCACGGCGCTGGAGCCGGCCTCGCGGATGTGGTAGCCGGAGATGGAGATGGTGTTCCACTTGGGAACGCTATCCTTGCAGTAGGCGAAGATGTCGGTGATGATCCGCATGGACTCCTTCGGCGGGTAGATGTAGGTCCCCCGGGCCATGTACTCCTTGAGGATGTCGTTCTGGATCGTTCCGGAGATCTTGTCCGGCGACACCCCCTGCTTCTCCGCCACGGCGATGTACATGCAGAGGAGGATGGCAGCCGTGGAGTTGATGGTCATGGAGGTGGAGACCTTGTCCAGGGGTATGCCGTCGAAGAGGATCTCCATGTCGGCGAGGGAGTCGATGGCCACCCCGACCTTGCCGACTTCCCCGGCTGCCATGGCGGCATCAGAGTCGTACCCCATCTGGGTCGGGAGGTCGAAGGCAACGGAAAGTCCGGTCTGGCCGGCGGAGAGGAGGTACTTGTACCGTTCGTTGGATTCCCTGGCGGTGCCGAAGCCGGCATACTGGCGCATGGTCCAGAACTGGCCGCGGTACATGGTCGGCTGGACGCCGCGGGTATACGGGTACTGGCCGGGGAAGCCGAGGTTCTCGTCGTAGCCGGGGTAGTCGAAATCCGGGGTGAAGCAGCGCTCCATTTCGATCTTCGAAGAAGTCCGGAACTCGTTTTTCCGCTCCGGACGCTTGGCCAGACCGGCGATGACCTTCTCGGCCCAGACTTTTTTCCTGTCAGCAATGCTCATGTCAATCTCCTTCTCTAGCGGTAAATGAGAACATCCCCTTTACCCGTGGCGGCATGGAACCATCAATGCCGACAGGGGAAAGGGGATGCAAAAGGCATTAAAAGACCGTGACTGCTATTCTCAGAGGATAGCCTTGACCAGGGCCAGCGCGTCGGCGGTATACTCTTCCTCGCTCCTGGCAGCGGAGGCATCGACCCTCACCCCGCGCCAACGGGGGAGTTCCTTGAGATAGAAGTCCCGCATCTGCCGGTAATAGTCAATCCCCCCCTCGTGGTGGATCTGCAGCACATCCTCGATCCGCTCGTATGCCTCTTCGGCGGGCACATCCATGAAAATGGTCAGGTCGGGATAGATCTCGTCCTCGAAGAGAAAGCCGCGGGATATCTTGTCCAGGTGGCGCAGGACGTCGAAATGCTTCGTGTAGCCGCTTACCCAGGCATTGGCCAGGGAGGAGATGCTCGACTGTTTGCAGAGCACGATCTTGTCCTGCTGCAGCGCCGGCTCGACGATGTTCTTGAAGATCTCGGTCCTCACGGCACCCTCGAAAATGAAGTCAGCCCGGGCGTTCTTGCCGAACGGCCAGTTGAGCATGGACGCCATCCCCAGTTCCTTCACCCGCCCGGAATCTGGATTTGCACATTCGACAACATCGTAGTTCAATTCGACCAGCGCCTTGTGCAGGGCAACGATTCCCGCCTTGACCTGCTGGCCGGAGCCGCTGATCCCCTCGACAACGATAAATTTACCTTTTCTCACGACATCCTCCTGTGCGTTTGTATGTGTATGAGGCAGGAATTTCGCACCGACACAGTAATTCAACCACTGAACGGTTCCAAATGCAACACGGCAGCGGACAATGATCGGGCGACAGGCAGCGCGGCCGGTCTGGCGACATGGCCGCCAGACCTCCCATCCGTCCCGAGCCTAGACGATCGCCTTCAGGTAGGCGATGGTCCTCTCACGCTTCAGCTGCTTGAGCTCTTCCGGATCGACTTCCACGAACTTCTCGTCCGGGGTGACCTTGAAGAGCGGCTGCCCTTTCTGGACGATGCTGCCGTCGGCACCCTGCATGATGATCTTGTCGATGGTACCGGAGAAGGTGGCCCGGACGGTGTTGAACATCTTCATGACCTCGATGATGTAGAGCGCCTGCCCCTTCTCGAAGTGCATCCCCTCGGCAACGAAGGGGGGAAGGCCGGGAGCCTCCTGGCCGTAGTACATCCCGCCGCAGACGGCGACGATCTCGTCGGCCTTGGTGGCCGGCGGCGGCACCAGGATCTTCTTCATCCGGGTCTGCAGTTCGGCATCGTGGAGGTAGTCGGGAATCGTGACTTCCAGATCCTCTTCCACCCTGAAGTCCCAGAACTTGACATGCTCGGCAACGAGGAAGAGCATCCCGAGCAGTTCCAGCCCGGCCTCGAAGCCCATGTGGGCCGACTGGATCTCGACCCACTCCTCGGGGGAGAAGCCATTCTGCGGCTTCTCCTTGGCCAGCAGGGCAGAGAGCTTGTCAAACTCGTGGAGCCCGAGCTTGAAGCGCTCGGAGAGGGTGGTGTAGAAACGGAGCCCCTTCTGGAGCAGGTCGTTGTCGTGGCTCCAGATCACCTCGGCAGCCGGGGCGGCCGGATCGAAGGCCATGTTCAGGTAGTCGTAGGTGTCGGCGAGGATGACGAAGGGGTTGTCGTGCCAGACCACCTTCCCCTTTTCCATGGTGAAATTCTTCCGGTTGATGGAGAGCCAGCCGGCGAGGAGGTGCGGGTCTTCCAGGAGCTTGTCCATGGGGCGGGTGACGAGGGTCCCCTTCCGGTCGAGGATTGCCGACATCTCCTTGGCGATCTTGGAATCGTCGGGGAACTGCTCGGCCATCTTCTTGGCATAGTGCTTCTTCAGCTGCAGGAAGGCCGCCACGGTGTCGAGCTTGCCCGCCTCTTCCTTCAGCTGGCCGACCAGGGTGAGGTAGGGGACGACGAAGCGGGTGGTCGGCTTGGCCATGACGTTCTGACCGAGGAACCAGTTGACCAGACCGTAGTGGAACTCCAGGTTGGTGGCCAGGTCGGTACCGCGCAGGGTCGTCTTACCCAGGACCTTGGCCAGGTGCTGGTAGCTGTCGAGACGGTCCTCACCCTTGGTGAGGAGCAGGGCGATGTTGGAGTCATAGGCGCCGGCCACCTTGTAGCGCATGAACATCCCCGTGTCCGGGTTCTTCAGGCAGATCCCCTGGTCGTCGCGGATCTCCCCCTCGATGGGTGCTGACCAGTAGCGGATCATGCCGCCGGCATGGGGGGAGAGGGAGGCATCGGTGGCGTTGAGCCGGGCTTCGGCGCCGGCGCCGAAACGGGGGACCCGCTCCGGCTTGGGAAGCCGCTTCTTGTGCTTCACCAGCAGGGCCATGGCCTCCACCAGTGATTCGACGATGAAAAAGTCGTTCTTGTCCTTCGGGTTGGTGAACTTGAGGGAGTAGCAGAGCTCCGAGACCCGGTGCTCCACCTGGATCCGGGTGTTCACCTCCATGAAGTAGTAGCGGTCCCGGTCGACGATGCACTCGAAGGTGGAGGCGGAATCGAGGCCGACGGCCTGGCCGAACTTAGTGGAATCCTCCTCCATCCGCTTGAGGACCTTGAGGTCGCTCTCCAGGGCCTTCACCTCTGCCTTGCGGCCGGCCTTCTTCGCCGTCTCGATGGCAGCGGCCAGACCTTCCTGGGTCACGGAGATCTCCAGCAGCTTCTGCTCGTGCATCTGCAGGGAGCAGTCGCGGCCACCCAGGGACACGCACCACTCGCCGTTGCCGACCAGCTGGATCTCGTTGTGGCGGGTCTGCTCGATGTTCAGCTCGATCAGGACGTTCTTGTTGTCCCCCACGCCGTTGGCCTTGACCTCGTTCAGGACCTCGCGCACCAGGGTCGGCGTTTCGGCGGCGGCCTCCTTGATCTGCTTGTCCGTGGGGTTCTTGGCCGTCAGCAGGGAGGCGCCGAGGATCCGCTGCCCCTTGCCCCCACCGCCGCCGATGGCTTTCAGGCGGATCCGGCTCCCCGGGTACTCCCGGAACATGTTCTCGACTTCGACCTGGACCTGGGCACTCAGCTCCTCGATGGTATAGAGGTCGAGCCCCTTCTCGTAGGAGGCGTAGAGGATCTCGTCCGCAAGGTCCTCCAGGGAAAGCTTCGTGTCCTTCGCCACCTTAGGGTCAAGCTCGATCCCCTCGGCCTTTGCCAGGGACAGCAGTTTCTCCCGGGTACCGTGCTTCTTCACCAGGGTGCGGGCCGTCACGTTGTTGATGCCGGGGGTGACGCTGACCCCTACTGCCAGGGCGGTCCGCTTCGCCTCGTCCTTCTTGCCGGCATCGGCCTGGGTGCGGGAGTTGGGCCCCATGAAGGAGAGACCGGCCTTCTCGATCTCGGCGACGAACTCCTCGTCCTCGGCCATGAAACCGTAGCCGGCGAAGATGGAGTCGTACCCGTTATCCTTGGCGATCTGGATGATCTGGCCGATCCGCTCGACCCGCTCCTCCTTGCTGGCGCCGGTGTAGTCGGGCACCCGGTGAACGCGGTTGGAATCGGTCAGCTGGCGCAGCTCCGGAGCCAGGGCATTGGCATAGACGATGGAGTCCTTCTCGGAGAGGAGGATACCGTAGTGGGTGATCCCCATCTCCTCGAAAACATCCATGGCTTCCTTACGAATGGGACCACGACAGACGATGAGCGGTTTCAGATCCTCACAGGCAAACGAGCGGACCCACTCGGACGGGGAGTTACCCAGCCGGCGATCGCGGTGAATCAGGGGGTTGTTCATGTAGAGGTCGTTCATATGTCTCTATCTCCAATCAAAAAATAGTCAAAACCTGGAATCCGCCGCCAGGGCACAGGGCAGGAAGCAGTCGGGGACATGCCTCTCGCTGCCCGTCCGTTTTCCCGCGCCCCTGTGGCAGGTTATTTTTCTAGTGGAACTCCCGCTGCGGTCCGCCCATGGGGACTGCCTTGTAGTGACGCATGAGGAAGGCGATGTTCTCCCCAAGGACCTGGCGCAGGTCGGTCGGCATGACAATGGACGAGATGGAGCCGAGGGCAAGACCCTCTTTCGGGTTCATCAGCTCTTTCTCGTAGCGGAGATTGAGGGCGGTCTCCTGGGCCTTGAGCCACTCGGCAGCCTCCCGCTCGGCATCCTTCTTGGCAGCGCCGCCTTCCATGCCGGCGGCAATTCTCTCCTCGGCACCCTTCTTGGCCAGGCTGGCGGCTTCGCCACGGATCTTGCGCAGTTCGTCCTTGTAGACGAACTCCTTGCCGGCCGGCCCCATGACCGCCAGGCGGGTGGTGGGGAGTGCCAGCACCAGGTCGGCGCCGGTGGGGTAGTTGTTGTAGGAGGCGTAGGCACCACCGAAGGCGTTGCGGATGATCAGCAGGATGCGCGGCGTGCGGATGTCGACGATGGAGTCGAGCATGGAGCGGCCGGCCTGGACGATGCCGCGGGACTCCTGCTCCCGGCCCGGGAGGAAGCCGGTGGTGTCTTCCATGAAGACCATCGGGATGTTGTAGAGGTTGCAGAAGCGGTTGAACCGGGCGATCTTCAGGGCCGAGTCGCAGTCGATCTGGCCCGAGGCAACGGCCGAGTTGTTGGCGACGAAGCCGACGACCTGGCCGCCGATACGGCCGAACGCGGTGACCGCCTCCTTGGCGCGCTCCGGCTGCAGTTCGAAATAGTCGCCATGGTCGCAGATCTGCTGGATGATGATCGAGATGTCGAAGGGGGTATTGAAACCGGTCGGCGAGTTGAAGGCCTTTTTCAACAGGGTGTTGATCTCCCAGGTCTTCCGGTCGAGCGGGTCGCTGGTCTCCTGGAAGGGGGCGAGCACGCTGTTGTTGTCCGGGATGTAGGAGAGGAGGCGCACCGCGGTACGGAGGGCGGCGACCTCGTCGGCCACGGTCAGGTCGGCGACGCCGGACTTGCCGTGTACCTTCGGCCCGCCCAGCTCCTCGGGGGTGATGTCCTCACCGAGAACGGACTTGACGACCCCCGGGCCGGTCAGGCCGAAGAAGGTGTCGGCCGGCTGGATGACGAAGGAGCCCTGGCGGGGCAGGTAGGAGCCACCGCCGGCATTGAAGCCGAACATGCACATGATGGAGGGGACGACGCCGCTGATCTTGCGCAGGGCGGTGAATGCCTCGGCATAGCCGTCAAGGCCGCCGACCCCGGCGGGGACGAACGCACCGGCCGAGTCGTTCATGCCGATGAGGGGGATCCCCTTCTCCCCGGCGAGGCGGAACAGGTTGGCAAGCTTGCGACCGTTGGTGGCGTCGATGGAACCGGCACGGACGGTGAAATCGTGACCGTACACGGCAACGTCCCGGCCGCCGATGTTGAGGATGGCGGTGACCAGGGAGGCACCATCGAGGTTCTTCCCCCAGTTCTGGTAGAGGACATTCGGCTTCTCGCCGGAGAGCACCGACAGGCGCTCCCAGACGGTCATCCGTTTCTTGAAGTGCTGCTTCTCGATCTGGTCGACCTTGACCGACTTGATCGGGCGCTGGATGAGGTCGTACCCCTCCTGCATCGCCTCTTCGTAGCCGCCGGTGGTCCGGGATATCTCACCGGGAATCGTGAACTCGACCTTCTCGGGTGGATCAAACGGGTTCTTCAGCAGTGGCTTGACAGCATTTTTTGACATCTCCATCTTCCTTCCGGTCATTGGATTTTTCTACTGTAGTACGAACAGGGATTGTCTGTCGGATTTTAAGCGATTGTCACTAACGGGTCACAACGGCAAGCACCCTCACCTCTTCGCCATCTTTGGAAAGAAGCCGGTGCCTGAGGGATGAGTCGAAATACACGCAATCTTCTTCTTCGAGGGTAATCCTCTCGTCCTCCAGCAGGAGCTCTGCCGTCCCCTTCATGACATAGAGGAACTCCTCACCGTCATGGCTGTAGGTGTTCTCCTCGGCAACCTTCTCGGTCACGGAGAGGAGGAACGGCTCCATCTTCTTGTTCTGCTTGCGGAAGGAGAGGGATTCGTAGGAGTAGCCCTGGCTGGTGCCGGCGCGGGAGATGACCCGGGGGATGAGCTTGCGCTCGGCACGGCGGACCACCTCGTAGCGATACTCCTCCTCGTCCTCGGTAAAGAACATGCCGATCTTCACATCGAAAAACTTGGCTATTTTGGAGAGAGTGGCGATGGGGGGGGAAACGTTATTATTTTCGATCTGGGAGATCAGCGCGGGAGAAAAGCCGGTTTCCCTGGCAACAGCCTGAAGAGTGAGCTTTTTTGCCAGGCGCAGCTTCTTGATTTTCGAGCCGATATTATATTCAGACATTAGTAGCCGTTCTCGCTGTATACGCAGGGAATAAAACCCGTTTTTATTGCGGCTAAAAATACTGATTTAAGAATAAACTGTCAATAATTATTTACAAACAGGGGGTTGGAAGGGAGGTGGCTGATCCCCATAAACATTGGAATCAACCACCATTATAGTAGGGAATAGGTCAGCGGCGCAGTTTTCTCGCCAGGACCTCCACGGTGTGGACCACTTTCACCGCCGAGCCGCGCTGCTTGAGCCCGTCGGAAAGCTGCATCATGCAGCCGGGGCAGCCGGTGACGACGGCGGTCGCGCCGGTCCTGATGATGGCGTCGCTCTTGGCGGCATTGATCTGCATGGACGTGTCGTAGTGATAGACATTGAAGGTACCGCCGAGGCCGCAGCACCTGTCGGCCCCCTCCATCTCCGTCAGTTCGACCCCGGGGGTGCCGGCGAGCAGCTCCCGGGGCTGCCTGGTGATCGACCTGGTCCGCAGGTGACAGGGATCGTGGTAGGTGATGCGCACGTCGCCACCGGCGCCGGTCTCTTCCGGGTTCAGCCCCAGTTTTTGAAGAAGCTGGGCGGCATCGACGGTCTTGGCGGCGATCGCCTGCAGCCGCGCTGCCAGGTCGGGGTGACGCTTGCCGACGAGATTGGGGTAGAACTTGTGCAGTGCTCCGCCGCAGGTGGCGCAGGCGGTCATGATGTAATCGGCCTCGTACCGTTCCAGTTCGGCCAGGTTCTTCTCCGCCAGCCCCCGCACCGTCTCCAGGTCACCGCCGGACATGCCGGGAAGCCCGCAGCACTGCTGGTTCTTCGGGATGATCACCGTGCACCCCAGGTGCCGGAACAGGGCCAGGGTCGCCTCCCCCACCTGGGGGTAGCAGAAATTGGTCATGCAGCCGACGAAGAAGACGATCCGCGGCTTCCCCGGTTCCCCCGGTATGACCTCGGGGTGGCGCTCCAGGAACGGCGTCTTGGCAAGGGGCGGGATATGCCGCTTGCCCCCGACGAAGGGGAGGGGAAAACGGAGGCGCAGGCCCGAGGTTTCCGGCACCTTCCTGAAGAAGAGGGGACCGAGGACCCGGGCAGCCGCGGCGCCGAACTTCATCAGGGAACGGTTGCGGATCACCCTCCCCACGGCGGCATGGAAGGTGGTCAGACCCCGCTGGCGGGCCAGGGCTTCCCGGGCGACCATGACGATCTCGTCGGTCGGCACGTCGTTCGGACACTTCTCCACGCAGCTGCCGCAGAGAAGGCACTTGGACATGGCCGCATAGGTGGCGTCATCCAGCTCGATGTCCCCCTTGAGGAGGTGCTGGCAGAGGGCGACCTTCCCCCGCGCCACGGCCGGCTCCTTGCCGAAGGCGGCAAAGGCCGGGCAGTGGGCCCGGCAGGCGCCGCACTTGACGCATTTCTTCAGTTCCTGCTCGACACGTTTGAGCGCATCTGTTTTGAAATCTTTTTCACTCATAATTTTTTTGCCTTTACCTATAATAAGACACGATTTTGGATGCCAGAGTGGGTCTGCGGAGGACATCCGCGGAGGCGTAGCCACCCTCACCCTATCCCTCTCCCAAAGGGAGAGGGCATTGCGTACTCTCCCCCTCTGGGGGAGAGATAGAGAGAGGGATTGCTACGCCGCACAAGGCATGGCCGAACGCAAACCCGCTATGGCGCCAAAAGCGTGTCTTATCCTAACGGAAACATTTTCCCCGGGTTCAGTATGTTGTTCGGGTCCAGCGCCTTCTTGATCGCCTGCATCGCCGCCACCTGCTCCGGCTTCAGCTCCAGGTGGATGTACGGCTGCTTGGCCAGTCCCACCCCGTGTTCGCCGGACATGGTGCCGTTCAGATCGAGGGCCGCCTGGAACACCTCGGCAATCGCCTCGTGGGCCTTCTCCTCCTGACCCGGGACCGACTTGTCGATCATGACGTTCACATGGATATTGCCGTCCCCCGCGTGGCCGAAGTTGACGATGGGGATATCGTACTTCTGCTGGATCTTCTCGATGACCCGGATGACGTCGGGCACCTTGCTCCGGGGGACGACGATGTCCTCGTTGAACTTGTCGGGGTTCACGTCCCGCAAGGAGGGGGAGACCAGGCGGCGCACCTTCCAGAGGGCCTCCGATTCAGCCGCATCTTTCGCTACCTTGCACTCCACCAGCCCGAGGGGAGCGATCAGCTCCTGGATCCGGTCCGCCTGCTTCTCGATCAGGTCCCGGTCGCCGTCCACCTCGATGAGGAGCACCGCCCGGCCGCTGGCCGGGATTCCCAGGTTGAACCGCTTCTCCACGCACTGCAGCGTGGCATAGTCCATGAACTCCAGGGTCGTGGGGATGATCTTCCCGCCGATGATGGTGGAGACCGCCTTGGCGGCGCCGTCGATGGAGTCGAAGACCGTCAGCATGGTCTTCTTCGCCTCCGGCAGGGGGAGCAGCTTGAAGATGATCTTGGTGATCACCCCCAGGGTCCCCTCCGAGCCGCAGAGGAGGCGGGTCAGGTCGTACCCCACCACCCCCTTGTAGGTCTCGCCGCCGGTCCGGATGGTCTCCCCCGTCGGCAGGACCACCTCCAGCCCCATGACGAAATCCCGGGTCACGCCATACTTGACGCAGCGGGGGCCGCCGGCGTTCTCCGCCACGTTGCCGCCGAGGGTGGAGAACTTCAGGGAGGCCGGGTCCGGCGGGTAGAAGAGGCCGAGCTTCTCCACCGCGATCTGGAACTGCTCCGTCACCACCCCCGGTTCCACCTCGGCGACCAGGTTCTCCGTGTCGATGCGCAGGATCCGGTTCAGGCGGGTCACCACCAGGACGATCCCCCCCCCTTTGGGGAGGGCGCCGCCGGTAAAGCCGCTCCCCGCCCCCCGGGGGAAGACGGGGAACTTCTCCCGGTTGGACAGCTTCAGCACCCGGGCAACCTCATCGGCGGAACCGGGATGGACCACGGCGTCCGGGAGGAACTCCATCTGGGTGGCGTCGTAGCCGTAGCAGATCAGGTCCTGGCGGTCGGTGGCCACGTTATCGCTACCGACGATGTTTTTGAGCTCTGCAAGAATTCTCTGTTCAAGCATGCGTTCAAACCTTTCTTACCGCAAAGGCGCAAAGTGCGCGAAGAAAACCAATTCTCAAGGGAGAAGGAATCCTGTGCGTGCCTGGTGTCTTGAGCGACCCCTTCAGGTAGAGAGGGGGAGCAGGCGGTTCAAGACTGGCGCAGCACCGGCAGGACCGTCCCCCCTTCGGGGATGATGTAGGCGCTGTACTCCTCCGGCAGAAACTCCTCGGCCATCTCCAGCGCCTCGTACAGGTCGTCCGCGGGTATCATCCCCATGGTCCTGACTTCTTCGTGGGGGAGGCGGGAGACGAGGATGATCCGGAAGCGGAGCGCCTTCTGCCGCAGGGAATAGGCGGTCTGGCCGTTGATCTCGTACTGTTTGCGCAGCTCGGCCTCGAACTCCTCCAGAGCGGCATGGCGGAACCAGTTGAAAAACGTGGCATTGCCGTAGCCGTCCCGGCATTCGGCCAGAAGGACCATGACCCCGCCATCCCGCAGCGCCCGGGAGCCGTACTCCATGGACTTGTGGGCCTGGATCAGGTTGATGTCCTTGGGGAAACCACCGCAGGAGACCACCACCAGGTCGCTCTTCGCACCGATGGCAAAGGAGAATTCTTTTCCGTAGTACTCGCACCCCGCGGCGTGGGCCTGTTGCCAGTCGCCGGCAAAGGCGGCCAGGAGCCGCTTGTCCGGGGCGAGCACCGTGTTGAGGATGAACAGCGGCTCCACCATGGCGCAGGCATCCACCATCGCCTGGTGGACCGGGTTCCCCTCCAGGACGCCGGTGGCGGCCCGGGGGTTCTTCCCGGCACCCTCCCCCGGGTTGAGCACGGCGAAGTGGCTCGCCATGCAGCTCCTGCGGCTGGCGACTCCGGGGAGGATGCTCTTGCGCCCCCCCCCAAACCCGGCAAAGTAGTGGAACCCGATGGTGCCGGTAAGGATCACGTGATCAGCCTCGGCAACCGTCCGGTTGATCTCCACCTCGATGCCGTTCCCCGTAATCCCCAAGAGGACCAGCTTCCCCGGGTCGTCGCAGTCGTGGTCAACCACCCGGATCCTGCCATGGAGGGGGCCGACGATCTTCTTGTGCTCCGACTCGGTCTGCTTCCGGTGGATCCCCAGGGCGATGACGATGGTGATCTGGCCGTCGGCCACGCCGGCGCGGTTCAGCCGCTCCACCAGGAGCGGCAGGTAGATCTCGCTCCCCGTGTAGCGGGTGATGTCCGAGGTGACGATCACCACGTTGTCACCGGGTGCTATCCGGCCGATCTGTTCACCGCAGCCGTCCAGTGCAGCGGCGATGATCGCCTCGGGCGCCGCTTCCGGCACCGTCGGGGTCACCCGGATGACCGAGCCACCGCTCCCCTCGGGGAGTTCGATACTGAAACTGCTGTCGCCGTAATGAAGTTCCATAATCCTTTTATGATACCCGAGCACGCCGGTATGGTAAAGACAAGAAAAGGGGGGGCAGATGCCCCCCCTCCTTTGTATCATCATCCGGGCCGTGAGATTTTCGCAAGGTCAAGGCGACCAAGGGATGACGCGGAGGCGTAGCAGCGCTACGCCGCACAAGGAATCCCGCAGGTCAACGCCGAGATTGCGGAAATATCGCGGCCCGACTCCTACCCCTCGGCTTTCCAGTGGCCATGCAGGTTGCAATACTCCCTCGCCACCACCTTGTCCGACTTCACGCAGAAGGACGCTTCCGGTGCCTGGCCCGGCTTGAGCATCTGGCGGGAGATCTTGCCGTCGTCGATGATCTCGATCCACTGGATGTAGTGGGCCTCTTCCATGGGGTGGGGGACGGAACCGACCTTCACGGTCACCTTGCCGTCACCCTTCTCGATGACCGGCACGTGCTTCTCCTTGGAAGCGTCGACCGTATTCTCCTCCATGAGCTTCATGGGTTCGCCGCAACAGGAAAGGGGGCCCCCTCCCGAGAGAAAGAGCTCGACAATATTGCCGCAGATATCACACTTGTAGACTTCGAGAACCTTTGCCATCTTCGTTTCCCCCTTGATGATGTTTTGCCATGTCAGAATTTCCCATGGTACTCCTTGATCTTACGGGCGAACTCGCGGCCGAACTCAAAGCACGCATCAACGTCCGCCTTTGACGGCTGGTACAGTATCTGCAAACCGGGCTCGGACGAATCGAGTCCCATCCGCTTGAACTCCTCGTAAATCTCCTTGACCGCACCGCCACCCCAGCCGTAGCTGCCGAATGCGCCGACAAGCCGGTTCTTCGGCCGCAGGCCCCGCAGGTGGGTCAAAAATTCAGCCACCGACGGGTAGGTTATATTGTTCAGGGTCGGCGAACCTATCAGAGCGCCCCGGGACTTCCAGAATTCCTTGATCGCCACGCTCATGGGAGTCGCCCGCAGCTTGATGACCTTCACCCCGACACCTTCGGCCTTGATCCCCTCGGCGATGGGGACGATCATCTTCTCCGTGCTGTGCCACATGGTGTCGTAGATGATGGCGACGGAGAGGTCGCTCTTGCTGTTGGCCAGGTCCAGGTAGGTCTCCAGGACCTGCTGCGGATTCTTCCTCCAGATTATACCGTGGTCCGGAGCAATTACATCTATCGCCAGCTCCATTTTCTGCAGTTCGGCGATCTTGTTCTTGATCATGGTGCCGAACGGCATGAGGATGTTGGCATAGTAGTCCACAACGGCGTCATGAAGCTCCACATCGGAGAAGTCGGCGATATACTCGTCGTCGAAGCGTGCTGCCGACGCGATGTGCTGGCCAAAGGCATCCTGGGTGAACAGGATTCTGTCTTCCTCCACGTAGGTGAACATGGAATCGGGCCAGTGCAGCATCGGCGTCTCGATGAACCTGAGGGTCCGCCTGCCGATGGTCAGGGTATCCCCGGTCTTGACGACCTTCATCTTCCACTTGCTCAGGTCGTAGAAGCGGTCCAGACCCCGTTTCCCCTTCTCGCTGATATAGATGGTCGCATTGGGGGCCAGGGCCATGATCCGGTCGAGGCTGGTGACATGGTCGTTCTCGATATGGTTGACGACAACATTGACGATTGTGGCAGGATCCACAAGGGACGAGATGTTTTTCACCGTAATATCGGAGAAGTCGTGCTTGACCGTATCGATCAGGGTGACCTGCTCATCCAGGATGAGGTAATTGTTGTAGGAGGTCCCCCTGGGCGTTTCGTAGCCGTGGAAATCACGCACCGCCCAGTCGAGAGCTCCGACCCAGAATATGTCGTCTTTCAATGCTACCGGCTTCATGCTTCACTCCCTCCAAATGATGAATTCCAAACCGTTGTCCTGTCCGGCAGCAGAAAACCTTGCCGGACATGGTCGCAATGATTTGGAATTCTTACGTTTGCCCGCAGGCAGAACCTAAACTACCCGATCACTTCCTCGAACTGATCACTTCCTGCACCGCACACGGGACAACTCTCGGGCGGTTCGTCCCCTTCGTGAATATAGTCACAGAGCACGCATCTCCACTTTTTCATCAGGTAACCCCTTTTTCTGTGATCCGGACCGGCGCTGCCTCGCTGAGGCATTTTCCGCACAGGCCCGTGAAATTTACGGAATAGTCCCGCATCACGAAATCGTGACCGACATCGGGGACGTCAAGAGTGCTCAGGGTGTCGGAAAAGACGTCCATGACCTCTTCGCACGTGGTGCAGAATGCGTGATGGTGCCTTCTGGTATCGGCATCGAACCGTGCCTTGGCTTCAGGATTGCTGATCTTCTGGGCGAGACCGAGATGAACGAACGTTTCCAGGACCCGGTAGACCGTTGTACGGGAGATACCGCTGATCCGGTGCTGTATGGAGGCATAGATCTGGTCGGCCGTGGGATGGTCTGTCCGGGAAGCGAGATTTTCAAGAATTGCCCGCCGCTGCACGGTGAGAGAAAGCTTATGCTTTTTGCAGAGCTCTTCCATGAGGCGTAGCTTTTCGGAAATGAATTTTTCTCTCTGTTCGCACATGATCGGGAGCTTATTGCAACAAATTGTTATTGTCAAGACTTATTGTGCATTAATTATAGCCATAGTTGCCGACAATACAAGTCCACTTTGCAAAATCGGATAAAAATGTTGCACGCACATTTAAGGTGTTGACAAAGTTGCCTTTTTCCATTAACAATTTTGCGTTTTTGCCTATAAGCCTTACCTAAAGGCGCACCATAAAGGAGGATTTTTCAACATGGAACAGTACGCCGTCTATTTTGCCCTGGTCTGTGCGGCCGCAGCGGTCGCCTACGGACTCATATCGGCAAACTGGATTCTCTCGCTCCCCCAGGGTAACGAGCGGATGAAGCAGATCGCCGCCGCCATCCAGGAGGGGGCTGGCGCCTACATGAAGCGTCAGTACCGGATCATCGCCATCGTCGGGGTGGTGATGTTCATCGCCCTCTTCGCCACCCTCGGCGCCAAGACCGCCATCGGCTTCGCCATCGGCGCCCTCTTCTCCGGCCTCACCGGCTTCATCGGCATGTTCGTCTCGGTCCGCGCCAACATCCGCACCACCGAGGCCGCCAAGTCCGGTATCGACAAGGCCCTCAACGTCGCCTTCAAGGGTGGCGCCATCACCGGCATGCTCGTCGTCGGCCTCGGCCTCCTCGGCGTCGCCGGTTACTACCTGGTGCTGACCCAGCTCATGCCGGGCGCCCCGGTAAAAGAAATCGTCAACCAGCTGGTGGGCCTCGGCTTCGGCGGCTCCCTGATCTCCATCTTCGCCCGTCTCGGCGGCGGTATCTTCACCAAGGGTGCCGACGTCGGCGCCGACCTGGTGGGCAAGGTCGAAGCCGGCATCCCCGAGGACGACCCCCGCAACCCGGCCGTTATCGCCGACAACGTCGGTGACAACGTGGGCGACTGCGCCGGCATGGCCGCCGACCTCTTCGAGACCTACGCCGTCACCCTGATCGCCGCCATGCTCCTCGGCGCCATCGCCTTCAACAACTTCGCCGGCGCCGTCAGCTACCCGCTGATTCTCGGCGGCATCTCCATCATCGCCTCCATCATCGGCACCTTCTTCGTCAAGCTCGGCGCCAGCAAGAAGATCATGCCCGCCCTCTACAAGGGGCTGATCGCCTCCGGCGTCCTGGCCTGCATCGCCTTCTACTTCGTCACCGTGCAGATGTTCCCGGAAGGTAACCCGACCGGACTCGCCGCCACCAACATCTTCGTCTCCGCCCTGGTCGGCCTCGTCGTCACCGGCGCCATCTTCTGGATCACCGAGTACTACACCGCCACCGAGTACGCCCCGGTCAAGCACATCGCCCAGGCGTCCACCACCGGTCACGCCACCAACATCATCGCCGGCCTCGGCGTCTCCATGAAGTCCACCGCCCTGCCGATCATCGTCATCGCTGCCGGCATCATCGTGGCCTTCAAGTGCGCCGGTGTCTACGGCATCGCCATCGCAGCCGTCTCCATGCTCTCCCTCACCGGCATCGTCGTTGCCATGGACGCCTACGGCCCCATCACCGACAACGCCGGCGGCATCGCCGAGATGGCCGAACTGGACGACTCGGTCCGCGCCGTCACCGACCCGCTGGACGCGGTCGGCAACACCACCAAGGCCGTCACCAAGGGGTACGCCATCGGCTCCGCCGGCCTGGCCGCCGTCATCCTCTTCACCTCCTACGTCGACGAGCTCAAGGCTGCCGGCCAGGCGATCGACTTCAGCCTCTCCGACCCCTACATCATCGTCGGCCTGTTCCTCGGCGGCATGCTCCCCTACTACTTCGCCGCCCTCTGCATGGAAGCGGTCGGCACCGCCGGCGGCTCCGTCGTCGAGGAAGTCCGCCGCCAGTTCCGCGAGATCAAGGGAATCATGGAAGGGACCGGCAAGCCGGACTACGCCGCCTGCGTCGACATCGTCACCAAGTCAGCCCTGAAGGAGATGGTCATCCCCGGCATCATCCCCATCGCCGCACCGGTCCTGATCGGCTTCACCCTCGGCCCCAAGGCCCTGGGGGGCGTCATCGTCGGCACCATCGTCACCGGCATCTTCGTCGCCATCTCCATGACCACCGGCGGCGGCGCGTGGGATAACGCCAAGAAGTACATCGAGGACGGCTACCACGGCGGCAAGGGTGGCGACGCCCACAAGGCCGCGGTCACCGGCGACACCGTCGGCGACCCCTACAAGGACACCGCCGGCCCGGCCGTCAACCCGATGATCAAGATCATCAACATCGTCTCCCTCCTCATCGTGCCGCTGATCAGCAAGATGTAGACAGGGCGACATCACCACACGAAAAAGGGGCGCTGACCGGTTGGTCAGCGCCCCTTTCATGTATCCGGTAGCCGTCAGTTGCCGTAGTGAGTGCCTCAGGGCACTTTCGTCGCGATTCCTGACGACATGGAGCGGTAATAGCCGATATTGTCTGAGCGCAGCGAGTTTATCGGCTATAGCGGAATGAGTCTGGAAGAGCAGAAAGGGCTCTGCAGCACGAATACAGGCAACTGACGGCTACCGCATTGCTTGCCTACGGATACAAACGGAACAACTGCTCCGCCACGCAGGCCGGCCTCTCCTGCCCCTCGATCTCCACGGTGATCCGGTAGGCGACCTGCACGCCGCCGGCCACCTCCTCCACCCCGGTAACGACGCTCCGCGCCCGGAGCCGGGCCCCGCAGAGCACGGGGGCCGGAAAGCGGACCTTGTCCAGGCCGTAGTTGACCCGCAGCTTCATCCCCGGATAATTCCTCTCGAAGGTTCCCGGGGCATTGCTTTCGGTCAGGAGAGGGAGGAGCGACAGGGTCAGGAAACCGTGGGCCACGGTGGTACCGTAGGGGGACTCGGCTGCCGCCCGTGCCGGATCGGTATGAATCCACTGCCGGTCGCCGCTGGCTTCGGCAAAGGCGTCGATCCGGTCCTGCTCCACCCGCAGCCACTCCCCGACATGGACCTCGACGCCGATTTTTTCCCGGTACAGCGCCACCAGGCGCCCGACTGCCGTCATCAGGCCACCTCTCCTTCCACCGTGTAGCGATGGCCCGCAAACTCCACCACGTCCCCGGGACGAAGCTTCCTCCCCCGGCGCAGTTCGACCTCGCCGTTGACCCTGACCTCGCCATCGGCGATGAGAACTTTTGCCTCCCCCCCCGAACCCACGGCGCTGACCGCCTTGAGAAAACTGTCCAGCTTGATGTAGTCCGTCGTTATTTCCATGGCCACCCCTTGATCTGATCTGAGGGGGAAGTATAGTGTGAACAACACGCCGGGGCAAGAGCTACCCATCTCAACCATTGACATTAAACGGTCGACAGGGCATAAACGGGTCTGTTATGAAATTATTATCATCAGGGGGAACGCCATGGGTTTTGCCATAAACCCCTCGCTCAACCATCTCGACATCCCGCAGAAATACGTCCAGGAGATCCACCAGTCCACGGCGGAAGTCGTCCTCCCCGATGCCCGGTTCCGCGGCCACCCCTGCGAGGCGTACATCTGCATCTCCCGCATCGAAAAGGAGACGAAGGCGTACGTCGCCCTCCTCAACAACGCCCTGAAGACCACGCTGGTCTACACCTCCGATTTCGTTGCCACCACACCCCAGGAGTATCCCAGGGTCCTGGCCGAGGCAGAGGAGTTCGTCAAAGCCATGGGCTTCACCATGCAGAAGATCAACCTGGACTTCAGCCCGGCCATGCGCGAGGTGATCATCAAGGGGTTGCGGGTCATGCGGCCACCGGCACCGCAGCGGCGCATGCCTCCGCCGATCAGGACGCCGAAGATCGACGTGCCGCAGGACCTGGTCGTCAGCACCGGGCTGAATGAGGCCCCGGCCGGCACGGAAGGGGACGTCACGGCAACGACCGAGCTCCTGAGCCTGAAGGCGGAGCTTGCCTCGGCACGGGCGGCCCTGGAAAAAGTCACCCGGGAAAAGGTCACCTCGGAACAGCAGGGTGCCAGCGAACGGGGGGCACTCAAGGCGGCCTGCGAGCAGGCGATGGAGGCGAAACGGCTGGCCGAGGAGCGGCTGGCCCAGGCGGCCCAGGAGCTGAAGAAGCGGGAGCAGGCCTCCCCGACGCAGGAGAGCGGCGAAGTGGCGCAGCTGCGGCACCGGCTCGACCAGGAGACGGCAGCGGCGGAAAAAGCCCGGGAGCAGTTGCAGGCCTCGCTGCAGGGGGAGCGGGAAAGAATCGCCCGCCTGGAGGGAGAAAAGAGCCTGCTCGAGCAGCGACTCGCCGGCGAGGCTGAAAAGTTCTCCGCCCTGCAGGCGGAAACGGCACGCATGAAACAGCAGCTGGAACAGGCCCTGGCTGCCCGTTCGGAAACAGCAGGGAAGTTGGCTGCGCTGGCAGCCCTGGAGCAGTCCGTGCGGGAGGGGCAACAGCGGGAGGACGAGCTGCGCAGGCATGCCGCAACCCTTGAAGAGAAACTGGCAACGGCACGTCGAGAGCTGGACGAAACGGAACAACAGCTGCACGGGGCGGAAGACCTTCGGCAACGACTGGCAAGTGCCGAAAACGAGCTGGCCGCGGCACGGCAGGACCAGGCCATGCACGCCGCCATCCAGGAGCAGCTGGAGGCGGCGGATACGGAGATCCGGAACCTGCGGTATGAGCAGGACCGGGCAGGCGAGCTGCAGCTGCAGCTCGCCGCCGTGGAGGCGGAACTCGCCACGGCCCGGACCCAGATCGAACGACTGGAGAGCATTGCCTCGGCCGGCCCGGGGGAGACAGAGACGGTAACGGGGGAACAGCTTGCCCGGCTTGCCGGCGAGAAGGAAGCGGTGGAAACCGAATATGTGCGCCTGGCCACCGAAAGCAGGGAGAAGGAGACCCAGCTTGCCGAGAGCCTCTCCGCGGCCCAGGCCGAGATCGAGCGGTTGACCAGCGAACTGGAAATCCAGGGGCAGGTCGCCGCCATGGAACAGTCAGCCCTCCGCGCCGAACTCCGCCGCATGATCGTCGGCGGTGCCACCTTCACCGCGCCGCCGACGATCATGCGGCGGAGTTCGGCGCGGAGGGCTGACT
>Ga0129297_10000092_pt1 | contig 39416 bp, 38 predicted proteins | sample I18A1metaG_FD_94708 | JGI IMG/M metagenome (GOLD analysis project Ga0129297, IMG submission 94708) | Lake sediment bacterial and archeal communities from Gulf of Boni, Indonesia to study Microbial Dark Matter (Phase II) - ​I18A1 metaG | ecosystem: Environmental > Aquatic > Freshwater > Lake >... | reverse complement strand
TCCTTCATCCTCCCAAATAGGAAGGGGACGGTTACCGCAGGATTTCAAGCTCGACGGTCACGTCGAGAACCTTCGGCTCGCCCGGATAGAGAACCTCGAAGGGAACCGCTTTCGTCTTCTTCCCCCTGAACTCGCAGAGAGTGGATTGCCGTACTAACAATGCTTGCAACCAGGTGATATCAGCCCGCCCGCGATCAGGCACAAGCGTGTAGACAAAGACCTCCGGCGAACGGACACGCAGGGCGTGCGCGAGGCCGATCACGCGCAATCCCTCGGGCGCGACAACCTGGGGCGGCGGCTCGCCGAGAAGCCAGCGCCCCGCTAGAGCCGAGGGCGATCCTTCGGGAGCAACTCTCAGTTTATCCGCCGGGGCGCGAAGCGGAAACTCCATCACCACGGCGACGTTTTTGAGGTCCGAGCCGGGGATGCGGCTGCGATCGATCCGCGCCTTTGCTATAAAGCGCGTCATATCTGCACCGACCTCGAGAAGAGCATCCGAGACAGGAGCATCCTCTCCTACGAATGGCTGGATTAGGTTCTGTCCCGCACGAAGTCGCACTGCCGTCGGACCGGACAAGATTTCCTGCCAGACCGGAGGCGGAGGGTCAGTCCGCGGCAGTGAGGCTAGCGGAGGCAGCGCGCTCATGGCCGCTTTGCCTGCAGCGAACTCCACCGCACGCGCAAAGACCAGCGCTTGCTCGCCGGCATGCTTGAGCGTCTGTTCCTCCGTAAACATGCCCGGCCAGCCCGGACCCAGCCCGAGTCCGTGGTCCATCGCCGTCGCCAGGGCAATTTTCATCTCCGCCGGGGAGTCCGGCCGAACGACCTTCATGGCCTCTCGGAGTCGCCATGTCCACACAGGACATCCGGCCCGCGGGTTGTCCCATTGCCCGCCCCACTCACCCCGATAGACAGGCAGCTCGGAGCCGTAACGTGCTTCAATATGGCGGAAATAGTCCGCCGCTGAGGCCGACACGAGGACCGGCTGCCTGTGCTCACGATTCCACATCCTCATGAAGCCCGCGACTTTCTTGGCGTGCTCTATGCTACAGTCGTCGCAGGCATGCTGCACGATCACAGCGTTGTAGTGGGAAGGATTCTTGCCCAGCATCCGCCGTATTCCGCTTTGCATCGTCTCCAGCGGCCTCTGATTTCGCGGGAACAGTTCGGCATGGAAGAAACGCGCAGCGTCAGGATCAATGCCCCACAGACCGGCCACGCCCAGATAGCTATCTGGATCGATGTAAACGAGGACACGCGCGGCCTTGGCCGACTCCCACCAAAAAGGTGTCCTCACCAATTTCTCCGGCAGCGGCCTCGTGAAGGCCATGTTAGGACCGACGAGCACGTAGCGCACCCCGCACGCGGCCAGGGCATCCACGATAGCCTCGGGGTATGAAGGCGAATCGTTGAGTATTGCTACGGCCGGCCGATAATGGAGCACTTGCTCAAGCTCATCAAGATGGGAGGTAAGAAGCCCAAGGTATTCCCAGAAGGCCGATGCATGAGGGTTTACCCAGACGGCGCTTACAGAGAGCTGTCCGTTCCGAAGGAAGCGCCGTGCGTCCTTGATGCGGGAGGCGTCACCGCGATAACGCTCGAGCCAGCCGCCGAAGCCCCACCCCCCATCTTCCGTCCAATGAAAGTCCGGATCCCTGCCAGCCGCTGCGATGGCATCGTCAATAGCCCGGATGCGGTGCTCACGGACGAGCGATGGCAAGTCGTTGAATCCGACATCAAAGTGGCTCCCGGCCACTACATAAATGATGTCAACATCAGCGCGCGCCAGACCCGAAAAAAGGAAGGATAGCAGTGCGGCGGCGAGGACACATGTTCTCAGAAAAATCGCTGAAGGCCGGGCTGCACAGCAATTTTGCCCCTTTCCCACGATAAAAGACTGTAAATCATCACTAAAGACGCTGTCAAGCTGATGCTGGCTCAATGGCGAAAAGTGAGGCTATTATCTCGAGCGCCCGATAATGATGGGCCGTCATCGGCTGTAGCGACCGTTGAGCGTTTAGCCTTCCCGAGATGCTCTTCGGGGGAACCTGCTCTGGTGGGCGGGAGGACTGTCTGAGCACGAGAAAACCCCGCGGATAGAGGAAGGAAGGCAAAAAGAGAAGTGTGTAAAGCAGATCTCGCGTGCGGAGTTCCGCAGCGCCGAGAAGAGCGTTGAGGGAACGGCGTTAAAAACCCGAATGGCAGCAAGGTCGATGACGGTTGATTACCCTCTCCGTTATCTTTCGCTTGCCCACTTTTCGCTATAGAGCCGCTGTTGCTAAGTTAATATTTTACCTATACTTAGAGTTGACAAACGCTGCCGACTCGGATAGTATTAGGCTTCTCTTCGCCGGATGAAAATGGAAATCATCATCGCCAAAAATTCGGGACTCTGCTATGGTGTGAAGCGGGCTCTTCAAATGGCCAGGAAGGCCCGGCTCAGAGCCGCCGGCCCGGTTTATACTTTGGGTGAACTCATCCACAATCCCCAAATAATCGCCGACCTGGAAAACCAGGGCCTGCACGCGGTGGACGACCCGGCATTTGTTGATAAAGGGACGATTATCATCCGCAGCCATGGAGTGGCGCCTGAAACCTATAAAATTCTGAAAGGAAAAAACGTTGAAATCATCGATGCCACCTGCCCGATCGTTCAGCGGATTCAAGAACTCGTCGAAGGCGTGGCCCAGAAAAACGATGAAATTGTGATCGTGGGCAACACGGATCATCCGGAGATTCAAGGCCTGATCGGCTATAGCTCGGACAAGGCGAGGATCATCGAAAGCGAACCTCAGGCCCGCTCCCTCCCGCGGAAGAAGACGCGGGCTGTCCTGGCTCAGTCTACCCTGGATGTGTCTCTTTTCGGCCGAGTTGTGGCCGTCCTGGCTGAAAAGACCGAGAAACTGACCGTCTATAACACAATTTGTCGGTCGACCGAGACCCGCCAGAAATCCACCTCCGAATTGGCTTACCGAGTTGATGTCCTGTTTATCATCGGGGGAAAAAACAGCTCCAACACCAACACGCTGTACCGGATTTCAAAGCGGATTTTGCCTCGAACCTACCTCATCGAAAGTGCCCGCGAGATCACGCCGCGCCTGCTCAAACGGGCCAAAAGAATCGGAATTTCCGGGGGGGCCTCAACTCCTCCCGAGGCCATCGCAGAAGCCGTGGCTAAAATCAGAAAGAGCTTCCAATATCAATCGCAAAGGGAGAATCTCATCCAATGGCAGAGCTAAAGAAACACCCAGACAAAGAAGAGAAACTGACCTCCGAAGATTACGAACATCTTCTGGACAAGTATCAATTCAGCGCCAAGGAAATCTCTCCCGGGAAAATCATCAGGGGCAAGGTCATCAAAATCACTCCAAGCGGCGTGCTGATGGACATTGGTTTTAAATCCGAAGGCATCATCCGGGTCGAGGATTTCGACGAGGCCGATATCAAGAAGATCCGGCCCGGCGACGAAGTCGAAGCGATCCTGGAGAAAACGGATATTAAAGAAGGCTATCTGATCTTGTCTAAAAAAAGGGCCGATACGCTGCGGGCGCTGGACCTCCTGGAAAAAGCCTTCAACACCCATGGTTGGGTGAATGGAAAAATCACGGGAAAAATCAAGAACGGCTACACTGTTAACGTTGGCATCCAGGCCTTTCTCCCCGACTCCCATGCCGACGTGAAGGCCGTCAAAGAGCCGGACAAGCTTGTCGGCAACGCTTTTAAATTCAAGGTGATCAAGTTTGACCGGAAAACCGAGAACGCCGTTGTCTCCCGGAAACTTTTTCTCCAGGACGAGCGGGAAAAAAGAAAAAGGCGGGTTTTCGGCCGCTTGGTCAAAGGGGAAAAAATAAAGGGCGAGGTCCGGTCTATCACCAATTTCGGAGCCTTTGTCGACCTGGGCGGCGTTGAGGGCCTGCTCCATATTTCCGATATGTCATGGGGAAAACTCAGCCATCCTTCCGAGCTCTTTACCGTTGGGCAGAACGTTGAAGTCGTCGTTCTCGACTTCAGCGAAAGGGACGAAAAGATCTCCCTCGGGTACAAGCAACTGACTGAGGACCCCTGGAAAAATATTCAAGAGAAATACAAGGTCGGTCAAAAAGTCAAAGGCCACGCGGTCAGCTTGACTGATTTCGGTGCCTTTGTCGAGCTCGAAAAAGGTGTCGAGGGGCTGGTTCATGTTTCCGACCTGTCATGGTCCCGCAAGCTTGTCCACCCCAAGAAACTCCTCAAGCCCGGAGAAGAAGTCCTGGTCACGATTCTGGATGTCAACCCGGAAACCAAAAGGATCTCCTTGGGCCTTAAGCAAGCGAGCCCTCATCCCCTCGAAATTCTCAAACAAAAATACAGCCCCGGCTCTCGAATAAAAGGGAAGATCACCAGCATCACCGATTTCGGCGCTTTCATGGAAGTCGAGAAAGGGATCGAAGGGCTCATCCACATCTCCGACATCTCCTGGGAAAAGGTCAAGCATCCCTCTCAAAAGTTTGAGGTCGGCCAGGAAGTCGAAGCTGTCATCCTCAATATCGATGTGGAGAAACAGAAAATCTCGCTCGGGGTCAAACAGCTCGCGGGCGATATCTGGGAGGATTTTTTCACCCGCCACAAAGTCGGGGATCTCGTCAAGGCCCGGATCGTCCGGACGGCCGATTTTGGCGTCTTCGTGGAAATCACGCCCGGGATAGAAGGGGTAGTCTTCCTGTCGGAGCTTGACGAAAAAAAGATCGAGAACCCGCAGGAAGCGTTTGCCATCGGAGAAGAGCGCAACGCCAAGATCATCAAGATGAATCCTCAGGAAAAGAAGATCTCTCTCAGTTTCAGGAGCGCCCAGCTGGAGATGCAAAAGCTAGAATATCAAAAATTTATCCGCAGCCAGGACGACAGGCTCACCCTGGGCGACATTATGAGGGATCAGCTCAAGAATATCGGCGCTCCCAAAAAAAGGATCAAAGAAAAGGAGGGGAAAAAATGATTAAGGTCGATCTCATCAACAGGATTTCGAAGCAAATGGACATCCCCAAGCAAGAAGCCGAAGAAGGGGTCAACCTATTTTTTCAGACGATTAAGGAGGCGATACTTAAGGGAGAAGAGATAGAAATCAGGGGGTTCGGTAGTTTCCGTTTCCGCAAAAGGACGTCTCGCTCGGGAAGAAACCCGCGCACAGGGGAACCGGTGAAAGTCCCTCCCAAGAGGGTGCTCTATTTCAAACCGAGCAAGCTGCTGAAGGAGCTGATCAATAAGTAATGAAATACATTGCTGCGCCCTGGAGGGAAACATATGTGAAGAAAGTTTGCCGGAGAGAAGGCTGTGTTTTGTGCCGGGCGCTTCGGCTCAAGAACGACAGGGTCGCCTTTATTCTTTTTCGGGGCAAATGGAATTTCATCATTTTGAACAAGTTTCCTTATAACCTGGGCCACCTGATGATCGCGCCCTACAGGCATCTGGCGTCTTTTGACCGCGCCCCTAAAAAAATCAGCGATGAAATGATGGACCTTCTCAAGATGAGCCTCCGAGTTCTGAAAAAGAACTACCATCCGCACGGCTTCAACGCCGGCATGAATCTTGGCCAGAGCGCCGGGGCAGGAGTCGCCGATCACTACCACCTTCACGTCATACCGCGCTGGCAAGGAGATTCAAACTTTATGCCGCTCGTCAGCCAAACCCGGGTCCTTATCGAAGACCTCGAGGGAGCCTATGAACGGCTGTGGCCACTTTTTCAGAAGGAAAAAAAAGGTTGGAGAGGGGAAAAACAACGATGAATTTCCAGCTCAACGACGACCAGCTCTTGCTCCAGGAAATGGTCAGGGATTTTGCCCACAAAGAGATCGCACCTCGGATCAACTCTTTCGAAGAGAGCTATTCCTTTCCACAAGAGATCATCCACAAGCTGGCTGAGCTCGGTCTGATGGGAATGACGATTCCGTCGGAGTATGGGGGCATTAAAACGGACTATCTTTCTCTCATCTTGGCACTCGAAGAGCTCGGCCGCGTCTCTCCGACCGTCTGCCTGATTGTCAGCGTTCACAATTCGCTCTTCTCGAGCTCAATCCTGAAGTTCGGCTCGACGGAACAGAAGCAAAAATATCTCACTCGCGCCGCCCGTGGAGAAATCCTCGGTGCGTTCTCTCTCACGGAGCCAGGAGCGGGCTCCGACGCCACCGGGTTGAAAACAAAAGCTGCAAAAACCGGCCATGAATATGTTCTCAACGGAACTAAGGCTTGGGTAACCAGCGGCAGCGAGGCCGATGCCTTGATCCTGTTTGCCCAGACAGAGAGCGAGGGCGGTTCACCTAAGCTGAGCGCGTTCATTGTGGAGAAAGATTTTCCCGGGTTCAATGTGACTAAAATCGAGCAAAAGATGGGCCTCCACTCGTCTCCCACGGCTGAGGTTGTGCTCGAGGACTGCCGTGTTCCTGCCGGCAATCTCCTGGGCGAAGAAGGGCGGGGAGCTCACATCGCCCTGCAGGGGCTGGACGGAAGCCGCATCGGCATCGCGGCGCAATCCGTGGGGCTCTCGCAACAGGCCCTGGAGCTGGGCGTAAGATACGCTCATCAGCGGGAGGCGTTCGGGAAAAAAATTGCCGAGTTCCAGGCCATCCAGTTCATGATCTCAGATATGGCGACACTTGTGGAGGCCGCCCGTCTCCTGACTTACAGAGCAGCGGATTGCTATGACCGCGGCTTACCCTACACCAAGGAAGCGGCCATGGCCAAGCTGTTCGCCTCCGAAGCGGCCAACAAAACCGCCTATCTGGCCCTGCAAATCCACGGCGGCTACGGGTACTCCAAAGAATACGCGATAGAGAGATTATACCGGGACGCCCGAGTTCTCTCCATCTATGAGGGAACGTCTGAAATCCAGCGCCTCGTCATTGCCAGAAAATTGCTGAAGGACGCCTGACACCCAATCTCCGAGATCGCGTTTTGAGGTGAAACCATGCTAAAAACAATGCGAAAAAACGTGAAATCCCTTGCCCCGACTTTGTGGATTGTCATCGCCACATTTGTCATATCGATCTTCGCCATCTGGGGTGGCGCAGGCCGGCTGGGCGAAAAAGCTCAAGCGCAAACGATCGCCTATCTGGGAAAGGACAAGATTTCTGTTGAGGCGTATTACGCGGCTCTGCGGCAACGGCTCGAAGCCATCCAGAAACAATTTCAAGGGCTGAACAAATCATTCATCCAGCAGCTCAATATTCCCCAGCAGGTTCTCGAGCAACTGGTTCAACAGAACCTTCTCGAGCAGAAAGCCAAGGAAATGGGGATCGTCGCGTCCGATAAAGAGGTGCGCGATCGCATTGTCTCGATGTTTCAAAGGGATGGGAAGTTCATCGGGTTCGCCGAGTATAAGAAAATTTTGGACTGGAACCATATCTCTCTGGCCGATTTTGAGGGCGACCTCAAAAAAGATATCATCTTGAACAAAATGATTCAGGTTCTCACGGCCGGCATCGCCGTCACCCCCGAGGAGCTCTGGGAGAATTATGTCAAGCAGAATAATAGCGCCAAAATCGAGTACCTGATTCTTGACGAAACCAAGATTCCGGCCGAACAACCCCCGCTGCCCGCTGACCTCCAAGAATACTTCAAAAGAAACACGAGCAAGTATGCCATCCAGGAAAGGAGAGAAGGCTCTTATGTCTTTCTCAACGCAGAGGACCTCAAGAAAGAGCTCGCCATAAGCGATCCGGAAATCCAAAAATATTACAAGGACAACATCAGTCAGTTCAAAGAGCCTGAGCGCCTGAAAGTCAGCCGGATTCACCTGCTGTTCGCGGGCAAAGAAAAGAACACTGTGCGCGAAGAAGCCCAGGACCTTCTGGGCCGCGTTTCTCAGGGCGAGGACTTTGCCCGGTTGGCCAAGATGTATTCCCAGGATGTCAAAGCCAATGATGGCGGAGACTGGGGCTTTGACGAATGGCGCAGCCTTCCTCCTCAGGAGACAAAAGAAATCAATGTTCTGGAGAAAGACCAGGTCTCTGGCGTCATCGAAACTTCTGATGGCCTGTCCATCCTCAAAGTCACAGAAAAAGAGCCGGAAAAAACCCAGCCCCTCGAAGAGGTCAAGACACGGGTTCGGTCAATGCTCGAAGACCAGAAGGCGCGGGACTTGGCGGCACAGAAAATCACCCAGCTCGAAAAAACCGCCCGCAAAGAAAAGAGCCTGGACGTTGCTGCCCTGAAAATGGGTTTAAAGGTAAAGATCACCGGGCCCCTCAAGCAGGGCCAGGCCCTGGATGATATTGACCCGGCCGGATCCCTGAGCCAGGCGCTTTTTGAACTCAAGGAGAAAGAGATTTCGAGCCCGATTTACGTCTTCTCCGGTACAGGGATCGTCCAGCTCGAAAAGACCGAACCGCCGCGGCCGGCAAAATTTGAAGAAGTCAAGGACGCCGTCGAAAATGACTTCCAGGCCAGGATCAGAAAAGAAATCGCCAGGAAAAAAATCCAGGAGGCGCGGTCCCAGCTCGAGGGAAAGAAATGGGAAGAGGCAGGCCCAAAAGAAGGGCTGGAATATAAGAATGCCATGGAGCACAAGAGAGAACAATACCTGGCCGTAATTGGCGAAAGTTCCGAGGTTGACCGCTTGGTCTTCTCTCTGCCTCTAAACCAAGTCTCAGAGCCAATCGAGTACTCGAGCGGCTATGTTCTGCTCAAGGTCCTGGAAAGGAAGGACGCCTCTCGGGAAGAATTTGAGAAAAACAAGGAGACGGAGACCAACAACCTTCTTGAGTCCAAGAGGAACAAGTTTCTTCAGGCCTATCTCGACCAGCTCAGACAGGAAAAGAATGTCAGGATCAATTCCAGTCTTTTTATGCAGATCAACGCGGATATTCTCGCCCGGTATGAAGGCCGAGAATAACGCCTAGGAACGAAAGACTTTTCATTTAATAAAAGGCAGAAGCCGGCCGAGGTCAGGTCTGAATGACTTCGCGGAAAAGAACCTTGACCCGGGCTTCGAGAGCACTCCGAAAATTTTCAACGCTGTCGTCAAATCCCTTGCCAAGGTAATTGCTGATATACATTGGCTCGCCAACATTGACACGGATCTTGGCCGGGACGAGCCAGGGCGTTTGGGTCCCGTACAGGGCCAGAGGAGTGAACGGAACGGAAATATTATGATCGCAATAGAGCCTGTATGCCATGATTGACGTGCCCGGCTTAAAGGCGCTGACATAAGGATGTCGATCCCGGGGCTGAACCCGTCCCCGCCCCTGGAGGGCTATAATGGCTCTGCCTTTTTGAAGGTATTCCTGGCCCAGCCTCCGCGCCTCTCTTGTCTTTGAATGAAAATCAACGGGGATGGTTCCAACCCTGTTGATGTTCGTTGCAATAAAGCGGACAAACATATATCTCAGAGGCTTGATCAAGGAATACAGAACCGGCCCGAAATCTTTGAGATGGCGCTTCAAGTGCTTATGGATAAGCCGGTCCAGCTTTTCTCTGGTAAAGATGTCCTGGTTGGCCGTAAAAAAAATAAAGCGGGGGACCACCCGGAGGATCACAGCAACATCCTTGGCTGCGCCGCAATGATTGCCGATGATGATGTTTGGGCCGTCCTTGACGAAATTTTCCGGACGCTTGACTTCGATTTTTTTCCCCAGGAGAAGAAATGCTGCCCACCTCCGGACGACGGGCTCGACGCGTTTGAATTCTTCTTCAAATGTCGTCATGACAGAATTCAATATTATTTTAACAGATGCTGGGGCTATTTTAAAGGCCCGAACTCTTGCGCTCCGAATATTCGTTTCCGTATTCTGTTATTGTATTTATCGCCCTCTCGTGATAACTTCATAACCCGGGAGGCTGGTATGATCACCCTCATCAGAAACGGTATGACCTATGCTCCCGAACCCCTGGGAGCGAAAGACATTCTTGTTGTCGGGGGCAAAATCGCCGCTTTGGCCGGGCCTGGCCAGATCAAAATAGAAGGGGCACCGGTCAAGGTCCTGGATGCGTCAGGGAAGACCGTCCTTCCCGGGATGGTCGACAGCCATGTCCATATCCTTGGGGGCGGGGGCGAAGGCGGCCCGGCGACGCGGGCTCCCGAGATCAACCTTGAAGACATCATTTTGAACGGCGTTACAACGGTCATCGGCTGTCTGGGCACAGATAGTGTCACACGGCACATGGAATCCCTTCTAGCGAAAGCGCGGGCGCTTGAGGTTGAGGGAGTCTCGAGTTATATTTTTTCGGGAGCCTATGATGTCCCGCCCAAAACAATCACCGGCAATATTCGCTCTGACCTCGTCTTGATCGACAAAGTCATCGGGGCCGGCGAAATTGCCGTCTCTGACCACCGCTCCTCGCAGCCGACCTTTGAAGAGATCGCCCGGCTGGCAGCAGAATGTCGGGTCGGCGGAATGCTCGGAGGGAAGGCCGGAGTCCTTCATCTCCATATCGGTGACGGCCGGAGGAAGCTGGAGATGCTCTTTCGGCTCGTTCGTGAGACTGAGATTCCGATCACACAAATCATTCCGACTCATGTCAACCGATCAGCCGAGCTTTTTGAGGAAGCAATCGCTTTTGCCCTTGAAGGCGGAACCTTTGACATTACAGCCTTTTCTGAGGAGGAAGCGGACAAAAACTCCGGGTTGAGCACGGAAAAAGCCATTGCCATTTGTCTCAAGAGACGAGTGCCTCTGAGCCAAATTACGGTGAGCTCAGACAGTAACGGAAGCATTCCTATTTTTGACGCAGCCGGACATCTCGTCGGCCTATCTATAGCCACAGAAAGAAACCTCTTTCTTGGCTTCCGCTCGTTGGTGCAGAAAAAAATCCTCCTCCTTGAAGACGCGATCCGACTGTTCTCAACAAACCCGGCTTCGTTCTATTCGCTCTCAAGCAAAGGAAAAATAGAACCCGGACAGGATGCCGACCTCATTCTTTTTGACAAAGATCTCGAATTGAGCGACGTCTATTGCCGAGGGAAAAGGATGATGGCCGATGGCAAGCTGATTGCCCGAGGAACGTTCAAGCCGCTGCTCTAAGGAGGAGACCTATGGGGGAAGTGAAAGCGCCGAGAAAGCCGAGCTTTACTCTTGCCCTGGTGCCCTTGATCGTCATGGGGCTGTTGCTCGGTGTCGGCTACGGAATCTACAGAATTCGCCCTCAGGTCCTTCTTGTGGCCGCAGCGTTTATCACCGGCTGCCTGGCCGTTCTCCTTCGTTTCTCCTGGAAAGACATGGAGAAAGGGATCGTGGACAGCATTGCCAAGGCAATGCCCGCGATTCTCATCATGCTGAGCGTGGGTGTTCTCATCGGCTCCTGGATCGTCTGCGGGACCATTCCGATGATTGTGTATTACGGCCTGAAGCTGATTTCTCCGCAATACTTTTTGTTCACAGCTTGTCTGGCATGCAGTGTCGTGTCCCTGGCGACGGGGACGTCCTGGGGGACGATTGGGACGATTGGCGTCGCCTTTATAGGAATTGCCTTAGGACTGGGAGTCCCCCTCGGCCCGGCAGCCGGAGCTGTCGTGGCCGGCGCTTACTTCGGCGACAAGATGTCCCCGCTTTCCGATATCCCCAACCTCGCGGTTGTCGTCGCCGGTTCGAACCTTTTTGACCATATTAAACATCAGGTCTGGTCGGCCGGGCCGGCTTACCTTCTCGGACTCCTGGTCTATTTCCTCGCCGGATTCGGGTATCGAAGCCATACCATCAGCTCCGAGGCCATGACAACGATCCTCCAAACCTTAGAGGCCAATTTCCATTTCAATATCCTCCTTCTGCTTCCAATGATTATTGTTTTTGCTTTTGCCATCGCCAAGAAGCCCACGATTCCGGGAATGCTCCTCTCCTCCTTCGTGGCCGGGGGTCTGGCCATCATCTTTCAGCACGCCTCGGTGTCAGATGTGGCGACCGCGATTAACTCCGGGTATCCAGCCCATACGGGGGTTGAGGCAGTCGACCGTCTCCTCTCGCGCGGCGGGATGATGAGCATGATGGAGACGCAGCTTGTGGCGTTTACAGCGTTTAGCTTCGGTGGCATCATGCAACGCACAGGAATGCTTTCGGTCATTCTCGACCGCGTCATGAGATTTGCCACTCAAGTCTGGAGTCTTGTCCTGACGACGATCGGCACAGCGGTTATCTCAGCCATGGTGACAGGAAGCTCCTATTTATCCATGATCATTCCGGGCGAGCTTCTCAGCCCGATCTACAAAAAAAAGGACCTGGCCGCAAAAAACTTGTCCCGGATCATTTCTGAAAGCGGCGGGATTATCGTTCCTCTGATCCCCTGGAGCATGGCAGGAGTCTACATCACTGGGACGCTCGGCGTCCCGACATTTTCATATCTGCCCTGGGCAATCATGAACTACGCCTCGGTCGTGATTCTGGCTATTTTCGGGTTCACCGGCCTGACGATGGCCCGGAGAACGCGGGAGGATGAGACTCAGGTGGGAAGCTAGGCAGAAGGCTACTCCTCCTTTTCTGCCTCACCCATGGCTTTGGCAAATTTCTCTTCCGCCTTTTCCAGCTTTTTCTTTTCCAGCTCGGCTGTCGCTTCGAATTTCCGTTCGAACTCACTCATCCTCTTTTTTTCTTTGGACAGCAACTCATCCAGGGAATCCTTCTTCTTTGCGGCTCGCTTTTCGGTTTTGACAATGGCCTCGGTCATGCCGTCCACCCACAGGATAGACTGGCAGCACGGGCAAACGAGTTGAAACAGACCGGCTTTCTTCTTTTCTTCACTCATAGTAACTTCAATTTAGCAGAAAAAGGAGAATGGGACAATCTCACTCACGTCCTGGGACAGTTCCCAAGCTTGTGTTTTTTCATCAATTTGAAAAGTCCCTGGCGGCTCAGTCCAACTGCTTCAGCCGTCCGGGCTTTGTTGTGGCCAAAACGAAGCAGGGCCTGGGTTAAGAACCTCTTCTCAAAATCTGCCTTGGCTTCGAAAAAATTATATGAAACGGCGGCCGGGGTTCCCCTCTGAGGATTGACTTTGGCCGAAAGGCAATCCTCTTTGATCAGGCCGCCAGGGCCAGACAGGACCAGAGACCTCTGAATCTCATTCTGCAGCTCGCGGATATTCCCCGGCCAGGAATAGTCCATCAGAAGCTCCATGGCCCGGGGGGAGAAATACGCCCTCCCGCGTCTCATTTCCCGGCAGTACCTTTCGAGGAAATGATCGACGAGGAGAAGAAGGTCCGCTTTTCTTTCCCGGAGGGGAGGAACTTCGATGGTGAGTATGCGTAGGCGGTAGTACAAATCCATCCTGAAATTCCCCAGCTCGATCTCTTTTTCGATATTTTTGTTGGTCGCGCTAACGAAGCGAACATCAACTCGGCGCGTTCGCGTCTCTCCAACCCTTCGAATTTCCTTTTCCTGAAGAAGACGCAACAGTTTGGCTTGGAGCGGCAACGACAGATCCCCGACCTCATCCAGAAAAAAGGTGCCTCCGTTGGCCTCCTCAATCAGCCCGGCCTTGTCTCGAAGCGCTCCCGTAAATGCCCCCCGGGCGTGGCCAAAGAGCTCGCTCTCTAGCAGAGGATCGGGAATAGCGCCGCAGTTCACGGCGACAAACGAACCCACCCGTCTTGCTCCTCTCTCATGAATGGACCTGGCGATAATTTCCTTTCCCGTGCCGCTCTCGCCGGATATAAACACGGGCGCGTCTGTATCCTTGACTTTCTCGATCAAAGTCCGGATCCGGGAAGAGCTACCACTTTGCCCTATGAGGAAATCCTCTCCCTGGGGAGAATGGGAAAACCCCTCTGTATTGTTATGATCTCCACCGTTCTTGAGGAAAGGCTTGAGGGCTTGGGAAAGACAAGCCAGAAGCTCCAAGTCCTCTTCAGAATATGGGCTCTGCCCCAGGTCCCGGAAAAGACAAATGGCGCCGACCGGCTGCTCATCGCCCGAAAGGGGCAGGCAGAGAAGAGGTTGATTCGGCCAGACGGCGTCAGACTGGCTGCCATTCCAAGACGACCGATCCTTATATCCCTCGAGCAGCGGACGTTTTTCCTGGAGCACTCTTTGGATGATGTTTTCACTCGCGGAGACACAGGATTTTTCCGGGCCTGGCCAGGCGTGTTCAAACACGACCTGGCTGCTTTTATCGAGAAGCACGAGCCGGACAAAACTCGAAGAGACTTCTTCGCCGATGATCTGGAGTAACTTACTCAAGAAAGAGCGGACCTGGCCTGGCTTTACTCCCATACCCCAAATAACGATAGAATGTGCCTGTTTTTCTCAGCTTGGGGATGCTCAAGATCTATTAGAAGCGTCTCCGCTTCCAGGCTCGCATTGCTTTGGAATAGGGTGCTGCCATGGCTTCCGCTCGTCGTGTCGGCCTCGTTGGGTTGTCGCTTGAGTATCATGGAAACAAAGGCGTTTAGAGCATTTGTCGCGTCCTTGACTCGGTGGGCCTCTCCGTATAAGCTTAGAGGCCCGGCCATCACGAGGAACAGGCATGGTTCGCCGAGCCCACAACCGCCTGGTCAACGAAAAAAGCCTGTACCTCCGCCAGCACGCCGAGAATCCCGTCCAATGGTATCCCTGGTGCGATGAGGCCTTCGAGGCCGCCCGAAAGCAGGGGAAGCCCATTTTCTTATCGATTGGCTACTCCACCTGCCACTGGTGCCACGTGATGGAAAGAGAGTCGTTCAGCGACGAAGAGGTTGCCAGCCTGATGAATGAGCTGTTCATCGCGATCAAAGTTGACCGGGAAGAGCGACCGGATATCGATTCTTTTTATATGGACGTCTGCCAGCTTCTCTTAGGAAGCGGGGCTGGCCTTTGACGGTGATTATGACACCCGATAAGAAGCCTTTCTTTGCCGGGACTTATTTTCCGAAAGAGAGCCGCTTCGGTTTCATGGGCCTCAAAGAAGTTCTATCTCGCACAGCCCAAGCCTGGGGCCAGAGCACTTCCGAAATATTGAGTTCTGCACAAAAAATCCACGCAGTCCTGAACCGCCCGGTGCTTTCTCGAGGCGGGGATCTTCCGGCCGATATTTTGAAGAGAACGTTCGTCCAGCTGGCCGACCATTTCGACCAGGAAAACGGAGGATTTGGCACTACCCCGAAATTCCCCTCGCCCCAACACCTGACATTTCTTCTCCGCTGGGCCAAGCGAACAAGCGATGCAAGGCCTCTCGTAATGGTCGAAAAAACTTTGCGGGCTATGCGCAGGGGTGGGATTTATGATCATCTCGGGTTTGGATTTCACCGTTATTCCACGGATGCACAATGGCTGGTTCCCCATTTTGAAAAGATGCTCTGCGACCAGGCCCTCCTGACCATGGCCTACACCGAGGCCTACGTGTTCACGGCCAAGGAGGAATACCGCCAGACTGCCGAAGAGGTCGCAGCATATGTGTTGCGGGATATGACTTCTGAGGAAGGCGGCTTCTTCGCGGCTGAAGATGCTGACAGTAACGGCAAAGAGGGAAAGTTTTATCTTTGGGAAGAGGAGGAAATCAGGAATATCCTAAAGCCCGCCGAAGCAGAGCTCGCCATCCGAGTTTTTAATATTCGGCCAGATGGCAATGACGAAGAAAGGAAAATCGGACGAGCAAGAGAAAATATCCTTTGGGTCGCAGAGCAGCCCATTCATCCCGCGACGAAATCATCACTTCAAGGGAAGGCAGCTCAAGCCCGTCTTGCTCGGATTCGGGAAAAGCTATTCAGGGCCCGGGAAGAAAGACCCAGACCCCTCAAGGACACAAAAATATTGACCGACTGGAACGGACTGATGATCGCAGCCCTGGCCAAAGCGTCTCAGGCGTTTGATAGAGAAGACTACGCCGCAGCGGCCAGAAAAGCTGCTGATTTTGTTCGGGCAAAGATGATTGCTCAGGGAGAGCTTTATCACCGCTATATTGAAGGCGAGGTCAAAATTCCCGGTTTCCTGGATGATTATGCTTTCTTCATCTGGGGCCTCATCGATCTTTACGAGACGATATTCGACCCCAGTTGTCTTGAATGGGCTCTGGAATTGACCGACCGGCTTCTCCTGAAGTTCTGGGATAAAAAGGAGGGCGGGTTCTTTTTGAGTTCTGAAGAAGCCCAGGATCTTCCCTTCCGGAGAAAAGAAATTTACGACAGCGCCGTCCCATCCGGGAATTCCGTAATGACAGCCAATCTTCTCCGGCTCGGCCGGATCACCGGGCGAACAGAACTCGAAACAAAAGCACACGAACTTGCCAAAGCCTTTTCGCTGCGGATCGTTCAGGCGCCCATAGCCCATACGCAGCTCATGTGCGCTCTTGATTTCGCCAGAGGCCCATCTTATGAAATCGTGATTGTCGGCCAAGCCAGCGCAGAAGACACCGAGACTATACTCCGGAGCCTCCGTCGGAACTACATCCCTAATAAGGTCGTCCTGTTCCGGCCAGCTGAAGTTCAATCGCCGGAAATCTTAAAGTTCGCCCCCTATCTTAAACCGATGACAGCTCTTGAGGGAAAGGCCACTGCCTATGTCTGCTCCAACTACCGCTGCCAGCTTCCCACAACAGAGTCCGCACAAATTTTGGCCCTGCTGAATGCTGGCTAGTCGTTCTCTTTCGGCCCGCTTTGAAGAGAATTCCGCCGAAGCGCCTTCCAGGTCCTGACGGAAAGTTGGTTTGGAGGGGGGCTGGTTCGAAAAGAGGGGACCGCTGCGAAGGAAAAGGCTTTTTCCACTCCTCCCCAGAGTTTTTTCCGGGAAAGATTGGAGGCGGAGAAAATGATTACGCCCGGTGCCCCGGCCTTCCTGACCGTATCTATCGTCTGGATGATCTTAGTCTCGGGAAAGAACCCGACAGGCGGGTCGGCAAGGATGCGGGTGAGTCCATCGGCGAGAGCCTGTCTGGTGAGTTTCCCCTTGAGGAAAGAGTTGTATTGACTCTTCAGCTCTTTGGCCCGGGGCGGGGAAAACCGACTAATGGAGGCGATATTAGCATCCATGAACCGGCCGAATTCGGTTTGGGGCCCTGAAGAGACATCTGTCTTCAAGAATTGAAGGGCCTGCTCCCAGGGGTCCAGTTCTTCACGGAAAATGTAATGTGCGTCCAGCCCGACAAGATAACTGCAGTTCTCTCCGACCCATCCGACCTGGGCCCGCACTACATCCGCAAGGTAGGTTAGGTAATCCTCGAAGCTGCCCTGGAAATGGCTCCGGTAGGTCATGGTCATGGCAATATCCAGCCAAGGCGCAAAGTCCGTCCACCGCTGAGCGATGAACCTCCCGCTTTTCATCGGGTTGACAAAAACCGCGGCCGACATCTCGATCTCCGGACGAATCGCGGCCGCCCTTTCCCAGGCTTCCCGCACAAATCTGTTGATAGCGTCGCACCGCAGGGTGTAATAAAAATAATCCAGGTCGGGCCGGTTGATCGCTTTCCCCTCAAGGATAAACCTGGCCTTTTCTTCCCTTGACATCTGCGGCCAGGTCGAAGGCCTGACCGTGAAGTCGAGGTCCCAGTTGGACTCTTCTCGGAGGCGTGTTTTTTTCAGGGCAATCCGGACATCCGACTTGGAAGGATAGTATAAAAGATTGTCGCTTAAAAAATGCTCCAGGCAATAATCACAGAAGCAGTAGGAATCCGGGGCCACATCGCCCGGATAGCGGACATAATCGTGATGGATTCCGTCCACAGGATAATCCCGGACCACCTCCTCGATCATCGGAAGAAGCCATTGGTCGGTATAGCCGGGACGGCGGTTCGGACACATCCAGACCGGACCATAGACCTGGTCCGGAGTCAATTGTTCCCCCGCCGTCAAGCCGCCCTCGGGGTTGAGCATGGCCCATTCGGGATGGGCCTTGAAGGCTGGTGAGTCCTTGCCCTCAGGGAAATCGCAGAGCCAGGCATGGACCTTGATGCCGTACTTGGGAGCGATAGCAGTGATCGCTTTAAGAAGGTCGAAGTCTTTGTAGTCCGGATGCACGGCCTCGGGAAATGCCTTGCTCTTCCAGAAGATGTGGCCAAGCGTATCCTTGACAAGCGGGACGACAATTTGAATGTTGGCTTTTTTCAGGATCTTGAAAAATTCTTCAACGTCTTTTTCGCTCTTGCCGAAATCGGCGGGGCCGGCCCAGACTCCCCGGCCTTCTCTCCTTGCAGGGGTTTGAGCCAGCAAGGCCAGGGGGAGCACAAAAATCAAAAAGAAGAGACTCATTTTCCTCATGTTGATACCTCCTGAAAATTCTCTGCCCTTGCGTCGGTTTATTACTAATAGAAAAGATATGTTTAGTCAAATAGCGAACCGTTCATGAAAAAAACCATTGAACCCTCTTTTGCTAATAATTATAATCTCGTCACGTGACTGGAGAGGAGAGGACATGAAAGCAACGGTTGCTGCCTTCATTTTTCTGACTCTCGGCGTGTTCTTCTTTCTCGGCCTGAATCCCGGCCAAAACATCAAGGCCGGCGACCAAGCCCTCGGGACACGGAAATATGACGATTACGAAACCCCAAGATTTTGCGGAACCTCATGCCATACGGATTTTTACCAGCAGTGGACTCAGGCAATGATGTCCCAAGCCTACACTCATCACTGGGATGAAATCGAGTACTTTAAGCTGGCTGTTCCGCATGCCGAGAAGGACAGCGCAGTGGCCGGAGTCAAAGCAGGATGCAACGGATGCCACGCTCCCTTCGCTTTTCTCGCGGGCGATGTCCCCCCTCCCAAACCCGCCGTGAACAGCCGCGCCAACGAATCGGTCTCCTGCGACCTCTGTCATACTGTCACCGGGTTCGCCGGCGACACCCCTTTTAACTTTAACTGGATCTCCGAGCCCGGGAAGACTAAATACGGACCGCGCGAGGGCAAGAATTCGCCCGAGCACAACCTGATGAAATCAGAATTCCTGGGGAAAGCCGAATTTTGCGGGACTTGTCACAACGAAAAGAGCCCCTACGGAGCCTGGGTCAAAGCCACTCAGCTGGAATGGAAGGAGGGGCCTTATGCGGCCCAGGGAGTGAAATGCCACGATTGCCACATGACCTATGCTTCGCTGAAGACAGCGTCCATGGGAAATTCCTACCCGGACGCCCGGCTCCATCTTTTTCACGGAGCGCACGACCCCGGCAAGGTCAGGGGGACGATCGAGCTGAGGATCCAGCCGGATATCAGAGAAGCCGAGCCCGGTGAGGCCGTCAAGTTCACCATCGCCCTTTTTAACCAGAAAACAGGTCATAAGTTTCCCACCGGCTCCGTAGAGGACCGGATTGTCTGGATGCATGTCGAGGCTGTGGACGCCAAGGGGAATGTGTACCATCTCCCCGTAGACAAGAAAGGGTTTGAAGGCGAAGAATACACCATAGGCGCGGATGTGCTGGCCTATCAGGATATGGGAATCGCCCTAGGAGATGCAACCTTCAAGGGAGTGCAAAGAGACGGCATACCCGTGGGCGACCGGATTTTCCGAATGGCCTATTTCGACCCACAAGGACGGATGACCATGCAGCAATGGAACACCAAATCCTTCGGCACAGACTATCGGATTGGCCCGCGGGAAACGAAGATCGAAACCTGCACATTCACGCTCCCTGATACAATTCCGCCCGGGACGCTGAGAGTCACAGCCGTACTCAATTATCAGAAATTGGTCAAACCAGTAGCCGACTTCCTGGGAGTGCCGGATGATGAATCGGAAATCATCATAGTCAACGAGCACTCGACCGCGGTCACAGTCCTTCAATAAGGTGACAAAATGAAAAAATCAACCCTCATTTTCCTGGGAACTGTTCTCTTTCTTCAAGCGGCTGTGGTCCGGCTTCAGGCGATACCGGCCTTCGCCCGCAAATACACGATGACCTGCAAGACCTGTCACGCTCCCTTTCCCAAGCTCAAGAGCTACGGGGAGGAGTTCGCGGCCAACGGCTATGTCATTAAAGACAAAGATACCCCGCGTTATTATGTCGATACAGGCGACAATTTTCTCTCCTTGCTCCGGGAAGCCCCGATCGCCTTACGGCTGGAGGGATACGTCACTTATGATTATTCCCACACCAAACAATTGGATTTCACAGCTCCGTACTTGATCAAATTCCTCTCGGGGGGCGAGATCACTAAGAACATTTCCTACTATTTCTATTTTTTCTTTTCCGAGGTTGGGGAGATAGTCGGACTCGAAGACGCCTTCCTGATGTTTAACAGCCTGTTCGGTTCCAGCCTGGACTTCTATATCGGTCAGTTTCAAGTATGTGACCCGGTCTTCAAGCGAGAGTGCCGCCTCAGCTTCGAGGACTACGCGATTTATACGGCCAAACCGGGCACCTCCCAAATTACTCTAACCTACGACAGGGGGGTCATGTTGAATTATGAGCTTCCCACGAAGACAGACCTCTGGCTGGAAATTGTCAACGGCAGCGGAATTGACCCGGCCAATCCCTTCGGAAACTTCGATTCGGACAAGTACAAGAATCCTGTTTTCAGGGCCTCCCAGGAAATCGGCGCCAATTTCCGGCTGGGCGGGTTGGGCTACCTCGGCAAGGAAGAGCAGGACAGCATCGTCAATTCCGTGTGGATGGTGGGTATCGACGCCACTGTATCCGCCACAGCTCTTGAACTCAACCTTCAATACCTGGAGCGCAGCGACAGCAACCCCTATTTCGTTGTTTCTCTTATGGAAGGCCCGAAAATCAAGACGAGAGGCGGGTTTGCGGAGCTGATCTTTCTCCCTAAAGGGGATGACAGCCGCTGGTATCTCGTGGGACTCTTCAACCACGTCAGGTCAGGCATCAAAGAGCTGGACTACACTTCGGCCACGCTCCACTATGGCCGGCTCTTGAGAAGAAACATCCGGGCCACGGCTGAACTTACTTATGTTCTTGACAGCATTTATAACGAGTATGCCCAGGTCGAGGCCGGACTGATCCTGGCTTTTTGAGGCCGCGAAGAAATTCGCTGAGGACCCGCGCGTCTGCATTTTTTAGGAGCCGAAGATCTCTATTCTCCTTAACATTTTTATTTGTTTCTCGATATACTCTTATGTGAAATGGACGAAAAGGAGAACCGTTTGATCGAACTCGTCCTGCACGGAAACGTCGAGGCTTTTGAGCCCCTGATCACTCCCTATCGGAAGACTATCCTGAGCCTGGCCTACCGGCTCAGCCGGAACCGGGAAGACGCTCAAGAAATCTCTCAGGACGCCCTGTTGCGGGCCTTTCGATACTTGCGCACTTACGATAAAAAAAGAAGCTTTCGGAACTGGCTGCTCCAGATTCTCGTCAATGCCTGGCGAAGTCGGCAGAAACCGAAGCCCGAGCGAGAGAGCCCGGAGCAATTTCTTCAGCGAAGCTCTGATGATGACCCGCAACAGAGACACTTGCAGGAGGAAGCCAGGACTCAACTCCTGGACTGTCTCGCTTGCCTGAGCCCGCGCGAAAAAGAAGTTGTTCTCCTGCGGGATATCGAAGACCGGAGTATTAAAGATACGGCCACGATCCTAGGCTCTTCGCCGCTTTCTGTCCGCGTCCATCTTTGCTCAGCACGGAAAAAGCTCAAGGACAGAATCAAGGAGAAATTCCCCTTTCTTATAGAGGACCGGAGATGACCTGTAAACAACGCAAGAAGCATATCCCTCTTCTCGCCGGAGGCGACCTCCCGGAAAGAAAAGCCCGGCGGTTGAGAAGGCATCTCAAGGCCTGCGAGGCGTGCCGGAAAGAACTCAAAGAATATGAAGCGATCTTGGCAGGCATAAAATCCTTCGCCCTCGAGGAAGAGCGGGATTGGGAAGAAGAGGAATGGCAGAGTCTCCTGCAAAAAGTGACCGCCGAAAAACCCGGGCCGTGCGTCTTGTCTCTCGGCGTCCAGACAAGAACGGCCTGGGCCTACGGATTCCTCGTCTTGCTCGTCTTGGGCCTGACCGCTTTTCTATTCTGGACGATTTTGAGTCATCGAAAAACTGTCGGGGTTATCAAGAACATCACTATTACTCAAGCGCAGCCCGCTCGGACATTTCAGGCCGGAGAGACCGTGGTGCCGCAAATCGAAGACGCCCCTTTTGTAGCGAGAGCACCGAGGCTCCGCCGCGAAAAACTCGAGCCAACGTTTCAGGCCGCGCTTCCTGAGGAAGTCTCGCCTCAAGAACGGCTCAGTTTGACTCTCATTTCCAGTAAATCAGGACTCCGAGTCCACTGGATTTTCGATAAAAATTTTGAATGGAAGGAGACCGGAAGATGAAAAATTCGATCGCAACCGCTTCTTTCCTCGCCATGGCCTTGTTTCTTGTCCTCGTCGCTACGGGCTTGGCTCAAGAAACTCCGCCGAAGATGGTCCAGGAGATCGTCAAGCTCAAGTATTCCAAGAGCAACGTGCTCCTCAGCGGAGGGATCCTGTACACTTTCCTCAGTCCCCAGGGACGCATTAACTCGAACCCGGAAGCCGGACTGATTACGATCAGCGACTTCCCCGAGAACGTCAAAAAAATTCTCGCACTGATTCGCGAGCTCGACGTAAAGCCGGCCGATATCCAGTTCACGATACAGCTTGTTCTGGGGTCGGCCGCCAGTGAAGAACAAGTGGATGAGTCTCTCAAAAATGATCCCGTCATCAGGGAGCTCAAAACCTTGTTGAGCTACAAGTCCTTCGGCCTGCTGGACACGTCCTTCATCCGCGCTATCGACGGCGAGGTCTCCGAGGTCACCATGGGAAAGGACGCCGAACTCCGGCTCGAGCTCCGGCCCAAGTTTATCAAGGAAGAAAAAGACCAGCTCATTCAAGTGGAGGCCCAGCTGACCAGAAGGGGCGGGATCATCGAAAGCGGAGGTAACGCCCGCCGGGAATCAACAGTTTTGCTCACCGCCCACTTGACCATGAAATCCGGTGAAAAAACGGTCGTCGGCGTCTCCAAGATGAACGGCGGAGAGAAGGGGCTGATCCTCATCATCTCGGGCAAAATCACGGGTTAAAAGAAGCACGGAAAACCGACGCGGGATTCTTAAAGGGCAATCGCTTATCGGACTTTCTTGCGGACATCCCTGAAGCCGGGGTTCCATTCCTTGATGGCTCGATAAAGCTCCTGGGCTTTTTGCTTTTCGTCCTTGTCCTCATACAGAGACGCTAGCTCATATTCAAGGAAAAAGAATTCCTCAGACTTATCAGGAACCAATTTTAAGCATTCCTGGAGCCACCGGAGCGCTTCCTCCACCTCATTTTTCTTCCGGTACGCCTTGCTGATGATGCTGTAGCATTCAAGCTTCCGGTCCGGTTCCTTGGCAGCGAGCAGAAGCTCTTCAATGGCCTCATCGAGCAAGCCCTGCTCGAGAAATGCCAGGCCGAGATGAAAACGTGTCTCATAAGCCTTGGCGTCGACCCGCTTGCGGAGCTCCTCCCTGAAATCCCTGACAATCTCAGAGAGTTCCTTCTCCAGGACGGAAATATCCCCCCGGAGCTGCTGTGAATAAACGCCCCTAATCATGGCCAGCTCATCCCCAATTTTTTCTCCAAGATCATAATATCTCATCCCGGGCGCTTCCTCAGAAGGAAGAGGCAGAATCTCCGTGTCGGCGAAAATTTCAGCCGCTGTGACTCGTCTTCCAGCACTCCCTTCGCCCTGAAGGAGAGAAAAAAACGTTTTGGCCAGCTCCGGAGTCGCGACGATTTTCTCCTCTATTTCCTGGATTTTCTCGACTCGGGAAGGAATTTCGTCGGTCCTGATATCGGTCCTGATTTTCTCCAAGTCCGCTATTTTCTCCTCTATTTTGCGAGAAAAGGGAAACTTAAGACTCAGGTTTTCCAGAATCCTCCGGGCATTCCGGACGAGTCCCTGGCTCACATACAGGTCAACCCTGGAGAGAAGAAGGTCGAGACTTTCCTCGTCTGTCGCGGCATAGGCCAGGACTTCTTCCTCCCCTACTTTTTCATCGACAAATCCGAGCTGTCTTCGCAAATTCCAATACTCCTGGACGAGCGCTTCATCCTTCGGGCAGAGCTCCATAAGCTCGGACAAGGCGACGAACATGTTCTCCGTGGATTTTTGTTCCCGGGCTTCTGCCAAAATAACCCGGCAAACGACTTCCAGGTTATCTTTCTGCTTCTTGGACTTGTAAATCGCAGCCAGTTTTTCCAGGGCAGGAAGATGAAGATGCTTGGCGCTGAGAACGATCCCAAGAAGCCCGACCGCCGCGTCTTCCTTCTGTTTTTTGATCAAGTTTCCGATCAGTGGTTCCAAGAGCTTATAGGCTTTTTCAGGCCTGTTTTGAAGACTGTAGACTTTCCCGAGCTTAATCCTAGCTTTGGTATTCAGGGGGTTCTGCTCGACGACTCCAGAAAATATCTCCTCCGCCTTTTTGAGCTCGCCGTCCTCAAGGTAGAGGGTTCCGAGGATATTGTTAAAATGAAGATTCTCCTTGTCTCCCCGCAGAATCTTGTTGACGATTCCGATCGCCTCTTTCCTCAGCCCTTTCCTTTTGAGAATTTCGATTTTATTTGTCAGAGTCCGGGCGTCATCTTTTTTGAGCGACTGGGCCTTTTGGATAATCTTTTCCGCCTCCTCGTTCTCACCCCGGCCGAGCAGTATCTCGGCAGCATCATTGAGCTGGAGGACCGCCTCTTCGATAAACCCCTCCTGGCTAAAGAGCTCAGCCAAAGAGAGTTTGAAGGAGATATTTCCCTGGTCCAGCTTGACCAGCTTGTGGTAAAGAAACATGAGTTCCTTTGTCCGCCTCTCTTTTCTCAGCCTTTGTTCTGCTTTCAGGTATTCCCTCTTGGCCTCCGTCGCAAAGCCTTGTGTGTCAAAAAGGTCTCCCATCCTGACCATGATCACGACATTATCAGGGTCAACCTTGGTGATTTTCTTGTAGATGGCTAAGGCCCGGGAATAAAAGCCCGTGGATTCGTAGTAGCTGGCGACAGATTGATACGCTTTGACGGCTTCCTCATTCCGGTCCATTTTCACATAGAGGTCGCCGATGATGTTATTGACAGTCAGGTCCGGCGCTTCCCCGGCCAGTAGCTTCTTGTATTCAACAATCGCCTCTTCGAGTCGGCCGGCGCTCGCCTGCCTTTCCGCAAGCTCGATGATCCTTGTCTTATCTTTCATATTGTTCATGCCAGCTCGACCTTGCCCGCAAGATTAAAGGTGAGGCGGTGCAGCGGCGACGGCCCTTTCTCTTTCAGTGCCTGGTAGTGTTCCTTTGTCCCGTAGCCCTTGTTCTTGGCCAAATGATAACCCGCAAAAAATTCCTCCAGAAAAACCATCCACTCATCCCGGACGACTTTGGCCAGGATAGAAGCGGCTGCAACGGATATGCTCTTTCGGTCACCGCCCCGGAGGCAGAGTCCCGGACAGCCAAGGTCTATTGTTCGGTTCTCGAACCCGTCGATTAAAAGATAGTCGGGCCGCGCAGTCAAGTTTGACACCGCCCTCTTCATCGCCTCGAGCGAGGCTTGATAAATATTGATGAGGTCAATCTCCTTGTTCGTGACCGAGCCCAAGCCTACGGCCAAGGCCTCGGTCAAAATATGGCCAGCCAGTTCCTTTCGCTTCTGCGGAGATAGCGCCTTTGAATCGTCGACGTCTCTCAACCATCCTTTCAGCGGAGCATTGATCCATTGCGGTGGCAGAATGACGGCCGCCGCTACAACAGGACCAAATAAAGCTCCTCTCCCCACTTCATCTACTCCAGCAATAGTCCTGAACCGCTGTCTGACGATTCGCTTTTCAATCCTGAAGCTCAGCATTTCCGCTAAAAACAAGACGAAAGGCCGATGGTGCTTTTCCTGTCTATTTGGCTTCCTTAAGCTTGGCGGCCTTACCCCTTAGGTCGCGCATATAATATAGCTTGGCCCGTCGGACTCTGCCTTTTTTGACAACTTCAATCTTCTTAATAGCCTTGCTATGAACAGGAAAAATTCTTTCCACACCGATTCCAAAAGAAATTTTCCGCACCGTGAATGTCATCCCAGCACCTTTCCCCCTCTTGGCGATCACGTCGCCCTTGAAAACCTGGATTCGCTCTTTGTCCCCTTCCTTGATTATGACATGGACTTTGACCGTGTCCCCCACCGCAAACGGTTCCAGGTCTGTTCTCAGATCTCTTGCTTCAGCCAAGTCAATCAGGCTCATTGGTCTTTCCTTTCCGTTGAATTGACTCCAATATTTTCTTGTCTTCCGAGGCCAGTTTTTTCTTCCTCAAAAGGTCGGGTCGAAGCGACCATGTCTTCTCTAAAGCCTTTCTCCAGCGCCAACAGTAAATTTTAGCATGATCCCCAGAGAAAAGCACCTGGGGGACTTTTTTCCTCCTAAAATCGCGGGGCCTGGTGTAATGGGGATAATCCAGGATCCCGTTAAAAAAAGAATCCCGCCGGACAGACTCCTCTTTTCCGACAACACCGGGGATAAACCTGGAAACGGCGTCCACAACCACCCAAGCAGCAGGCTCTCCTCCGGTTAACACATAATCCCCTATTGAGATCTCGCCATCGACCAGGTACCGGCTAACTCTTTCATCCACGCCTTCATAGCGGCCGCAGATCAGGATGACCTGAGGGATGCGGGCAAGCGTCCGGGCGAAACGGGCATCAAATTTTCCCCCTTGAGGAGAAAGCAAGTACACGCGGCTCTTCAAATCTGCCCTTTTAATGCCCTCGACGGCTTCAAAGACCGGCTCTGGCTTGAGAACCATGCCTTCGCCGCCCCCATAAGGGCGGTCATCCACCTGTTTGTGCCTATCGTGGGCATAATCCCTTAAGTTATGGATATGGACCTCGATCAGCCCTTTCTCCAGCGCCTTCCTGACTACTCCCCCTGAAAAAAAGCCGGTGAACATTTCGGGGAAGATGGTGATAATATCAAATCTCATTCACGTCTCGTTGAGGTCCAAAAGTCCTGCGGGCGGGTCGATGCGAATTTCCTTCTTGACGAGGTCGACCTTCCGGCAGATGGACTCGTGGAAGGGAACAAATATTTCCTTCCCGTCTCGGTCGATCACCAGGAGATCATTGGCCGGGATGGAAAGCACATCCACGACCTTGCCGATGAGCTCTCCTTGGAGGCTGAGGGCAGAGCAGCCTTTCAATTCAAAGAGGTAATAATGGCCAATCGCAGAAGGTTTCAAGCTGTCTGGGGGAACGAATACCTCCAACCCCGCAAGACTGTCGGCCTCAGCCAGAGAATCCACTCCGGCGAGCTTAACCTGGAAATATTTTCCTCTTCGAGCAAAAAATTCGACCCTGAATTCCTTGATCTCCCCCTCTTTCCCTATAAAGAGCGTTCTGCACGCGGAGAGTTCAACCAGGCCGTTATCGTAGAATCTTAGCTTCAGCTCTCCGCGATTTCCCTGGCTTCTTAATATTTTCCCTACGCTTATCAACTAGCCTTTTTCTATGATTTCGAGGTTAAATCTTCTCTTCAGTTTCATCCCCGCAGCTCCGAGGATAATCCGAATGGCCCGCGCTGTTCTCCCCTGTTTGCCGATCACTTTGCCCAAATCTTCCGGAGCCACCTTAAGCTCAAGAATTGTGGTTTGTTCCCCTTCCAATTGGGAAACCTGCACTTTTTCCGGATTGTCCACTAACGATTTGGCGATCAGTTCCACAAGCTCCTTCACTGTAACCTCCTTGCTAAAGATTAAGACTGTTTATGAGGAACGTTCGTTGATTTGGAAGCTTTATTCAAAAGAGATCGGACCGTTTGGGACGCCCGGGCTCCCTTTTTTAGCCAAGAATTGGCTTTCTCAAGGTCAATTCGAATCTCCGCAGGGTCTTTTAGAGGATCGTACGTGCCGAGGAAATCCTTGGCATTGCCCTGCCTCGGACCCTTCGACTCCATAACCACAATCCGATAAAACGGCTTTTTTTTAGCACCGAAACGCATTAATCGCATACTCAACATGGTTAATTTACAATCCTTTAAAAAATGATTACGAATGATAGCCGAAAACCGCTCTCAAGTCAACCTGTTTTCGGATCCCCTGAACGCGACATCATCAGAGAGCCTGCGCCGCTGGCCGCATGTATCCGCCTGCGGATTTCTCAACGGGAACGGGGGATAGAAGAAAGTATCTTTTTGAACTGAGACTTCTTCATCATCTTTTTCATCTCCATAAACTGCTTCAACAGCTGGTTGACCTCAAAAACCGGCCTTCCCGATCCCCTGGCGATCCGGAGCCGGCGGCGGCCGTCGATCATCCGGGGGTCATGCCTTTCCCGCGGCGTCATGGCATTGATAATAGCCTCGAAGTGGAGGATTTTTTTATCGTCCATCTCCACGGCAGACATGTCCCTAAACATGCCGGCATTGGGAAGATATTTCAGAATGGAGGAGAGCGAACCCATCTTTTTGACCTGGTGGAGCTGACGCCTGAAATCCTCGAGCGTGAATTCCTCTTTTTGAAGCTTGCGGGCGATCTCTTCTGCCTCTTTGATATCTGTCTCCTGCTCGGCCTTCTCGATCAGGGTGAGGATATCTCCCATCCCGAGAATACGCGAGGCCATCCGGTCGGGGTAGAACACCTCGAGCTTGTCGAATTTCTCCCCTGTTCCGACAAACCGAATCGGCTTCCCTGTAACCGAGACAATCGACAATGCCGCTCCTCCCCTGGCGTCTCCGTCGAGCTTGGTCAGGAGGATGGAGGAAAGACCGATTTTTTCTTCAAAAGCCTGGGCCGACCGGACGGCGTCCTGCCCGGTCATTGCATCTCCAACATAAATGACCTCATCAGGCTGAAGTGCATCCTTGACCAGGCTAAGCTCCTCCATGAGTTCGTTGTCCACATGAAGCCGGCCGGCAGTATCGACGATAAGGGGGTCATGCCCTCTATTTCTGGCGAAAAGGACAAGATCTTTGAGCGCCTTCTGAGGAGAGGCCATCTGCTCCTTGCTCATCTCATAGAAAGGCATGTTCAGCTGCCGGGCGATCATCTGCAGCTGGTCCTGCGCCGCTGGCCTTTTCAGGTCAAATGAGACAAGGAGCGGATTTTTCTGGAACCCGAGGGCCCATTTTGCCAGCTTCCCGCATGAGGTCGTCTTGCCCGATCCCTGAAGCCCGACCAGCATAAAAACGGATGGCGGACGGCTGGCAAAGCGTAAAGGCTTGGCTTCCCGGCCGAGGATGAAGGTCAACTCGTCTCTGACGATCTTGATAACCTGCTGGGCTGGGGTTAGGCTTTCCAGGACTTCCTGGTTGAGAGCCTTGGACTGGATCTTCTCGATAATCTCCTTGACAACTTTGTAATTGACATCTGCCTCGAGAAGGGCCAAGCGGATCATTCTTAAGGCCTCGGCCATGTTCTTTTCTGTGATTTTCCCCTCGCCCCGGAGATATTTCATCACCTTCTGGAGGCGTGTGGAGAGCTGTTCGAACATCGTCTTCCTTCCCTGGAACGAGCAATTAGACTCCCCATCTTAAGAGATTTCTCCAGGCCAAGTCAAACTCTCGGCTTGACAATTTCTGTCTTTATGGATAACTTAATCATCAACCGAGGAAGGGCACATTGACCTCTTTGGAGGACAGTTTTATGAAAAATAAGATTGATTACGAAGAAATTGCCCGGCTCGTTAACTTTCTGGAGGAAAAAAAACTGACCAATTTTGAGCTGGAAGTTGAGGGCTTTAAAATCAAGATTAGCAGGGCTGTAGGCCCGATCGCAGCGCCAGGGCCAGAAAAGGCCTCAGTCCCGACGGCAAATCCGACGCTTGAAACTGAAAAGTCCCCTCTTCCGGCTGAGCCGAACCCTCAGGAAGCAGGAGATGGCCTCTATTATGTCACTTCCCCCATGGTGGGGACGTTTTATCGGGCACCAGACCCGACCTCTTCCCCCTTTGTTGACATCGGAGACGAGGTCAAGAAAAGCCAAACGCTTTGCATCGTTGAAGCCATGAAACTGATGAACGAAATCCAATCCGAAGTGGACGGGGTGGTCAAAGAAATCTACGTAGAAAATGGAAAACCCGTCGAGTATGGCCAAAAATTGTTCGGAATCCAGACCGCCAGCTGATTTCCAATGTTCTCCAAAATCCTGATAGCCAATAGGGGGGAGATTGCCCTCCGGATCATGCGGGCAGCTCACGAGCTGGGCATTAAAACAGTCGCTGTTTTCTCTGAGAGCGACCGGAACGCCCTCCATGCCATCCTGGCCGACGAAAAAATCTGCATCGGCCCGGCTCGAGCCTCCGACAGCTACCTGAATATCCCTAACCTGCTCAGCGCAGCCGAAATTACTCAAGCGGATGCGATTCATCCGGGCTACGGCTTCCTGGCGGAAAACCCCCGTTTTGCCGAGATCTGCGAATCCTCCGGGATTACTTTCATCGGGCCAACTCCCGCCCTAATAAAGCTCATGGGAAACAAAAGTCTGGCCCGACAAGAGATGAGGAAGGCCAAACTCCCAATCGTCCCTGGAAGCGACGAGATAATCGAAGACATTGCCGAGGCAAAAAAAACCGCTAAGAAGATCGGCTATCCGGTCATAACCAAGGCAGCGGCCGGAGGCGGCGGCAAAGGCATGAGGATCGCCCGATCGCAGACCCAACTTGAGGAACAATTCAACCTGGCCCAGAATGAAGCCAAGTCAGCTTTCAATGACTCCTCCCTGTATATTGAAAAGTACCTGCCCGAGGCCCGGCACATCGAAATTCAGGTCATCGGCGACAAGAAAGGAAACGTGGTCGCGCTTGGGGAAAGGGAGTGTTCCATCCAGAGGAAACACCAGAAAATCATCGAAGAGACTCCCTCGCCCTTTGTGGATGAGAGGCTGCGCAAAAGGATGATCAATTATACTCAAGATGCTGCCCAGGCCATCGGCTACGAAAGTCTTGGCACTTTTGAGTTTCTTGTGGACGAAAAAAAGAACTTCTATTTCATGGAAGCAAACACCCGCATCCAGGTTGAACACCCAATCACGGAAATGGTCTACAATATTGACCTCGTCAAAGAACAGATCGCGATCGCCGCCGGGGAGAAACTCTCCATCCCCGAGGATTTAGAAATGAGAGGCCACAGTATAGAATGCCGCATCAACGCCGAGGATCCCGCAACTTTCGTCCCTTCGCCCGGCACGATCGACTTCCTCGTCTTTCCCGGGGGAACTGGCATCCGGGTTGATTCGGCCGCCTATCAGGGCTGGAAAATCCCTTCCGACTATGATTCTCTCTTAGCCAAAGTGACGGGTTTGGCTCCCTCGCGGCTTGAGGTCATAAAAAAAATGCAAGCGGCCCTGGAAATGACGACAATTGTCGGAATAAAAACCAACCTTCCCCTCCATCTTCAGATTCTCTCCGACTCGGATTTTCTCAACGGAGAATACAATACTCGGTTCATGGAGAGGTTCCTCGGAAAAAACAACAACTCGAAATAGCGTTTACTGGTCGGTTTTTTCGGCTGGCGTGATAGTCACCTTGAATTCCCCGGAATTGTCGCCAGTGACATTCTCGTTGATACCAAGATAAAGGCGGCCATTTGCCGGCATCTCAACCAGGTTCCCAGATCCTACAAAAAACGTCTGGGCGGCCTCTTGTCTTTTCTCCTCGCCGGTCTTCTCATTGACAATAACGGTCACAGAAATCACGACCTTTCCGATGAGAGCTCCCAGGTTTTTCTCGGGCAGAGGTTGCTGAATGGTTTGAAGGTCATAGCCGTCGGGACCGCACTCGGCTTCGGGATTTCCCTTCTGCAGGGAAATCTTTCCCTGGGCCTTAATAATGAACTCCTGGCCCCGAACGACGTCCAATCCTGTGTCTGTCCAGGGAAGATTTCCGGGGACAACCACGGCCTGGGATTGCTCTTCGCCAGGAGGAAACGCAGCCTCTCCCTGCGCCCCGCTACCTAGGGAAGGCCAAAGATCCCCGGTAGCGGGAAAAACCAGACACAACAGGACGGCCTGGGATAAAGCAACAAAACCGGCTGCTCTATTGGCTTTCTTTTTTGTCATGATTTTTTTTATCTATTACTGTCTCTCGTTAGCTCTCTTTTCCCCTCTGAAGCACTCGTATCATTTGGTCATGGATCAACCCGTTGGTCGCCAGCGCCTCGGGCCCATAAATGCTGAACTCCGAGCCGTCGAAATCAGATAACCGGCCTCCCGCTTCCTGGGCAATTAATCCCGCTGCCGCCACATCCCAAGGATGGAGCTTGAGTTCCCAAAACCCGTCAAACCGGCCACAGGCAACATAACAAATATCCAGGGCGGCTGAACCGCACCGCCGGATGGCCTGGGCTCGAGTCAAGAAATTATTGAAATGGACTGCATTGTTGACCGGGCTCATCCGGACGTCGTAGGGAAAGCCGGTCGCCAGAAGGCTCTTGCCGAGGTCGGTCTCAGAAGACACATGGATTTCTTTTCCGTTACAAGAGGCCCCTTCGCCCGCAACTGCCTCGAACAACTCGTCTTGCATCGGATCGTAAACAACGCCGACGATAATCCTTCCTTGAAACTCCAGACCGATGGAGACGCAGAAAATCGGCACGCCGTGGGCGTAATTGGTCGTGCCGTCCAGAGGGTCGATGATCCAGCGAAATTCCCGCCGCTCGCCGTGATTCAACCCTTCCTCAGCCAGAAAACCATGGTCAGGAAAGGATTCTCGGAGGCGGTTAAGTATCATCTCCTGGGCCCTGTGGTCGAAGTTCGTGACCAAGTCAATTGCTCCTTTGAAAATAACCCGGCTTCTCTCATTCAACCCCAGCTTGAGCATTTTCCCTGCTTCAAGGGCTGCCTCATGGGCGGCGTGCAGGAATCTTGACCATCTCACCATGACCTTCCTATATTAGCAACTCTCCGGATCGTTCGCAATCGCAAAACTTTTTGCCCTTTCTGCCGTAATGTAATATGATATATGCAAAAGGAACATGAAATATCGGATCGTATGGTATAGAAAAATGAAAGAACAAAAGAATCTGAAATCCAGGCGGAAAAAGATACTCATCGGGGCCACTGTCATCGTGGTGATCGGGCTTGTCGTCTTCTTTAACCTCCGGGCCAAAAGAGAGAAATCGATCAAGGTCACCATCGAGAAGATCCAGCTCCATGATCTGACCTCGAAGGTTTCAGCTTCGGGAGAGGTTAAGCCCAAAAAGAACGTCGAAATTAGCGCCCAGGCACATGGCCGCATCGTCAAGATCGGCGTCGTCGAAGGCCAGGAGGTCAAGGCCGGAGATTTTCTGCTCAAGCTTGACGCAACCCAGTACGAGGCCAACGCCGAGAGAGACCGCGCGCTCACTCAGTCCTACAGGTCCCAGCTCATCCAGTCTGAGGCCAGGATGAAAAGGGAGAAGAATAATTACAACCGCCAAAAGCAGCTCTTTGCTAGCCAGCTCATTTCCACTGAACAGCTGGAAGCAGCCAAAGTCCAGTATGATATCGCCGTGGCTGAGGTCGAGAGCATCCGCCATCAGATCCAACAGGCCGAAGCGTCCCTCAAGAGTTCTCTCGATAGCCTGACTAAGACCGTCTACAATTCTCCGATCAACGGCATTGTTACTAGCCTTCCTGTCGAAGAAGGCGAGATGGCGATCATGGGAACTATGAATTTTTCCGGGACTGTCCTTATGACCATCGCCGACCTCTCAGAAATGGAAGTGGAGGTCGAGGTGGACGAGACAGATGTGGTTGGCGTCACGCTCGGCCAGAAGGCGGACGTAAAAGTCGATGCCCTCCCCAACCAAGTTCTCCAGGGGACTGTAACGGAGATCGGGAGCTCGGCCATGGAAAAAGTGAGCGCGACGCAACAGGAATCGCGGGATTTCCTGGTCAAAGTCACCCTCGTCAACGCTCCGCAGAGTTTGAAACCTGGGCTATCCGCCTCGGCAGATATCATTACGGCAGAGAAAAAGGGAGTTGTAGCCGTTCCCATCTCCGCTCTGGTGCTCCGGGAAAAAGAATCAAAGAACTCCCCGAGCAAAGAAAAAACAGAGGAAGAGGGTGTCTATGTGGTCGACCGCGGCCGAGCGAAATTCATCCCCGTGACCAAGGGAATCATGGGCGGTCTGCTCATCGAAATCACCTCCGGCCTCAAGGAAGGCCAGGAAGCTATCGTCGGCCCGTACAGCGCGCTGCGAGACCTCAAGGACGGGACCTTGGTCAAATTTGAGGAAAAGAAAGCAGGCTAGGAATGGACCCCCAGGACGGCACGCTCATCAGGGCGGAAAACCTCTGGAAAATATACAAGCTTGAAAAACAAGAAGTTGTTGCCCTCCAGGGCGTCACTTTTACTGTCCAGCCCAATGAGTTTTTTGCCATCATGGGACCGTCCGGCTCCGGCAAATCAACCCTGATGAACCTCATTGGTTGCCTGGATACCCCTACTGAAGGCAATTATTTTCTAAAAGGCAAATTGGTCAGCACCATGAGCGAAAATGAGCTGGCCTACATCCGCAACCGTGAAATCGGGTTTGTTTTCCAGGTCTTCAATCTTCTCCCCAGAGCCTCCGCCTTCCGCAATGTCGAGCTTCCTCTAATTTATAAGGGAACCAAGAAGCACGAAAGTGAAGAGAGGGTCAGGAAGGCTCTGGACATGGTTGAGATGACCCCGCGGATGAATCACCGGCCTCCGGAGCTGTCGGGAGGAGAGAGACAACGGGTGGCCATAGCCCGTGCTTTGGTCAACGAACCCTCTATTCTGTTGGCCGACGAGCCGACAGGGAATCTTGATTCAAAGACCGGATCAGAGATCATGAACCTGTTTCGCAAGCTCCATGATCAAGGCAACACCATCATTATCGTGACCCATGACCGGGACATCGCCCACCAAACGCAACGGATCATATTCCTTAAAGATGGCAAAATTGAGAGAGAAGAGCGGAAAGGAGGATGAGGATGAACTTCTTCAGCCGCTTCTTTGGGATATTCTTTGATCCCGGCCGGACCTTTGCCGTCCTGGCCGAGCGGCCCGTCTGGGTTGACGCCCTGATCGTCCTTCTCATCGTGGCCGCCGTATTCAGCTATCTCGTCGCTCCCTACATGCAAAAGGACAGCCTCCAGATGATGGAGGACAATGCGGCCAAGCTCAAGCAAAAATGGGGAGAAGAAAGATACAACCTCGTCCTGCAGCGGACTCAAAGCATATCCTCAGCCCGACGTCTCATCAATTCAGCAGTCCTTTCACCGATGACTCTTCTTATCGGTCTCCTTTTCTCCTCATTGATCATTCTTGGCCTGAGCCGCATCGTCTCCACCCAGGGAAATTATCTCAAGGTTTTTTCCGCGCTCATTCACGCCAACTTTGTGGACAAGATTCTCGGCAATGCGCTCAGGCTTCTGCTCATTATCGGCAAGAAATCAGTCCTGCAAACCTCGACCAGCCTGGCCGCCTTCTTCCCTAAACTCGAGGTTACATCCTTGCCCTATATCGTCCTTGCGCAATTTGATTTCTTCCAAATCTGGCTCTTCGGCATCTTTGGCCTCGGTCTTGCGGCCATCTTCAAGATCAACCTTAAGAAGGCCCTGTTCATCTCTTACGGATTCTGGTTCATCAAAAGCTTGTTCAACATCGCTCTCAGCCTGTTGCTCATGTCTTACCTGCGCTAATGCGGATAAGCATTGCCCTCATCTCCAATCTCGCAGCGGTGGGCCCGTTCCGGAAAAGTCTTTCCGGACAATTTTATTTGACAGAGAGACGCGCTCCACATAAATTATTCTTGTGAACGAAAAGTCCTGGCGTGGAGACCTGGCCACAACTCCTCTCCCCCAGCTTCTCTTCCGCATCTGGGAAGGAAAAGAGTCAGGATATCTAAGAATTCAAGGCCAGGGGGTTGTGAAAAACCTCTGCTTCTCGGAAGGCGAACTTTCCCTGGCTGAGGGCTCTTTTTCAGAGGAAGACTTCGCTAAGAGATTGGTCAGCAGCAATCTCCTCTCCAGCCAACAGGTTGATGAATCATCAAAATATGCCCTGGAGAACAAGATTTCACTCCTGCGGGCACTTATTGAGCGAGGCGTCCTTCCAGCTTCTCGCGCCTTGCGGACCTTGACCGAGTTCTGGCGGGAAGACTTGGGTTCGCTTTTCGACTGGCCCCGGGCAGACTTTTTCTTCGACTCGAGCCCGGCCATTCCAAGAGTTCAAGTTTATGCACTGGCCTCGACTCCCGAATTTATCATCCTGGGAATCCGGGGGATGAAAAATTTCGACCTGATCGAGGCCTTCCTTCCCTCAGAGTCCGCATCTCTTCAGGTTCTTTCTCCGGCTCATACCGAGCTTCTCAAGCTCAATGCGCCCGAAAAATATGTCCTGAGCATTCTCCCGCACGCCCCCACTTTGCAGGAGCTCTACAGTGTCAGTCAGCTGGGCAAGAAGGAAACCCAACGGGCAATCTTCGAACTTCTCCATTTAGGCGTGGTGGGGCTCACCCAGCCCAGGAACACGGTCAAACCGACGCCGGACTTCTCTTCGGCCGGACTGGAGAAAATCTGGGGTGATTTTAACGACAAGTGCTCTTTCATATTCAAATATATCTCCAAAGAGATTGGGCCAGTCGGGCTGAATGTTGTGGAAAAAGCCCTGGATGAGGTCAGGGCGAAACTGGGCCCTCCTCTTCAGGGCCTCGAGCTGAGGGCCGACGGCCGCATTGAGCTCAAGCCCTTCCCGCTCCTGAGCCTCAACCTCTACAACGAAGAGAGCTTCAAGAACTTTATCCGCGTGCTCAACGAAATCCTGGTGGCAGAGGTCCTGGCCGTCAAGAAAACACTGGGAAACGCCCACGAAGCTGCAGTCGTGAAAAACTTGGAAAGAATCGGGGATTCAACGTGAGCCGGAAACAACTCCTCTCGCTCCTCCTGTTTATTACCGCAATCGCACTTCTTTTCTTGATCACCATTGGACTCTAAAGGCAAAAATCTGGTCATCATCCTGGGTCCCACGGGAGTGGGAAAAAGCGCCGCCGGCGTCTATCTTGCCGAAAAATTCAACGGGGAGATTATCAATTGTGATTCGATGCAGGTCTATAAAGAGTTTGACATCGGGACGGATAAGCCCACAGCCGAGATGCAGCAAAGAGCGCCTCATCATCTTCTCGATATCATCGCCTGGTCCACCCAATTTACCGCGGCCGATTTTGTGCGCGAAGCGCTGGCCGCGATCCGACTCGTCGAAGGCAAAGGAAAGCTTCCCTTCATCGTTGGCGGAACCGGGCTCTATCTTAAGGCCCTCCTGGAAGGTCTTTTCCCCGGCCCGGGAAAAGACGCCAAGCTCCGGGAGCGGCTTGAAAAAGAAGCCAGGACCGAAGGATTGGACAGTCTGAGAAAAAAGCTCGAAGAGGTCGATCCGTCGTATGCCCGGGTTATTGGCCCGAGAGACAAGATGAGAATAATCCGCGCTTTAGAGGTTTATTACTTGACGGGCCAGCCCATATCTCTTCATTTTTTAAACACCAGACCCCCTCTCTCTGATTTTCATCTGCTCAAAATTGGTTTACAATTGGATAGAAAAGAGCTTTACCGGAGAATCGAAGAGCGAGTCGAGACGATGTTCAAGAAGGGCATAGTCGCGGAAGTCGAAAATCTTCTGGCCAAGGGCGTCGAGCCGTCGGCTCCTCCTTTTCGGGCGCTGGGCTATAAATATGTCCTCCAATTCTTACAAAAGAACATCTCCCTCGAGGAAGCGGTGGCAATGACAAAGAGAGACACACGCCGCTACGCCAAAAGGCAGGTCACCTGGTTTAAGAAAATGGCTAGAATCAACTGGTTTGCCGCCGCCGATTATTCTTCCCTTTCCCGTTTCCTCGAAGCCAATCTGGCATAGAATGGAAAAAGCGATCCTTGTCCACCTGACCACGAGCCAAAAGGAGAAATTCGAGGCCGAAGAATCCATGGAAGAGCTCGCCCATCTCGCCTGGGCGGCCGGGGCTGAGGTCGTGGAAAAAATCTGCCAGCACAGACCGAGGATTAGCCCCAGATACTTTGTCGGCCAGGGCAAAGCTGAGGAGCTGGCCCAGAGAAGGGCGGCGCTTGAGGCTGACCTCATTGTTTTTGACCACAACCTCAGTCCAACCCAACAGAGAAGCCTGGAGGACAAAATCCGGGCAAAAATTATCGACCGAACCCAGCTCATCCTGGATATTTTTGCCCAGCGAGCCAAAAGTAACGAAGGGAAGCTCCAGGTCGAGCTGGCCCAGCTCAATTATCTCCTGCCCCGGCTGGTGGGCAAAGGGATCGCCCTTTCGCAGCAGGGAGCGGGCATCGGAACCCGAGGCCCGGGCGAGAAAAAGCTGGAGGAGGACAGACGAAGAATCCTGGAAAGGATTTCCAAGATCAGGAAAGAGATCCATGGCGTCCAGAAAAGGCGGGAAAACCAGAGAAAAAGCAGAAAAGAAAGCCCCGTTCCGACAGTCTCTCTGGTCGGTTACACCAGCGCCGGCAAATCCACGCTGTTCAACCAGCTCAGCCATGAAAGCATGTTCACATCGCCCGCTCTTTTCGCCACTCTGGACCCTGTCCTGCGACGAGTTTACTTCCCCGACGGCCTCTATTTCTTTTTAAGCGATACCGTCGGGTTCATCAAAAAACTTCCAGTCGAGCTGGTCACCTCGTTTCGCGCCACGCTCGAGGAAATAAAGGAAGCGGACTGCATCTGCCACATCATCGATATTTCCTCGCCGACCGCAGAACACCAAACCCGGGCCGTCGAGAGTATCCTCCATGAGATCGGCGTTACGGATATTCCCATCATCAATGTCTTTAACAAAATAGATCTTCTTTCTTCGAAAAACAAACTTCTGACGAGAAACGCATCTTCAGGCGAACGGAGCGTCTACATCTCGGCCAAGAGCGGAGAAGGGATTCCGAGCCTGGAGGAAAAAATCCGGTCTGTTCTGTTCAAAGATCACCGCTTATTCTATATGCGAATCCCGAAAGAAAATAGGGACATGGTCGAGTCATTTCGCCGCTGGTCCATTGTGCTGAAAACGAGAGAAAACGGCGACTATTCCGAAATAAAACTCATGGCCAACCCGAAATTTATGGTAAATTATCTCCCGTATATCGCCAAAGGAGAAGAGAATTGGTGAAAAACGCTTGTCTCCTCCTTGTCCTCACCCTGACTCTTGTGTCCTGCATGACGGTCCCCCCTCCTCCGCCCAACCTGTATATTGAGCCGTTGCCTCAATCTCTAACCCTGGACATGACGCTCAATGAGCGCATCCGGACAAAAGAGGCTTGGGATTATGTCCGACAGGGCAATACGTATAAGGCCGAGAAAGCCCTGGTTCGTCTCGGGCCCTCGAGCGACATCTATTATGTGGGACTGGCCTATCTCTATTTAATCCAGGAAGACTTGCAGTCGGCCGAGGAGAACTTCAGGCTGGCTCTTGAAGAACATCCCAATCTCCCCCTCGCCCACCTAGGCCTAGGTCAGCTCTATCAACAGAGCGGCCAGCCCGACAGAGCTTTTAACGAGTTCCGCGAGGTCCTGAAAAATGACCCCCAAAATCCCTGGGCCAGGGAGCAATATGAAGCTTTGAAGGCCGAGAAAACAAAGCAGGCCACAAGCGAAGCAAAAGCGGCGCTGGCCGGAGGGGAGATCGAGAAAGCCAAAGAAGCATATCTTAAAG